>Ga0058702_10000491_pt1 | contig 16565 bp, 20 predicted proteins | sample AgamicOrSfe_FD_83781 | JGI IMG/M metagenome (GOLD analysis project Ga0058702, IMG submission 83781) | Agave microbial communities from Guanajuato, Mexico - Or.Sf.e | ecosystem: Host-associated > Plants > Phyllosphere > Phylloplane/Leaf | place: Guanajuato, Mexico | collected 2012-05-30 | reverse complement strand
TCGAGCTCAAAACCTCGGCCGAACTGCACACCCCCTCTGACGCTCTAAAATTCAACCGCAAACTCCTCAAATTCTGGGCCCAGTCCTTCCTCCTCGGCGTCTCCAAGATCATCGTCGGCTTCCGCACAAACGACATGCACGGCCGAGTCGTACGACTGCAGGAACTCGACACGGCCAAGATACCTGGGCTAGTCAGAGAAGACTGTGCGAAGAATGGCAAGCCACCGGAGTGGGAGAAGGATGCGGCAATTAACTTTCTGGGAGAGGTGCTGGCATGGTTGAAGAGGACGATCACGAAGGATGGTGTGTGGAAGATGCGAAGAGGGGAGAGGGCGAGCACGATTGACTTGTGGAAGGTGGAGGAGTCGGGGTATGGTGAGGTGCTGAGTAGAGAGTTTGTGGATTGGAGGGAGGAGCTGGCGAGACGCAAGATGGAGGACGGGCTCGAAGCTGAGGTGGTTGTTGGTGGCGAACGCTGACTACATGTCTCAGGAGGTCAAAGAAGATGTTGGACACGTTTCGGGCACCTGCTCTTAATGCAAGGTCATCTGCGGTCATTCGTACTAGGCGTCACGCCTTGGCGGTTTCACGTCTGAAACACCAAACGCCAAGACCTGGACCCTGTCTTGTGTTTGTTTACGATCTTCCTTCGCGTTTGTCTTTCATTTTGCAAACACTCTCACCTTCACACTCTCGCAACTGACATGTCTTCATCCATCCATCCATCGTAGCTGGGTTTGACTACACTGCACTCAGTCATGCCTCACTCGCTGCCGTTTTAAACAAACATGACCGACCAAACCTCAGAAGCTGCTGCGACAGGCCTTCCAATGATTGCCATGAAGCTGGACCAGCTCCCAGAAATCGTCCTCCGTCGCATCTGCGACTTCCTGCTCTCGGCGAAGGAAGTGCGCCAGCCAGCGTCAGCAGACAAGGGCTATGTCGTCAAGTACCCCTTCCACACGGCCATCATGCGCGTCAGCAAATCCATTCATTCCCTCGCTCAAGGTGTCTTTCTGTTGAATCACTTCGTCATGATCTCCACCAATTGGCACGGCCTTGCCGGAATTATCGACGGGTATGGCTTGTGGATTTGGAGAGACAAGCTGGCCAAGTTCAAGCGATACCACGCACGCTTGAACATCAAAGCTCGTGGCGCTAAGGCTCACCAGAAGCTGGTGAAGTACATGTTCTTCCTAGTCTGCCTGGATCAGATCGAAGACCTTACATGGGTCTTGCGATTGTTTGAGCTGGGCAGTGAACTCTCGGCAGCATTCAAGTTCGAGATCAAGCCTGGCGTGATTGGTTTCGACTCTTCCATGCCGTTGATGAAACAGCGCGACCTTTTGGACCCTTTCACGAAACTACAAGGCGTGAGACAGATCTGCTCGGTGTCGGGAGCAGTAGATCTGACCTTGGCAAAGCGTGTCGAAGCGATCATGTCACCAAAGCTGACGTGGATACGCGCACGGGCCTGGGCCTGGTACGAGGTTGCCTCGCGTTTGAAGCATAGAGGTGATGATGCGTTTCGCGACCAAAACTTCAGATCCGCAAACAGCTCTTGGACAGCTATGATAGCCTTTAGCACCCAGATCAACAGTCCCATGATAAGGTTCACAACATCAAAGGACGCAAACCTTCAGATCTCCCGGGGATGCCTTACCATCATAACCTGCATCAATGCAAATCTTGCAAGGTTGTATCTGGGTTGGACGGAGGACGACAGTGCCTGGTATGAGTTAGTGATGACAGAAACTCCATCTGGGGACGTTCCTGCACACCTTGTTCTACCCGTTTCACAGCTTGCACTGGCACAATTCGTTGGTGCTATCGCGGCATTCGCTTTGCGCAAGACTGGTACTGCACATCGAATGATGTCAGATATTGTTCGTCAGACCCCAGGTACCGACATGTACGAGCAAGGCCTCGACATTGTCTCGAAATGGATGGCAGAGTCGAAGCTCAAGAAGAAGACCCGAAACCGGCGTGACCAAAGCATGGAACTTCTCCTCGATCTGCTCCCAAATGAACCTCTCGCATCGCCCAAGGTTCTGGACAGACCGGTCGAGTCACAACTGGCTTTTGAGTCTTACGTTCTGGAGAAGCTGGGGTATCAAGGTGATCAGCTCACATGGCTGGTCGAGCATGCCGGACACGACTTGAATGATCCTCAGATACTGAACAAGAAGGAGGCTGATGCTTTCGTGGAGGAAAGGAAGAAGCAGTTGGCGCGCGGAGAGGATTGCATCATCATCGGTACTAGTTATGCACAACCGCAACCTCACCAACCCGTCCCAGTGTTCGGCTTTGCTATGCCCTTGCCAGGTTCCAATTCTGGCATGACACCTGAGATGGTACAGAGTATAGGTGGGATGATGTTTGGATGAACTTCCGATGACTGGGAAGGGGATTTGCGAGGTTGCGGGATACTGGCGGGATACTGTCCGGGACATCTCGATCGATTCTGGATTATGTATCTGGTATTTTGTATTGTCGTTTCTTTTCGGTACGAGCGTGCTGCTTTCCTCAGCACAGTGGGTTCTAGTCCTTCACGCCAGGGTAGTGAATGGCTCGGGCTGCAGGGTGACATGGAAACGAGCAGAATGATCACAAATGATTACTCCTGGAAGGGATGAAACGATAATGAGTCCAGCTGAGAGAATCAACACATCGTACATTTTGCTTCGCAATATCGCAGATTCTGCTCTGATGTACACTCGCCCTCTAGTGACTTCGAAGAGAGCCCACCAAAATCTCGCAGAATCGTGCGTTGTCACAGCTTCGTCCTCGCAAGGCTTGTCAGTCAGTGCAATCTTGGCAGTGGCAAAAGGTGGAAACCTAGTCATACCTCGGTTGTCCAAACCTGATCGCCCAGTTTTAATGTAAGCACCTAAACATGGCACCAACGTCAATATCATCACCAGCAGGGCTCGATAGTGTGATCGAGGAAGCTATCAAGCGTGCAACGCGTTCACGCTTGGAAGATACGCTGCGGAACATATGCACCGCTCACCCTGAAGCCTTGAAGGATGTAGAAGATGCTCTATTAGACAGTACCAAGGCCAGTGCCACAGCTGGTGGTATCAAGCGGCCTCGGTATCTCGTTTGCGTGAACCCGGGATGTTATGCTGAGTTCGATGTGCTAAACAATCACGAGAAGAGCTGTGATTGGCATACCGGTAGGCTTGGCACCCAACACAACCTCATCTCATCTCGCGGTGTTCACATGACTTTATCACTTGGGACAGTGCTGATGCTCGTGTCGGTTCAGGTGAACTCGAAGTCGATGATAGCGAAGATTTCTGGGCGGACCACGATAGCGAGCCTGACACGGAGTGCAATCGAGATGAATATCCTGAGGGATTCAGGTGGGACTGCTGTAAGCAGAAAGGAGATAGTGAGGAGCCGGGATGTAAAAAAGGACCGCACAAGGCAGATGATGAGTATGATGCAAAGCGAAGGCAGGTTGGTGGGTGAGCTAGGTCTGTTCTAGAAACACTTATAACATTGAAAACTACTACTGCCGATTACCGATTACAACAGTAAACATCTTAAAGACAGAATATCACGAATATAGCACCACGATGCGTCCTCCCTCATCCACCAAAACATCTTTTCTCCAGTGATTTCCATGATCCATCGACTCCGAGCATCCGTCTCACCGATGCCAATCAACCCATCGCATCTTCGATCAGTCATCGTCTGCAAAGATCTGTTCCCAAATCCCAAGCACTCCATCCCACCACCACTTGAACGGGTTGCGTTGGCCACGAGGCGGCTTCGGGTCCGGCATTGGCGCTGAGCTTACCGGCGCCAGCGTTGGCACCACCCTCTGCACAGTGACCATTGTTCGATGCGCATGAATACTACTGATGATATCCAGGCTCCGTCTCGGTTGTGGTCTGCCGCTCAGCACGGGGTTGTGCGTCTCGGACCACTTGATCCAGCCCTCTTTCAGCTCACCGACTTTGACGACTTTCGTCGCGCACTGCATGGCTTCCTTGGTCTTACCAATGCTGCGATATTCATCTCCTTTCTGTCGCCAGTAGCGTATGCGAGCATCCCAGTCGGGGTCGGGGCCGAATCTGCTCCATTGAGCTTGGTTCCAGTTGCGGATGTTACGCAAGTTGTTCCAGGAATCGTCCCATGCGTCAACGGGTAACGCAGATGGCACGGGTGCTGGTGGAGGTCCTGGTGGAGGTCGCACGGCTGTTACTGTCACTACTGGTACCGGTGAAGGAGGTGCGGGAGGTGGAGGGACAGGAGAAGGCGGCTGTGGAGTCGGAGGCTTCGAGACTGGCGGCTGTGGCGTCGGAGGCTTGGGTGAAGGAGGCGTTGTTGGTGGCTCGATAGGAGGCTGCGGATCAGGTTGGGGTTTTGGAGGCTCGATGGGGCCACACACCGGAATGCCACCTGGTGGTATAATTGGTACGGTGCCGGGACCACATCCTCCGCCGACAGGAGGCTGTGGCACAATAGGAGGCTCCGGAACAACAGGAGGCTGTGGCACAATAGGAGGCTCTGGCACGACCGGAGGCGCAGGCTGATATGGCGGGTAAGGACCAGGAGGCTGTGGCTCGACAGGGGGCTGCGGCTCGACGAAAGGCTGCGGCTCGACAGGAGGCTGCGGTTCGACGGGGGGCTGCGGCTCGACAGGAGGCTGCGGTTCGACGGGGGGCTGCGGCTCAACAGGAGGCTGCGGTTCGACAGGAGGTTGCGGTACCGGCGTGATCGGCCCAGGAGGCAGCGGCGCAGACACGGGACTCGGTGGTTCTGGTTTGGGTGGCTCAGGAACTGGCTTGCTGACCGGAGAAAGAGGTTTGGTAACAGGAGGAACAGGTTCACTGACAGGAACTGGCTCACTGATAGGCACTGGCTGGCTCACCGGGACTGGCTGGCTGACAGGAACCGGCTGGCTGACAGGAACCGGCTGGCTAACAGGTACCGGCTGGCTAACAGGTACCGGCTGGCTAACAGGAATTTGCTGGCTGATAGGAACAGGCTTGCTGACCGGAGGAACAGGCTGGGTGACGGGCGGAGCAGGTCGGCTGATTGGCGGAACAGGTTGGGTGACAGGAGCAGGCTTGCTGATAGGAGGAACGGGTTCGCTGATAGGAACAGGCTTGCTGACAGGAGCAGGCTTGGTTATAGGAGGAACGGGTTCGCTGACAGGAGGAACAGGTTGACTGACAGGTGGAACTGGCTGGCTAACGGGAGCTGGCTTGCTGATAGGAGGAACGGGTTCGCTAACAGGAGGAACTGGCTGGCTGACGGGAGCAGGCTTGCTGATAGGAGGAATGGGTTCGCTGACAGGAGGAACAGGTTGGCTGACAGGTGGGACTGGCTCGCTGACAGGCGGAACAGGTTGGCTGACAGGAGCAGGCTTGGTTATAGGAGGAACTGGCTCGCTGATTGGTGGAACTGGCTGGGTGACAGGAGGAACAGGTTGGCTGACAGGTGGAACTGGCTCGCTGACAGGAGGAACAGGTTGGCTGACAGGTGGGATCGGCTCGCTGACAGGGGGAACAGGCGCAGAGATTGGTGGCGCAGAGACTGGTGGCGAGAGTACCGGGTCCTCGACGGGAGTGACGACAGGCGAGGCAGCAGGAGTGATCGTGTTGAGTCCAGGGATCGGAAGAGGGAACGGGACGATTGGCTTTTTGATCCGAGTCGAAGTCGAGCTGGAAGGAGTGCCGTGCGAGCCGGAGCTTGAAGCAGCGAGGCCAGCGACGACAGAAGAGTTGACCGAAGACGACGAGACCGAGGAAGAAACGACAGAGAGACTGAGACTTTCACCAGTCTTGGAGAGTGTTAGGGAGGAAGAAGCCGTGCCATTCACGACCGGGGCGATGGCGAAGACAGTCTTCGTGACAGACGCGAGGACTAGAGTGGTTGGAGACCGAATAGGAGTATCGACGGCAAGTGCCAGGATACTCGAGGAGCTGAGAAGGCATAAGAGCAGGCTCTTGCCACTGCTAGCAGAAGAGAGCTGCATGATTGCGGTACTTGAGGTGAGTAGTCTGTGTGGAGGAGTCGAAGAAAGTGACGGGGAACCCTTGTGCTTTTATAGTAGAGGTGGTCATGTTGTGTTTTGTGTTTGTATATAAGGTTTGCCTGTCACTGGGGTAGTATGTCTGAGCGTCCAAAGGTCAAATACAGGGCTTTGGTCTGCTTCAAGGTCTAACTATGATCCATGATCCTGTCCCCCAGTCGTCCTGACAATTGCTTTGTCCACTCATTGCCACTCAGAACATTGGTCGCCATCGTCACAAGTAGCGTTCCTACGAGGGATGGTGATATAGCGCTTCTTTCCGGTTGCCCTGTTCTTCACCAGATCGTAATCCACCCATTCGTACTTTCTGCCCTTGTCCTCCCAGTACTGAATCCATTGCGGCATAGCCTTGATGAGAGTACGATTCTGCAAGCACCAATCTCGAATTCTGATGGTCACACGTTCATATTCTTCGTTAGCCAGCGTCTCAGGCTTTTCGATGCAATATGCCATGCTCGCAAGTTCATGATCGTCGATATGCAACTCAACTCTCTTCAAAAATTGAGCCGGAATAGCCTTGACAAATTTCTCTAGTTCCTCGTGGACATCCATCCTGTGTCATGTATTGTATGATTGTTTCCCCCCAATGTATGCAGCCCGTGTAAGTCCATGCTTATTGTTGTGCTGTCGAGAGCATGCTGATTGTGCACGATGAAGTTGAAAAACCTCTTCAAGATTAGCAGGAAGAAGTCCGGGTCCGGCCACAGAAGGCTAAGACAGCAATTGACATCGGCGTCGCTCGGACTAAGGACAATGTGGCGCCATTTTTGGAGCTCCTTGAACGACTTGGAAATGGTATGTTTCTGAGACGTTGACGGCGTCGAATTCTTGAACCGAGCGAAGACGACACAGAGTGACATATGATGATGCATGGCGTTTTGAGCTTCGAGCCTCAGCTGTCTGTTCACGACTGTCAGCGCCGAGAGTGGCTTCTCATGCTGGTTAGTGATGACTGGAAGACATCCTTCGAGGACAAGCAGGATAGCCGAAGTGTCATAATGGGAGTGAATCGCATAGTAGTAGATCCTGTCGCGAAGTTCCAGTGGCAAGCGCAAGAAAGGGAACTTCTTCGGCTTGATGGGTGCCATGCTAAGACCAGTCAGTGCAGTGCACCGTGAGTCTATGTGCTTCAACTCACTAAGTTCTTGTGCGTGTTGTCACCATCCTGGGCGAGTCTGTGGCGAGGTAGCTCACCTGAGCTGCCTCCTAGACGTCGCAAGTGTGTTGACTGTTTGTGAAAGCTTGATAGTGTTTCGGACTTGTTTGACTTCAGGCTACAGCCTTGGCAATGGCAGGACTCTGAGATATTAGGGTCCACTCGAGCAACTCCGTGTTCGGAATTGAGATACAACGCCGAGGACTTTTCAAGACAACTCCGACGATGACTCCCAATATGACTCGCGTCCCAATCCTTTGTAAGACTAATGGACGTATCTCGATGGACTTCCATAACCATATCCCCCAGGCAGCAGGACTTCCTCTTTCCCTAACTTCACACGCGTTCCTAGTATCCGCGCCGCAAACATGCTCCGTAACAAACAAACCCTGCTCGCGGGCATTCCTCGTGGTTAAGCTCGACTTCTACTAGAGCAGTCCACGACGGATCTGAATTCTTAAGCTTGACTGCTCACAGTGTGATCGTGCTGAGTTGAGCCCTAATGCCAAGACATGCTCCAGTCCTGCCTCACTTGACGAGTGCAAGTGCCTCTGATCTCGGCATGCCTTGTGAAGGAGAAGTGATGGCCTTCAAAAGCATCATGACCATTTCTACACACTCTCTTCTATACTCCCATCCTAAGGTCGCCCTGCTGAGTTTGCTACATACTAACAATTTGAGAATGTGACAGCTCGACAATCTCGCATTCTGACAATCTGACGAGCTCACAGTCTCAGAGTCCAGTTCCTGTCTCTACGAGATGCTGAGCTCGTCTCGCCTGCGATAGCTGTGTCGCAACATCTATCTCGAAGTGACCATCAGCTCCACAGGTCATGACGTTATGCATCCGAGGTGTACGACTCAATTTCATCCTTCAGACGACCTTTAAGAGCACTTGTCCTTGATATTGGACGAGACACTGGGAAAGAATCTGCCGTGACCATGACCAGGCTGATCAAGAGCTGCAATCACCGGCATATCTAGGACGAGACTGATCAAGAGACATGCCCGAAGATCATACTCTCGGGGCCGGTGCCACTTGAAGGTCATCTGGGACTCGTCTGGCACTGATCTGGGACGAGATGATGAGAAGACATCCACGAAGGCCATACCCTTGGAACAGGCAGCCGCGATGAAGGGCTACATCGACCCCAAGCACGTCTGCATCCTCCAGCTTCACAGCCTCATGGTTGGGCTACATGCTGCGCTCGATGAACTGACATCGGGGTGGCGATATCAGGTCTTCTTCCTCCCCACGCCCCTCAGTTTGTGCATACCTACTTGGAAAGATTGTGACGTATTGTCAACTGGCCATTGTGAAGCCTGGCTGACATGGCATCGCAGAATCAACCTTCTCCGAAAAGATGACTCAAGATGTCTCTACGGAAGCATGAGGACGACCACTTGCTGCGATGGCAGTCCAGCGAGAGCTTTGCCTTTCTTTGCACGAGCTTGTCAGCGCTGCACTCTCGCGAGCGGAACATTGAGCGATGCCCAGACGCGGCCCGTCTTCCGCAACCTTATCGGCGTTTCAGCATTCACCTTCCTATTGCGGCCTTGATACTGGGGAAGCATTTAACCGTAACTCGGCCAAGCTTTGGACCCTTTCTCCTTTGTCTCAATCACCTCAATCGCCTCCCTATTTTGCTTATCGTGCCTTAGGATGGCACCATCACACGCGATAACACGGCACGGCTGTACGGCCCACATTGGCACTTGTGCAATGCTACGAACTGCTCCGTCGTGCAGGCGCTTGGAAGGGATCCTCTGTGACAGCTACACTGTCCAGCATGTATGAGCTCGCGTACGACAATGCTTGGCACTTCTTAAGGAAGCATGAAGCATGAGCATGAGTAAGGCCGTGCGTTTCCCAGCTTAGTCTGGAACGCGCAGCGATGGTACGTGGTGCAACCCCTTACCACTCCGTACGACCCTATCATCATCGGCTAAATTCCAGTGCTATCTACAGTATATCCAGTATCCAGTATCTTTAGAATCTGAGTTTCTCGAGGGATCACGCTATCAAATCAGAACCGTCAGCAAGGTGTGGACCCCAGCACCGAGCGAAACGTCCCTATCATGTGGGCCGACTCAAGGCTTCTCACCGACCTTCCAAATCGCGTTAGACGATCATGGTCCCCGCTGTTGATCAGTCAGTGCTTCTCGCCCCCATGCACCGATCGCCATTACTGCAGCTCTTGCGAAAGATCATGCGGACGGGTCGCGCTGACACTTTACCGACTTATTCCAGCAGCGAATCAAGACTCCAGGACACTACTGTGGTGGCTAGAAAGATGAAGGATACCGATTACTGAGGCATCGGCTTATCAGCTATAGCGTCAAGAACCGAGGCAAGAGATACAGAGATACCGCGACCAGATTGATAACCGAAAAGATACCCGTTGGAACGATAAGCGAAGCTAGAGTGATAGGCTGCTCGAAGCTTTGTGCAAGCTGCATGCATGATCGATAATGGCGTTTGTTCCAGCGCAGAAATGCTTGTAGCGCTAGAGTACGGCATGTATGGATATAAAGGCTTCTGCCGCATTTTCCATCGAACGCCTCATTTTTTTATTTGATCAAGCTTGACTCCTGATCCTTGCCCTCTGCCTTTTCCTCCCTCAGCTGCAGTCTCATCATGGCGTTTCGGCGACCATTCACTGACAACAATGAGGAGATCATGGAGATGCCCGAGTTCCAGAACGGGTCATCTGCCGAGAAGACACACAGAAAGTCCAGTGTTGTCGAAGTGCAAGACCTAGCAGAAAAGCTCGGTGATGATGTTCAAATTGGTCTCGCGCCGGTCGACGACATCGAACACGTCATCGACAAAGTCGACGCCCTCACTGTCGAGGAATGCCGCGATCTGCTCACGAAGCTACTCAAAGATCACGAGTATGACTACAACTTCGCGACGGCGCAGAAGACGAAGCTTGAGAAACTGCTGGCGGGTCCGGACGAGTTCGATTCTCAGGAAAATTGGGAACTCGCACTGAAGACGGAGACGGCTGTCAACAAGTACTACTCGCCTTATCCTGAGGTCCGCGCTGTCACGACACCAGACGAGTGAGTTGGCAGATGTTTGAGTAATGGAGGTATACATGGGTCTAACGATGTCACAGTGATCCTACCATCCTCTGCGAGACATTCCGAGCGCATATGCTCGGATACATCTGGGCTGTGATTGGACAATTCGTCAACTCCTTCTTCAACTCTCGCTTCCCTGCCATCAGCTTCCAGAGTGCCATTGCGCAGATTCTCCTCTACCCTTGTGGTACTGCTCTAGCTTGGGCTTTGCCAGACTGGGGTTTCACTTTCCGTGGTACAAGACACTCACTGAACCCAGGGTAAGTCTCGCATCGCATCTGACATGCCAGAACCAGCACTGACCAGTTGCAGACCATGGACATACAAGGAACAAATGCTATCAACCATCATCGTCGACGTGGGTCTCACTTCGGCTTATGTGTTCTGGAACATCCAGACGCAGACCATCTACTACCACGACACCTGGCTCACCTCTGGCTACAAAGTACTGCTGCTCTTGTCTACACAGCTAATGGGACTGGGTTTTGCGGGTCTACTGCGTCGATTCGTCGTCTACCCGACCCAGACTTTCTGGCCTAGTATCCTGCCTACACTGGCGTTGAACAGAGCTTTGCTTGTGCCTGGAAAGCCTGAGACTATCCATGGGTGGACCATGTCGCGCTACAAGTTCTTCTTCATCGTCTTCAGTGGTAAGTTGGTCAGGTGCAAGCCGACGTAGTTGAAGCAGCATAGCTGACAAAATATCTAGCCATGTTCGTTTACTTCTGGATTCCGGATTTTTTGTTCAATGCGCTGTCGTATTTTGCATGGATGACTTGGATAGCACCGTGAGTTTACATATGACGGGGACAAATTGATAGAAAAGAACACTGTTCTAGCCACCTGGCCCACCCTCATAACACCCAATCGCCAAAGCGTCTACGAGACTATCAACTAACGAGCAAAAACAGAAACAACTTCAACCTTGCAACGGTTACTGGATCGCAATTCGGTCTTGGCTTCAACCCGATCAGTTCTTTCGACTGGAACGTTTTCGCGACGTACTCTTTCCCCTTGACTTACCGTGAGTGAATGCTGGAACATTACGCCGCAAGGAAGAGCAGACGGGATGTGGCAATCTGCTGACAATATGACTAGCATTCTTCTCATTTATTCAACAGTACAGCGGACAGGTCCTGGGAGGATTCATCATCCTGGCTTTCTACTACACCAATACGAAGTGGACGTCATATCTTCCAATCAACAGTTCTGGGATCTTCGACAACACTGTGAGTGTCGTGACTAGATAATGGATGCTTCATCTAAGCTGACTCCCCGTCCAGGGAGCATCGTACAACATCACCCGCGTCGTGAACAACGGTGTGCTCGATGAAGCCGCTTTCCAAGCTTACAGCCCTGCCTTCTACTCTGCAGGCAACTTGCTCGTCTACGGCGCATTCTTCACATTCTACACATTTACCTTTGTCTTCATCCTTCTCGACAGTTGGCGCCCCATTGCTACTGCATACCGCCAAATGGGTCACGCTGCTATGCTTCAAACCAGGCGTATCGGCCGAGGTCTAAGGGGCGCCGCATCTTCATTGGCAAAGGGTCATGTCAAAGAGGCTGGCAAATATCTCTACAATATGATGAACGACGAGACTTCGGTCTATGATGGCTTTGACGACCCGTTCACTAACATGATGCGCAACTACCCAGAGGTACCAGATTGGTGGTTCTGTGAGTCTCCTCCCTCAGCATTGGTCATGATGTGTTCCCGCTGACTTTTTTTCCTTTTTCTTTTAGTGATGATCGCCTTGATTGCCTTCATCTTCGCCATCATCCTCCTCACGCAGTTCCCCGACCTCAAGACGCCTGTTTGGACCATCTTCTTCGTTATCGGCTTGAACCTTGTCTTCCTGATTCCCATGACTTACCTCTACGCCATTTCAGGAACAACCGAAGGTCTCAATGTAGTCACAGAGCTCATCGTCGGCTACGCACTTCCCGGTCACCCCGAGGCTCTCATGTTCGTCAAGGCCTACGGCTATAACATCAACGGTCAAGCCGACAACTACATCTCCGACCAAAAGATGGGTTTCTACGCCAAAGTCCCTCCTCGCGCCATGTACCGCGGCCAACTCATGTCCGCCATCATCACCGCCCTGGTCTGCTACGCCGTGGTCCAATTCGTCGACGACGACATCGTCGGCATCTGCACTCCCGACCAAGCCCAGCACTTCAACTGCGAGAACGGTTCGGAGATCTACTTTTCCTCGTCCGTCGTGTGGGGCGCCATCGGCCCCAAGCGCATCTTCAGCCAGATCTATCCAGCCATGAAGTACTGCTTCCTCTTCGGCGCCCTCTTCGCCGTCTTCTGGTGGACCATCAAGCGGTTCGGCCACTACGTCCGCTCCGGCGTCAAGTCGAGCCTCCCAAACGCTCTATTCGCACCGCTCAACCTCCTCTTCTTCACGCCAATCTCCTACCTCCGCAACGTGCACCCCAGCCTCATCTTCAACGGCATGCTGTTCTGGGCCCCACTCAATTTGACTTACTTCACGTCCGGTCTGTACTTCAGCGTCTTCTTCATGTACTACCTCAAGCGCTACAAGACGGCGTGGTGGGAGAAGTACAATTACGTGCTTGCGGCTGGCCTGTCGGGCGCGGTGGCGTTTAGTGCCGTCATCATCTTCTTCTGTGTGCAGTATCAGGACAGAAGCGTCACCTGGTGGGGCAACACGGTGCTGGGTGAGGGCGTGGATGGATACAATGCGGACGCTCAGTTTGCGAGGTACACGACGCTGCCGGACAAGGGGTACTTCGGACCAGATACCTGGTCTTGAGAGGCGTGTGGTATTGAGGTGCATATGATGGAAGCGTGGTTTCGTGTAGTAGTCTTTGTCGATAGTATAGTTGCTAGTATCGGATTTAGCCGACACAGACGTTCCTGCATATTCCTTTACACTGTAGGTCTTGTGTTTCACATACTCTAATACTCCTCCTACCTTACACCCTGAGAAGGCGACCTCAGCACTCCCACCACCACAACAGACGACAGACCGCCAGATTACACGGCCATGATGGTCGAGACCGACAAGGTCAGCTCGATGGACAGTGTATTGAAATGGAGCTAATGTGAACGACCTTGTCTTTTATACTCCGTCATGGTCTGCTTTTCAGTACTCTGGAACTTGCTATCTCAAAACTATGAGGTCTCATGGACGCCAGCCCGCATCCTGCCCCTCAAATGGCATGTCATGGGGGCGTCTGTCATCGTTACGCAAGGCTAGTCTAGCTGCTCGACATTAAGCTCAGTATACTCACAGCGTAAGCTCCTGGTCGTCGTCTTTCGGGTCACGTGATCTGGAAGCATTTTTTGAGCTCAACATATTTCCTCAGCTCTTCAGCTGTAATGTAATCACAATCAGCGCGTCGTCTCTATACATCTTACATCCTTGCTCACTATCTCCCATCACCGTGCTGCTCCTGACAATATGGCACGGCCGATGATCTATAATCAGCTTCTTGCTGTGACCAGCATCCTCTCGCTACTTATCCTCACTAGCACAATCCTACCTCTCCTCCTGCCGCACTTTTCGCCTTTCACGCACCCGTTCCGCTTTCTCACCCTTCTCATCGCTTTAATACTGAACGCAAAAACACTTCCACTAGTCTGGCACATCCGCCTAGGCCGCCACACACTCTCCCGCTACTTTACAGCCCCCTTCCTCGCCAGTTCCGATGCTCCAGCCACCACCTCTCTCACCACGCCAGCCTCCCTCTTCACACCCATCATCACGACCGGCTTTCATGCCCCACTGATGGAATGTGACTACAACCTGCACAAATCCAACAGCACTTACTTCGCCGACGCAGATATGGCACGTACATGCCTCATGACCACGCTCTTCCGTCACGGAATGGCACATGGCATGTCATATCCCGATGGTCCCGCTTCAGCAGTAAAGGGACGTCTAAGTGTTAATTTAGGCGCAGTCAGCGCGCACTTTGCGAGGGAGATTGCGCCATATGAAAGCTATGACGTGTGGACGCAGGTGCTGAGCTGGGACAGGAAGTGGATCTACCTAGTCAGCCACTTTGTGCGACCAGGTGTTGTCAAGCCGAAGGGGTGGCTGTTGCAGCCGTTGAGACACGCGTCCAAGCCAGCAAAAGGGGCAGGGCAGAAGGATGTGGGCGGCGATGAGGTATGGAGAAAAGCGGTATTTACGACGAGTGTCGCGAAGTATGTCATCAAGAAGGGTCGATTGACAATTGCGCCGACAGAGTGTATGGAGATGTCTGGATTACTTCCGAGAGGGTCAGGAATCGGGCCGGACCTGCCAGGCACTGGAAACACGAATGGCAATGGAAGTGTACTTGGGACTATGGACGGTGGCCTCACACCTGAGATGCAAAAGGTCAAAGCGCGCCGTATCGCTGGACTCGCTTACATAGATAAGTCCGCCGAAGAACTCCATGCGCTCTTTCCAATCTTCAGGGACGGTTCTACACAAGCTAAGGAACGAGAAAGTATCGAGGTCATGGGAGAATTCCCTGATATGTTTTGAGCTGCAAGACCTCAATCTAAAGCGTCCGCCGAGCATCTCTTCACCACCATACACGAAGCAGCTCCGCCACCATTACATATTCCCGCCACGCCAATCTCACCCACCTTCAAGCGATGCAACAACGTCACCATAATCCTGGCACCACTCGACCCAATTGCATGGCCCAGGGCGATAGCGCCGCCCAGAGGGTTCACCTTTGCCATATCCACCTCACTCTCCAGTCCCAAGATCTTCGCATTCGCCAACACCACCGCCGCAAACGCCTCGTTGATCTCCCAAACCGCCACATCCTCCTTCCTGATCCCAGCCCTCTCCAACGCTATTGGTATGGCTTTGGCAGGCGCAATCGTAAAGTCAATAGGCTCTGTAGCAGCATCGCTCGTAGCCAATATCTTCGCAAGCACACGCGACTCGGAGCCTACCTGTTCAGCAACCTCCCTATTCACAACCACCACCGCCGCAGCGCCATCGTTAAACGCTGACGCATTCGCTGCAGTCACCGTCCCATTCCCACTCCGATCGAACGCCGGCTTCAACGTCGGCACCTTGTCAAAGTTAATCCGACTTGGGCCTTCATCTTCTTTCACTGTCGTCGTCGTTCCCTTCTTTCTTCCCGGCACTTCCACAGGCACGACTTCGTCCGCGAATGCGCCTGAAGCCCAACCTGCTTGCGCCCGCCGGTAGGACTCTATGGCGAATGCATCCTGTGCTTCGCGGGAAATGCTGTGCTTCTTCACGGTGTTCTCGGCGCAGGAACCCATGTGGATGTTATTGTAGGGGTCCCAGAGACCGTCGGCGACGAGGCTGTCAACGAACTTGACGTCGCCGAAGGCGGGCTGTTGGCTGGAGCGGGGGAGGAGGTAGGGGACGCGTGACACTGGAGGTAGACTGTTAGCCGCGCTATGCATGGATCATGCTGCCAAAAGACGAGATGGTGTCGTAGGAAGACGCACTATTCTCCATGCCGCCAGCCACAACGGCGGACGCAAGACCGAGCTGGATATCTTGTGCGGCGAGCGCAATGGCTTTGAGGCCGGATGAACATACTAGAAAGAGTCAGAATCAGGTTGGAGACTGTGTAGGTACTGCTGGGAGTCGGTCAAGATTACCTTTATTGACAGTCGTGGCTTCAGTGGTGGTCGGAAGCCCAGCATAGATGGCGGCTTGACGGGCAGGAGCTTGCCCAGAGCCGGCACTCAGGACGTTGCCCATGTAGACGGAGGTGATCTGCTCCGGTTTGAGGGTACTGCGCGATACTGCGGCGCGTATGGCTGTGGCACCGAGCTGAGGGGCGGGAACGGTTGTGAATGCGCCGTTGAACTGGGAAGAAGTATGTTAGATCGAAGAGCTTTGGACGTGATCTCCGATAGAGTGTATATCTTGTCTTTTGCCTCGATGCAGGTGGATGTTATGGCGGAAGGTGGTTACAGTGCAAGACATTAGGGTGAGATTCTGGCTAGAGCACTTATGAAAAATAAAGACGTACCACAGCAACAGGCGTTCTAGCAGCACTGATGATATAGGCATCCTGTATCTCCCGTTTCACCTGTGAAGTGCTGCTGAAATGCCTTCTGGCCTGAGCCAAGCGAGCATATGATCTTGCTGCCGATGCCATGATAGTGGTCTTCTCGTGACTCGAAGTAGACTGCAGAAATAGTGGAGTAGATCTGCTGGACAGTATCTTGTTAGTCTCTCAATTACTACAGTCGCGCATACAATGAGCAGTGCACGGTCAAATATATATCATATCGTATAATAG
>Ga0058702_10000490_pt1 | contig 16652 bp, 13 predicted proteins | sample AgamicOrSfe_FD_83781 | JGI IMG/M metagenome (GOLD analysis project Ga0058702, IMG submission 83781) | Agave microbial communities from Guanajuato, Mexico - Or.Sf.e | ecosystem: Host-associated > Plants > Phyllosphere > Phylloplane/Leaf | place: Guanajuato, Mexico | collected 2012-05-30 | reverse complement strand
GAAGAGGGAGGATTGAGTTGGGGTAGGCGTTCACTTCGTGTATATATTCTGGTATGGATTCTTGTAAGCATAAAGTTCCAATCCACCATCTGCCATTGAATGGGTGTTTGTGTGCGTGAGGATTCGCCAGTCAACAAATCGTGTACTAGTGACATTATGATCCTTCCATTGTTCTGTTCTGGCATGCAATCATACATCGTTGTGGTGAGTAGCGCGTCTCCGTCTCCACGCCCTGTAAGCGTGAGCAATTCCCACGACCCTTGAGTCTGGTTATTCTCGAGCATTTTCCCGAGTCACAATCGTCCAGCTCAGGACTTCCAGTCCGATTCAGCGACCCCGATCACTCTCCCACACCTCCCACGTGAAATCACCACTCTAGTAACCCACGCTGACCAAGTAGTCTCCCAACGTCTCCACCACATTCGCCGCCGAGCCTGGCTGCACATGCTCGGGGTAGTGTGCCACTATTATCGCTTGCGTCGTCTTCACCAGAACGACACCTTCCTTGCCCTATAACAGCAGACTCCCATCAGCACTTCTTCATGCCATCTCCATGCCCTGACACTTCCGCATTGCTCGTGGTCCAGGGGGTAGGCAAGGACAGGTAAACGTACCTTCTTTCCGTAGATACTTCGGTCGTCCGCCTTAATCACTATGAATCGCTCGCCGCCGATGTGGAGACCGGTTGATTGCACTGCCTTGACATCGCCTTTGTCTTTGTAGGCTTTGACGACTTCTTGCATCTCGGCGGGTTTGACCTGTTGGTGAGGGTAGGATTAGTATGAGATGTACCGACGTCCGTGCTGGACAATGGAGAGTACGGATTGAGACGAGGTGTGGGGCTTGAGGTCGGCCTGCACGTATGCAGCTACGGCTGTACATCCTGGAGTGCTTGGAACGACCTGTGCTATAAAGTCTTGACCAATGTAATGCTTCAATAGCACGCCGCGTCCTTGGATCCACCGTCCTGCCAAGCGACCATATGCAACTCCTTCCCCAATCCCATCCGTGTATAAGTAGATGTTGAACTCACAACGAAGCCCGAGCTGCTCGCCCAGCAGCTGGTTCCATCAGCGCTGAAGAGGGCCGCCTTGTCAAGCTGGCCAGTGCCTACGAGGCTATTTCAGACAGAGAAGAGTGCGTTAGTAACTGAACCTTGCGAGTTGTGATGACTGGGGTCGTGGCATGTGCTTGAATCAAAAAGTGTGGCGATTGAGGCTGAGCGGAGCTTTGTGGTGGAAGTAGGGTGGGCGCACCTGGAGTCAACGTATGCTGTAGAGTCTGTTAGTCATGCTGAAAGACTGCGTAGTCATCGTCTGCCCATGCCACTCGGTGGACAGAGGTAAAGATGCTCATCGAGGAGCGTGCTCTGACGTACCTTGCCACGACATTGTTCGCGAGTCGATTTTCTGAAGGTGCTGCTGGATTACAGATTTTCGTGCGGTTGAAGCCAATGTGCGAGAGGGGAAGAAAGGTGTAGCTGCTGATGATTTGAGCAATGTAAAGTATGTATGGTTGAATCGCGGGGTGTTTTCCAGTTGTTTTGTGATGATGACGATCCCGTCCAACCTGAAACGGCACTAGAATACCCACGAGGCCAAGATCAGGTAAGGTCAACTAGACACGGAAATTTGTCCATTGCTAGAGGCATTACTCTCAGTACGGCTTTAGTTATACATACCGGGCCCGAGGAGGGTATTCTGATGAGCATCAATGGTTCACGGTGCCTATTTCACTCTGCTACACTGATGGACATATTACTAAGGTATCCTCAACTAAAGCCATTTTTCATCCCTTCCTGGCTGGACTTCTACTCCTGCTACTATAGCTACTGTAGCTTGGGCTCCTCCGCCTACCTCCTCCTCCACCACCACCGCCACCATGCCCATTTCTAGGCGGACTTTCCCTTGTCCTATAATCCGACCTCCCAATAGCGCCTTGCCCTCCAGGCCCACGTCTCCGTGGTGATCTCGCCCTCGATCTCGACCTCGACCTTGACCTCGAGTATGACGGCGAACGTCTCGGCGACCTCGATCTCGATCTCGTGTACGATCTCCCTCGTCCATAGCCACCTCCGCCTCTTCCAACACGATCATTTCGGTCATATCTGCCTCGTGGTGACGGGCTTCTCCTCCCGGGCGGTGGTCCATATCCGTCATATCCTCTGCCACGCCCTCCGGATCCCCTCCCACCATCTCGATCCCTATTTCCACCATGCCCAAACATGCCACCTCGCCGCGACGGCCCGTCGAAGCGCTCGCGATCTCGTGTCCGGAATTCTGTTAGTCTTCTGGATGGTGGTGGTGATTGTGAGAGCTTGCGCCGTGATAGCACGATCGACACGTTGATAACTGCGCCGTCGAGTTGCGCTTCGTGCATGTGTGCAATGGCTTGTTCTGCACTCGTGACGACGTCGTACGTGACATATGCGGTGCCTCGATTGAAGTTGACTATTTCCTCTGTCAGTCAAGCAGGACTCACCGTCTGCGCGTGCCCAGATATGCTTACATTGTCTGTTCATAGGCATGTCCACCTCCTTGATCTCGCCATAAGAGCCAAAGATTTCGCGCACATGCGCCTCCGTGACATTCTTGGTGAGCTTCTCGACGACAATCTTTGCACTGCGCTGTGGAGGTGTCGGGCTTCGTAGGGATCGTGGTGGTGTCTGCGAAGTTCTTCGAGGAGCGGGCGATCGGCTGCGTGGGCGTGATGGTGTGCGCGAACGCGATCTTGATGCGCGAGGTGTTATGGAGCGTCGAGGAGTATGGGATCGGGATCTGGAGGACATCTTGCGCGCAATGTTGTGAGTGTGTGTTAAGGATGGAGTATGTAGCTATCATCTTTGGCGCATTGTTTGTTTCAGCTTCGTACCAGCTGGTCGGGCCGACTGCGGCAATCAATCAATACAGCGAGGAGGGTCGTCACACGTATAAGTCCTTATGACTCCTGAAACCTGATCAACACACCGGAATCCAGAAGATAAATGGTTGCATGCGAAGTGAGCTAGAGTTCATTCACCATTCTCTATATCTATACATGGTGACTGCTAACCAGTCATTTCACCTTGCCCTTAGGCTATCCTGACCTTGATCCCAATGCTTTGTCATGATGTCGTGTGATATCCGTCGCTATGCATAATACCCAAACCAAACGCTGTGTCGTGAGAAAAAGAGGCCGATAAGCGGTCAACATTCAATGCAGAACGACTGTCCAGCAGTTCGTTCTCTTCATGCAGCGTGAGAATAAACGACGCTTGCCCTTCTGGCAACTTCATGTGAAAGCTGCGCAGCAGCACTCTCCACATGAATCTCCGGCTCATCCTCTTGTCTGCCAATAAAGAACACCTGGATGACACCGATAAGCGCTACAGCAGCTGTGACGAGCCACGGGAGTGCAGTGAACTCAGCCTGAACACCAGCAGTGTAAAGTGCGCCAGCTACAGGACTTGCGATAGTCCTGCTCGCAGCACCGACCGAGGCAGCCAGGCCGTTGATGCGTCCGAGGTATGCAGGTGCTGGACTAGCTTCCTTCAGCAGGATCAGGACGAGAGGATAAGCGAGTATGCCGAAGATGTTTCGGATTGTGAGGCAGCTGTATATGCCAAGATTGAGGAGTCCTGTCGAGGATGCAGGGATGAATGCAAGGAGCGGCACCAAGGCATACGCAACTGGGTGGCCAAATGTGACCAGGACGAAAGACTTCCACAGGCCAAGATGTTGTACTGCTAAAGGGAATATGAACGCTTGGATCAGGAGAGCAAAAATTCCTTGAACCATCATGATGACACCCACGTCTGAGGTCGACATGCCTAGGCCTCCTGCCATAGCCTCGGAGCTTGTGCTGGAAATGGCAAGATCTGGATCACCCCTGCGATCCTGGAAGAATACGGGAATGAGATTGTCGAACATCATTGACGAAAACGTGAAGATCCCGAGAGCCAGAACCAGCATGACAACTCGTTGATTGAATGCCTTTTGTGTTATGTCGGCACTCCTCTCGACTTGGCCAACTTCCACAGTGTTGAAGGTGGAATACTGATTCCTTGTGATATCAGCGGGTGCCTGATCTGTTGCGCCGATATTGGTGAGGAGTGGTCGGTGATCACTATAATACTCCGAAATCTCGTCCTTGTCGACAGAAGAGTATCCTCCTATCTCGGGATGTGTTTCCTCCAGGCAAAAGGCCCCGGTGATGACTGCTAAACTGAGAATGGAGGCACAGACGAGGTTCGGCATGAGTGCAGGATAGCGAGACCAGAAATCGCTGGTAGCGTAGCAGTTGTACAAGCAGCCACCAATCACTGGACCCAGGATAGACCCGACCGACCAAACAAATGGCATTATAGCGTATGCTCTTGGTTCGTGTTCAGGGTTAGTGACCAGTTCGGACACCATTGTTTGTATCACGCCTTGGTTGCCGTTCAGCAGACCTCCAATACTCCTCCCTACCAGTGCCATCCAGAAGCTGTTTGAAAATCCGACGACCAGCAAGCTCATGATCGACCCGCAGCAGCCGAAAAGCAGCACGGGCTTTCGACCCCATTTGTCGCTGGCGAGGCCCCAAGCCCAGCTGGTCAGAGCTTCGGCAAAGGCGAAACTTGCAATCAAAACTCCAGCATAAAAAGCGGCGTCGACTGGATGACCTGTTTGGAAGTGCTGGACCAGTCTCCACGAAAATGGAAAGATGCTCGTGATTGCAATAGGTTCGGAAACACGAACAAGTGCTGTTGGGGACTGTTAGGGTGTACTGGTGTAACCGTGCTCATTGATGTCAAACTCACAAAGTAGTAGTAGTTGAGTTGTGGGGAAGGCGTCTCGATCTCTGCTTGACGTCACATATCCAGATCTCTGGCCGAGCACCATGTTGGTATGTAATGGAGTGTGAGTGTGTAACGAAGTGTTGTTGGAGATCTGCTGGACGGAGCGCAGCACAAGCAATGTGATGCAATGATGATTTTCCACGAAGAAAGCTGGATTAAGTGAAGCCTGATAAGGTACCAGATTGTCCAGCCGCGATCCAAAAGGTGGCTAGAACGCTGGGTATAATGGTACAGTCACTGACTGGCTGGTACTTCACCGAGCAAGAATGAGAGTAAGGTCGGCAGCAATGGATCTGAGACGACGAAATATGGTAGAAGAGAGAGTGAGTTGAAGATGAAGTGCAGACGAAGAGTGGGAGGAGATCCAATATTTTAACGTTACTCGCCAAGGGCATGCTCAGAAAATATGGGGTTGGGCACGGCAGGGCACACGACACCTCGCTATTGCCCGTGGCAGACGGCTAGCCCTCGAAATCAAGTCACTTTGACCGCACGGCACTCTTCACACTGTTCTGGGCCTAACGACTTCGACTTCGATTGCCAAAGATTCGGGAATCTACTTGTCTCTATCTCCCTGTGATTATTCGCCACAGTCTTCTCTGTCGCACGCCCTCATTGTGCACGCCAATGCATATGGCCATGCAGGTCACGGTCATTAAATTGCTGATGCGGCTCAAAAGCTTCGGTATTAAACTCCGGCCCCCCCCCCGCCTCCTATATCGTCTTGCCGTATTCAGACAACCACCTCCGCTTTCTTGCACAGCCCATACTTAGAATCACACTCATCAAAAGCACGCACTCATGCGAGACATGCATCATGACAAGCATGTTGTGGAAGGATCATTCCAGGAAGAGGTCATATGTCTTGATGCATATTCTTTTAGATTCACCCATGGTATCGTGCATTTTCCCTTTAGATGAAGAGTAAACAAGCCCAAACACCTTTTGACCAAACATTAATCCATCAGGTCTCATGGCACCATCACTGTGTGCCGTTGCTGTGGCCATTCGCAGCCTTGCCGCCCTTCTTGCTTCTCCTCTCCCTGACACTCTCTGCAAGTCCTTCGAGAACGTCAATCGTCGTCTCCCAACTGATGCACGCGTCGGTGATCGAAACGCCCTTCTTCAAGCCAGAGGGTCCCTCCGCTGGCACCTTTTGTGCGCCCTCATTGATGTTACTCTCAATCATCACACCCACAATCGAGTCGTCACCAGCCCTCAACTGTTCACCGATCGTCTTTGCAACCTTGGGCTGGTTCCTGTGGTCTTTGAGCGAATTACCGTGCGAGCAATCCACCATGATTACTTCCTCCTGTCCCTTCTTCGACAATGCTTTCTTAGCCTCCCCAATGCTCTCTGCGTCGTAGTTTGTGCCGCGGGTGCCACCACGGAGGATAATGAAACAATCTGGGTTGCCTGCTGTTCTGATGATTGCTGCAAGACCCTGGTTCGTGACACCCATAAAGTGGTGCTTCGCTGCGGCAGCACCGATCGCGTCGACTGCAACCGTCAAGCCACCATCTGTGCCGTTCTTGAAGCCCATGGGGAAGGATAGACCAGAGGCTAATTCGCGATGTAATTGTGATTCTGTAGTCCGTGCTCCAATCGCTCCCAGGGAGATCAGGTCAGCCAAGAATTGTGGAGAGATTGTGTCGAGCATTTCACTGGCAATGGGCATGCCAGCGCTGGTGAGATCGACGTAAAGTTGACGGGATACACGGAGACCCTTGTTAATCTTATAAGACTCGTCAATATCCGGGTCGTTGATCAGGCCCTTCCAGCCGACTGTTGTGCGTGGCTTCTCGAGGTATGCACGCATAATGATACATAGGTCATCGGAGAGCTTGTCTGCTAATTTACGAATGCGGTGTGCGTACTCGACGGCTGTGGCAGGATCGTGGATTGAGCATGGACCGCAGATGACGAGCAGACGATCATCACGCTTTGCGATAATTTCGATTGCTTCTCTTCGCCCTTGCAGGACAGTCTTGATCGCTTCTGGTGGTGCCGGAATCTCGGAGGTCAGGAGTTGAGGCTGGATGAGAGGGTCGTATCCGAGTACTGAATAAGAGTATGAGCACGGCTGTATCGAGCATTGAAGAGTTTCGAACAAGCCACGAACCTCGAACATCGTCGCTCACATTCTTGCGCTCGGACTCAGTGATAGCAGCCATCGTGGCGGTGATAGTCAATAGTCGTAGAGGGGCGTCAGTGTTAGGGCTGCTCTTCGTGACAGAGGCAGGTCAATGGGAGTCGTTGTGAGTCAATATATGGACCATGAGCAATAGGCAGATGGTGTTGCTAGAATTTACATGCCACCCCGCAAAACCGTGTTCAGGGTCCAAGCGTTCTCGCAACAGCAACAGCACGTTGCTACTCGAGTAGTACTTCCTCTGTATTAGTGATTATATACATGACTTCTACACTGACAGACCTCCGACTACTGCTTCCAACCCTCGACCGCGGCATCAATATCCTTGCGGTACTCACGTTGCTGGAAGCACTGTTGCAAGAAGACCTTGTACTTCGCTTCGAGCAACTTCTTCTCCATCTTGTTCTTGCTTGGGTAGACCACCTTACCAGGTTTGCTCATCCTGTCCATAATGTCCCACAATGGGGTGGAGTTGCCGTTGGCATCAGTGCTGGCAGCTTTGACCGCCAACATAGCAGCACCATGAACCACCGCAGCATGAACGTATCGTGGAATGACCACAGGCATGTCACAAGCTGTTGCCATGAGCTTCATGAGGATATCATTCTGGCATTGACTCCCAGACATGAAAATCGAGCTGATGACATGACCGGACTCGTTCATCGTGTCGATAATCTGCTTGGTTTGAAGGGCAATGAACTCCATTGCGCCGTAGTAGAACAAGGACAACCCATCGATGCTCTTGTCGCTGCTAAGACCAATGACCGAGCCAGCCATGGTAGCATCTGCAATGGGAGACCTGTTGCCCCACAGATCACCGTAGAAGAAAAAGTGACGTCCAAGGTAGGATACGCTTGGCGCATCTGTTTCGTCGACCAATTCGCGTAATCGTTCATTGAGGAAGTCGTAGATATTTCTGTTGTATGTTTCTGCAGTCGACATTGCTTGGTTGTAAGCAGGATGTGTCTCGAGCACGTGCCTTAGAAGTTCTCCCGAAGCACTTTGTCCACCTTCTGCTAGCCAATAGTCTGGGATGAGCACATCCCGATATGGTCCCCAAACACCGTTCACAAATACTGGCTTCTCGGACATTGCAAGGTGACATGTTGAGGTTCCAGCAACAGCAGCCAAGCGAGTGAAGGCTTGGTTTACATCATTCGAAGCGTGGTCAGCGGAGAGAGACTCCTCAGACAGCTTGACCTTGGCGCCAACAGTGCCAATCCAGCCAGCATAGGCGTCAATTACACCACTGCCGACAGCAATGCCAGGGAGGAGACCCATTTCCTGTGCGGCCTTGAAACTAAGAGTTCCGACTTGTTCACCTGCAGTCTTGTATTCACCGTTCTAGTAGCAAGATGTCAGCGAGTGTTTACGAGTGCCATGCACAAAATAGACAGTAGGAAAAGGCTCACCACCCCGTTGACACCACCCATGCGTCGGAAGTTGTCCTCACAGAGGTCAGGCAGACCGATGTCCGTGAGGAAGTCTTCTTGCCAACCCTTGACACTGCCGTCCACACCAACTGGGACGTAGCCTTGCTTGCAGGTGACACTGCAGAGACTGCGGTTTTCCCTGCCGGTAGCCAGATGGGTGAGTGCATCTGCGAGATCGTAGAACTTGCACTTATCAAACATCTCCTTGGGCATATTGTTCTTGAGCCACAAGACCTTCGGGATCTCCATCTCGATGGACATGGTTCCACCGACATATCGCAGAAGGTTGTGTTTTGTGGCATTGATTTTCGCGGTCTCCTCCACGGGTCGGTGATCTAGCCAGAGAATGACATTGCGATCGTTCCCGTCTTGATTGTCGAAGTAAGGCCCTGTTACACATTGCGGGGCATCGGTGTCCTCCCGAAACACAGCCAGGGAGCAAGTAGCGTCAAAGCCAAGTCCGCGGACACTGCTAGGGTCGATGTTATGCTGCTGCATGGCTAAGCGGATAGAGGTGCAAATGCAATGCCAGATGTCTGATGTCGATTGTTCCTGCAAAGGCCTTAGCAGATGTTCGTGTTCCGCTGTAAATCGGTGCTGCAGAGAACATACATAGTAGCCAGTCTGAGGCTGCCAGAGACCAATGTTCTCGGAATGGAGTCCAACGATGTCTCCGTCAGCGTTCATGATGCATGCTCTTGCACTTCCAGTTCCCACATCGATGCCAATGTAGTGGTCAACAGTGTGGTGAAGCTCATTGCGCGGGTCCACCGACATGCGGCGAGACCCAGCACGAGATTGAGGTCTGGAGTGGTGATGAGGAAGAGCCATGATGTATGTATGCTGTGTGCTCTTTGGATGATGAGTGTGATAGGTCTTGGACACGATATAGATATATACACAAGAAAGCTTCGAGGGGTAGAAAGATTTATTCGAGAACCGTGGAGGCACTCCTCAGGGACAACTCTAATCACTAGAATGACGTGGATCGTGGATAAGGTATTTACCATTGGCTTGGATGGGGTCGAAGGGCTGAAGCGCTGACTGATAGCACGAGTGACGCCGAGAGCGCAAACGTGCTGTTTCATTCAAGTTATCAACACCAAAGGCAATCATCCACAACACCATGAAGCTCCTCCAACTCATCAGCTGCACGCTGATTATAGCTGCTGCCGCTGCCCAAGCTGTCGTTGGTGCAGGTCCCCGCTCAGTAATCGTGCAAAGCTGGCCATTGTCTGCTACGCAGCCACAACCATTGGCTTCTGTCAGCTATGATTCAATAACGAAATCGAGCTCAATCAGCAGCTACACGCCTCCCGAAGTCGCGTACACAGTCGATGACTTAGTAAGAGTCGGGCTCTACGATGATTCCGATTCGAAATGGCGCGGAGTTGTCACGTCAGCCTTGACTTTCGACCCGAAATACCAGCAAAAGCTACTATTGCACCTGGACGAAGCTGGGAACGTGTGGCATGTCTCTATCAGCGCAATACCTATGCCCAAACCGGCGAAGGGCAAGATTGTGAACGGCAAACGTCAACCACCAGCACCAGTGCCTCAAATCATAGTAGATGTGCTCCTGCCGATACCTGCGCCGCAGCCAATCCTCAATAAGCCGATCGTCCTCTCGCCGGAAGGCACAGTTGAAGCAGAGAAAGTAGAAAAGACTATGCTACAGAAGTGCGTCAAATACAGAACTGACAGTCAAACACTACTAAAGATAGTGCAGATATTGGCCCTTTATCGGCATCATTATCCTTATACAGGTTTTCGCCGCCGGTGGTGGTCCGGAAAAGAAGTAGGGCAGGGAGAATATGTCCATCAAACAATTACAACCCTTGGTCGTTGCTCTAGCCTTCCAGTTTCTTGGGACATAAGTGCCGCATTAACCATGATGGAATCGCCATTGCTGCCATCTCTTCGCAATACAGACCGTGCCGTACACTTGACGCAGGCGACCACTAAGCTCCACAAATCGGGCCAATGAGACATGATATTAACACCACTGGTCTGGCAGCATCGCTGGCATATCCTCTCATAAATCGCTTGTCGAGCGTCCCAAGGGACATACTCGACCCCCGCGCCAGCATGTATATGGCCGAATACATGTAGACGAGGTTTGACCCGCCAGATCTCCTTCAGCAGCGACGCGCAACCTAGTCCAACGGGCAAGTCTCGATGCCAGCGGGGAGGAGAATGGGACACAAGGATGTCTACGTCTGCGGGAATTGTCTGTGACCAGACATCCTGAGACCGAGCATATCGAAAAGCATGCTCTGGACCGTCAATCGGGACTTGAGGTGCGCCGTAGACCTTCAGTCGGCGGTCGCCGCAATTGGGGAAGCGAAGTGTGACATCGCCATTCTGAAGATAGTTAATGTCAACCCAATCCAACTTGCCACCTCGACTCTCCGGAGGTAGTGTCTGTCGTGAGATTGGACACAAGAAGACATCATGATTTCCAGCTATAACCACCTTCTGCGCGTGAGGGAGACTACGTAGCCAATCAATCTGTCGTTGTAGTTCCTCGACGTCGCCCACATTGCCCATATCGCCTGCATGGATCAGGAGGTCGCCCTCAGGCAAGTCTGTTGGTATTCGCGTGTGCGTGTCTGATAAGCAGACAACTCGTATGCCGTCTTGTTTTGTTAATGCAGGAAGTTGTTGTAGACTCAATGAAACATAATAGAGCGCTCGTGCTAGATACGTGCTTGGAGATGACAGGAACGCGTAAAGTTGAGATGGAGCGTGCCATTCTGACTGAGGCGCCAAGTGATCAAGCATTGTCCGGCAATTGATCGTGAACAAATTCAACTTACCATGTCGGTAGGAGGATTGCCAAGAATGTTTGTGTACCTGTACGTCATCTCTAGGGCTGCTTCCTTGATCCAGCGATTGCACTTTCTTGCCAGCCCTGAGCAGACTACTTTATCATCTCCCTCGTCTTATTGCTACCTCTCAACCTTTGGACCTCCTATAGTGACTCAAGATGGACAGTCCATCCATGGAGGCAGATTATGCCATATCATATCGCTTCGCTACCACACCAGAAGGAGCTGCTCTGGCCAGGTTCGAGAAGCTGGTTCAGCAGCTCACCAGAGTCGGTCTCAGCACGGAAGTTCGAAATGGCGACAAGCACTCTCTGCTACTCTTGGTGCGAGCTGCTTCGGACGAGTATCTATACGGGGAAGTATACAGATCAAGAATGAAGGACTGGGTACACGGCGTGCGTATAGCAGCGCCAGACAAGGAGATTCGGGTCACACTAGAAAATGAGCCGATGGAAGAGGCTGAGCGCCTGCGAATTGTTCATCAGCTCATCACGAATCCCACGGATGAGGGTGGTGCTGGCATAAGCGTCAAGGTCGGCGAATGGGAGAATGTAGAGTCGGTATTCGCCCTGCATGATCACGCGTATAACCGTGAATGGATGAAGAGATGGGCCACAACATATCTGCTCAAGGTTGAAGATCTTGACGAGATCAGGAACCGCTTTGGCGAGAAGGCATGTCCTGCACTCTGGACTCAGAGAAAGTTCTTGACTGACTTTGCTTCAGGTAGCCTTTTATTTTGCATTCACCCAAGCATACTTCACAGCTCTGGTTGCTATTGCAGCATTCGGATTTGCATCTTGGACAATCCTAGGAAATTTCTCGCCGGTCTACGGTCTCATCAACTCTGCACTATGCGTGGGCTTCATTGAGTACTGGAAATTCCAACAACAAGAACTCGCAATACGATGGGGTGTGAAGGGAGTGTCGTCCATCGAGAAACCGCGCCACGACTTTGTTGCAGAGAAAGAGATCAAGGATCCTGTAACCGGACAGCCAACGAAAGTTTTCTCCTCGCCAGAACGTCTGCGAAGACAGCTGTGGCAGATTCCATTTGTTATTGCAGCTGCGACGGCACTTGGTACAGTGATATCGACCTGCTTCGGTATCGAGATCTTCGTCTCTGAGATATACAATGGCCCAGGTAAGAGTATATTGATCTATCTGCCAACGATCATCATCACGACCTTGCAGCCTGTCATCATCGGTGTCTTGTCAGAGTTTGCAACGCGCCTCACCAAATATGAGAACTACGAGACAGAAGGAGAGTACGAAACCGCAATGACCCAGAAGACCTTTGTGATCAATTTCGTCACTTCGTATCTTCCTATCATGCTCACAGCTTTCGTCTACTACCCTTTCGCAAACACCCTCGTGCCCTACCTGGATGTCTTCAGCCTGACAGTCAAGCCGTTCGCGGAAAATGAAAAGCAAATGCGAGTGCCAAACGGTGGCTTCCACATTAACCCAGATAGGCTCAAGAAGCAAATGATCTACTTTGCTGTGACTGCTCAGATCGTCGGGCAGATATTGGAGGTAGTCTTACCCTACGCTAAGCGTCAAGGATTCTCATGGTGGAAAAAGTATCAGAGCAAGCGTGCAGCAAAGAGAGCAGGGAAGGTATCAGACGAAGCATCTGCATTTGATGCTCCGGAAGAGAAGGCATTCCTCAATCGTGTACGCCAGGAGGCTGAGCTCAGTGAATACGACGTGACCAGTGACCTAAGGGAAATCGTGTTGCAGTTTGGATTTTTAACTCTGTTCAGTATTATCTGGCCTGTAACCTCAGTTTCGTTCGTCGTCAACGACTGGATCGAGCTACGCACCGACGCTGTCAAGATCTGTCTGGAATCCCAGCGTCCCACCCCGCTTCGGAGTGATGGTATTGGTTCCTGGCATGAAAATCTCGAGTTTCTCGCCTGGGTTGGCAGCATCACGACAGCAGCCATTGCCTATATGTTCAGCAACGACGGTCTCCGCCCTGATGGCACACCCAAGAACCTGGATGGCTTCACCCTCATGATTACAATCTTCCTCGCTGAACACGCATATCTCATCGTGCGCTTTATGGCTCGCTACGCCGTCTCGAAGCTCGACTCGCCCAGCCGACAGAAGGAGCGACAGGAACGTTACCTCGTCCGCCAACGCTATCTGGAAGAGTCATTTGGCGAGCTAGCAACCAGGTTGGGTCAGCCGCAGAATGGAATCGCGAGCTTGGAGCACGTCAATAGGAGGACTTTGGAGGAAGAGGCGCGGGCTAGTAGTCAAATGGGCGCAGATGCTGCAAGACCTGAGAAGAGGTTCTGGCTGAGGCAGAGGAGTTGGCAGGAGACTGTTCGCGAAGGCGGAAGGCTCATCGAGCACGCAGCCTCGGTGCCGAGAGAGGAGAAGAAGGTCAAATAGCGTGAGAGAACAGCATCCAGCGTCAAACAACGCCAAGGCCTAATGTATCTATATTCCTAATGAGTATGAGGACGATGCTACCGACCTAGCTGCGAAGCCAACCCTTACCAGATAATCCTTCCGTTCCTAGGTTGTACGATTCATCGGTCGGCGTCGTCATAGCTTTGCCTCCTTCACGACTCTTGAGTCTGTGTAGGACGATATCTCATGACACCGACAGGCCTGAAAATAACGTGACGTAATGATTGTGATTTTGCGGTGCCTTGGAAGATTTGTTTCAGAGCTGTTAGTGTTCCAGGCTGCCAAGCCTCTAATTTGTCATCCACGTCGACTTCGGAAGTGATGATAGTACAGCGTAGACAACTTACCACTCAAATCATTGAGTCTCAAGAAGCACAAACAGGTTCCAGTCTGTAGGGATACCTGCATCGTTGGTGTTGGTGTTTGTGGTTGTGGCGGGGCAGTGCGCGGTGCGACGTTGTGAGCGTGGCGTGATGCAGCCTGAGTTTGCTTCACATCGGACAACTACATCTACTGGCATGTCGGAGCGTGTGCCGGCGCACCGTCGGATCTTGCGCGATCTTGACGAGAATCACTTGCTACCATCATCTGAGGAGAGTGCTGAGGATGCCGAAGAGCTGGATGCTAGCATAGAAGGGCAGTCTGTTCTAGGGTTAAGCATCAGCAGAAGACAAAGTCATCTGGCCTCTCCTGCGACCCCAGCGACGGAGAGACTCGCAGCCATCGGAGCCGAGGGCGGATATGGCCACGACGATGAAATCCCGGACCACGAAGCCAGTCTAGCCGGCAGGTCTACGACAGACGGACTGTCAGTGAGACACCCTGAATATCCTACATTGACCATTAATGGCTCTGGAACATCGAGCTCGGACATACCACAGACCGTAGTCTCGCAAGCTTTGCCATCTCCTTGGCAGTCCGGGCCTTCATACTTTCAAGGCATTGAACATGTCGCAAATGGAATCTTTCACAATGTGAGCACGATGTTCACCTTTAGAGGTATACCGCCTTTCAGAAAGTCTTCTTCTCCAGCAATCAGCACTGAAGATTATAATCGGAAAAGACGTGCTTCATTGCACTTACCTTTTCGGTCACGATCTCGCTCGAGGTCGACTGTAGCGCAACGACAGCTGATTGATATGAGACATGACGAGGATGAGAGCGCAACAGGCAGTACGACCACAAATTCGTCAACCCCCCGGCCGCCAAAGAACCACAACAAAGACTCACCCTACTTGAGACGTGCAATTTCACATGATGCGTCACTAGAGAGGTCCTTCTCGGATACACCGTCACTGATTTCACTGGGCGATCAAAACGATTGGGCTCATGTCACTGAGATGTTCAATTCCAGATCGCAAGCTATAAAAGACTCATTCATTGACTCAAACTTGAGACTACCGAGCTTACCAGTCCTGAAGAACCTTCCACATTTCACACTATCAAGTCCATTTTCTGATTCATCTTCAGCCGTGCAAAATGTTTCGGTCAGTAGCAGAAGTACGCGCTCTCCGCTTTCATCCACAGCACACCAGAAGGAAACGGTCACCTCCGGCCAAACAGTACTAGACGCTTCGACGATGCCGCAATCGCACTTTGCAAAGGCTATACAGGACTTGACAGGTGATCTAGTGATCATGGGCGGCTATCGCGGGTCCATTCTCCGTTCTGCAAAGCCGCCTTACCGTCAGCAATGGATACCTCTCAAAGCCGGCCTCAACATACGTCGGGTGAACCTCCAAGTTGGCCTTGATCCAGAAGATGAAAGGACAGAGGAAGAGCGAGTGGTGCCCGATGGTATGCTCAAGAACATTGGTCCCATCGACATCTCCCGACGACTACTCAAACGACTTCGTGCATCAAAGAATGCGCAGGAAGGACGTCTTCGTATACATGATTGGGGCTATGATTGGCGACTATCACCTCATCTCATTGCACGCAAGCTCGAAGCGTTCTTGAAAGGACTTCCTTGCAATGCTCCAGACACTCCTGCAATAGAGATGGGTGCGACCGTCATTGCGCACTCACTTGGCGGACTCATCACTCGACACGTCGTGAACGCGAATCCTACACTTTTCGCCGGTGTCGTATATGCTGGCGTGCCCCAACATTGTGTCAACATCCTAGGACCAATTCGGAACGGTGATGATGTTCTCCTAAGCAGTCGCGTCTTGACAGCACAAACCAATTTCACGATTCGCACCACGTTCGCACTTTTGCCTCTTGATGGCAAGTGTTTCATTGATCGAGACACGAAGGAGGAGTATCGAGTCGATTTCTTCGACCCCAAAACGTGGGAAGAACTACGCCTATCGCCTGTAATCGCACGACCATTCCCAGCACTTACGAATGGTACACCTGCAGCAGCCAATACCGGTATCCTAAGCAGTCTCGTCGACACCGTCACCAGCGCCCTCCCAAACGTGACCGCCAGACGACAAAGCGTCATATCCGCCTTCGCGCGCCGCGTCAGCGGCGACGCCGGTAAGAAATCCGACGAAAAGCCCACTGCCACCTCCACTACCACCTCCAGCTCGACACCGCAGTCAAGCACGCTCGCTCTCGACGGGACTCCCGCCAACCCTCTCGCACCCCATCTTGCCGGCCCCAACGCCACGGGCACCCACGACCCAACCACCGACAGCATCTCCACACACGTCACCATTCCCCACGACCAGGCCATGACCTACCTCGGCCGCGTCCTCGCCGAGACGTCTGCTTTCAAACGGTCCCTCGCCTACAATCCTGCCTTCGCAGCTGCATATCCTCCCACGGCTGTCCTTTTTGGCAAGAGCTACCCAACTGTCTTAGGCTGCCGCGTCGCAGGCTACGAAGGCATCAAGCGCGCAGATGCATACGATGATTTGGTGTTTGCGAGTGGAGACGGAGTTGTGTTGGCAAGGGCGGCGATGGTGCCAGAGGGATATGAGACGTGTAAAGGAGGGGTGGTGAGTAGTGAGAGGGGGCATATTGGGCTGTTGGGGGATCTAGAG
>Ga0058702_10000488_pt1 | contig 16727 bp, 18 predicted proteins | sample AgamicOrSfe_FD_83781 | JGI IMG/M metagenome (GOLD analysis project Ga0058702, IMG submission 83781) | Agave microbial communities from Guanajuato, Mexico - Or.Sf.e | ecosystem: Host-associated > Plants > Phyllosphere > Phylloplane/Leaf | place: Guanajuato, Mexico | collected 2012-05-30 | reverse complement strand
GGAGGACCCATCATGCTCAGACGTCCCGACGAACCATATGCGCTTGAACTGCTGCTCGAGATTGCTGGTAGCTCAGTCCTGGCTGGACTCTTCCTCCTTCCAGCAGCTGCTCGGCGAGGACTGCGCTCTGGACTAAGGCTGCGACGTGGTGCAAGTATTGGTGGTTCACCCAAGTCTGGAACTGGGGTTGTCTGATCACGATTGGCTCGAGTCCTCCTGTTTGGAGTCGTCATGATGGAGGTTGTAGATTGGTGTTTTCAGTATAGTGGTGCTTGAGTTGAATATACGATTGCGCTGGGTTGAGTTGGGGTGTTGAAAGGAGGATGGCAGTCCAAGTGCCAGACGAGTGATGCGTTGTGTTATAATGCGCTCATGCTCTGATTGACAATGGATAACAGCGACAATAGCAAGATGGCAGCAGTGGCCGGGAGAAGGCTGAGGCTGTCGAGGTCGATAATCAGCTGTTTCAAGTTGCAATAGCTTGAGTCAGTGTCGAGTATCAGACAGTGGACAATGGACAATGGACAATGGACGCGCTCTCAATGTGAAACACCAAGCAAACTCGACGTGTTTTCGAGTGGTTTCGATGGGAGAAGAAGGAGGGATGTCACGTCAAACACGCAGAGAAGGATGGCGCACACGTCTTATGCTGGCTGCTGGCTGCTGGCTGGTCAATGTTTGCTTTGATTGTTTGCTTTTGCTGTCCGAGGAATGCTGTGCAAAGGGTAATGTCATAAGTATTGATGTTGATTCGTTCGGAGGCTGGGGAAGTGGGCCCACCGCCGGCGACATTGAGCTAGACTCGAAGGACTCGACTCGACTCGACTACATTCCTGTGATGCCCTCGACCTTGACTATAGCTTGAAACTGAAGATGAGGAGGACCGAAGAAGGACGGGAGTGTATCCTGGATATCTTCGCCACTGCTATCATTTCCTCCCGACGACGTTGTTGTTGAGACGGTGAGGGTGTGCAAGCCAGGGACGATGGGACGCCAGACACAAATAGGCTTAATTGTGTCCGTGGGACTCTAGCACATGTTCCCCCCGTCGTCGCATTGTTGGTTTCAGCTGCGATCTACAGCCCGAGTTTCATGTCTTCTCTTGCGCAACCTCACTTTCTTTGATCAATCGCATCTACAACCATGTCTGCTGGCTCTTGTCTCGTCACTGGGTGAGTGACTGGTCCTCCTCAATCACGACATCACTACCACCTCCTCCACCACTATCACCTACTAACCAGACCTTCTACGTAAACAGTGGCTGCGGCTACATTGGCTCATTCACAGTCCTTGCCCTGCTCAAGGCCAACTACGATGTCATCATCGTCGACAACCTCTACAACTCTCAGGAGGAAGTCATCAACCGCATCGAGCTCATCACCGGAAAGCGCCCTCAATTCTACAACATGGACATTACGGACGAGAAGGCCTTGGACAACGTCTTCTCGAAACACCCAAAGATCGACTCTGTCATCCACTTCGCTGCCCTAAAGGTACACCTCCATAGCCAAGCCTCCCACTACTTCACTCACTGATAGCGCATTCCCCAGGCCGTCGGAGAGTCCGCAGAGATCCCAACCGAATACTACCGCGTCAACGTCGGCGGCACCATCACCCTTCTCCGCTCCATGACCCGCCACAACGTCACCAACATTGTCTTTTCCTCCTCCGCCACCGTCTACGGCGACGCCACCCGCTACGAAGGCATGATACCAATCCCAGAACACTGCCCCATCGGCGCAACCAACCCCTACGGTCATACCAAGACCATGAATGAGCAGATCATCACGAACCACGTCGATGCGCAGCGCAATGCTCTCAAGAAGGATGGCAAGAACCCTGAGATCTGGAACGGTGCTTTCCTCCGCTACTTCAACCCGGCAGGTGCACATGAGAGTGGGATTATGGGAGAGGACCCATCGGGAATCCCGTTCAACTTGCTCCCTCTGCTCGCAAAGGTCGCTGTGGGCAAGCGCGAGAAGTTGCTCGTCTTCGGTGATGGTACGTTTTGCTTCTCTTCAACCCAATCCCTTCATGCTAGAGCGACTCCTAACATTCCCTCCCACCTCTCTACAGACTACGACTCCAAAGACGGCACCGCCATCCGCGACTACCTCCACGTCGAAGACCTCGCGGCCGGCCACTTGGCAGCCCTCGACCACCTCCGGACCGTGCATCCCGGCGTGCGCGCCTGGAACCTCGGCACCGGTGTGGGCTCCACCGTCTTCGAAATGATATCCGCCTTCAACAAAGCCGTTGGCCGCGAACTCCCCTACCAAGTCGTCGAGCGCCGTGCCGGTGACGTGCTTAACCTCACGGCAAAGGTGGACAGGGCGGAGAAGGAGTTGGGCTGGAAGGCGACGAGGACGTTGACGGATGAGTGTGAGAGTTTGTGGAAGTGGACGGAGAATAACCCGGATGGGTATAGGAAGGCGGCGCCGAAGCATCTTCTGGATGCGTTGAAGCAGAGTAAGGTGTGAGTGTGGATGGGAAAGTGGGAGTCAGTGGGAGGGGGAGGACAGCGGGTGGGGATGATGGTGGCGTTGCGTATACACTAGATGGGAGATTGCACATTGCGAAAAGTGACAAACAGCACTGCTTCTCCTTGTAATGGGTCAATCTGGAGTTTCATTCGACTGGACTTGCCTTGGTTTCACTGAACTGGACTTGCCTTGGTTTCACTGAACTGGACTTGCCTTGGTTTGACTGAACTGGATTGCCTTTAGTTTGACTGAACTGGACTTGATTTCACTTGACTTGACTTGACTTGACCTATACAATTACAGCTGTAACTTGACTCAACAGCGTAAAGTAGATGATATTGTTGCACGCTGCCAGAACCCGAAATCCAAGCACTGCGCTTTGTCTGCTAGGACTGAACCCAAGCTGTGCTCCTAGATTCTGATGCAGCTCAACAGCGAAAAAGTAAGCTCAACCCTCTACCCTCCCTTCGTCCCCCAAAGGACAACAGGGTCAACTCTGCTAGACCCTCTATCCCCCACGTCCCAAGCTCTGCTGCGGACTCATCCACTCCACGCTCTCCTGGCCAAGCATTGAGGTGCCACCCTTCTGCGTTCCTGGCGCAAGCTCCATGGCCTCCCGAGTCAGTAGGTTGCGAACAGGTCGGGCGTGTGTCTGCTCTTGTCTCGGACTGAGTGACAGTGTCTACTAGGTCTCTCCTGCCACAGTAGTACCAGGCTGGTACTGTCCGGATTATCGCCATTGAGCACTTCTGCGAGTCTCGTTTCGCAGGCGCGTTCTGAAACGAGTGGACGATGTAGTGGCATTATCTGCCAGACCTGCCGTCCAGAATGTGTCCTGCCGTGGTCGCGGCCTGAAGACGCAGTGGCTCGGGGAAGAGGGGAGAATTGGAAGAGTTGTAGGTCCTGCTTGTTGTGGATTGAGCATTCGGGATCAGGTGATGGGTCATCTGATGGCGTTGAACGGCGACGCATATTTGAAGTGTGCTGACCAGCTGATGACCAGGTTGAAGCTCCCGGTTACGAGCTCCCACCATGTGTAATCAGCTTGTCGGGCCAGATCTGCCATCTCACGGCTCAATTCACCTCACCTCAGCCATGAATCTGCTCCTTGACATTTTTTACCACCTGCCTCAACGCCTCACACGCCGGACTATCCGGGAAGTTATCAAAGAAGCTCTCCCCATAATCACACGCCATTCCAATCCTCGGATCCAGCGGCACGGCTCCCAGGAACCTCACACCCACCTCCTTCGCCAATGCTCTTGCGCCCCCCGTCGTCGCCTTGAAAATCTGCGACGTATGCGTACACTTCGGACACACGAACCCGCTCATGTTCTCCACAAGCCCCAATATCTTTATCCCCGCCTTACGACAGAAATCAATCTCTTTCCGCACATCCAGCAGACTGACTTCCTGCGGGGTCGTGACTAGCACCGCACCATCGACGCCGGATTCTTTGAGGAAGGTATTCACACTGAGGTGTTCATCGGATGTTCCCGGCGGCGTGTCGACGACGAGGTAGTCCAGCTCGCCCCACTCGACATCTTTCAAGAATTGCTTTATCAGTCCGTTCTTCTTGGGTCCGCGCCAGATGACGGCGTCGTCGCGGTTCGGGAGCATGAATTGTACGCTCATGACGCCTAGATTGTCGGCTACCCATACGAGACTCCAGCCGCTGGCACTGACGTGGATTGTTTCTGCTTCCACACCCAACATGCGCGGGATGCTGGGCCCAGTGATATCCGTGTCCATAATCCCAACCATCGCATCCTCATCCTGTGCAAAAGCCTGGCTGAGCATGGTCGTGAAGGTGGACTTGCCGACGCCGCCTTTGCCGGAAAGGACGAGGACCTTGTGGCGGATTCCAGAGAGGCGTGCTGTGATTTGGGGGATGTCGGGGTCGGGACCTTTGGGGGCGGAAGCGCAGATGGCTTGGTTGGGACAGGTTGCGCAGGCGGTCCCGGAGCCGGCGGCTTCACTCTCGGGACCTGGACAGTGTTCTGGCTCCGGGGCGACGAGGGTGGGGTGGATTTTGGGCTCGGTTGAAGGGTCGATGGTGGAGGGTTCGATGGGCGGTGGGGAGTCCATGTAGGGCGCCATTGTGGGTGGTGAAGGAGAGGGTGAGGTTGGGAGTGCGGGAGGAAGCAAGGGTGTGAGGTGAAGGTGAGTATTCGACGACGACTTTCAGTGCTTTGTAATGGTTTTTGTAATCGTTTAGTCTTATCTGGCCCGATGAAGTAAGCCATGATGTAGGCCCTTGTAGGTGGCGAAACCTTAGGGAGGCCACGAGTCGCGGTGGAGACTCGACGAGCACAAGCTGACACGACCCTTTCGCGTGTGGTAGGAGTGCTGCTCCTTTGCTCGATCTGCCTGTCTTTCCTTTGTATATCACTCATCACTTTCTTCTGGCGTGGCTTGTACTATACTGTTCTCTATCATCATCGCTATTGTGTTAATATATCGAGTCTTATCTGGCACATCTTCTCCCCTTGTTCTTCCTATACATATCCCCTGAAACACCACGCAATGGCAATAAAGCTCTCATACGCTCGGACCAGACGGTATCTGGGTGGCCTTCCCTACCGAGTTCGAATCCTCCTCGGTATTCTTTTTCTCGGCATCTTTGCCCTTTTCTCCTTCCACACATCACCACCTCCATCAGCACAACGAGCACAATCACTACCACGAGCTCGCAATTTCCACCCGAACGAAGCAGCTCCAGTGGCCAAACCGAAGCTCGATGACGACTGGGACGTGGAGCATCATGATTTCAAGGCACGCCCGGAAGCTCAAGCCGCAGTTGCGGCGTTGGCAGGGACGGGGACAGACTATGGGAGAGCAGCAGAGGCTGTGGACGAGCCGGCAAAGGCCAAAGGAGGCGTCAGAGCTGGTGGAGGTACGGGAGGGAACGCTGGGAAGGTAGAGAGCCCACCAAGTAAGGCCAAGCCAAACGCCAATCCAGGACTAGGACCGCAGGGCGCTGGAAAAGCAATACCAGCTGTCGTCCCCATCGGCATGAAACCCTTGCAACCTGAAAAGGCTGAAAAGCCTGGATCTATCCCTGAGCAGACCACCGATCAGCCCGAAACCATCTCACCCGCCAAACCTCTCGCCGCGAAAGGCATAACCGTCGACTCCAGCAGCCCCTGGCAATCCATAGCGCACATTTTCTCCTTCGGCGACTCCTGGTCCTATACCGCTTTCGACATTAGCGGGACACAACCCTCCCGCACTAATCCCTTCGGCAACCCTGCCCTCCCCGAGTCCGGCATCAGTGCACCGCCTGAATGGCTTTACTATCTTACCACAACTTATAACGCTTCTTTCATCAAAACATATAACATCGCTCACGGCGCAGCGACAATCGATCGCGCTGTCGTCGCACCGCATGATGCGTTCAGCTATACATCGACGTTCAAGGAGCAAGCTGAGGATCTGTGGCGGCTGGTGTACAAGCCCCGTCCGGCGAGCGCGAGGTGGCGAAAGGAGGATTCGCTCTTCACAGTCTGGTTCGGCCTGAACGACATCATGCTCGCCTTCGATCGCGACGTCTACTCGGAACGGTTGCTCAATGTTGAAGTCATCGCTGCGTACGCCGCAGTACTAGCCACACTCTACGAGTCCGGAGCGCGGCAGTTCCTGCTGCTGAATGCGCCGCCGCTGGATGTGGCGCCCGGTGCGCCGAATGAGCCGCAGGAGCTGGAGGAGCTGGAGGAGCTGAGGAAGGCGGTGGTAGGCTTCAATGAGGCAGTGGAAGTGATGAAAGAGGCGTTTGTGGCGCAGAATGAGGATGCGAGTGTTGCACTTTTTGATGTTAATGGGTTGTTGAAGAGTCTGATGGAGGATCCCACGGGAATGGAGCAGACGAGGGAGATTCGGAATACGACGACGAATTGTTGGGATTATAATCCGGTATTGAGGACTTCAAGAAGAAGAGATCGGATTGTCACTAACTCAAGACAGGACGCACTACCGCCGACACAGCCCTGGGATCGTTTAGATCCCAGATGTGGCATCCCTTGGGACCAGTACTTCTGGAGCAACGAGCTGCATCCCACGCATCGTGTTCACGAAGCTATTGCGGCGGCTGTCGTACGGGATTGTTTGGCGAGTGCGACAAGGAAGGGATTTTGCTCATAACTATGATGGCACGCTTTGGTCTGGTAGGATCATGGGCTTGATGACTTTGGGACTGGAGAGAAGAGGAGAACGATGTATTGGTAACTTTGTTGGTATTTGTACTACGGATCCAGAACGACTGACTTCAAGGTCCTCGACCACTGCCACTGATGCTGAAAAACTTACTCTCCTTCATCGTTCTCATCGAGCCCGGATGAGTGCCTTTCACGGTCTTGTGGTTGTATGAGTACATCAGATGATCTACAAATATTAAGATTATAGTGCAAGCTTTAAGACAGAGCACCCCACAGCTCAACATCTCAACAGCCGGGTGTCTGTCTTGGTCTTCCAAGAAAAACTTATCCCCAATCTTATCAGCAGCTCTTCTTCACTACCAGATCAAAAATCATCGCCGAGAAAGCACCGTATCAAGAATGCATCCCGAAAACGACATGAGATCTTAAACACCAACTAACCTCGACAGCGAAATTATCTCTTCTTCTACTCACTCTTCACAGTGGTTTTCGGGGCGGCGGAAGTGTGCCTCGAAACCTTCATGCTTGGTCTCGGGCTACTTTGGCCTGCAATCTTTCTCTCTGTCTGTGTCAACATTGTCATGACATATACTAGTATCAGATCTGCAATACCTACATCTGCTTACGCTCAGTTGTGGCAATTTAGCAAGACACGGCAGCCTCCTAGTAAGCCGATTGAAGAGCATTTTCAAGGAGCAATGTGGCGCGTGATCGGATATGCGTTTGCTTAGGATCTGCTGTCGATGGCAATCAGCCGTAAGTTGTAGTAGTTGGACGCAGACCTCAAGCCAGGCAAGATCTAATGAATTCAGTCACAATTTTGACAGACGTCATGCAGAGACTCTACGGAGATTCTTTATAATTGGGATTTTAGGCAGCGGCACAAATGATATAGGCATTTATGGGTGAGAGTTCAGTACCGACTTCAAGCTGCGACTGGAGGAGGAGATCTACAAATACTCATACCAAAGTTATGCTATAAGCTTTAGATCAGCGACTCAACACTTTCAAGACAGATCCTGCTTCGGTCTGCTGAGTTCACAGAAGCTCTCCACCGCTATCGAAATGAAAGTACTGCCATGACAACTCACTCTGCTGTAGACATGAACTCAGATACGTCAGCTGAGCTTGAGACAGAGAAAACTCTAGATATGGCCACCGATGTCGAAGCTGGCTTACCCTCAAATACCAAGCCAGAGACTCATCGCTCGTATTTCGAGTTTTTCTCGCAGATTCTAATCTGCTTGGTGCTATTCTCAGCAATAGAAGTATTTGTCCAAGTCGGTATGCTTGGTGCTGAATTGCTCTGCTGGCCGGCAATCGTGGTCTCCCTCTCCGCCCGGATCACAATCACATATGTCAGCCTTAAATCTGCGTTATCTGTATCTACTCGCAGTGAGGTATGGCAGGCTCTGAATACAGGTCATATCCGTGGCAAGCCAATCACGAAGTACCTCTCAATGGCTTCGATGATGATGCAATGCTATGCTTTCGGCTGGACGGTGTTTATCGTATTAATTACTTGTAAGTCGGAAACAGACGCAGAAGCTCAACTAGCTAATGAACTCAGTTGCACTTTTCACATTGAAAGCGTGTGCCTATCCTGGAGAGACTATCACGGTGTTCTGGATAACTGGTCCATCACCCTGTGGCATACATGAAACGGGCATTTTGGGAAAAATACAAAAGCAATATCGAGCTGCGATGGTCTTGTACGGCACTCTTCACTATCAAGGGCGACGGCCCGACACTGTATATGGGAGACTCAATTGAGGTGGAAGGTTGGGTGACTATTCCTCGGTATTAGAGTTCTCGTGCATAGCCAGGTTTGTGTTATAAGGTTTCGCTTCATTATTGGTATCCACACACAGCATAGATTACTTGAATATGGCCATGCCTACTCTCTTCTGGCGTAATCGCACTTCTCTCTGTATATCGCGATCACCCACCTATTCATGAGCAAAATGTCAAAGCCGTCAATCCGGGCGCTTCCAGGTACGTTAGCACAGCTACTACCTAAGCTCTTCCCAACTTACCTCTATCTAGCGCCTGTCACCGCCAGACCGTCTCCAACCACGTCTCCCTGGTTATCGGGCACTGTCAGAAATTATCGCAACGAGGCTTTCCTACTCTGCTGTCTCTGCTGCGTCTCGACCGTGCCGACCTGGGCTGAAGTGAAGTTTACAGTGGTCATACACGGCTACCTCGACCACGTCTTCTGGTCTCAACTGCTGCTATCTGTTGTCACTAAAGTCATCGTTGCGTATTTAAGCGTATGGAGTGTATTCTTACCAAGAATGCTATGGCATTCGCCCTCGGATCTGTGGCGCGCGATGAGGAGGACGTTCTCACCTACGAATAGTACCTGGACCGCAGGTTATTCGGAGACGGTCTGGTGCACTTTCTGGTATAATTTGGTTTGGTTCATTGGGTGGTTCGTGTACACAGTGGTCGCAAACTTTCACAAACTTCAAGGGGCGGAAGGACATAAACTTCAAGGTGTCGAAGGACATTAGCTTGTCAAAGCACGAGGAGCATGATCATTATACATGTTCCTGTATGGGTGACCCACAACGCCCGGAGCATCATATATACATGATCCTGCACTCCAGGATGCCATAGTGAGGTACAAAAGCGAGAAACGATGAAGTTAGAAGAGCAGAAGACTTAGCGGACCCTAAGCTCAGAAGAGAGTGGTATCATTGGTAAAGTCGATGCCAATCACAACCACGATGTCTTTGGCAGTGAAGAACACCACGATGTATGTACCAGAGATAATACTCATCCGCCATTACTATCCCAGAGCATCGGTCCGAGCAGAAGCCTTACGCACCCCCCTATGTTTACTCGAGGTTGCACCATAACTAATCTCCCCAGATCAGATACAAAATCCTCTTATGGCAACTCGTCGCCATCCTCATGATCGCCGAGATCGTTCTCCAACGGCATGCTCTCCCTCACGCCCTCGGCGTCGTCGGCCTCGTTCCCGGCGTCCTGATCATCGCCGGTCTCGGTAGCTGGGCGACCTATACGTCCTGGCTCCTTATCAACTTCAAGATGCGCCACCCTGAAGTGCACACAATGGGCGACGCCGGCAGGATTGTCTTCGGGCCGCTTGGTCGTGAGATCCTGGCATTCGGCACCGTCGCGTTTGCGATCTTTGCTACTGGCAGCCAGCAGCCAGTTTGCGGCGGGACAGATCGCGTTGCAGACGCTGAGCGATAAAAAGCTGTGCTTGATGCTGTATACCGGCATTTCTGCGGCTGCGACCTTGGTGGCGTCGTTCCCAAGGACGCTGGATAAGCTGGCCTGGGGCGAGTGTGCCGTCGGTCTTGTCGTCGGTCTTGTCCATCATGGCTGCAGGTGTCATTGCAATGATCAGTATGTCTTTCATGAGAGGATCCGGCCACACAATTGCTAACGTGCTTCAATAGTCGCCGGCCTCAAGCCAACTATTCCTCGAACGTGGGAGATCACAAAGCCAACGACCTTCCACAACGCCTTCACAGCCGTCACAAACCCAGTCTTCGCCTATGCAGGTCACTTCATGTTCTTCATCCTCATCTCCGAGATGAACAAGCCCGAAGACGCCATGAAAGCCGCCTACACACTCCAGTCATTCGCGACGCTGTTCTACATCTGCTTCGCTGTGGTCTGCTACCTGTACCTGGGCGACAGTGTAGCGTCACCAGCTTTCTCGAGTCTGCCCATTCTGTGGCAGAAGATCGCGTTTGGGGTGGCGATACCGAATTTTCTCATTGCTGGGGCATTATATGCGCATACTGCGAGTAAGCTGATTTTCGGGAGGTTGTTCAGGAATAGTAGGCATCTGCACTCGAACACTGTGGTGGGATGGAGCATTTGGACGTTATTGATCATTATCATGAATGGCGCTGCGTTTGTGCTAGCTATGGGCGTGCCGATATTCTACTACATCGTTGGACTTGCGGCATCACTGGTAAGATGAGGGCACCAGCCACAAGCAAATTATTTGCAGACTAATACCACCCTCTGTAGTTTGCGTCGTGGTACACTTACGGTATTGCCGGCTTCTTCTGGCTGCATGATACGTATCACTCTGGTAATGCTGATGGTAAGGGCACATCCTCAAAGATTCGTGGCCGAGCAGCTTGGAGACATCATTGGTTTCAGGCAACCTTGGCAATTGCCACAATCGCGGGTGGTGCCTTCATCTGTGTGTCGGGCTTGTATGTTACCATTCAGGGCATTACAGACGCATATGCTTCGGGGGAAGTTGGGGATGCATTTGCTTGTTAGACGGATTGGGATAGTGTCTACCTGAGCATATGCTCGTAGATTATGCCGCAAATGATATGTGCAACTGATTGTTGCTTTCAATGTCCACTATGTCCTCACAATAGGGCGATCAAAGACGCGCCCCAGGAAATATCCGAGGACGACCAAGTTGATATACCTGACATTCCAAAGACTCGCTGATAGCCGCTGGCCCACAGCAAGGAGCAGTTTCAGATGGCCAACGAGAATCGGGTAGTGTCTCTCCTGTTCACGACCCCAGATCAGTATTTCGCAAGGCTTGGAGAGTACTATGCAGTCTTTCCAGAGGAGATCACTTACTGTCAGTACTATAATTATCTGGACCAGCTGTTTAGCTACGTCGATGGTGTCACCAGTACGCGGACACAACCGTACACGGGTTCTGCGTTGATACCTGTGCTCGTGTTTGCGAGTGCCGTACTGGCTGCGCTTAAGCTGGACAATGGTGTAGTGGTTTCGGACAGAACGATTAAAGCCGTACTGGTCGACACTGAGCTGGTAAGTACCGTACTGATCGTGCTCGGGCCAGAGATCGAGGATAAGGTCGAGGTCGAGGCCAAACACTCGGAAGTAGATGAACTGGATGATGGCTGGCAAATGGAAGAAGATTGTTCTGAGACAGCCTCTTCCGCAGCGGAGTATATGACGGAAGAAGTATAATAGGAGAACCGGATGGCGGCAGTAACTTTATGCCAGTCACTCGCGTGTACGTCGATCAGACTTGTCACGACTTCGCTAAGAGTCACAATGTCGCCATGGAGCTCATTTCCGTTATGTACGTAGTAGTTGAGCTCTCCAGGAGCGGGGTTGGCTGACTTGAGCTGTCCAACGATATATTCAAGAGGATCTACTGTCTCTTTCTCAGCGATGTAGTCGTACTTGAGCGTGACGATGGTGATGTGCGCAGACGTGATCGCTGTCGTTCTTGTAGTCCGGTAGCTGGTCTGGGAAATAAAACTGACTGACGTGTTCGTAGTGGTCGCGTGGGTGAAGCTGAGGACAGCGAAGAGGAAGTAAGGCTTGGTATACATATCGAAGTACGAAGATGACGAATTCTTTGTGGTAGAGTGGCCTTTGATTACAGTTGAGAGACTGTCGCAGAGTGGAGAGCTTGAGTACAAATTACACGAGCCAACCGAAAGGATGCATCGAGAATATGAACAAAAGCAGATGCGCTCAGAGAGCCCAAAAGCATAATGACCAAGGGCGGTGAAGAGGAGACTGACCTTCGATCACCGCGCGCTATCGTCAGAAACCAGACGGCACTCTTCACCATGATCCCTAGCCTCTTCGGACCTCAAAGCAGTGCTCTGAACTATGACGGCAAATGGTCACAATCTGGAAAGACACTGATCTGTTGGGAATGTAGTTTCGACTGATGGCACTAACCACGTTAGGACAGTCACTCTTTCTGGACATGCAGAAGATCTCGTAAGCAAGGATCTGCCTTTCCCATCACCTGCAGCTCAGCTCGTATATCGACAGTCTGACCATCCACGGTCCCATCCACAACCACTGCATCTACAGCTGCTGCCAGCATGTTCACCACCACTCTCATCTCAATCTTGCATGCCTTCGTTTGCTCGCTCTTCCCTACAGTATTGCTTGTGCTAGATCCACCCCTCTCCTCGCTCTCTTGCGATACTTGTACCCACGCAGCACATAGTCCACCCAACACATCTCCCCTCCATCGCCACATCCTCGGCCAAGCGTTCGCCAATAAAACTTGTAAGGTACGTGCAGCGGCAAGCGGGAGCGGTGGGTATGCCGCGATGAACGGCATCGACAGGATCTCCGTCAGCATTGGCACTAAGATCCCAAGATGAGCGATTGTGTCAGTGCCGAGGCGTGCGATAAGAGCGATAAGGTGAACGAGTAAGGTGACCACAACAGTAGGATGAGACTCAAGCATACGATCGATGCTGGGGAGAATCTGGGTGTGGAGACTGTGGGAGAGCTGCTGAGCGTAAGCAGAGGGCACGTGAGCCGGGTGCGCCTGGAAAGACACAGTTGTGGTCGGTGAGAAGCGGACGGCAGTCAAGGTGAAGAGGGCGGGATATGCTGCGTCGAGCAGCAGGATCGATTGGGCTTCAGGAGTCAAGGTGGGAAGGTACGATAGACACGGCGTGATAGCGTCGTCGAAGACTGGGCCGAGACCAGTTCGTGCCAACAAGGCTGGAGGTGTTGTAGCTAGTAAGCTGGACAGTAGAGTGCAGCCAACAGCTTTGTATTTGACCTCCATATCGTCCAGAAGCGCGAGTATTGGAGGTAACAGTAGTGGCCAGAACTCCTCTACTAGCTTCGAATCGAGGCTCGTCACAATCCAATTCAGCATGTCGACGACAAACGCATCACTCTTCCAGGGTCGACTCGCCTCCTCGTCTTCTTCAGCCCCGACGAACCTTCCTGGGAGGACCGGCTGACTCGTCACCTTTCGGCCCTGAGTTGTCACGTTGCGTGTCTGCTTCTTTGCAAACAAAGGGCGAACGGAAAGCGTGAGGAAATGGCGTATCAGGACGGCGGTAAGCTCACCCTGTTTGTTCCGTACTTCGTCAATGGCGCCTTCTATCGTTGGAGATGTGGTCTGGCGCAACTGCCATGCCATGACAACGTCAAGGGCCTCTTTCATCCATGGTCCTGGTTTCAGTCTCAGTGCTTTCGAGAGCGCCTTGCCGTCGACGACGGGTCTGAAGTCATAAGCATTGAGAGCATCGATCTTCGCAAGATGCTCAAGCCAAGAGGCCCATTCACGCATGATATCTGGGAGCGTTATTTAGTACGGTACATACGCGTTGGACCAGACGTACTCACCATGCGGGTCTTTTGTTGATCTGGCGACCTCCAGCATGAGCGCAAAGATCGCTTGACTGCGCCATGTACTTCCCCACCTCCGAATCGCCATCCCCAATGTATCTCGTGTGGCACAATCTGCTGTACTTATTGATGCGCCTGTCCTCTGGCCGCTTGCATAGCCATTCTTCAGTGACAGTATCTCATTGGTGTCTCGTATCGCCAAGTTGAGCACATCAGAGATTTTGTTAGGTGCCTTAATACCTTCTCTTGCTGCGTTAACGGCAATATGAGGCGGCACCTTCCCTCCTGGCTTGGCTGGCTGAGGAGTCGGTGCATCGATCCACGCCGTGAAATTTGCCAGCATCCAGGCTGCGTATTCATGATCTTGATCAGGCAGCAATGTTGTTTTGATCACAGTTGGATATACATCGCCCAGTATGTCGAAGAGACATGTGTAGGAGGGACGCCAGAGATCATGCTCGGGAGTGAAATCGGCCCTACTAGTAGGATCGGTGAATATTGTGGCGTAGAGTTGCAGCTCATCAATTAGAGCCAACGCCTTTCGAGGATCTGGGCCTAGTAGAATCTTAGATTGTGCTGTAACATGCACGAGCTATCATACCTTTGAGCATCTTCTCGAGCTCCACGCCAACACGCTCCCTGCTGATCTTGACTTTGAGTGCCTCCTGGATGCTCTCCTCACACATTGCTGTTCTGGCATCCTCCTCGATTTCGTAATCAAGTCGACTGGCGAAGCGAATGAGTCGGAGAACACGCAGCGGATCGTCTTTGAATGTCTGATATGGCTCGAGCGGTGTGCGAATGATTCTTTCTCTCATGTCATCGTGGCCACGACCCGTGAAATCCTCAACGACCTCGGTCTGCAGATTGTAAAACATAGCATTGATCGTCGCATCTCTCCGCAAAGCATCCTCTTCAGGAGTGCCAAATTCCATCTGGGGATTGCGGCTGTCTTCGGTGTAGGTTTCCTTCCTCAAGTTCACTAAGTCAATGTCAAGACCAAAGATTCTTGTCGTGACAGTCTCCAAGTGTTTTGACTTTTCTGGATTTGCTTCAATCTTGTGCAGACCTGAAACGACTACAGTCTTGCTCTGTGCACTCTGGCTTTTGGCATTTGCGTCTGTGGTCGCCACGCCGTCAAGACCGTACTTGTCAGAGTTTCCAGGCACCTCGAGGTAGTCCTTCATTTTCAGGCCAAATTGATACCCTGTCATGTCATTGATTGCCACATCGATGTCATGACTGCCCATGCCCAGCAACTTATCACGAACCCAGCCGCCGGTAAATCGGAGCTCACTGGGCGATTCTGGGTTGATATACTGCGCCACATCAAGGAGTAGCTGTCGTAATGTGCTCTCAAGCTTGGTGAGTTCTAATTTCACTGTCTTCGACGTGGAAGTATCTGCTGTCATCATCCTTGCGGGTATGATGTGCTTGTCCTTGATGATCGGCCAAGCTCTTTGAGCATAAGGTGTTTTGCACGAAGCAGATACTCGTTGAGATGTCACGTAGTGTGCATTACGCAATAGTGACAGAGGATGCGTTGATTTCCAAAGTCGTAGTCGTCGTGATAAGAAAGGCAAATTGACAGACATTCACTCTCTCATGATGCCATACACGTGCATTAGGCAGTGTTTCAGATATTGTGAATCAGCCTTTTGCTGCATAAAAATGTCCCGGATGCAACTCCATGGCTCCATCCAAAACCGCCCTCAAACGCCGACCTGACGACATTGACAATAAACATTGGATAAAGTATCACGAAGATTCGTTTGCTCTTGAACGAGAGACACGCTTGCTACAACACTTCCTGCCACAGTCGCAGAGGTAGCAAACGCCTCAGTCCAATGACACCCCACATTTACGCGCGCCGATGACATCCTACGAACAGGATGAAAGTCCTCCTGTATCTCCACCACTCACACCCTCCGATTCCTCTCTCGCACTACCACGCCTGCGCGACCCAGAGAAAGCAAGCGACAGGCCTACTCGGCTAACGACAGACTTCAATCTACCTTTCCGTCGCTCCAACCCATCACTTTCCGCCATTTTCGCATCCACAAGTAGCCCCGGCTCAGCACCTTCCACGCGATCCAGCTCCCTCCTGACAACTGGGACTCCTCCCATACCGCAGATTGGCCAGTCGATATTCTCACCCGGCCCTCAAGAACGATCTTCTGGCATACCAAGCACATATAAAGATCTGATATTAAGATCATTCGTACCACATGTCGCCGTATATCCGTCACAAGATGTCGAAGATTTACTTGCGCAGAAAGGCTTGCCTGGAGGCTTCCTACAGCTTGTGAGACCTGCTGGAGAGACAGTGCAAGGCAAGGTTACGATCAGAGATAGCAGCGGGTCAAGTAGAAGTTGGGAAGACTTTGGGGTGAGATTCACAAAGCTCAAAGATGGCATTGAAGGTCCACGGCTGGCAGACCGTAAGAGCACGGATATCCGACCTTCGAGTGTGGATGGGCTTGTCGACAAATACTTTCCAGCTTCCTCATCTCGATTACGCACTGGTGGCGATCTACCCTACATCGAAAATGCAGTCGCGAAACATCTGGCATACTCAGAAGGTCAATCTGCACCGGGCGCCGAAGATTACTTGACGCACGGAATGCCGACCGCAGACTCATATACACCTCACAACTCACCTTTCCACTCTTTATATCTTCGAAGACTGCTCTCCGGCATACCCATGAGTCCACATGAGACCTTTTCACATCCTGTAGCTTGCGTAATAGCAATAAGTTCTCGACATCCAGATCCCATTGAAGAATTGAGACAGATGTACGCCAACACGACTGCCGGCGATCAAAGGCTGCCTCAATGGGTCAACCCAGACTATCTACGCTACTATGTACTTGTGCACGATGAAGACCATGACGATGCGCAAAGGTCTACGTCACTGTTCGATCACATGAAGCGGCACTTTGGACTGCACTGTCATCTTCTCAGAATACGTAGTGAGCAG
>Ga0058702_10000487_pt1 | contig 16733 bp, 24 predicted proteins | sample AgamicOrSfe_FD_83781 | JGI IMG/M metagenome (GOLD analysis project Ga0058702, IMG submission 83781) | Agave microbial communities from Guanajuato, Mexico - Or.Sf.e | ecosystem: Host-associated > Plants > Phyllosphere > Phylloplane/Leaf | place: Guanajuato, Mexico | collected 2012-05-30 | reverse complement strand
TCGTACGCGCCAAACGTCCAGAACGTGCCCAGGTTGACGAGCGTGCCGTTGCACGTCAGATACCACGCCGTATTGGTCTTGTACCTGAAACTCGGGTTCCCATAGCCATCGCGCACGCCCAGCACTGCGCCGTCGATATGCGGCGCCCCTCCACTCTGGCCCGTCAGCTCGAAACACGAGATTTGCGTCGCGAGCGGACAGCCTGTCGCGATAGTTGTGGTGGTTAGGCCGGAGGTGAAGGTGGATGTGGAATGGACGTAGCGGGTGCGCGTGTAGTATTCCGTGACTGCCACGGCGGCGTCGGTGCCGACGTACTGTGTTGCTGTTGTTGTGACTGTGGAAGTGGCGATTGTGGTGGTGGCTGTGGCGACGAAATACGTGTTTGTGAGAGTTCCGGTGGCGATTTGAGCGCAGGCGGCGGAGATCTTTTTGGGTGACCAGCTGGAGATTCGGGTGGGGGTGGGTATGGCTTGGCGCTTTGCGAGGGCGGCGGGAGTGGCGATCGGGATGGTGGATGCGGTGATCACTTCGTCGTTATCGGCTTGTCGTTTCATGTTTTGAAGGGCCATGCTTTGGGTGCCTTGGATGTATTGTGTTGAGGTGACGGGGACTGTCTGGTTGTATGTGAAGGTAGTAGTCGTGGTGATACTACTTATGGTAGTTGGGGTTGTGACAACAGTAGATGTGGAAGTTGAGGTTTCGAAAGTGGTGTAAGTGTATGGCATGGTCGTTGTTGCATACATGACTGTTCGCGGTGGGTCTGAAGAGATGACTATTAGTATACGACATTGGTTTCCAAGGTTCAAGTATTCAACATACTATAACCAATGTATGATGTGCAAAATGCCTGCCCATCCAAAGACAGAGAGGCAACATCGTCAGCTGACGGCACTTCATCGGGCACCGCGAAACACTTTGCCGGATAGTTAGTTTGCTGATTGTTTAGCTTGAGATGGGTATTTCCGAAGACAGCGGCATTTGAGGAAGACAGGTAGGATTGAAGTTGTAGAGAGCCGGCGCCGCAGCTACTAGACGTCGTGTTTAGATACGACGTCTCAAATGCAAGGACATTCTCGGCAGTCAGTGCGACAGTGCCGTGCATACTGTTACCAAAGATCATAATGTCGAGCCTAAAATCAGTCTGCATGAATGGTGCTATGATAATTATTAGTTAATGATCTAATCAGAGTCAGCAATTGCCTTACCAATGTAGACTGACGCCTCCTCCGTAAAGGTCGGATAGTATAATTGGACCTGTGGCGTCCAACCTTGAAGGTTCTTGCCGGTACCAGCGGCAAGATCCAAGTACAAACTTGCCCCGGTCCAGCTCATGTCGGCACCGACCTGAACACTGACAGCACTGTCTGTCTCCCAGTTCTGCCCGAAATGTCAGGACTAAGCACATCCTCGAGTTTAGCAGAGAGACTTACAAGGCCAATGTTGTAGATAAGTGTAGGTGCAATGGAGAAAACACCACTGATAGTTTGAGTATCGAACGTCACGGTACTCTGAGAGAGAGGTTAATATTCATCATGAACAGGAGACTGCAGCACTTACAAATGCATGAGAGTAGTTGCCCGAGCCCTCACCGAACGTCTTAAGATTGAACACAAAGTTGGCTTCGGCGGTCTCAGTCAGAGTGAGGTTAGCACTCTTGACAGAAGAGTCTGGTAGATAGATGGAAATGACGCCGTGAATCTGGAGGCTACTGACTTCCAGACCACAGTCATGACATTCGAGATACCCATCTGCATTGCCGAAAACCACGGCATCACTTGGAAAGTCCATGGAAACGCTGTAGGTGTCAGTGTAAGAGTAGTCCATTCCAGTGGTGATTGTTGTAGTATAGTAGCTTGTGGTTGTATAGTAGCTCGTCGTGTAACAAGGCCCGGCGACTAAACAGGACATTGCTTTATAGGCTCCTGGTCCATTCTCATACAGATCGTGACCAGCACAAACTCCGCCAACGATTGCTCCGGCTGCCGTATCGTCGAGAAGTCCGTCTACGACGTCGTTGCAACCTGCGTCCCAGGCAGCATCTCCGCATGATTCTCCAAATAGAGATTCACAGCTTCGCTTGCCAAAAGTATGAGGTTCCTCGCGCTTGTTGGCTATAACTGTCTGTACAGCCGCTGCACCATTCGCACAGTAAGTGACTGTATTGTAAAGAGCAGATTTGGCAGCGGATGCAAGTGCTGAGGGTGGACTCAGCCCGTCTGCAAGAAGTTGAGCAGCAAGTGCAGGCTGAGCTGACGTGTCATTCGGGTTGAATATCGGAACTGCCACTGCTTGAGGAGTGTAAGTATTGTTGATATGCATCACTATATTTCCATCTGGGTTGAAGGAGACTCCATTGAGTAGAGCCTGATACAATGCAAAGATATCGGGGCTCACGACGCGAGGATCAACTGAGGTTGTTGGGATGATTGTGTTGTTTGTGGTTGTGTTCGACGTTGAATTGGTTGGTAATGCCGTCGGAAAAGTCGGCAAGACGCTTGTAGTATTCGGGAATGTAGAAGGTAGAGTAATGCTGTTGATGGTCGGCATTGCTGTCTGTGTTGTTGTGTTTAGAATAGCAATTGAGCTTGTGCTGGGCAAATTCGACATCGGCACGCTGGTCGACGGACTGATTGTAATCGAGCTGGAGAGACTAGAACTGCTCGTGGACTGGCCGCTTGTCGAGATAGAAGATCTGCTTGATGTTCTGGAACGACTTGCCGTCGTAATATGAATCGCTGAACTGCTGGTACTCGTCGAGGATGAGAAGAGACTGCTCGGCATCTGTGCTGTGCCCACTGATTCACAAGACGAGGTAAAATTGGTGATATGCTTGTTAGGACTCGTGTAGGTTCCGTAATGAAAGTCCACAAAGGTCGCCACGGCAGGCCATGTAGTCTCGAGAATCTTCGCCCTGTATTGTCTGCCGGTAGGCACGAACTCCAAGGACTGTAGCAGGTAGACACCACGTTCATTCGCCGGATTGCAGCCACCGCCATTAGTCACGACGACCATATTGCCAAAAGGCCAACTGGCAATGGCGTTGACTGCTTTTAGTGCGCCACTGCTTTGTTGGATGGCCATTGAGAGAACACCAGCGTCACATGAATAACTTGTGATGAAAGATGAGTATTCCAAAACGACGGTCGGGTAAATCATGGTGAAATCCAAAGATGCAGCACGGTTGCCATTTGGCTGGGCGTACATCAGAGTAATGTTGTTTGACGGTATCAGATTCGAGAGTGCCAGACGTGTGATACCAGGATTTGACGCTGGTATCATAGCATTGCCGTTGAGAACGCCATTGTCACACGCAGCAGGTGCGATGGGAGATGGTGATGACACTGGAATCGAAGTAGTGGTAGAAATAGAGCTAGTGACTGACAGTCTTGCCGACGTAGACTTTGACGTATGCTTAGCAGGTGAGGAGCTGACTGATGTGCTTGAGCTTTGAGTCGATGAGACTGGACTGGACTGAGTAATTGTAGGCATTGATGATTTGCTGCTGGTAATTGTAGCACATGACTGGCCCCAGCATCTGGAAGTAGTCATCAGCCTGAGATGTCATTAGAAATACATGAGCGACTGTACTGACCTGCGGTTATACATGATAGTCTTCCCGCTCTGAGCTATTGTCAAGCCCATGCTGACCAGACTCTTTGAGTAGAGAAGGCAGTTTCGTTTCGCAGTGTAGCCAAAAGAGACACAAGTCGAGTTTGCTGTACATTGCTCAGCGCAGGCTACTAGACTAGCCACCGCAGTGTTCTGGAAAAGGTCATTGGCAGAATTGCTGAGGGATCCATAAACGCCACAATTCAAGCTTTGGGGTACATGGGTCGGAATCACAAGGGAGCATGTTGTTGTGACGCCACCAACAGAGCGAGCGTCCTCTATAGTGTTAAGTGGGTTTGCAGTGGCACAAGAGATTGCCGCAAGAGCGACTAGGAAGTCTGAGAAGTGCATGCTGTCAGAAGCAGTAAAACGAATGTGAACGAACGAAAGCACCTGTCCGGCAGATCACGAAGAGTGAAAGGAGTTGGTTTATAAGATCTTAAACAGAATGCCACGGCTGTCTCTGTTCTTATACTATAGTATGCTCCCAGATGCGAGAATGTATGGTACACTCAGCCTAGCTCCAGACAGTTCCAACATGCAGTGAATCTCGTGTAGTCGTCTAACATGGTGTTTGGTAAATAATGAAATTGTCGCCAAGATATTCAGGGCTCGTACTAGCCTTCAGCTCGTGTGCTCAGTTCGCTTGTATAAGGTCCGTGCTATCAAGGGAATCAGCCAGAGCAGGCATGAGCGCTGCGCCGGTTAGAGTAACCTTCGAGATCGTGGTGTCATGACTCGTGAGAAGTCAGACGGCGTCTTCACTCAAGAAGCATCTCGTATCAGCACATCAAAATCCTCCGAGCAGGTGGAGCGCTGTGTGTTTGGAGCGTTCAGCTCGTGTTTTATCATGCTGTGCCTCGTGCCCATTGGGGACCTGCCTGATTTAGGTACTGGTGGTTGTGAGGGCATCTTGCACAATCTTTCGTTGGTGTAAAGATTTTGTGAACAAGTCTGGGAGTTCTCTTAAGCGTACTTATACTCCCTGAGCATGGAACTTCTTGATTTGACCGCGGCCGTACGACACGTTTCCACAGTCTAATGGTATAGCAGTATGTGATTTGCTTCTTGGCTTGCTTCTCTGTGCCGTCTCATATTCTAGCTTGAAATCCTTGCTATCGTTCTTCGTAAACTTGATCTCCAACCATTTGTACGTCTTTTCCTATGAGTAGGACATGAATAGGACAAGTATGGCCGTGCAGGAGCTCTGGTAGTTTCTAATCGAGATCTTCCAAGTGCGATAGTGATTCGGCGTCGAACAAAGGTCGAGGTGTAGCGCTGATGGGAAGACATCGAATCCCGCACGCAAGGTCAGAAGCGCAGAGCGAGCGTGTCAGAGGTCAACAAGTGTGTGCTCCCAGATTGTCGCAGAAGACAACGCGCAATGATGTTGGATATGTTCGTCTCTATCGTTGTCTTTTCACCGCGCACTAAAGTACAGTAGGTACATCCTCATCAGCATGACCCATACAGTACAACCTTGACCTCAATCTGTCCGACGAGCTCGAGCTTGCGTGTTTGCTGCCACCACGATGACATCGGAGAGACATACTTCGAGGCTTCATGGTAGGGGCGCATTCAATAGAGACGAATCATTCAGCAGTCAGTCAGAATAGAAGAGAAGTCGGAAGCATCTCCGAAATGACGCACGGCTGTTGTTCTTGTTGTTCCAAGTCATCATTTCATTTCATTTCATTTCCCTGACTAACGACAACGCGTGACAAGCCAAGCGCAACTTCCTGCCTGCCCCAAACTTTCCTTTGAGCTTGTTTCGACCTCTTCATCATCATCATCGTCGTCATAAGTAGTTCTTTGACATCGAACTCGTACTGCGCTCGACATTTGCGCCTTCTTCTTCCCTTTTGTCATACTTGCGCATCAACAGCGACAACAACAATCACGCTCGGCAGCTCATAAAGTGAAACTGCCACCTACGCAACACACAAGACCTTCGAAATCGCATTCGCAATGGCACCAACTGGGACTTCCAACATGGTGAACCTCATCGTTCGAGGTATCCAAGCTCTCTTCGCAATCATCGTGCTCGGAATCTCTGCTTCTCGTAAGTCGCATTTCACACCTCTGCTCCTTCGCGGCACCCCCCCGCTCACAATCCTCTCTCTCTCTCCCGCAACTCCGTACAACTTCAGAACTTCTGTTCAGCGCTAAACCTTCTCAGTCCTCCACGACTACGCTGGCTCCCCCTCCCAATTCGGTTTCAACCTCTTCACCTCCCTCTGGACCCTCCTCGTCTGCATCCTGTCCGTGCTCGCGCTCTCCCTCCTCTCCAGCATCGCCCACCCAATCGGTCTCCTCGTCATCGAAGCGCTGTCCTGGATCTTCTGGCTCGCGGCCTGGGCTTGCGCCGCAAGCACACTGCATAGAGGATATGCGTATAGTTTTCAGCATGGAAAGGAAGGGGCTTTGACGGCTTTTGGGGTGTTGGAGTGGTGAGTCAATCCTGACTGCTTGATGTATGGGCGTTAAGTGGGGCGCGATGGTTAATGATTGACGATAGGCTCCTTTTCTGCTACACACTCTACGCAGCTGTAATGGCCTTCCTCGATCACCGAAGAGGCTACTCGGGCAAGGGCGGTGCGCAAGCTGCTGTCTAGACTATGGTCTGGACGCAGAGCGCAATTGTGCCGCGCAGAATGAAGACGATGCTGGGATGTGGAACGATGAGACGTGGGATGTGACGGCGTGATGAGGCACAGGCCGGTGTGGAGTCATGCGGGAAATGCTGTTTCGGCTGGAAAGGTGCTGCGGATGTCTTCGATGGCAGGACATGGCCGAGAGGGAATTGAAAATCAGCAGGCACAGGAGCGAAGGTAGCAGGAGCTATGAGCTATGGGAGATTACAAATCGAGTAATGCTAATAATGTTGCCGCTGTCTGCTGTGGTCGCAGACAACCAGTCATTCGAAGTGAACTTCAAGATGTGCCACGTTGTGAATTTCGTCCGTCCTTCAGCCATTCCGACGTCAGACATTGCCCACCTCTGCCTCTCGCCCGACGTCTGCATCATGTGAATCACGTATGCACAACACAAAGGGCGATCAGCAGCCCGTCACATTACCGCGCTTCCTTCTTCGCTACATATGTATGTACCAATGCAAGTACGTTGATATGATCCTGTACATCTGCAGCCTGCCCATCCCAAGTCTCCAACATCCATATCCATACTCCCCACGCCCGTCATATCAGGGCTTACATTCCACCACTCTCCACGCCCCTATGAACCCAATACAGTTTCGAACGCAACTGCTCGACAGAGCCTCCGGGTGCAGGGCATGCCTGCGGGGACCCTGGCTCTCAGACTCGGCGCGCGGGAATGGGGCGGATGATGTGAGATCGGTGAGGAGAGCTCGACGGGCTTGGAATGGATGCGGGTGAGCGGAGAACGAGGTTGGAGCGACGCGATCTTGGGCGGAGGGAGAGCGACGGGCTGGTGTAACAAGGGAATGTGCATCTGAGAGTGCTCGAGGAGAGAAGGCCGGAGCGGTGTGGGCTTGGATGAGGACTGGGCGGGCTGATTTGCTGGCTGACTGACAGGATGATGTGACGGTGCGCGCGCGGCGATGTGGGCGATATGAGGTATGAGGTATGAGGTGTGCCCTATAACGTATGCGAGGTTGAAGGCTCATAACGTGAGTCTCTTTCGATGTTGACATGTCGATATGTTGATATTTGAGCGAGGCACGTAGCCGTCACCGTGGATTCCCCTTCTTCTACCATCTATCTTTGAGCCAGCCAGCCCTTGCGCCGTTCTCCTGAGATATGAAAGACCTGTCCGTGGTTATGCTCCGTTCCTCCCAAGCTCCTCGGCGCCTATCTATGCAACCCGGCATTGCAACTCTTATGGCAATCCCCGTTTCGAAGCGCCAATCCGTCGCACTTCCATTCTCACTCCCAGCCTCTACTTGCCCTCTCCTCCCGTCTCGTCCTGTCCTGTCCCTCCTACACTCTCTGCCTTCAGCGCCTCCTCAATCTCAACTCTCCACCCCTCAGTTCATCCTCCTTCTCCCTGTTCATTGAACCCTCCCTCTCCCACACCTCATCTCAATCCATCTACTTATTCCTACTCAACCGATACACGAACCTCTTCCTCGTCGCCACAAACTCTCCCAACTTCCTTCCCACCATATCTTCGCTAATCTCAATCTCGCTATATCCTTTTCCATTGTGGACCGCGAACCTTAGCCCGACGAAGTTGGGAAGGATAGTGGCGGAGCGGGCTTGCGTGCGGATGGAGGGGAGGCGCGTCCCTTGGGCGGCGGCGGCGGCGAGGTCGGTTGTCCGGGGGATTGGGAGACTGTGGGGAAGGGTTAGTGGTAGCTGGGAAGGATAGCAGGGGCCATGGATCGGGAATGGAAAGCGTGTGATGGGGTTGGTGGATCTTGTGTGTGGTCGCTGAGATGCTGAGCGGATCGCAGGGGAGAGGCTGAGGAGGGAGGATGGCTTACGGGACGATGTGAGGACCTATGCGTGGGTGGAAAGTGTTAGCAAATGTTTCATGCTAGTAATCGTCCAAGTATACAAGCCGGTTATGCTCGTTGTGAGGAGCACAGCGCTTTTGACATACCTTTCCAGACTGAACGCGCGAAGAGCGCACGCGTGGCGAACATTGTATAGCTTGCTGGATGGTGAGTGCTGAGTCTGAGATTCGAAAGACAATTCGATGTCGATGGCTTGGCGGCATGTGAGAGAGTTTCAGACACTTTGGGAGGTGTGGCTCGTGCACGGTGTTGTCAGACGACACCTCTTTACAAGAAAGCGACAGCGATGGGATCGCGGTGAGAGAGCTTTGTGGGCAGCACAATTTCCACCATGTCGAGACCGCTTTATTGAAGCGCTCACAGCATCGCTATACACAACTACTATCCCGCTTAGCCTATTACGGGCGTCAGACTTGGTGCACGGACAGGGATAGGTCAAACGAAAGGTCTTCCTTGTTCAGCTATATGCTCAAGCTAGGCATTAGCGTCGAACCGCTTGACGGCATTGTGTCTCTACCCGAGCGGCAAATATCGTAATGTTTGATGTCTCTTCTGCTCAGTAGCATGAAAAACGAAGACAAGTGTCTTGATATCAGAAATCGCAGTGTCGTGATCCAGCCGCATATCCATCACTCTGAAAACGTGATCCTGTCCATCTCGTGCGCATTCAAAGCTGCCTCCAGCTGCAATGCACCATCTAGCCATCAAACTTCACACTTTAACCCTGAAATTCCCGTGAAGTCCTCCGCAAGGTTCGTGAAATGATCACCAGTCTCCTCCTCGTCCATTCCATAGTCCACTTCCTCATCATTCAAGTCGTCTTCGTTGATTCCATGACTTGCTGTAAAGTCACCGGCCAGTCCAGCTTGACTCTCTGCTTTCGGGTCGCTGCCATCAGCTGAATCGTCGTCATCATCATCGGAATCCACAAAAAGCGACTGAGTCTTGGATTTGCTTTCCGGCTTGCTCTTCGCCTTACTCTTGGCCTTCGTCTTCTTCGATCTTTTGTTCGGTGCGTAGTCGTCGTCATCAACTTCTTCAGCATCCTCTTCTTCCACGTCGGCATCATCAATGAAGTCGTCATCCTGTTTCGTCCGTCGTGGCTGGTCGTCGTCGAGCCCTTTGACCTCTTCGGCCGTCCAGCCATTAAGCAGAAGCAAATCTGTCAGAGGGGTATTTTTGATGAATGCCTTGCCGTTCATGACACAGGCGATGTTGGTGCTCTTGGTGAGCTGCTTCTGCAGTAGGTTATCGTCGAAAGTTCCTTGGACAGTAATGCGAACGATCTCAGTCTTCTTGGTCTGGCCGAGACGGTAGATACGAGCCATGGCCTGCTCCTCGAGTGCAGCATTCCAATGCAAGTCCACAATCAGGCAGCGCGATGCGTGAACTAGATTCAAGCCCATACCACCGGCCCCCAATGAGCTCAGCAGAATGTTAATCTTAGGCTCATCTCGCCACTTGGTCAAGGTATTTTCGCGCGAAGAAGCCGACATCCCTCCATGATACGTTCTCGCGCCCCATCCCATGGTTTTGCAGATGTGGTGAATGATATTGATCTCCGCAATGAAAACACTGAAGACAATTATCTTCCTCGTAGGATCCTCTGCCATCCATTCCTTCAGTTTCTGCTTCACTGCACGAATTTTGGCCGAGAGAAGTAGGCAGTGAAACTCAAGAAAGGCCCATACAGGGAATCGTATTTTCTTGCCGTTCTTGTCGCGCTTGACTGGCCACTCTTGGAGGATATTGCATGTTCTCGCAAGCATTTGATCGTCAGCCATTGTTCTGGGATCATCGACGCACTCCTTGATGAAAGCTTCGAATGCTGCTTGGTTACCTATCTTCAGAAACAGATCTTCCTCTTTGCGGACAAGAAGCAAGCCTTGAAGTTCGGCCGCAATGAGCCAGAAATGACCAGTAGCAAGTCTCCTTCGAGTAAGCTGCACTACGATCCTCGTCTTTGCCTCTGGTCTCTTTATCATTCCGGCCTTCAACTGCTTTATGATATCCGAGATGGTGAATGCAACTTCTTTGGCAAGATTGTCATGAAGCCGCTGCTCGTGAGGACGGCATGCAACTGAGATTTCGTAGTAGCTCACAGGAGGTAGGATGAGGATGGGTGCCCCAGCAATGGTACTCTTTGCTGTCCGTCGGATCATGAGGTCTTTCACCCGTTCAGAAAGTGTAGCATTTGCCATTCGTGCCTTTCCACGCTTGATCATGAACTGTTTGGTGAACTCTTTCTTGTCGTCCATTCCTGGCATTTTCAAGAAGTTGAAATACGAGTACATTTCGTCCAGGTTATCATGAATAAGGGTTCCTGAGATGAGCCATCTATACTGTCCCTTCAAGGCAAAACACGCCTTTGCAGTCTGGGTGGTGTGCGTCTTCATCATAGTGCACTCGTCCAGAACAACACGCAGCCAATCGAATGTGTGCAAGGGGTCAACACCCAGCGTATCGGATCTCTTCTTGCCCTTCTTGCCATCCTTGCCGTCCTCTGAGTATTCGGGGGTCGACTTGAACGCCTCTCGCACAACATACCAGGTCGTTAGGCTAGGATGATGCGTCAGTGAGTCTACAGATTGTGGTACCTTCGTCAGACTCACATGACTGTACTCTTTTGAAACATCTCCACAATCTCGTTGAGTTCCACCATCCCAGAGTTCATGTGATGTTTCAGGCCTTTGTACACAGCAACCTTCCCGAAGAGACTCGCATCGAAATGCTGCTTGATCTGATCTTGCCCTATTGAAGGTCAGACGAACGACGATAAGAATTCGAAATACTCACAAACATGTGTTGTCAGTGATGCTGACGAGACAATGAGAGTAGTACCTTGCGCCGTAGACTTGTGATGATGTCCATCATGAATAGCAGTCAGCATCTGAAGCGTTTCTGTCGAGCGTAAGTATTCATACAATACCCGCAGAAAGGACACCTACTGCCGAGCCCCATCTGGTCCGCAAGGATACCTCCACTGAAACCCTCGGTATTCTGAGGTAGTCCAGGCTCAGAGTCGATGACGACCTTGAGAGCGTTGTATTTCTCCAACATTTTCTCCAACATCCTGATGCGGCCAGTTCCGAGAGCTTGATAGCTTCGGAGTGGCGTCGTCAAGCCTTTGACTATCCAGCGACGATCGTTATCCTCAACGATTGGCTTGATTCTAAGACTGAGACTGCCCAGACAACGTCTGATCTCTGCCTTTGAGATGTCTTTCTGATGCACTGGTGCCTCATCAATCAACTCATCAACGGCCTCCTCGCGCACGTTAGTCTCCTTGAACGTGCGAGGTTCTACTTCAGTGGAGCCTTCTATGTTAAAGCAGCTGAAGAAGGATGAGACGTCTGCAAATGTGTAAGTGCCACGACCTGTGGGCCCAGTGCGCTTTGCTTGCCCGGTGAGATCTTCTTCTGCGGCTCGCTTTCGATGTTGCTGGGCATTTTTTTCGCTTGGTGGCTGACCAGCATTCGAGCTGGGAATGAAATCGTCATGCGTCGGGTCGGGTTGCGCGCCCCGTTGATTGGTAGCCTGCTCGTTTTGGGCATTTTCGTGCTCGTTGACTAGCTGCAAGAAACCACGAAGACTTTCGTCAGAGCTTTCGTCAGAGACGGGCTGTGAATTGACTGTGGGAGCATCCTCGCAGTCGGTGGATGCTCGTGAGGGCTCAGGTGAAGGCAACATGGTCAGATTCATGCACTTTCGAGCTTTGCAAAAAGATTGGGAAACAGGATAAGGTGACGAGGAAGAGGTATTGCAAGTCCTCCGTCAAGATGAGAAGTGTTTGTAGAACAGGAGAGGGAAGAGGAGGGTTGGAGGGGTTATTATAATAGCACTCCTTCAAGGAATTAGCGCGCATCAAACTTGACAGCAGCAGTTTAAAGTGAAGCAAAATAGAGAGAGCGCCAGGGAGAATGTAAGACAGTATCTGAAGTGTGGACACCAAACCCAGACTACCTCATGCGGAAAATCGTGGTACATTTCTGCAACTCGATCTGAAGATAATCTTCGAGACATCCACGATCATGATCGAGCGTCACGAACATCGCATCAAGTAAGGTCAAGCTAGATTGAGTGTGCTTCCTCAACTCGTTTCCAGACAAAAAGAGCTTATCATCGAGCGCTGCAGGAGAAGCATATCTGCGTAGCACAATTTCCAGATTTTGCGCACAATCTTGAGAGCCTCGAGTCGCTCGATCTGGAAACAAGCGGTAGCCACAGACAGTCGGCTCGCAAGGGTAAGCATGATATATGAGTGGAAGGTTGTAGAGCTACAAGATTGTCATGACTGAGCGTCTTCTGTCGTCGTCGTCGTCGTCATTATGAGGAGGGTAGCAATGCGTACGAGCACAGTTTGACTTCGTCGTTTATCCTGCAAGAATTCTGCAACTGCACTTTTGTAATACCGATGAGACTTTCCCTATACCAACGATATCTAAGCCAAGCACGTCTACCTCCCTTCGTCTTCCATCAACTTACTACACAAACTTGTTCCCAACCTGCCAACGCCAGAGCGACCTACCAAATCTTGGCCGCAGCTATCCCGTGGGCTTGTATCATCCCAATTGGGAGACAAAGGTAGCAATACCATCATCTCAATCATACACATATTCCCTCATGCTAACGCGCACAGCGGTATCGACATCAGCACACGGCGGGCCGTCCCGTATTGCTTGAACTGCATCATTATGTTCAAGATTCAAAGTCTCATATTCAGCACTGGCATCCCGACTCAGACTGCGGTTGACTCGGGTTGATGTTGACATCGATCACTATCCCAGTAAGCTTGGGAAACCTTGCAGCATGAGAAGTGGACTTACTCTGGCTTGCTGCTTGCTGCTGGGCACCTTCACCTTCCATGCCCGGAAGTGCCTGCGCGATTCTCTTGAACAATGTCTTGACATTGTGACCTGCCTTTGCACTCGTCTCGATGAACATTAATCCATTCTTTTTCGCCTCTTCCTCTCCTTGCGCTGTCGTCACCTCCCTCTTGTCATTCAGATCCGTCTTATTACCCACCAGCACAATAATCACATCCGAACCCCGCTCTCCCCGCACATCATCAACCCATTTCCGAGTCTGCGCGAAGGATTTGGCATTGGAAATGTCGTATACCACAACAGCCACACTCGAGTCGCGGATGTAGGAGGGAATGAGTGATCGGAATCGTTCCTGGCCAGCAGTATCCCATAACTGTAGTCGCACTGTTCGGTCTTCAAGATACATTGTCTTTGACAGAAAGTCGATGCCTATCGTGGCTTGGTACATGTTGTCAAAGGAATCGTACATGAAGCGTGTGATCAAGGATGTTTTGCCCACTGTATGCGGTCAGTAGGTGGTCGTGCGGCGCTCGGTTCGACTACATACCACTCTGCTCGCCGAGGAACACAAGCCTATAAAGTATCAGCCGCGATAATTTGCGACACGATCAATGACGATACTTACTTGAACTTCTTCAATGGATTTGCGTACGTCGACCCCATTGTTGTTTGCGCCATAATACTTGTGAATTGTATGAAAGGTTTCCGGATTCGCGCGGCGAGTACGACTATAGAGTAAGGCTTGAAGAAAACGTGTCGGGATGGTGTGAGCAGTAGGTGTTAGAGGCGAGTTGTATTATTCGTTTCGTACTTGATCAGCTGAAACAACGGCGGAGTCCAGTAGTGGCCCCTAAACAAAACGACGGAAGCCTGGAATCTGGGAATCCGGGGAAGGCGCAAACGTCCCGCAATCTAAAAAAGTTCACAAGCCTTCACATTTTCTATAACACATACAACCTGAACAAACACCAGCAAATATGGCAGACTACAATACTGCACCGCAAACCCACAAGCAGAGCTCTCGCAAGGGCAAGCGGGCGTGGCGCAAGAATGTCGACATCACAGAAATCCAAAGTGGTCTCGAAAATGCAAGAAATGAAATCGTAGCTACCGGTGGCCTCGTCCTCGCGGATGTGCCCTCCGATATTCTCTTTCAGACTGATACCACTGGATCCGATCTCATCAAGAAGCAAGCACGAAAAGCGCATCCTCAGCTCCGAGCAGACGAGATTATCGCACAAAGATCTGCTGTCCCTGCTGTCGGCAACCGCAAACGATCCGGCACTGCTGTCACAGACGGTATTGTGCCAGCGAAGCGCAGAAAGGGTGCAGGTGTTTCAAGCAAAGAACTGCAGAGGCTAAAGGACATAGCATATGGTGGTGACCTGTCGCACAAAAACGTAGTCTCCGCAGATGGCACGGCAACATACGATCCATGGGCCCTGGTCGAGGTGCCGAGACCAATATACGATGAATCTTTCCTTGAGGGTCCGGATATTCGGACGGAGCCCAAGACACTCAAACGTGCACCCATCGCACTGACGGCGTCGGGCAAGCCTCTACCAAATGTGCGCAAACCAGCAGCAGGTCGAAGTTACAATCCTGATTTCGAAGACTGGAAAGCGCTTCTTGACAAGGAAGGATCGAAAGAAGTCGAGAAGGAGAAAGCTCGTCGACTTGCGGCGGCAGCAGAAGAGGAACGACAATTGCGCATCGACGCAGCAACTGCCGAAGCGGAACGGACCGAGCAGAGGGAGGCTTTGATGTCGGAGTTTGAGGAGAGTGAGTGGGAGGGTATACAAAGTGACATGGATGAGGCAAGTCTGAGAAAGAAGAGGCCAGTTCGCAAAACGCAAGTGGAGAGGAACAAGGTCAACAAAAGGAAGACCGCAGAGAGACTGGCAAAACACGAGAGCAGAATGAAAGCTCGGGATGAGCAAATCAAGCGTCTGCAGCAGATTCAGAAGGAGTTGAAGGCAAAAGATGCTGAACGAGCGACGACGACTGTGGCACAATTCCCGGGTAGTGTCGAGTCTGAAGATTCGGAGGAGGACGGCGAATTGCTGAGGAGGAGACGACTTGGGAAGCACTTCATCTCTGAAGCTCCACTTGAGGTAGTCCTTGCGGATGAGCTGCAGGACTCGTTGAGAAAATTGAAGCCGGAAGGAAACCTGCTGAGCGATCGCTACAGAAACATGATGGTGCAAGGCAAGATCGAGGCAAGGAAGACTATGCAGCACAAGAAAGCGAACAGAAAGGCCACCGAGAAATGGAGCTCCAAGGATTGGAGGCTGGAAGACTACAAGTAGACAGACGTACTTGTAGCTCGCTATGGCAAAAGTGTAGCGCACGAATCTGATTATGTAATCACATGTATCCCAGAACGTCGTATCATTGCGACTTGTACACCTCAAGTAATCTTCAGCGTGTGCTCATCCACAGTTGACGTGCAGGAAGCGAGGTTTACTACAATCGAAATCATGTCTTCGCACGATCCTTTGTTGACCGCGTTAACCTCATTACTACCAACACATACACCCGCAACACTACCAAAACCCCTGGTGAATTTGGCATCTGCACTATTAGCACAAAGCAGATCCACAGCATCGTCGTTGAAACCGGAGGAAGAAGCAGCAAGAAGTTGCGCCATAGCAGATATTGCAGTGGAGCGGTAAGACGTGTACTGTTGCAGATATGTTCTACTGTGCTATCTATGTGCTGTGATTGATTGACCCAGAGTCTGATACTACGAACAGGCTGAAGACGCGTCTCAATCTGCAGAAAGCCCAGCCACGTCCGCCATGTGGCCCACGCATCTACAAAAAGCTCTACTCATACTTAGACAAGGCGCTGCCGGCCGAGACCGTCTCCAATAGGAACACTCCTACAGCAACACCGACAAAGCTGAACCGTACACGTGATGTCTATGCTACTCCCACGAAGCGCAGCGTCGTTGACAATCCAGTCACGACTCCAGTCACGCGTCCACAAACAGGAGGCCTGCAGTTCCCTCAACTCGGGACGCCAAAAGCTGCTGCTGACAATCTCAACGACGAAGGCATCCCGAATTGGATTGGTCCCACGATCCGGCATGTCTGCAAGAAGCTCGATGTGGGTACCTGCGTGCCTCACGTCTATGTCGGCGTCGCCAGTGTGCTCAAAGTCACAGCTTCCGCGACAAATGCCACGCCATCGAAAGCTGCAGCACGTACGCCACGCACAGGTCGGAGCGTGCTAGATGCTGCGACTGCAGGTCGAGCTGCAGCGGAGTACGACATTGCCGTCAAGATCCCTGCTCTCATCATCGCTGTGATGATCGCAGTCACAAAGCGTATGTACAACCGAGATGACAAGGTCGATGTCAGATCGGTGGCCCATGAGCTTACAGCGCTGGGGAAAGTGGCTAGTAAACGATTGAGGGAGATTGTGATGGAGTGTGAGAGGCTGGATGAGGATGAAAAGGAGAAGTGGGTGGAAATGGATTGGTGGGCGAGTGTGCCTGAAGGAGCTGAGGAGGAGGAAGCAGAGGATGTGGACATGATGGATGTCGACGATGAGGCAAAAGACGAGCTTGATCATAGTCAAGAAGTGGACGCACGTCCAGCACCAACAGATAAACCAACGACAACATCACAACGACCACCACCCACCACGCACACCACAGCACCATCCGGGCTTCAAGCACTGGAACAACAACCTCTTTCCCATGAGCCCACGACCATCACAACAGCTGCAACCACGGCCCAAGCACCGCAACGACCACCCCGAAAAGCCCGCCCAAAGTCTGCCGTCACCCTCAC
>Ga0058702_10000485_pt1 | contig 16763 bp, 16 predicted proteins | sample AgamicOrSfe_FD_83781 | JGI IMG/M metagenome (GOLD analysis project Ga0058702, IMG submission 83781) | Agave microbial communities from Guanajuato, Mexico - Or.Sf.e | ecosystem: Host-associated > Plants > Phyllosphere > Phylloplane/Leaf | place: Guanajuato, Mexico | collected 2012-05-30 | reverse complement strand
GGGGAAGCGCGGGGAGGGGAAAGTGGAGGTCAGGGGACGTTCACGACTGGAGAAGCGGAGCGAAGGGATATTGTGGGTATAGTGGTTCATTGGAGCATGGAAGGGACTTGCTTGCGTGCTCAGGATCCTGATATCCTACCCATCGGTAGGTATTGTCTGCAGTGTAGGAGCACAGCTCAGGTAGACGCACTAGTCGACCAGTGTCCCCAACGAAGAGGAAACAGGAAACAGGAAACAGCGAGGGAGACGGCAAAGACGTGAGATTCATTCCGCGATCTCAAGCTTCAATCACTCAAAGACAATCGACAGTGATGAGGAGAATACTCGATAAATCGGATAACGAAAAGATGACTGTCTACTGCCGCAACAGAGGCAACTTCGCTCAGCCTGATGGCTAGAGCAAGCACAGTCAACATTTATGGATATGTGCTACAATGAACGCCTCGCGTTGCAGTACGCAGTTAGTCCCGAAATGCCATGCCAATCACACCGCAACACAACACGTCCCTGACTGCTCACTGCTCACTGCTCACCCACCACATCCCTCCTCAACGCACCCACACTCGCCCCCAACCCCGACGGCACCGGCAGCTCAGGAACCTTGATGCCCGAGCCCGGAAGTGTAGGGATCCTGTTCGGCAGCGACTCCCCTTTCACGACAGCCTCCATCTCCTCCTTATTCAGCGTTTCATATTTAATCAGCGCCTGCGTCAACAGCTCCAACTCTTTCCTCCTCTCCCTCAGCAACATCCTCGCCCGCTCCATGCCGTCGTCCAGAAACCGCCGCACTTCGCTCTCAATCGTCTTTTTCGTGTCCTCCCCCAACGAACGGAAGATGTTGTCGTTGAATGCAATCGCGCCAAGTTTCTCGGACATGCCGTATGCCGTGACCATGTTGTACGCGATATTGGTCGCGCTGTCCAGGTCAGAGGAGCAGCCGCTAGTGACCTGCGGCTCGCCGTAGATGAGTTCTTCTGCGGCTTTCCCGCCCATGGCGATGTCGATTTGAGACGCGAATTGCAGTTTCGAGCGGCTGACTTCGTCGATTTCAGGCATATACGATGTGATTCCGAGGGCTTGGCCGCGGGGCATGATGGTGCATTTGTAGAGTGGGTAGGCACCGGGAGTGTACATGGCGACGAGAGCGTGACCGGCTTCGTGGTATGCCGTCATGATCTTGTCTTTGTCCTGGATTACGGCGCTGCGGCGTTCGGCGCCCATGAGGATACGGTCGCGCGCCCATTCCATGGATGCCATGTCAACCTTGCGACCACCGTTCTTACTGGCATGAACGGCAGCTTGGTTGACAAGGTTCTCGAGATCGGCGCCGGACATGCCGCTGGTGCCTCGAGCGAGAATTTCAGTGTCGACGTTGGGGTCGATTTTCATACCCTTGGTCTTTTGTTCCAGCAGAGCCATGCGTCCTCGAACATCGGGCAGACCCACGACAACTTGTCTGTCGAAACGTCCTGGACGGGTGAGAGCTTTGTCGAGCATCTGAGGGAAATTGGTGGCGGCGATGAAAACGACACCAGTAGTCTGATCGAAGCCGTCCAGCTCAGTAAGCATTTGGTTCAAGGTCTGCATGTGGTAAGAGGCATCACGTTCATTACGCTTACCACCCATGGCGTCCAGCTCGTCGATGAAGACGATGGCAGGAGCCTTGGCTTTAGCGTTAGTGAAGAGCTCGCGGACTCGCTTGGCACCAACTCCGACGTAGACCTCGTCGAACTCAGATCCAGACATATAGAAGAAAGGCACACCGGCCTCACCAGCAACGGCACGAGCTAGCAAAGTTTTTCCGGTACCAGGAGGGCCAACCATCAAGACACCTTTTGGCAGTTTACCACCAAGCTTGTTGTACTTGTCCGGGGACCTCAAAAAGTCAACAACCTCCTTCAATTCCTCAATAGCCTCATCACAACCCTTAACATCGCTGAATCTTGTAGTCTGCTCCTCAGCCTTGACCTCTGCATTGTTTGTGCCGGCCACTTTCTTGATCATTCCGAAACTCTCAAATGCTATTGTGATGATGACCATGGCAAAGTATGTGCAGACACCGTATATCAGGATGAAGCGCGCCACTTTCCACAGAAAGGCAACTCGTGTTTCTTCCACTACGATGTGTATCGGCCCTCCCGCTGAAGACCCGTCACCACCTGCGCCCTGCTTGACCCGTGCGGTGTTGCCACCTCGCGAATGTGCCGCCACAGCTCTGGTGACCGCTTGGGTTGTTTCTGCGCTGACACCTCCTGCCAATGCCAAACCGCCACCAACGCCTGGTCCTAGTCGCTCGGTGGCTCTCGAGTATAGTGTATCACATGCGGTATTGGTGGCGTATCTGCCAGTCTCGTATCTTTCGACTAGAATGTCCGGCATATTTGCGCGAAGTAATGCGGAGTAGAAGGCATTCTGGGAAGAAGCACTCGTCGGATTGTTGTTCGCCGTCTGTTCGAGATGTGCAAGCACATTATGCGAAGCTCCATTTGCTATCGTGCGAATATGTGATTGATGTGGTTGTGTAGTCCTGATGAATCGTGGGCTAAGGAGTGGTTGTGAGGATACTGGCCTGCTAGAGAATGCTCTGGCGGCGAAAAGTGTGCGTGGAACTGAAGATGCTGCGGAAATCAGTATGGATGCCTTGAAAGGGGAGTGTACTGGTAACAGGGGCGTACTCTTTCGAAGTGTGGCGCTACGCCGTACCGCGCTCAGTATAGAAGACTCTAATGAAGCGAAGAATATAGACTAGCGGTGCAGAAGTCAGTGTCTACTGTATCTTAGAACTGTGCATAGAGTATACTGACTGAAGATGTGGACGCCATGGCCAAAGGCAAAAGCGGCTTGTAGGCCGTACTGCACAGTCAAGGAGTACAGGAGTGATGATGGTGGCCTGAACTGCGATCAAGCTGCGCAAACGTGCGCCTAGCTAGCAGGCAGCGAAAGCCCCTCTCTTCGATGTCGTCGGGATGTTAGTGAATGTCGATGGTAATGTTGTTGTATGCGAATAACAATTCCAGACGAGGTGATCATCACCTCATAAGATCGTCTTCGAACTTCCATGTGAGTCCGTGACCCTGATCTGACCCCTTTTCCCTCCTTCCTTGACTCGATGGAGGGACTTGACTGATTTGTTCATTTCATGATTGATGCTTCAGCTGACTAAGACTGACTACCTAGATACTGTCACTATATACACGCCCTCAGTGCTTACTTGTACATCGCCTATTCCTCCACCGGCCTATTCCTCCACCGTAGCAATAACAAGGTCTTCCCATATCTCCAAGGGTTCTTCATCATGCTTGTGTTACATCCCCGTCATCACCCAATTGTAAAATCCAACAAACGATACCGTGATTTAACTCCAGGCTAAGGATGACAACGTCCAATTCTAAACTCAGCATCATCGCAATGGGAAGGTTCCGGCAGTAGGTGTCAATAGTCGTGGCGACATTGGCTCTGACATGAGTGAGGCATCAGGCTGTCCCTGCTCTTTCCGTAGTGATCTTATCACAGACTCGAGCCTGCGTCGTTCCTCTTGTTCAGCCTGTGAACAGTTAGCGACAACATCTTACACCCTGTCACCTCCAAGCCTCCACTCACCTTGAGACTCCTGAAATGATCTGCCCTTGCCTCCCTCATCATCTTCTTGAACTCGTTTCTCATAACAGACATCGTGGTGCCTGCGCCAGCCCTTCCGAACTTGGACGCCATACCTTCATTAGCACCCCGCTCGCTCAGCATGCTATGTCTTTTCCCCATTGCACGAATCCGCTCTTCGCCCAAAGTCACTTCCAGTGCTTCAACCTTTTGCTTCAGGTCGTCAATCGTGCTTTCCATGGATTCTCGCTCTTTCTCCACCTCCAGCTCTTCACGCACCAGGATCTCATAGTCCTGCACAAGCTCAGCCAGCTCCTTTTGCAATGTCTCAACGCGGCCTTCGCTGTCGGTTCTGCTCTCAGTGGTCTTCGAAAGTTGTGCTTCGAGCTCGGCATTGCGGTGACTGTCATCGCCGACACGGCCACGCAGGCTCTCCATCTCTGCAGCGAGGACATCGTACCGGCTGCGAAGACCTTCCAGCTCTTGCTGTGAGCGAACCTGGGTGTCAAGCTCAGCTCGTAGACGTGCAGTCTCAGTCTCCAGATCTGCTTTGTCCGCACCGAGAGTAGCTGCACGGTCTGCGTGTTGGGTCAGAGTCGCATCTTTTGAGTGGATCAATATCTCAGCGTCGTTGAGCTGAGCCTCACTGCTCGAGTGTTGCTCTCGAAGCCGATCCAGCTGCTCCTGAAGCTCAAGGAGCTCATTAGCTCCATCTTGTGCAGCTGCCTCGTGTTCAAGCGCTCGAATCTCTGATGCCTCCAATTCATGACCGAGTTGAGCGTTGCTCGATCTTAGCTGATCATATGCGTGTTGTAGTCTCTGTCGTTCTTCGTCGAGCTGCTGGATCTGTTGTTTGTGGGTGAGAGTGATTGAGTCGTGCTCGCCGGACTGTGTGTTGGCTGCCTGAAGCTGTCTTGTGAGAGTGTCAATCTGCTCTTGCTGAGTCTGGTGAACGTCCTGAGCTCGCTGAAGATCTTGCTGGAGATCTGATGCCTTGGCTTCGTGGTCTGCAGCTCGCTGCATGATCGTATTGAGGTGAGCTGCGACATCGTCGTGCTCAATCTGTAAGTGCTGATATTGAGCTTCTGTCGCGGCTTTGCTTGTCTGCAAATCATTGAGCTGAAATTCGTAACCCTCGGCCGTGGCCTTGTGATTAGTAGCATCATTCTCAGCAGCCTGCAGCGCTGCTGTAAGCTCCTCCAATCGTGCCGTCAGATCGCGCATCTTGTCATGTGTCATATTCTGTGCACTGTGTAGATCACCAATATTGGCTTCATGTACTGCGAGTTTTGCTTGCGCTTCGTCGAGTGCTGCCTGCCTCTCTAATGCTTCATTCAGGAGCGACTCTTTCATGTCTTGATGTATTGCTCGTTCATTGGCAAGCGTGTCTTCATGCTCGGCCACGAGTTGCCGCTCATTGGCTGCAATCATATTGTGCATATCTTCGACTCTGTTGGCATTGTGTGACAATTTGGTTTCCGCATCGGCCAGCGCAGCTTGGCTTCCCATATGCTTATCGTGGAGAAGCTGGATCTGCTCGATCATTTCAGCGGTTTCTTGTTGTTGTACCGATCTGTAGTGATTGTGTTGCTGTCGTTCTATTTCCAGCTCATCCTTTGCTGCCAGTAATCGCCGAGACAGAGATTCTGCTTGTTGGCAGAGGCGGTGAATTCTTCTAACCAGTGCCTGTGCCTCGGGGAGATCAACATCTTCAGCCACATCTTCATCAATTCTTGCTGTGTCAGAGGTAGTGTCTGGGTATGTTTGATGCATGACATAGCTGTTACGCTTCAGGTTGTCCTCAGCCGAGGAAACAGCATCCCAGAGATCTGCCAGCATCGTGTTGTTCTGTTGGTACTCGACCTCATATTGCGTGACGCTTGTGTCCGCAATTGTGAGAGTGTCATGCAGATGACTGAAACGTGATCTGATAGCATGTATGGCCTCTTCGAGATAAGCAACATCAGCAGCAGACGAGCTTTCCAGGCCCGGTGGAGCTCGAACGTCGTCTTGACCAGGAGAAGCAGAATCAACAAGGAATTGATAGAGTGTTCTACTGATCAATCGGAGTCTCTCTCTTTGGTCTCCAAATCCACCAAGAGCTTCGAGCGTGCCGTCAAGAAGTTGCGAGAGGTGTGATAGCGATTGGCGTGGCGATGAAAGAGCAGAGTCGGGGATGGCATCGTCAAAGTCTAGCTCGTCATCTTGCATATCACCCTGTCCGCCAAGTGCTCGAAGTTCGATACTCTTTTGCAGCACGCCCGCCGTATGTTCCAGCCGTATATTGTGCAGCTCATTCCTTCGCCTTTCCAGACGCCAGATATCCTGCGCAACAGTCCCAAATTTCTGCGTTTGGTCGTCTTCTTCCTCTGCTCCTTCCTCAATACCAGAATCATGTGTGTCGGTGTGAGCTCCAGGCAGCTTCAGGTGTTGTGGTGAGGAGCTGATTGAAGTGATGCCATTCTCGATCCTGCCTCTTGCCGCGAGCTTGCGCAACAATCGCGCCGTATTCTCGACTCGAGACTCGAGGAACAGGCGCCGCTTACTCGCCTCGATACGTCGGACCAGTCGATCTTCCTCTTTCTTGACCTCTTCCAGCTCTTCCGGACTCAGTATGGTGTAATCTCCGCTGTCGCCCATTGCTGTTTCCACCAGAAGGTGCATGGTGATTGAATCCATACTTGTTCGCGTTAACGGTCGGGCCGGCGTTGGCGGCAGTGATTGCAAGTATTGATCTGGATGGGTATACTCTTTGACGAGGAAGTGCGGCGCGGGTGTCTCAGGTATTCGAGGTGTTGCGACTCTTACATCTTCTGGTGATGAGCCCTGAGTGCTGTTCTGTGGTCGACGCAACACTCCGCGTAGTTGCGCAAAGGACTCCTCCGAGCTCGAGGAATATGTTGGTACGTGTCGCGACATTTTCGAGGCCGGTCTTGGAGGAGTGGAATGTGGTGGCGTTGCGAGACCGCCGTGTGATTGCATGGTTGTTGATTATGAATGATGTGTGTTCTGGTAGTGTTATAAGCAAATCCGGTAAAGGGTGTTATGCGTCGAGCGGTTATCTGGGCGGACGTGACAAAAGGAAGGGACGACGACGAAGCGTCAACTGAGCAGCACAAAAGTCGAAAGAATGTAGAGAACGCGTCGTCAACACATCGGAGTCGAGTCTATCGAGTGCTGTATCGAGTATCTTCGTCCAGTCTCGTATATGTGTCGGGGCTTGCAAGGGGTGGTTTTCTTGGCGATTTTCTTCTCGCTGAGGTCGCTGTCGCAAGATGAGTGTCGTCGAGCGTCAAGATACCTCAATCCAGGCAGGGCCACGCGAAGAAGGAAGAGGAGAGCTCATAACGGTGAACTACGACTGAGAAGGCCACGAACGTGGAAAGAGGTCGAGGGACTTCACTTTCAAAACACACCGGCAGACGCGTGAACGACTCGTGGTTTTTGTGGAGATGTGCCAAGCCAGCCTCACAAGCTGCACTCCCCAATGGAGAGACCGGACAGCATCATGCTAGTTCTGAATCTGCCGTCTCATCGTCGGTATATAATCTCCTTAGTCTCAGGCGCGCTATAGTTGGTACGGACCTCATGCCGATGGTGCCTCTGTGTCGTATGAGCATCACCGACTATGAAATAACATCACAGTATATACGATATCACATCACACAACATCAGCTGGCCTCGCAAGCCCCTGATAGTTCTACTGCTGTACTGTACTGTACTGTACTGTACTACCACAGCTCATGATCACAGCATCTGTTTCGCGCCCGATCACTCTCCTATATCTTTGCCTAAGCTTTACTCCCGCATTGCTCCATCACATTTCCGAGTCACCTCCAGCACTTCTCATTCTCCTCGTTATGCGCAGCACAGATATAACACTGTAATCGGGAAATTGACGTTACTGTATGCCATATCCGACCACCTTCCGACCACTTGGCATTGTCCCTGCGTGAACAGCACAAGACCTGCTATTCAGTATTATCTTGCTCCAGTGCGCTGCAGATATACGTTCATGGCTAGGTCTCAAGCGTCGATGCATGCTACACCAAGCTAGCTAGCCGGTCATACAAACGACAGAAGAATCTGAGAGAGTGTGATATGTGGTCATGAGGTGATTTCGTGAAGAACGAACCTGAATAGAATAGAGTGACTCGAAAATCGGAGACAAGCAGATATTTTTATGACCGTACCCTGCCGATCTAGTTCGTTCCCGACATAACCGATTGATGTCAACCCAATTTGGCCAATGTGCGATCGATTTCCTGAACTACCCACTGCTACAAGCTCGTCTACTCCATCATCCTCACTCATTGCGCATCAAAGCCTCCACACACATCCGCCACCACAATGCCCTCCCAATCTCCCTTTGCTCGCCACCTCTCCTACTTCTCCTCCCCCACCACCGGCATCATCACACCTCTCTCCTCCCTCCGCGGCGCCCTCGCCCTCGGTCTCGACTTCCCCGTCGCCTGCGCCTGGTCCCTCGCCGTGCCCCTCATGTACGGCAACTCCGGCGGCTTCTCCATCTTCCCGCTTTCCATCTTCCAGCCTAATGTCACCATCGCCGCCCTACCCGCCCACAAACAACGCACCATGCTCACAGATTATCGTCCGAATCAAGAAACGTACACGCGGAGTGATATCGTGGCCATAGCGGGAAGGGAAACGAAGGGCTGGGTGGACTGGTTGCATGTGGTGAATTTGTGGACGTTGGCGGCGGAAAAGGAGACGGGGTTGGTGAGTCGGCGAGACTTTGAGCTGTTTCAGAGGGGGCAGTTGTTGGATGACTTGGCGCGGAGAAGGAGGACTGGGAGAGGTCGATGGGTGGTGCCAACGCTAAGAGGAGGGCCGATATGGGTGGGCGGTCATAGCTGGTTCGTGGGAAAGTTGTTTGGAGTGGATGTCTACAAGGTTGATGGGAGGGGAGAGCTGAAGGATGAGTAGCGGGCAATTGAGCATGGATGATCCGACCAAAAACCTGCGGATAGAACAATGCTGTCGTCGTTGGACGAAAATGTCCACTCCGACCGAATCGAGGGAACCGCATATCGAACGGAACAGAGTCCGCTCGTGTCAGGATCTCAAGTGCACCAAGGAGCACAGCAAGATCTCGAACGAGTGCCAGGCCATCAGAGGTCTGGCTTACATCGAGCAAAGTTGACCGGCAAGGGACCCTTATGTGAGTCGTTGCTCCTCTCAGGGCACATTGCCACGTCTACACCTTGAGACCCTCCCTGCATGATTTGCCAGCCGTTTGGACGTCCTTGGCATACTTGCAGTGTGCACGAGTGGCAAGCAGCATTTTAACATACTGGAGCAAGTAGGGATTGGCACCACTGATAGCAATATTGGCACAGTGAAGGTTCGAACAGGTGATTCGTAAATCAGAGAATATGTTACACATTCGACATGCCTGGAGCCACGTTACCAAGAATGTCTAGAATGTGAAATCAACCTTATGCGACCTTCGACTTCATCGAAAAGTAGAGCTTCTTAATTATATTTATTATGTTATGGACACTCCGGGCTCTGTCACTTCCCTGCTTCTCGAGCTGAGTCATCCATGATCTCAATCTTAAATGTACTTACCTGTGCTTGCTGCTCGTCTGCTATGACTTGTCAAAGTGCTGGCCCCGACCACCACTGGATTGCCTCCTTCGGCTGAGTTTGATAACGCACGTATGGAACATGACAAAACGCAGCGTTTCTCCCTCAGAACTCAATACATATAGCCCCTTTGTCCTCGTAGCCAACGGGTGGCGTCACAACATGCAATAATCGTGACATATGCCCTTGTTCTCGCAGACCTACGAGGCGTCGATACTCACTGGCCAAATTGCATTCCAATCTACGCGAATAGGATTCGTCGAGGTGTAAGGTACTCAACCCAAAAGTGTCATGAACTCTGAAGCAAGTTACGCCTGCTGTCGCCGATCGTTGACACCCACAATGGCTTCGGCTTCCCGGCTACGCATATGGCTATTCGGGCGTCGTCAATGAAGTTCTTTGTCGGACAGCGAAGAGCAGTGCCTTATGTGCTAGGACATCGAGGGTGGGAATAAGGAAGAAAGCAGAGCAGAAGCAGAAGCAGAAGCAGAAGCAGAAGCAGAAGCCGACATATCGGTAGGTCGTGGCACCGGCAGCGCGATTAGTCTTTTGGCAAGCAGGACGAATGAGGGATAGTGTTTCATGATACGACTGTTAGATACTGCACTATACTGAGCCGATCGCTCACGTACTTGCTTGCTGAGAAACGGTTCCTTGCGTGCTGTGGATGGTCAGCGCATTCACTGTGCTTTCTTCGGGTAAGCCACAGCAAATTGAGGCAGAAGATAATGGAAAGTAGAAGGACATGGGAGTGGTGCTCGCGATAGAGACCTAGGGCAGTAGGACGGAGACCAGATGATGTGGTATTCATGCAATTAGGTGGTACATTCATCTGTATCAGCAATTCATAGCATATACTCAGCTACATCTAGTTCCCCATAGCCCTATCCTCCTCCTTATTCTTCGGCACCTTGACCCCCAACGGCACAGTCACACTGTTCAAATTCCTTAACGCATTCGCCCACGTGCTATCCGGCAGCTTGCCATTCCACTTATCCTCGACCTTTGTGATCTTGCCATCCGGTCCCGTCGCAATCGTGATCACAGACGTGATGGTCTGCTCCATCTTGATGCCTTTGACCACATAGCGCGTCTTCATATCCAGGGTGATGGGGTTGCCCGAGGAGGTCACCTTGTGGTCCAAACGCTCAATCTCAGAGAAGGCTTGTTGGAGGCCGTACTGTGGTGTACGTGTCAGCATACATAATCTACTAAACCACATCCCTCCCTCCTCCCTCCTCCCCCCTCACTCCTCACTCCTCGCATCAAGGGGACAGAGTAAACGGACCCATTGTGGCTCATACTGCTTCCTACCCTCCGCGATCGTGATCGGGTCAGCAAAAACGCCATTGTCAGACCAGAGCTGAAGTTTCTCCAGAGAAGGACGGCCTGCGAAGAGGTCGAGCACGGAACCGACAATGGTCTTCTGGTGGTCGGAGAGGGTCACGCCGGGCGCGGTTTGGATCTTGTTGAGGTTCTCGATGTTGAGACCGGTGGGGAGTGCTGCTGGGAGGGCGCGGTTGTTAGTATGGTGAAGGGAGGACAGTCTAAGCTGGAGAAAGTGCGGAAGAAGGAAAAGGGAAAGAGAACATACAGGAGGACGACATGTCGCGCGTTTGGTGGATGGTTGTTCCTGTAGGAGAAGGTCTGTAGGTGGAGCTTGTAAGAGAGCCTGCTTGTCTGATTGAAGCTCGAGTGCTGATGGAGGTGAGGAGGGCTGGTATGTTGTAAGCAGATGTAGTTGTACGGAGGAAGCTACGTCTGAAGGCTTGCATATTGTGATGATGAGGGGAGAAGATTGTACTCACAATGGGCAATGGAGAATGCGATGAAAGAGAACCCAAGTTCAGTCTAGTAAGGGCAGTTTAGCTTTGGCTAGCTTCGTATCGTAGTCGTTGTCGGTGACGACATTTTTGTGCATCATTGCGGGGGACCAAATGGAGGACGCCAAGTCGACAGGGGTGCTGAGGAGAGTGAGAGTGTGCCCTGTGCCCTGGTCCTGGTCTCTGCGAAATAATAGAGTTGTATGAAGAAGGTTGCAATTGTTTGCACCGGTGCTATATGCCTAACATACTCTCAGATAAAAGTGCCCAAATCGCTATGTATACAACTTGTAGAATGTAAGGCTCCTCAACCCCGTCCTGCTCACTTTTCACCGTTGTCCCCCACTCCCATCTGTCAATCACTTTCCAAACTAGAAGTTCGGGTTGTAATACCCATACGCGACGACAACATCGTCATTCTTCACGTTGAAGTACTCTGGCTTGGTGTTAGGGTCGTAGTATTGCGTGCAAATCCACTGCTGAGTCGAGTTGACAAAGTGCAAATCGAAGCTGTAGTACTGGTATGCAGCAAAGTTGGCAGCCTTTGCACAGGCAGCAATAGCATCGCAGTCAGAGCCGTAAGTGCCTGAGAGAGTAGAGTTGATGGGCGCCTGTTGGCTGTTGTCGTTACCGGGGTTGACAGGGGTTTCAGTGACACCGGCACCAACGAAATACTGGGTGTAGGTCTGAGTGCTCTGAGGAATGGCGACAGAGGATTCAGTGCAAGTAGCGTGACCGTTGACGGCGCTGGCGGAAGCTGAGGCGACAGCAGTCGACTTGGTCTTGGAAGCCTTGGTCTTGGTTGCACTGGCAGAAGCAGAAGAAGAAGTCGATACGCTGGTCAAGGATGAGCTGCTAGACTTGCTCTTGGTAGCCTTTGGCTTCGGTGCAGAGGTCGAGTTCTTGGTTGAAGCGGACTTGGGTGCAGAGCTCGATTTCTTGGTTGAAGCAGAATTCTCGTGCTGGGAGGAGGAGCTCGAAGAAGACGGCTTGACCTTTGTAGAGCTGCTAGTAGCGCTGCTGGAAGAGACAGAGTGCCCGTGGCTGTGCTTGGCGGAAGTCGACTTGCTTGTAGTGGACACGCTGGTAGAGCTGCTGACTGAGGAAGGGTTGGGATCGCAAGTGATGCAGTGACGGTTAGAGTAAATAAAGCCGCTGGCAACGGTACTGTCAAAGCTCATCTGCTTCAGACTCTTCTTGAATGTCTGACATTCATTTGTCTCTGCATCAGGGTTAGACAAGCCTTCCAACAAAAGAAGACAACATCAATGCTTACTCTTGTTGTAGCCGAAGACGAGGCAGGTCTCGTCGAACAAGCACAGGTTCTGACACTCTTGAAGTGGCTTTTCCTTGATCTCAGCAATCATGCTCGGTTGGGTGACAGTTCCAGCGACATTGCACTGAAAGCCGGGAGCGGTGGTCGCAACAGCATTGTAGCCTTGCATTCAGTTAGGCTCATTGACTGAACCCAAATTCGACGGACAGACTTACATCCTTGCGTCGTAGAGACCACATCAGTCGATGTGAAAGTGACTGCTGCCTTTTGTGCGTTCGCCACATCTCTTGCATTCACAACATCCCTAGCATGTACAGCAGCCTCGGCATGCACAGCAGCGGCAGATGCGATACTGGCAAAGCCAATCGCGCAAAAGATGGACTTCATGTTGTCGTGGTGATTAAATGATAGACTGTAGATCAAAACTTCGACCAGCGATGAGTAAGATAAAAATTTGGAGGGACAACGAGTGATATGGAATAGAAAGTGAACGACAGTCTTGTCTTGTGTTGAGCTGAATGGCAATGAAATGGAAAAGTGCTGGGGTTCGAGTCGAATCTATATGAACATGATACCAGAAGCTTTCCAGAAGACGTCGACTCATGATACGAAGCATGATCGTATGAGGCGACAGTGGATTGACCATACAACGATCCCCCCGAGCCAGACCACAGATGCCGCCAGGTGAAGTGGCGCTCTGGAAAAGGCCTATCGTACACGGATACTGGGTCCAGAAAACCCATCACGCACGGGCTTGGAAGAGGGGGCAAATTCGGGATCGGAGCTTTTGTACGTCGGTCGTCGTTCGAAACGAGTAAGATGTGAAGCCAGCCAACGTAATTTGACTTCTGATTGTCGTAACTAAGTGGTGTATACGAGAACCGTTTGACGATGCCGCCCTGTATACATTATTGTACCTGGATATGCTCGAGTCTCGGCTTTCGTAAGCTTGTGCTGCTTGTTGCTACAGCTCCAGAGCTAGCGTCTATGGAGCTGTGACTCCTGCCATAATTGTGCTTTTGTGTTCGTGAATACGACAGATCTCCATAGGAGTAGAGTACGGCTGCCAGAGCTGCGTCGGGACTTTTGAGGTCACATTGCGGCCAATCCGAACAAGATGGTCCATGTGCTCGGACGGAGCAGGACAGTCATCACGAGTACTGCAAGTCGAGGGAAGGACAGTGCCATGAGCTCAAAACTCAACACTGGACCATGTACCTTACTGTCATGTCGAGGCTGGGTGTTTGAGTGTAATAGAGGATCGCCGAGCGAGGGGTTATTGATCGGATCCACTCAGCCCTAGTGATATTATACGTGGACGAGTCATACACTTGACTTCTTTCATTGATTCTGTGTTGCAACGCGGGGGCAGTGACGAGAAATCCTGCTCGGACTGAGAATCTGTGACTGTATTCACCTGGCTACTCCTGGACTAGTCTGCGACAACCGATCAATTGGCAACGAACTTGAACTCTGAACCGGGCGCCTGCGACGCTTGTTGCTTTTAGGCGTGGCCATCGACGTGTCCAAGCAGACTACTCCTGCTCATCTCAAGCAGTATGCCTAGCTTTCTACCACTTACACTTTGATGGACAAATCCACAACTTAAAATCGTGGTCAACTGGAGCAGGGGTTGGTTCTCGATCGCATCTTCTGGAACTTGGCGTGCCCGATTTCTGTTTGATTTCAATGCGATGGATGAGCAGTCTCGAGAGTCTACGCTGCTGTTGATGACTGAAATATCAATGGCACATCTCGCCTAATCACGCACTTCTGAGCGAACTGCAACGCAGATCATAGCAACCGCAGACAGATCATCAAGACTGTCGAGATGAAGGGACGGAGCTCACTGTCCCATGAAAATAGAAAGTGATAGCATACAAGATCGAGTGAGACGCTGGACGGCTCTCTTCGCAAACTTTTTTTCGGTGGCCTGTATCAGCTTGAATTGATTACTCATACTAGAGACTCGACAGGCCTAGCATTTGGGAGCTGATGAGCTTCGCGCTTTCGATACAATGAATTGCTTACTGTAACCGGCCACAGGTCAGGGAGCATCCTGGGGAAAGTGCCATGAGGAATTCTGCTTACACGTATGCTTTATATCAGTAACAAAGAAAGTCGGAATACCGGACATGTGCTTGATCAGATCTGTAACAGAAGTGGGAAGGACTAGTGGATGAATTTACGAAGAAAACTGATTACTTGTTTTAAATCAAGCTTCATCGAATCGAGCGAACTAAACCGTAATACCTTCTTGCTTGACCTAGCCAGCGATAAAAAGCAACAATATTGGTAAGCATCGCGACCTCCGCTGAAGGGAGAGTGATGTAATGCTGTCGGAGTTTACAGCGGCGATAAACAAGACCCTGTCGCTCATCACTTTGCGAGAAGACACAAGCGGACAACAGCGACACCAAGTTCAGTGATTCGTTCTCATGCACTTATATTGCATGTAATCCTCACACTCAGCCGCATATGTCTGGTTCGAACCGTAGGCAGCCCGCGCGGTCTGCCCGCACGTCTGTCGCGAGGCCTACAAATTATTACCAGCGACCATACGGCAACGCGCCCAATCCCGCCATGGAGGAAGACTTAGCTCCAGAGCCTCCAGGCTTCTTCCCAGGCATCACACATTTCACAGATGGCATTACTGCGTTACCCAAGGAAGTCATGCGCTACTTCACTCTCCTCCGCGAAACTGAAGGAAAAGCTTTCCAGCCAGATCAAGCCATTGGTGAGCTGGTCTCACAAATCGCGACATTTCCAGATCCACCAAAAGAGATGCCACAACAGCAGGCTGCTTTCATGGCATTCTCAATGTCCAACAGTGTCAACCCAAGTGCCAATGTCTCAATGATTGATGGTCATGAGCCGTCTGGCAATGCTCACCAGTCCGACTTGGAGTCCAATCGCCCACAACCACACGCAGTCGTTGACCAACATTCGGAGGCACGACGAAGAACTTTCGGCACCCTGCGAGAAAGACTACGAGAGATGATCAGCATTCTGGACGAGAAGAACATGATGCTTAGCTCCGCAAATGAAGCCCTTTCACGGCAACTGCTACGACTCGACAGCGCAATCCCTGTCATTGAGGAAGAAGTGAGTGAGGAAGCCCGACTTGGTAGCAAGACCCATTGGGCACTATACGACATGCAACAGCTGCGTAAGGCAGCTCCAAACGAACGTTCCAAGGTTGATCGGCAAGGTGCGAACAGCCTTGTCGCAGCCGCGGCCGCGTTACAAGAAGCAGACCAGTCGAGAAGTGAGGCAAGACGCGAAGCTGTACAAGCCAAGAAGCGTACACAGAAGACGATTGAAGCAGATTTCGCGGACCAATCAGCGATGCGCAAAGTCAATGGTCAGACAAGTCGCGTCGATTTAAAGAACGGTGTGAACAGCAGTGCTTCAACACAAGCGAATAAACGTCGAAAGGTGGACAAGGTTATTGTGCCCACTATGGAGAGGACAGCAAGCACAGCAACTTTGAATGGACGCGGTCGCGACTTGACCAGCGATGCCGCCAAGAAGAAGCTCGCAAAACCTCTACCAGCACCAACATCACGCAAAAGGTGTGTTTTCAAACTGCGCGAGAGACTAACAGAGACTGATCCTTGCAGAAACGTACCACAATCTCCATCTTTAGCCTCTTCGCCTACCCGAGGCACCTTCCTGACCACCCAAAACCCTCGCGAGTATAGTCCTGCACCATCAATGTCGCGTATAGCCTCCTCTCGTGGCCGTCGGAATTCGAACCAGTCCTTGCGACCATCCACGTCAGACTCCCGTGGCCGACCAGTCTCCTCAATCCATGCGGAAGCAAAGCACAGCAATGGCACATCTCAACTACACAAACGCGAATTATACAAGACTGTGGCTGAAGAGTCACCAGCGATGCGGAACGGTCAATGGCCTCGTCGGGAAGCAAGCACAAATGGTGAACGGATGAAAGTGGAAGATGCCGAAATGTCAACAGATGCAATCGGGCTGTCATCGGTACCAATGGCACAAACAAGATCTCGTACGGGTGCCAGACCAACACATCACATTTCGGGTCCGATTGGCAATCAAGGCACTCCTGTCAATGCAGCTGGTCCTTTGCCATCCCCACCTGAGCTAGCAGCGCCATTGATGTCACGGAGTCGATCTGCCCGAGGCGGAGCCAGTGTACTCACAAACAATGCGGCTGTCGTTGGTGGTGGGCCACCGAGTGGTGTGTCTGCCCTAGGTGGTGACTACAGATTGAAAAAGTCCGGAACTGAAACGCCGACGGGTACTGGCAAAAGAAGTGGCATATCTCCCTCCCGCATAATCGGTCAAGACGATGAAGATGACGGCGACAATACTCTCGAAGCCGAGCCAGCTGATGATACAGTTCCACCAAGACATGACCAGCAAGCGGCGACCAACCAAGGCGCACTACTGCCCCCACCACCACCCCCTCGGTCTCGGTC
>Ga0058702_10000483_pt1 | contig 16851 bp, 12 predicted proteins | sample AgamicOrSfe_FD_83781 | JGI IMG/M metagenome (GOLD analysis project Ga0058702, IMG submission 83781) | Agave microbial communities from Guanajuato, Mexico - Or.Sf.e | ecosystem: Host-associated > Plants > Phyllosphere > Phylloplane/Leaf | place: Guanajuato, Mexico | collected 2012-05-30 | reverse complement strand
GAGGACGCCTTGACAGTTGTGCCTGACGCTTGATGATTCGATCTGCAAACGTGCCGACCCTGGTCGTTCTGAACCTGATCATCGACTTGCCGAAGACGCCAACCGAGGATTGGACGCTGGAGCTTCGTCGACTGTATGGGTCTGATGTTGTTGACTCGTCACCAATCTCGTCTTCTTCGAATATTTCACGACCTAGAATGCCATCTCTTTTCTCCTCCCGCTCTAACACCTCGATCCTTTCGACCCATTCCCAGACCAGGACACTCGCAGCTGCAGCGCCGATCCACCTGAAAAAGTCACCCCAACCAGAGACAGCAGGTACTGCAATATCAGCTACGAAGAATCCGACCGGTATGGCAATAGACAGAAGCGACAGCAAAGCCACAACCGAAATGCTTGGCATGTCTGTACTGAAGAAAGCAAATCTCCGCTTTGTCGCAATATAATAGCAAACCCAAGCGCCGTACAATAAGCTGAGTGAAAGTTCAAAGAGATAACTGAGTGCTGGGATAGCATCTTTATAATCACGAGGGGACGCCTTGGTCGTGGCATAGAAGCCGTTTAAACACCCGAAAACAGAATCCAGCAGAATTAGTAACAGTCCAAACCACTTAATGATGAGCTTCTCCTTGCGGCGAGGAAAGAGTCTGATCAGTGTCTGCACCTGTGCAAGCCAGATGAAGATGTCCGAGATGACTCGCATTATTCGTATCTCGAGGCTACCTACGACATCATTTCTCAGCTGCTCCGCGTTCATGTATCCCAGATTGTACTCTCGCGACGCAAATTTGAATGTGTCGGCCGATGCTATAGTCAGGGCAATGGTGACTAGAAGGCAGGCAATCTTTTGCAGCCAGGGTCGTGAGCTTGCCGAAAGAATATAAGGACGTCCTGATGCACCTTTTGATGCACCTCTTCCTGTGAGCCAAGACGTGGTCCGCGTGGTACCCATGAGAAACCAACTACCAGGAGATATGAGAAGGAGAGTGAGCAGGAACCATGATATGACTGTCGTTGTGGCCACCACGTAGATCAGTACAGTGGAAGATGCATAAAAAGGGTCATGATAACCTTGAATCGTGGAGACGGTGTTGTTATAGTAGCTGTCGTTAGATGCACAATTTGGTTGATATGTGACGTCTGCAGTAAATGTAAGGGTGGTATGTGCCAGTGAGAGGATGCCGCCAGAGGCAAGTGTCACCGGTGCACATGTCTATAAGTTTGTTAGACGAGGATAGGAGTGCTGAAGATGTTGGCGTCCGGCGCACTCACTGTCGAAGAAGAAACCGCCGCGGTAGGTAGGTTCCATAGCTGTCGCTCTTGGAGTGTTTGACGTGGCGTAATCTCCGCCCTCATGATTGCGGTGGGAAGCATGTTGCGAGGTGCGGTCGTCTTGAGGGATTTGGAGAATTTGATATCGTGCCGAGCAAAGACATGTCGAGACGTTTTCGACTATTAAGAGCAGCTGCTCGAGCAGAGATTGAGTGTTCTTCGCGGCTAGGTTTCGAATATAAAACTGGTGCGAGTGAGAGAATCGAGTCAACTCGAGATGGGACGGTATGGATGAGGAGGACTAGGACGAGGTTGTCGTGAAGGTGCGCAGTACAAGACCTAGACTTGACATGAGACTTGAGCACCTCGTTGCGTTGCGCGAGGAGAGAAGTATAGCCCTTCGAAGACCTTGCTGTCGCTGATCAAGGAGGGGGGGGGGGGAGGGGAGGTATGTACTCGCAGGGGGTGAGTGCTGTGCCGTCCCTTGCCGTCACACTCGTCCCTGGTCCCTGCTCGAGACATGTGAAAGGCGGAGATAATGCGATAATCCCTTGCCGGCAGCCGCATTGGGTTCCCGATATTCCCCGCTGTAATTATGCTTTTCCTCACAAATGCGTATCCGTCGCCCACTTCTGCATCGTAACATCGTCACTCTTACTCATTGATCTTCGGACGCCCTCTGTCGCTATCGCATAAGGTCGAAACCTCACATCATTCTTTTCCCCGGGTATAGCCCGATCCGCCGAGTCCTAAGAGTCGGCGCCAAGGCAAGCCTCTTGGCATCCTTTCCTTCGCTTCAACACACTGAGCACTGCCTCTGTCTTCCTACAACATTGCAAGACTCTTCGCACCTATCTGCTGCCTACAGTCACGCCATCCTCCCCCCTCCCCACTCCAATATCAGAGAATAGATCCGGCACTTTACGCCATAATCGGACCGGCGACTGGGCGGATCGGTTCGTGTATGCTGCGAACGATCCATACTCAACTACAAGTGGGGGTGACTGCAGATTGGGGTCCTGGAGTCTAAAAGACCAGCCTCAGACAGGAAGAGACTATCAAATAACAACACTCCTAGAAGAAGAAAAACTTCTACGACACACAGTAACAACATAACAAGAGAGACACAGGAAAACCACAACCAAAATGGCCTGGGATCACCTGAGCATCGATAAGCCACATCTGGTGTACCTCATCCTTGGAGGCTTTACCACCTTGTTTATGTTATGCTCGTCTGTTATCAAAGAAAGATTATACATTGGTGAGGCAACAGTGGCCACCATCTGTGGAGTCATCTTCGGACCACATGCGGCCAATCTCATAGATCCTGGCACATGGGGCAACACGGATCAGATTACGATCGAGTTCTCTCGGATTGTCCTAGTCGTCCAATGTTTCGCTGTGGGTGTCGAGTTGCCGCGGGCGTACATGGAACGACACTGGAGATCAGTGGTTTTCCTCCTTATACCTGTCATGACCTTTGGCTGGCTGATCACTAGCTTGTTCATTTGGGGTCTCTTTCACACCAGACTGGATTGGCTTGACAGTCTTATCATTGCTGCTTGTGTCACAGCAACGGATCCGGTTTTGGCATCCTCGGTTGTCGGAAAAGGAAAGTTTGCAAAGCGTGTACCTAAGCATCTTCGTGATTTGCTCTCCGCCGAGTCAGGTTGCAACGATGGCATGGCTTTTCCCTTTGTCTATCTCGCCATTTATATCTCTCAATACAAAGGGAGTCCAAACGAGGTTGCCTTGAACTGGTTCTGCACCACTATATTGTACGAGTGCATTTTCGGCGCTGTCTATGGAGTCACGATAGGATTCATCGCCAGGAAAGCTGTCAGATATGCACACGAGCGGGATCTCAACGATCGTGAAAGTTTTCTGGTATTCTACTTTGTCCTCGCACTCTTCTGTGCAGGATCTGGGAGTCTTCTTGGCATGGACGATCTGCTCATTGGTTTTGCTTGTGGAGTTGGATTCAGTAATGATGGCTGGTTCCTCGAAAAGACAGAAGAATCTCACGTCTCTAACGTTATAGATCTGCTGATCAACTTGGCATTCTTTGTCTATCTCGGAACCATCATTCCTTGGGCCCAGTACAACGATGCTGTCCTGGGCATAAACCCCTGGAAGCTGGTTGTCCTTGCTTTGCTGGTGTTGTTCTTCCGGAGAATCCCAATCATGATGCTACTGAAGCCTATGATCCCGGACATCAAGACCTGGCGAGAAGCGTTGTTTGCCGGTCATTTCGGTCCGATTGGTGTTGGTGCCATCTTCGTGGCAATCTTGGCTCGAGCCGAAATGGAGGGAAGTGAGACCACACCACTTGCAACACTTCCTCCGTTCGATGCCGAACATGCTAACGTCGTTTATCTCGTCTGGCCTATCGTCACTTTTCTAGTCCTTGCTTCTATCCTTGTACACGGATCTTCTATCGCTGTCTTCACTCTTGGAAAGCGTATCAACACGTTGACTATCACTATGTCATATACACAAGCAGGTGAAGACGGAAATTGGATGGACAGGTTACCTCGCATCCAATCACGTTCCAAGACTTCTGGTTCAAGAGCACGTTCGGACGCGTCAGGTAGTGACATTGATGAGGAGAAGATGCCAGACTATCCTGCTGCTACACTGCCCAAAAATTTCTTGCGACGTCAGAAAGAAGGCGAGACACCAACTCATAGTCGTGGAAACAGTAGAGACAGGAAAAGGAGGAGTAGAAGATGGAGTGGCGGGCCTGTCGAGGAGTCTGCTATACGACCACGACCGAGACAACAAGACTCAGACAGCAGTACACTTCAGCAGGACCAAAGTCCATCTGACACTCTGGCGATACACAGTGAATCTTCAGGCGCGGCGAGAGATGGAGATGAGCCTGACAAACACGCAGGCAGTAAGAGGAAGGGCAAAAAGCACGATGATGACGAGCGCGAGATCGAAACTTTCCAGGAAGGTGGCGATACAGTCTTTGAGGATGAAGAAGGAAATGTACTGGAGGTAATGACTAGCAAAGAAGGAGAGACCGACGAGGAACACCAGCGCTCGGTCGAGGAAGAGGCTAAAAACCTCATGAGTGATGAGGATGTGGAGCATGGTGTTTCGCAGAAGGAGCAAGGCATCCAATCTGGATTGCACATGGATGAGGTTGAACATAACATCACAGATCACGATATGAAAGGACAAGAGGGTAATGAACTGGAAAATCATGGACATGCACCAGAAAGCTCTGGCGAGAATGGCAAGACTGGTATGCTGGAACATGAAGCGCAAAGATTGAAGGGTATGGGCAAACGGATGATGAGTGGTCTGCACATGAAGCGTGACCCCGACATGCACCCGGAGAAAGAAGGGCAGCCACCCAAGGCGGAAAAGACGCAGCCGCATCGGTCGAATCGTGGCCCTGCTCGAGCTTATCGATTCGGTCGCACAATCATCGTCGAGGACGAGGATGGTGAAGTTATCAAGAAGTATGACATTCCTGCACCTGAGAAACCGCAGAAGACCACGCAGAACCACGCCAATCCAGGACACACTCGTCAACGTTTGACCAGAATGGGAACCATGCTGGGAATCAATAAAGAGGAGGCTGTTGATGCAGCTGAGAACGGGACCAAGAATGTCGACGTTGAGAAGCCCAGAGTGGACAAGCAAAAGAAGAAGAAACCAGAGGATGACAACGACGATGACGTCCGCTTCACTGTGGGCGGGAATGCTCGACGCATGAACCGGGCAGACTTCATCAGACAAATATCCGAGTTCGATCCAAAGACCCGGGCGAAGGTCGTTGAGAACAGTGATGCGCCTAGAAAGGTCAAAGAAGCTGCTCGCGAAGACGAGCGTGAGCACTCTGACAACAAGCGTAAAGCAAGTGTTCAATCGATGCATGGCCAGGACGTTCAGTCTCGCAAAGACGATGGTGACAAGGTCGTGTCAAGAAGATCGACGGGAACGATCACCGTACAGGTCCTGAAGGGTTGGCTCTTGTTGACTCGAAGAATGAACATATTCCTTTGCACAATTTCTCATCAGGCAATGACCAGCCTCGCAAAGGCAGTGGAAGCAGTCCTACTAAGACCGGAAGAGGCAGTAGTGAGACGGCGGCTCAACGTCGCCGCCGTCAAGCAGCTCGTACCTCTACAGCAGGTAGTGGGTACTTCTCCTCACATGCACCTGAAAGCACAAATGCTCGCACGACCAGTGACGGAGACACCACCGGCAAGACATCTCCGTCGCAGTCCCCTTACAACCGTACTGAACCCGCCGACGACTCTGACGACGATGGCACCGAACGCGTCCCGCCCGCCCGTACTCAATTACAGCACCAGCCGCACCACGGCGACACCGCTTCTAATCGCCCTAATCTCCACTCCCAACCCTCCAACGCTCCCGAAACCTCCGCAGAGCGCCGCCGCCGCGAACAAGCCCTTGGCACAAGCAAGGAAGATAGCGATAGCGACGATGATGACCCTTCGTCATCGTCATCTCGTCCCAGCAACGCACGCAGGACTGTACGTGGAGCTACTGGTCGACGTGACGATGACATTGCTGAAGAGGACGAGGATGAAGAAGAGGATGAGAGTGGCGAAGTACCAGCTAACGAGCCGCCAAGGGGAAGGCAGACGGGCATCAGGTTCATGGATCCGACGCCGAGGCAGAGGATGGAGAGGCAGGGACATGATAGGGATAGGGAAAGCCAGAGGCAGGCGGATGCGCAGGCGCAGGCGCAGGCGCAGGGTCAGAGTGCTGCTAATAATGATGGTAATGCTAGTGCCAGCCTTGGTACGAGGTTGAAATGGGCGGCGGGATTGGGGAAGAAGAAGTGATGAGGTGGGATGGGAGGTGATGATAGTGATGTGAGGATGAGAGGAGGTGATTATAGGAGGTTGTATGATTAGAGGTTTGGTGTGGTTGTGTATATGAGGTGCACTTTGGAGAGTATGCATGTATATAGATGGCTTCAATATCTATCATCTTACTGTCGGGTGCAGTGGCTGCCGTGTCACCGCTGAACACACCGAGTACCTGACACCCATGTCTTCACTCCTCGCTGGAACTCTCTTGAAATCAAATTCTCTGCCGAACCATGCCGCATCTCCCACTCCGAACGCTCAATCCAATATGCTCGTGGGATCCGCTGTATAGATTCAGGACTCCTCCACCCACCAGTCTACATCACTTTCCTTCGGCGCTCCCTCTGAAAATCCGCCGGATTCAAATCGTCCATCAATTGCTGCTCCAGCGTCTCATCCAATATCTCCTCTCTCGTCGGCGCCCCTTCGGGATACACACTCTCCAGTATCTGCTGCGTCGCCCAGCGCTCCAGCACGCGGCCCTGGAATCGACAAAGGATAAGTGCGGGTTGAATCTACACATCCTCTCCAGCTCCACGGCGTGGACATGGTGATGCGGGCACCCGTCACAGCCCACCAGCACGATTGAGACGAACGCCCACGCTTCGCCCAGCAGTTCGAGCTCGAACTCGTCCATGTCATCGGCCTCGCCGTCGAGGAAGACAAGGAGGGAGAGCTTGGGCATGGAGGGAGTGGGCTGCCAGCTATAGGTGTCGTCGAGGTAACCGTGTCCCAGTGCGGACATGCGCGTGAAGTAGACGTTCTTTGTTGCTTGCCAGCCTTGCATGACTTGCGTACCGCTCATGGCAATCGCGTTTTGTGTGACCTTGCGTTTCCACTGAACGTGGAAGTCTGTGGTGGAGAGGGGTCCGATGGCCACGGCCCACGAAGAGAAGAGCACGGTCTCAATCCCCAACGAAGACCCCGAGCGTGGTACCATATGCTGCAACAGCCTATGTACCATGTGTTCCACGAGTACCATATTCGTTGGCTGCAAGTGTCGGCGCATGACGCCGTCGATACCGAGCTGGCCTCCTGATGGATCAGAGAACATGGACCCCGAGACATCGAGGAGGAGCATTGTCTCGATGCTTTGGTGGCCGTCTCGCAGGTCATTCCCCAGGGTTTGCATGAGCACCGTCCGCTCGGGCGTCAAGGTGGGCGGGACTTGCGCGGAGTATGTGAGGTTCTGATATTGCGGGTGCTGGCGCCAGGCGTCCTGCGCGCTTGCGTACGATAGCAGCAGCTCGGACTGGAACGCTGCTGCTGTAGCCGCGCGACGCAGACCTATTTTGGCGCGTTGGGTGTTGCCTCGGACTTTTGCGGTTGGTGGTGGTTGATGCAGGGAAGACATTCGGTCTGCATGCTCGAGTATGTAGTAGAGGCGCTCCTCTCCACGATTCTCGTATCGGCTCGACCGGGACCATGATCTGGACGGTGAGTCAGACTATATCCCACTGAGTTCCACGTTGAAGTCACTTCACCTCTGCGCGAATGTCTGTGCCTGCACCGCTGCAAGCGTGATGGGTTCGAGATAACCTCTCTCACGATACTCCTCCAACTTGTCGTGAGGTCTGCGCAGCATCTGCGCCCAGTGGTTGTGCATATGCGTGTTGATCTGGTATTGTGTGACGATCCTTCGCTGCTCGTCATCTGGCCAGTGCCGCACGAGATAGCCATGATATGACACTGCTGGTGGTGACTCGCCGTGCTTCTCTAGCCTGGCCGTGCTGCAGGTGAAAAGCGAGCGGAGCGTGAAGGGCATGTTTGCTGAGATCAAACGAATGTAGCGAAATTGCAGTAAGTGTGCGAATCATTGCGGGATTGTAGTATTGGTGACATTGTACAGAGGTGGTGTGACCATCTCGGGCGTTCACGGCTGGCTACGCCTCATAAGCATTTGATCAACCGCAAATGTCTCATAACGTGCACTGTTGTACTACCTCGTGAGCCGCGTTCTTGCTGTGTTATCTAGATGAAAAAGAAGACAGTGTATGAATTTCAATTGATGGTGTACAGATACTTCGTGGTGGTCGATAACATGATGTGATGTGGAGTAGTACGTTCCAAGCTCTGAGCTATCTCGTCCCATCAGACACCACTTGGCACTAGGCACCGCGTTCTTTACAGTCACGGATGGAAACGCTAGCGTGTGTCCTGCGCATTTACACCTGCTTCGCACGCTCACCAGGGGATCTCGTTACCGCTGTACTGTTGCTGTGTCAGTGAACGCGCATATAGAGACAGAGCTTGAGGCACTCACAGTGTAGAACTTCGCCGTCTCTCCGTTCTTCTGCGCCTTGTGAATCGTGGACAACATCCCACTGATAGACACATGAGGCTCTAGAATAGCGCCGTCACCGCCCATGCGCGTCTTGACCCAGCCTGGGTCCATGCAGATTACGCTATAATCTGTATTAGCATCTCCAACTCTTGCCCTGTGCAAACCTATACTCACAGCACGCCCTGCTCCTTGAGGTTGAAACTCTGATGCACCGTCAACATATTCAACGCATGCTTGCTAATGCTGTACACCGTGCACTTGCTCCCGATATCACTGATCGTCAACCCCGCACTCCCCAATCCACTCGACATGTTCATAATCAAACTCCCCTTCTTCAAAAACCCCTGCAACGTCTCGACCACCTTCGCCGGCCCAATCACATTCACACCAACCTCCTTCAATAGCGCCTCCGGGTCTATGTTCAAGCTCAGCTGCTCGGGGACGGAGTTTGTGGCGGCATTGTTGAGGAGATAGTCGAGCTTGGCGTCTGAGCCAAGGGCTTTGGTGATCTGAGACTTCAGGCTGGAGATGGAGGAGAGGGAGGAGGTGTCACATTCGAGGACGTGGATGGAGGAATTGGACTTTGCCATGGCTTGGAGGTCGTCATTGGCGCCGGAGGAGAAGGAGCGCGTGCATGCGAGGACGGTGTTGGACTTGTCGGAGGAGATTTGGCGGACAAACTCGAGGCCGAGGCCACGGTTAGCTCCTAGGAGGGTGTTAGTCTTGTGGAGATGAATAGGTTTCGAGGAGACAATCTGGAAGTCTGTGAGGGCGTTGCAGTGAACTGCGCTTAGGCTCGAGGACTCGGCGAGGGAAGAAGCGTACCTGTGATGAAGTAGTTGGGCATGACGTTATATTAGACTTGTGCAGGCTATTGAGAAGGGCGCGGCAGTATGAACTGTGTCCTGAAGAGGAAGAGGCTCAAGGCGCATCTTATAAACTAGAGCTCGCACTCGGCTAAAGACCACAACAATGATGATCGGTAGCAGGCAATGAGGGGGATAGTGGGGGTTGGATGGAGGTCCGGGGAATGGTGGCGGACTTGTTCACTCCGGTGCTCGAATAGGCAGGCTGGAGTAGCGGCAGCATGGCATTGTGGGATATGCATGTTTCCCCATCAAGTCAGTATGTCACTGCTTGTCTCAGCATGATGAGATATTACCAAGGTCGGCGGATTCATAGTCGACCTCTAATCGTGTTCGAGGGAGCAAGCGATTATGGATCTGAAGTAAGTAAGGTATAGTACCATACTGGCAACCACCAATGGCCTTCCATATAGACGCCAAAGAGCCTCCCAATATACCTGCACACCTGGCAAACCCTGTACATCACCGGCTATGACTCCAGCCAGAGCAGACTAACGCGCTCTATCCGTTCCTTCTCTTTGCCGTGACTTTTTTTGGCACTTCCTCACTGTGTTCTCGCATCGCAGGGGTATGTAGAGTATCCCCTCTATGCGCGGACTACACTGTATGTCAGCAGGAAGATTCACAACCATTGGTCTCAGTGCTCCAAACTCACCAAGCAGCGCACTGAAGCCAGCCAAGGAAGATCCAATCATAATCATAGCTCTTCCATAGTTCAACCTCGACCACCTCGTCTGCAGCCTCCTCAACTCGCTCTCATTCCCCTTGAACTTCGCGCTCTGCTCATCCCCATCCTTGACCAACTTCTCCATCTCACCCGCATGTACCGTCATCTTCTTGTTCATCGGCACCATGATCGTCAACGCCCACGCCGTCGTAGCCAAGTTCAGAACTGCAGCCAGCGCCAATCTGGGGAACTTTCCGCTGGCAATGTGGGCAGCAGTGCCAGGGATGGAGCTGCCGGTGCCACGGCTGTAGTAGTATGCGAAGCCAGTGAGGATCAGGTTGGAGAGGGTGCAGAGAGCGTTCAGAGGCGGGAAGAAGTGCTCGGAGTTGTGGAGGAGGTAAGCAGTTTGACTGCCGGCGTGATGGGACGGAACGCCGGGCAGCATGAGCATTGGCATGATGAGCGGGGATTGGAGGACAGAGCCACCTGAGCGGAGCGTTAGCGTCGTACTTTCATGTTGCAACTTCTCTTGTTGCAGGACCGAGCTACAGGAACTTGCGCAGAGATGAAGTTGTTGTAGAAGCTTGGAAATACTGCTTTACATACCGAAGTTGACGGCGGCTCCCATCGTGGAGATGATCTGAAGAGTCTCGAGGAAGTCCATGTCGGCAATAGTAACGTAAATGCGACTAAGAGAGTGAAGACAGTATGTGCAGACTCGAGAGCGAAGCTCAGATTATGTAGAGTAGTATAGATCCAAATCGGCACTCCTCAAGCCGGCCATGACGGCTACGATCCCGACAAACCGTTTGACGATCAATCGGAGTTTCACCTGTGTCACGTGACTATAATGTATGCTTACACGATCTCGATTGAGTGGCACCTCAATGTGGGGAAATGTTAGTTTTGCAAGGCCCCCAGGCCCCCTAGGAGGTTCCAAATAATCTTATTCCTGAATGTGGTCATACCGCATACTACATGATAGCGCACCTCTCCTCCGTCTGGCTCTGTCCGCCAGATCGCCCGCCCGCGCCCTGTTGCAATGATGCACCTCCAAGGCTAGCCTGACTCTGCAGCCTCCGCCGTGGTGGCGTCGAGCCTGCTGGGGACTGTGGCATGTATCCCATTCCTGGCGAGTTATTTCCATACGTATTGCTGCTCTGTCTTCTAGGACCTGTGTAGAACCCTTGCCCAGCAGCGACGCTATTCGGGGGTCTTTGCGGTGGTTGCAACGCAGGTTTCGTCCTTTGCACTGGCTCATACGGTGGCGGTGCGCTATCCTCCCCAAAGTCGTCCGCATCCTGTGCGCGCGATACTCCACCCACTGGGACACGATTTGGACGCTGTGGTTGCGCAGGTGGCTGTTCTTGTTGCGAGGGGCGTCGAACATACGCACTCGATTGTCTGGCAGCTGGTGCTGCGGAAAGTCGTTGGGATGGGTGCTGTGACAGGTAGTGCTCCGAGGCCTCGACTTCCCGTGCTCGATCAGCTGACATCGATCTTTGTTGCGCCTCCTCTTCTTCTTGGAGTTGGAGAGCAAGGGCCAGGTCGTGATCTTCCTGCTCGGTGATCCGAGCCTGTGTTAGTGCTTCTACAGCATTTCCACTGCTATTATGTGTCTCTGAGGAAGTGGCATTATTGTATGCGATGCCGTTGTTACCTTGCTGACGACGTGCGTTCTTGCCAGTGACGGTCTGCCACTCGTTACTGTTCGCAGAAGCCATGCTCCCGCCGCCTGTAGTATTGCTGACAGACCTGAAGTCACCAGAGAACAGCTCAGCATTCATGCCATTCACATCGGCTAGCGATTCCCAGACGATCTCATCGTGTGTGGAATATCCTGCATCGGTGACCAATACCAGCAATCTACCTGTACCTGGCTGTTTGTATAGTGTCGAAAAATGGTCATTGCGGAATAAGATGACGACCTGGCCAGGCTCAATACACTGCTTGAAGACTTCCAAGCCATATTCCGATAGTTGTGTTGGATATGTCGTGAGGAACTCCTTGATTGCTATTACGTCTGTAAAGATATCCTGCTCTTCCTCGGACAAGCCTTCGGCGTGGAACTTAGCTTCAAGCTCTTCTGCATGAAACTGCATATTCTGTGCATCATCATAGGTTTGTGCGACCTTCTGCCGCTGAAAGGCAGAGTATGCTGACTCACTTGGATCTGGTATCCAGCCGTGGATGAGCGGCATACCAAACGTGCTGTAAAGTCGCATCTCTTTCGTTTCCTCAAAGGTGCCAGGGTGTTTCGAAGCCTCTGCTTGGGCTTCTTCTCCAGCATCCACAAAACGGGGATTCACATTCATGCCAGTGTGAAGGGTAATGAGGAAAGAGTAAAGATCGCCGATGTCAGGAAGATCGTTTCCTCTTCTTCCCGAAGTAAGCTCGTCGAATACTGCATCAAGCAGGAGACCTAGACTGATTTGTTCTTTATATGACAATGCTTCTATTAATGCTGTGTTTCCATTCGGTGGTGTCGTAAGCACAAGTGCATTGACCAGCGCCAATAGTGGACAAGGACCATTGGCGTTCTGTATTAATATGGGAGATTGCCGTAATTGCTGCCCATTGCGCCAACGGATGTTCTTGATTTCGTAAAATTCGTTCCTCTTTCGCCTCTCGACTTGAGGCGTCTCTGCACTGATTAATCCACGGCTTGGTAGCGGTGGTGTGGCTACATTGAGCTTAGGTGGCTTAGTCGGAGTTGCTTTGTGGTTCGGCTGGGCTGGTCCGCTAGCCCATGGATCGACTACTGCTTGTGACGCTGCGTTGAAGGCCTGCGCTGGTACCGCTTTTGGAGTATCAATGATGGTCCCCTGATCTGTCCAAGGGTCTTCCGGCAGGACTGGGATAAGACCGGCCTGATTTAAAGATGATGTCCTCTTGAGAGGGGCTTGTTCAGCAGGAGTGCCTATTGCGGGACTTTGTGACAGTTGAGGTGTAAGAGGTGGTGGTGCCAGAGGATATGGAGGTGGACCTGCAGAAACATTCTTTGCTAGCTTTGTCTCCGCCCACTCTCCGGCGGGATTCTCGAGTGCAACATTGTTCGAAGTAGGTGCTGACGAATGCCCAAAGCGAGTATATGTCTGATACTTCTGTGCAGGCTGCGGTAGGGTCTCTTGTAATGATAACTGTGCTAGACCTGTATCTTTGAGTTCTCCTAAATTCCTGTCTGAGGTCGATTGGGTTGCTGGCGCATGGCCTATCCGAAGAGCATTAGGTAGATTGTGCTTCGATGGTGCGGTATCCGGCCCGACTGCTGCTTGATCTTGTCCCGTCCGCTCCGGCTGCAGTGGCTGATGAGCTTCAAGGTCATCTTCATCATCACTTTCATCCCACCAATCCTTCTCTTCTGGCTCTTCAGCTGTAGCTTTCGTGTCTGCCTCCAGCTCAAAGTACTCGTCCGTTCGTTGTGATATCACCGGAATGGCAGGTGGAGCTCTCCCTGGCGCAGGGCTGACAGGATATGGAGGGTTATCGTCGTGAGCCCACGGGTTGTTCGCATGATGTGACGGTGATGTTATCGAGATGGTGGGTGGCTGCGCTGGTACTGGCTTTCGTGTAACCATCGTGAGAGGGCCGTGGGAGAAAACTTTTCGACCGCCTGTCTGTCTTGCGCCGTAGTAGTCTGACCTCCTTCCAAAAAAAAGCGAGTACTTTGTGCAATACAAGTACTCGAAACGAGAGGCTGAAGCTCGCGGCGCTCGGAATTGCGGCACGATCAAAGCTTATGAAGAAGCTGGGGGACACTCCGGTAGCAGCTCAAGACCGTGTCGCAAGAACGACGTGGCCACTGATTGTATTGTCCAGTCAACTGTGTTTAGGCGACCACATTGGCAGATAGAGTAGTGGCCTTTTCAGAGCACTGCCTTGCTGTACTACGTCGTCGCTGGACTCATCGTGGACCCTGAGAAGCTGGAGCCGGGGAGAGGTCCGTAGCGATCTTATTTTCTGTGGCCATCAGCTCATCGTTGACCACATCGCGCAGAGTGTTTCGCATAGACAGTTAACCTCGAAGCAGTATGTCGACCTCATATGTACAGCCAGATACTTACATATCTATCCGCCTGCAGTCAGGGCTGCACAAAATACATAAAATCATTCCAGATACGTGAGTAGGTCAAGTGAGCAAAGCAAGCAATAACTTGATAATACTTTTTGCTAATCCTTAGCAGGACAATCTCGCTAGGGAAATTCGGCAGCTTCAATGCCAATCTACTCATAGGTCGACCATTCTACCTCACCTATGAGATTCAAGATAAACAAGAAGGAAAGTCCTACTCGGAACTGCGAATTGTGCCAGCATCGGAAACACATGCCGAGGCATTGCTGGACAATGCTGCCACATCAGCGGAAACGCGCGATGAGGGAGATGGCGAAGATGACGATGAAGAGGAGATAGTTGAGGAAAATGGAGAGGTCAAGTTGAAGAACAATCAGCACACCGTCGACGACCCTTCACGACAAGTTCTGACATCGAAAGATATCGAGGTGATGAAACAATCGGCAACAGGTTCAGGGCTAGAGATAATACAAAAGATCATGTCATCACATTCTAGTCTAGACGAGAAGACGGCCTTTTCGCTCGCAAAGTACATTGTGCGGAAGAGGAAGAAGTTCTTGAGACGATTCACAGCATTGCCGCTTGATGTTTCGATGTTGGCGAGCTGGATGGTCGATGAGAAGGAGCCGCTGCGGACAATGGAGCTCCGGGAGGAAACGTTGGGATTGATCACTTGCTGGGCAAACGTGCATAGCTCGTCTATGACAGGGGAACTCGATGACATTGTCGGAGAACCGCAAGGAAGATGGCTTGTTGTGGATGATACTGGTGGTCTGGTTGTGGCAGCCATGGCAGAAAAGATGGGAATACTATATCCACGAGACAAGGAAGATGAAGAAGCTGTTTTCTCAAACGACGACATGGAGGACGTACAAGTTTCGGAAGACATCACACAAGAAGCCACCCCCGACCACAAAGCGGAGAACTCCTCATCAACAACTCCCTACACCCGAAAACCACGCCCCGATGACACACACATGACCTCAACCAGCAACACTCTGACCATCCTCCATCCTGCAACTCAGCCCAACATCGCCTTCCTCTCCTACTTCTCCTACGACCCCTCCTCCGCCATCTCCTCCATCCTCTCCGCCTCCCACGCCCACCCTCTCCACACCCACCTGCACAGCTGTTCCTTCCTCCAACTCCTCGATCCATCTCTCGACTCCGCCTACGCTCAGCCTCCTCCCCCCGTCGACCCCGCAACGCTTGCGACCTGGAAAACAAGTAAACGCAGCACATACCACCGCAAGCGCCGCCGGGCGGAGCGCACAAAGCGCATTGTCGATGCTACGCGCGCTGGTGGCTTCGACGGCCTCGTGATCGCTAGCGCTACGGAACCTCTTGGCATCCTTGACGCTACTGTGCCACTCCTCCGCGGTGGCGCCCAAGTTGTTGTGTACAGCCCGAACGTCGAACCGCTGACGCAGCTCATGGACGCTTACTCGTCTGCGCGCAAAGCAGCGTTCATGGCAGCCATTGCATCTGCCGAGTCGGCCACTCTCGAGTCCGACGAAGTTCCGGGTGCGGCAGAGGACATCACACGCCGCATCCTAGCAGACAAAGACGACTTCCCTGTCGATCCACGGCTGCTACTGGCGCCGAACTTGCAGACGGCACGGGCGAGGGAGTGGCAGGTCTTGCCGGGACGGACGCATCCGTTGATGACAATGAAGGGAGGCGCGGAGGGTTATGTGTTTAGTGCAACGAGAGTGGTGCCGGTGGAGGGAAGAGTCGAGGCGAGGGGAAGGTTTCTGAAGAAGAGGAAGATCGATGTCGATGGGAGTGTGAGTGTTGGGGGGCGACGTGAGAGTGGGAATGGTGATGGCGATACGCGGAAGAAGAGTAAGGTTGAGAACGATAACGAGGTCGAGGATGTTGTCGATGTTGGAGCTCAGACCGGCACCGCTGTAGATGCAGTAGCCGCTTAGTATCACCCGCCATCGAGAAGCAGCATACCCTGAACGCGTGGTATACCGCGGATGAAGTACTTCAGCGACGTGGTCCGGCAGCCTACGCGACAGATAATGGGTGTGAGCACTCGGCCCAAGCAGAGATGAAAAGGACTGTGATTGAAATGGCAATGGCTGACATTCGTTACAAATGAGTGCATATCATTCATCACTGTATTCCTAACCTCTACTTTGAAGCCACAACGTCGATCGATGCCTCCACCTGACTCTAGCCATCTAATATGCTCGTCCCTCCCCTAATCGCCCACTCACAGCCGTACTCCATCCTCCTCACCAAGCCCTCAGGATCTCAGCACCATACCGTCTCAGAAAGAGTCCACAGCCTTCAACTCAACATCCACACAATTCGCTGCGCCCGCCAATCCTGCGGTCGACCAGACCAGCTCAGCTCCAGGGGCGCCATACGGTCCCGCATTGTGGAGGTAGCACGCACTGAACGTGCCACAAGGCGGGGTGACCGTATTGGTGACGGTATCAAAACTAAACCCTTGTCCCACGCTGCCCTCCAACTGGGTGCCCACGACCATTGCACCCGCTGGCGTGTTGCCCGGGATCTGGTTGGGGTAGTTGGCTGGCACGCTCGTGTTGTACAAGACCAGCGTGTTGGGTTCCTGGACGGTCTTGTTTCCCTCGATGACGGGGGAGTTGAAGTAGAGATTCCCAGTCTTGGTGTCGAAGTGCCAGATGGTGGCGAGGGATTGGTTGTTGGTTAGGAGAGTTACGGATTGCCCGATGGTGGAGTGGTAGGCTTGGACGTAGGTGCCGCCGAGGGTGTAGTTGCCCGAGGAGATGGGGAGGGCGATGAGCTCGAACTTGGCGTGGCCGGAGGAAGGAAGATAGGGGCCGGAGGGGGTGCAGGCG
>Ga0058702_10000481_pt1 | contig 16862 bp, 12 predicted proteins | sample AgamicOrSfe_FD_83781 | JGI IMG/M metagenome (GOLD analysis project Ga0058702, IMG submission 83781) | Agave microbial communities from Guanajuato, Mexico - Or.Sf.e | ecosystem: Host-associated > Plants > Phyllosphere > Phylloplane/Leaf | place: Guanajuato, Mexico | collected 2012-05-30 | reverse complement strand
TCGGGAACAGGTGTCATTGCCAAGGATGCCAGTGTCAAGACGAATAAGACTGAAGCGGACTTCTTGCGCCTGCCGCATCTGCAAAAACAGTTACTGCTGGCTGCCATTGATTCGGTCGACCATGCCAGCAAGACGGGAGGGTATATTGTCTACTCGACCTGCAGTGTCACCGTCGAAGAAAATGAGCAGGTCGTGCAATACGCACTCAACAGACGGCCGAACGTCAAGCTAGTTGAGACTGGCCTCGCCATCGGTCGTGAAGGATTCACAAACTACATGAGCAAGAAGTTTGACCCAAGTATGAAGCTTGTGCGGCGATACTACCCGCACGCATACAACGTCGACGGTTTCTTCGTGGCGAAATTCAAGAAGTTCGGGCCGACTCCTGCCAACGCGATCGGTGCTGCTGGCGCGGCTGGTACTCCGAAGGTGGATGAGGCAGAAGAGATCAGCGAGCCAGCAACAACGACAGATGGCGAAACTACAGATGGAGAGGCCAAGGAGGATGAGTTTGGTGGATTTGAGGATGAGAAAGACCAGGAGATGCTGGATCGTGCCAAGAGATCTGCTTTGAGGAGGAGGGGTATTAATCCTAAGAGTGTGATGAACAGGCCGAAACAGGCGCTGAAGATGAAGGAGACGTCGGCGAAGAAGGAGACCTCTGCGGATACGGACGCAACGGAACCATCACCCAAGTCCACGGCCAAAGCATCATTGGCGACGGAAGCATTAGCAGCTAGCGCCCCTGTTGCAGCAGTAAAGGCGACTGCGGCCGCAGCTGGTTTAGCTGTTGGCAAGGACGCAGTGGATATGCAAAAGGGCGTCGCGAAGACGAATGGAACGTCAAAGGCTCCGTCGAAAGCAAAGTCGAAGCAAAAGCAGAATAAGGCCGTGCAATAAGGCAGCAGCTACCTTATATTCGACAGGAATATTTATGTACGTTATGGACTTCACGATCTTCCCAAAACAGCTGCTGCGTTCTCAGTGTCACCCTTCTTACCATGGCGTCAGCTCCGTTTCACCCACAAACCTTGTTTCAGAATGTTGGACACCAATGGCAAAAATCCACGCTCAGAATTATGTGCCTTGTCTACTTAAGCTGCTTTGCTACGGCTTAATTCTTTTCTTTCGTGCACATCCAGATCCAATCCTAGAACCGTACGGCACGCTCTCAGGAAGACTTCTAGACTGCTCTTGTGTAACTACAACGTCTAATATCCAGCAATATGTACAACTCCAGGAAGCGCAAGAGTGATGACCTTGAGGTCTCTCCTACTCCGGCGGTACCCCCCAGGAGGAACCCAGGGCGCATTGCAAAGCGCAACCACGCCGTGATCAGACCATCGGTATGCACAACCTGCGGCTACGGCACTCTTCAGAGTATCCGCTAACCTATATACAGGCATCAGCAGACCTGAACCACTTGGACGCCTTATCTGGCGAGATAATCAACAACATTGTCTCCTATCTCCCGATCGCTTCGGTCATGGCACTCGGCTTGGTCAACAAGGCGTTATACGACCAGGTCACACGTCCGAGAAAGATCACTGTCCATGAACTCATGTCGGACTGCTTGTCAAGTACCACGGCACTCGCCAATCAACCTTTGCCGATTGAAAAGTCACAGATCCCTTCCGAGGGGTTTCCTTCCATCAGCAGCATCCTCCGAGCAAGCTGGTCCGATCAGTGTGCGCTGTTCGACTCTGAAGACAGGAGAGAAAAGGCTCTCACGGCACCTCGCGTTAAATACACGGAAATCATCGTCTGGCTCGAAGTGATGGACACCAAGAAACTGTCACTGGTGACGTGCTCCATCTGTGGCACTCGCCAGGACCCTAAGTGCTTCAAAGGCACTTCGGGCCCGCAGAGATCGTATACACGAACATGCGAGACTTGCCTTACAAGGCACACCCACATCGCCGTCCCACTGGAGACTGCCGACAAAGCCTTGATTGAGACCAGAAATCCAACTCGACTCAAGAGGCTTACCTGCGCCATGTGTGAAGTCCGCCGTCACACGAGAGACTTCCCCGGCTGGAGCCCTTCTCGACACATGCAGTTGCAACAACAGGAGAAAAGAATCTGTTGGGATTGTCTTCGCTCGCCGCGCAATGCCACCCAGCAGATGATTGGCAGCCTCCATCGTATGGGGATTAATCGTCTCAAGGGCTTCCTCGATGGCGAGCTGGACAATTGCTACTTTGGTGGAAAGAGGGGCCGCGCGCTTAAAGAACTTCAAAAAGCCAAGGTCGAGGCTGCTGCAACGCAGTCCAGAACTGTTTGGGAGCTTCGGGATGGTCAATATTGCCAAAGATTCGAAAGGTTGGCAAGGAAGTGGCTTGCTGTTCAAGCGGTCATCGAGTCCAAGACACGATCGGAACGGCAATTGGCGCGCGAGAACCATGAGAAGAAGATGGAGGAATGGCGACGGGGAGGATTGCTCTGAAATGGCACTTGAATCACCAGATGAGCCGGAGATTGGGGACCGGCGCACGAGACTGTGTCAAGGGAATCGGGAGGGAATCGGGAGGGAATCGGGAGGGAATTGAAGGAGGCTCGAGTGAGGAAAATTGAGACGTGGAGGCGAGCAATAGAATACGCCTACGATCTTCTCTACAAGATGTTTGACTGAAAGAAAAGCACGCTGTAAGCTTCTATGGATGTGGCGAATGGGTTTGATGAGCACAGGAGTGTACGGATGCGCAAGCGCAGGACAGGTGGTGGCTGTGTTTTCGTACTTCTGAAAGTCAGGGCAAAATGATGAGGTTAGTCCATCTATAGGTAGTAAAGCATGAAGGTGTAACAGGGAAAACCATTTTATACTTTGAACCTCACTTAAAAACAGGGAATCATGTTATACTTGGGACTCACTTGTGATGTGCGCACTTTTTATCTTCCATTCCCACTCCTCTTTTTTTATGTCTTCCTCTTTACTGCTGCATCAGTCCATCTGCTTTATTCTCACCTAGTCACCAGTCCTCGACAACGAACACTCTTCTCGTCTCACATACCCAATGGCTGGAAGCGCACATACCATGCGATAAGTGCCAGAAAATGCAGGTAGTCAGATGAATGTCCTCATCTTTGCTCTTTCAACCAGGACCTGCTCATTACTCACATCTTACAAGTGGTCAATCCCGCAGACATTCTGCCAACAGAGCTATTTCACCTTATATTGAAAGAGCTCCCAATCTCCTCCGTCTCCGCCGTCAAATTCACCTGTCGCGCTTTTTACGCCAGTACAATCCACAGCGGCAATGAAATCGTGGATCTGGAAAAAAGCTGTCACCGACCTGATGCCTGCAGGAGTGGCATCAAGGCCGTTTTTATCTTTCGATCCCCGTTTAGCCGAAATGAAGGCGCTTGAATAGCTAAAATGGCAGGAGCTCCAGGCAGTAGCAACGACACTCAACGACGTCGAGATCCGCCACGAGGAAACGCTCGAGAACTTGACGTGTAATAACTGTGCCAGATCGAAGCCGCACGGAGCCAAGGGCTTTGGGGATCAGGATTTCAGGCAAAGAGAGAGGACGAGATACTGTAATGCTAGCTTGTACTAGGCCGTGCGTTCGAATCATTATCCCAGGCCTTTGATGGTGCTTGGTGAGGCTATGCGTCACTGTTATAGTTGTCGCATGGTGGTAGGCAATGTACGCATCTGCTCGAATTGCGGAGACGTTGGGACAGTGCAGGAAGCTCCGGGTGCGGCAACCAAATGCAGCGATCGAAGGGGTTGCCATCGATTGAGCACGTCTGGGTTATGAGGAACGGCTCAGGACGCTACAGCTGATTGAGGTTTTCATGGATCCTGTCCGCAGAGGACCATTCGGGAAAAGGTTCTGGCCCAAGCCAAATGTCAGAATTGTGGTAGGCAGATTATAAAATATAGATCTGGATAGACAATTAGTAGTTCTTCCCTCTTCCTTTTCCCCTTGATCTTGTGGTGCAAAAGCACTCTGGTGTTATGAAGGAGTTCAGATCGGAAGAGTAACATAAAAATCGAACCAGATTAGCCTTGGCGCTCCTCACGATTTTGAGGCAGGATGTTTGATGTCGCGCCTTTTATTGATCATGCTGAAACAAGACCCATGTTTCACTCTTGGTCTCAGACGTGTCGCGAGACAGATCTGCTAGGATGAAACAAGGACCAATGGCATGTTTCACTCCAGATCTCACTCGTGACACGCTCGCTCTTCCTCTTCCTCTTCTTCTTCCTCTTCTCTATAAGTCACCACAAGTCTGATCTTCTGCCTCTGCCTCAACAAATTTCGCACTTCTTTGACATCTCAATAGCTTCTCCACTACTTTGAACTTACTCGATTTCTCCAGCTCCAGTACTTCTGGTCTCGCAAAGTCCACTCCCTCACTGAATCGCAACCTGTGCCGTTTGTGCTTCTTCTTGCGTGAGTCATCTTCCTAGCTTATTGACCACAGCTCGACAATCTCGACACTCTGGGTTCACTGTACCTGGTGCTTTCTAGTCAACGGGCGCTGACCTTGACAGATCAACATAATGCCCGAGGACTGCAAGCGCAAGGTATGCGAAGAGCTTGATCCCAGCAGCAAACATTGCAAACTCTCCGAGGAGCCAGAGCATAGCAACGATCATCAGGACAATCAGGCTGCTTGGTTGTCCCATCCAGACACCATCTGTTTGCCAATCCGATCAATCTCTACTGGCGCTGAGACAATCACGAATGCATTGGCGCCCTCTCCGCCCGTCAGTGTTCCAGGTATTGACACCTCGTGTCGGAGCATTCAGCACTCGCTGGCTGGGACTTGTCAGCTTCAGAGTCCTGCGGTCGGAGAAAAGACTGTCAGCCTCGCAGAGTCACTGCCCACAGAGCTTTTTCGCAAGATCCTGATCCAGCTCCCAATTTCCTCAGTCCTTGCCGTCAAGTTCACGTGTCGCTCCTTCTACCTCAAAACGAAGTATCACGATGGCAGCGAGATCGTGGACCTGAAGAAAGCTGTCGTCACCGACATGCCCGCCAGGGCATCCCTGCACCTCCGTCCCGAACGCCTAGAAGCATGCCAAGAAGTCGTCGCAATCGCCGCGATCCTGATCGACTTCGAGATGCGGGATGTCAGGCTTCTCGACAAACTCACCTGCAGTGCATGCGCCAGATCGAAGGCCAATGGACAGAGTGGATTTCTGGACCTATACTTTAAGCAGAGACAGCGCACTAGGTATTGCCATGCTTGCCTGTGGCATGCTCTGCCGGCGAGGTGCTTGCCTAAGCCATTGATTGTCCAGGGCATGATTATGCGCTACTGTAATGCGTGCCGGATGGTGGTACGCAATTTGCGCCTGTGTCCGAATTGTGAGTATGATGATGGAGACCGGGGCGTACGATGGGTGATATGATGGGGCAAGGAATGGCGCGTTAGCAGAGGACAGCAAGCACAGCGACTCGACAGACCATTGACAGGAAGACGTAGCTGCGCAAGGACACAGAGGAGGTCTTGGAGGTTGATATGGATACTGCATTGGACGTTATCTGAGAACCCAATTGAAAAGTATTTTAGAGTGCTGGAGTGGTCGAGATTGGCTGTTCCACGTCGCTGAGTGAGTCGATGTCGCAACCGTGGCGAAGCTTGGTGAATCTAAAGGAAGTAAGAGAAGGTGCATTAGCAGAAGACAGACAGGCCAACGACTCGCATATAGTCAAATAGTGAAGCGTATATGCGAAAGGAACGTTCAAAGAAAACTCTCATTGTGTATGATATCTACACTTCCAACGCCCTGACATGTCCCAGCTCTTCAGTCACAAATGCTTGTACCGTGCCTGTCTCGAGCTGCGTACACGCCCCATCCGTGCTATATACTTTACCTTCCCATGTTCGCAATCTCAATCGGTCCTTCATGCACTTGCGCGTTCGGCTCACCAGGTGCTGTGACACAGTTAGCCTCGTTCTTTCTCCACTGGCCGCCGGAACATTCAACATACCCATAAAATTGTTGTTCGCACCCGCAAACACTCCCTTCTCCTTCGCCGCAGAGCACCTCGCCATCGTCGGTGACGATCTCGAAATCGCATCTGTGAAGTAAAAGTTCTCAATCACCTTCTTCAGCGGCTCTCCACTCGCCTTGGCACCCTTGTTCTGGTCCACAAGCTGCACCTTGCTGAGTGACGCGACCTCCTTCGAGACACCCTCGACCAGGTCGTATCGGCGGAGTGCCGGCGAGATCTCCTCAAGGCGGTCTCGCAGTACTTCAATGTCATCGTACGGCAGCGGTGCGCCGACGTATTCACTGACGGCACGGAGAATCTTCCAGTCGTCGCGGGATGCGCCAGGCATGCTGGTGGCGGCGCGACCCATCTGGACACGGCCCTCGGTGTTGACGTATGTGCCTGCCTTCTCGGTGAAGGCAGCTCCAGGAAGGACAACATCAGCGAGTGCTGCGCCACGGTCGCCGTGGTGGCCTTGGTAAATGACAAAGGCTTCCTTGGGGAGGTCCTTAGCCTCGACTTCGTCGGCGCCGAGGAGGTAGATGATCTTAGGTGTGGTGTTTGCTGTTTGTTCTGAGGGGACCGTGAAGCCGATCTCGTAAGCGCCAGTGCGGGAGGCGGCGCGCTGGAGGACGTTGTAGCCATTCCATTCTTCGGTGGCAAAGTTGGACTTGTTCTTCTCGACGAAGCTGCCAATGGTTTCGTAAAAGGCTTTGGCGTCGGGGTGTTCGACGATGCCGCTGCCGACGATGATCATGGGCCGCTTGGCTTGGGAGAGGAGCTGGCCGAATTCACCAGCGAGGGTCTCCTTCAAGGCAGCGTGTGTCTCTCCGTAGTGGCTGATATCGAAGATTGACTCAAACTTTGGTCCGACGAGACCAACCTCGAGGTCAGAGCGGAGCCATTGCTTGCGGATGCGGACGTTGAGGTTGGCAGCTTCGTGCCGTGTGTTGGTGCCAACGAGGAGGATTGCGTCAGCTTCTTCGACACCAGCAATCATGGAGTTGAACGCATAGTTCGCACGAACGTCAACACCATGAGCAATTGGCCTGTCACCGGCAGGTTGGTCTAGTGCGAGGTTATCTGAGCCTAGTCTATTAGCGAGATCCTTCATCGCGACAAGTGCTTCTGTCTCGACGAGATGACCAGCAATCGCCTTGAATTCGTCACTCTTAGGCTTGATCCTCTGGAAAGCATCACCAATCTCAACAAGCGCTTGCTCCCATGTTGCGGGGATAAACCCGTCTTCTCGGCGAATGAGTGGTGTTGTGATACGTTGTGTCTTGAGTCCGTCGCATGCAAATCGTGTCTTGTCGTTGATCCACTCTTCGTTGACGTCGTCGTTGAGGCGAGGGAGGATACGCATAACCTCCAGACCTCTCGAGTCAACACGAATGTTGCAGCCGAGACCGTCGTGTACGTCAATTGATTCGACATGCTTGAGCTCCCAAGGACGAGCCCGGAAAGCATATGGCTTGGAGAGAAGAGCACCGACAGGGCAGAGATCTATCACGTTCGCCGACATCTCCGAGTCCAATGATCGCTCAAGATATGTTCCAATCTGTAAGTCGTTGCCACGTCCAGTAGATCCGAGTTCGGGAGCGCCGGCGACGTCGTTTGCGAATCGAATGCATCGAGTGCAGTGAATACATCTGTTCATCGAGGTCTTGAATGATCAGTACGACGAACAATTCTGCCAGATACTGTTGTGCTCACCTTGATCAACGGTCCGAGGTTCTTGTCTTCTACACCACGCTTGCCAGTGTGTTCGTGGAATCTACCGCGATCCGAGCCGTATCTCATTGACTGATCTTGCAAGTCACATTCACCACCCTGATCGCAAATTGGGCAGTCTAGAGGATGGTTGGCGAGTAGGAACTCCATGACGCCCTCACGAGCTTTATGTGTAAGAGCAGAGTCAGTCTTGACGACCATTCCAGGCTGTACGGGCCACGCGCAGGAAGCAACAGGTTTTGGTGATCGTTCGACTTCGACCAGACACATGCGGCAATTTCCAGCAATCATGAGCTTTTCGTGGTAACAGTATCGAGGAATGACAACGCCGGCCTTTTCGCATGCTTGAATGAGGGCCGATCCAGCTGGAAGTGTGTTAGATGGCGATAGATGGCAGGAACAGCTCGCGAATACCTTCAATAGAAACCTTCTTGCCATCTGTGAAGCGGGTTAGCTAGGATTCAGCACTCTTTACAGCAAGATACTCACCAATTGTAAGCTCGACTTCGGCACGCTTCTTTGTGGTGGCGGAGAAGGCACGGGCGCCATGAGTCTGCGCAAGCCTCCTGGTACCGCTCAGCGGCCGGAGGAGCTGACGAGACAGCATTGTTGTGGCACGAGGAGGTAGTGAGAGAGAGGCTGCTGCTGCTGTAGACGTACGATCTGGCGGCGGATGGTCTTCTTCGAAGTTGTCGACGCCATGAGTCAGGTCAAAGCGGAACACTGCCGATCACTTCTACATTACTTCGGCCCTTCTTCCAATTTTCCCTTCTTTCTGCACTCATTCTGGGCATCAATTTATTGTAACCGGCAGCTCACCATTAGAGGTCGTGTTCTACAGTATGCTCTAGACAAAGGCCTACCGTCGTAGCTGGAGCAGCGGAGGATATACAATCCAACGAGGCGGACGTTCCTTACCAACGACTGAACATGCACAGCCTGTGTAGCATTTAGTGTGCGAGAATGAGCACAAGGCTTTACGGTATCATACTCTATAGGGTTCTGAGGCTCGCTTAACATTTCTCTTTCCGCCAACCTTCGTGTCTTTATCATTTCGGCAAGAAGTCGTGACATTGCATGGCGAGGATCTTGAGATTTCTTGCTTCACGTATCATTCATGGGTTCTGTGCAGGCTATGTGCTCAGAGCGTAGTAGTGGTCGAGTGGGCCGAGACGGCGGAGTGGGTGTATGATAGGGAGGCATCAGCGACGAAGGTGGTGAATATGGGACAGTCGTAGAATGGATTTCGATTGAGATTGATGTCCAGAATTAGATTGCACTTGACGAAAGCATCAGGGCACTCTTCAGCCGACATCAACATGGACATAGTACACAATTGCATGAGACGCAGTCAAACGGGTCAATTTGCATGCTACAGAACGTCTCATATGTGTCGACCTCAGAACGCCAGTGACTCCATTCCTATGCTGTTACATGCTCAACGCCACCATGCCAATCGTCATCATCATGCTCATGCTCTCCATACCGTTCAGCACCTACTCATCCATGCAACATACACCACTCTATTTCTTGGTGGTGAAGTCAATCTCGTTCTCCGGTGCGTCAGCAGGGGCTTTGCTTCCACCACAATCGCATTTTCCTTCAGTACATTAGTTACTGTTTAATACCTCATTCTGGGTCGACTTCGTGCTCCACGGTCGCCGACATTGAGGGAAAAATAGACATACCGGCATCGCGCTGCCCGCAACTACACTTCTTTCCTCCGCTGTTGGTACTCTCTGTAGATCGGCCGCAGGTGCAGTGTCCAGCTGAGCGTTGACCTAGACGGGAAGAAGAATCAGCGATCAGTGTGGTGAGTATAACTGTGCACAGGATTGGTGGACATGTGGGCAAGCAAGTGCGTTATTCTGTGGAACGTGTGGGAGATGGGACGAGAAAGCTCAGATGAGACGAGACGTAGATGATCATGGACACGTAAAGATTTGAAGCACTCACCACATGGGCACGCCGAAGTGATGGCAGCATTTTCAGTAGCGGCCTGCTCGCAGTTGCACTGGCCGGCACCTTGACGCCCACAGCTGCAACGAGCTTCTGACGCGCAGACGCAGCCCTCGCCTGAGCGGCCGCAGCAAGTGGATGGCTTGGTGGAAGTGGAAGACATGGTAATATAAGAAGTTTGGTTGTTGGTGTGTTGTGGAGAGAATGGTTGATCTTGTGGATGTCAGAGAGGCTTTAGATGAATCTGAATCTGAATCTGAGCTGGAAGGAAGGAAGTGAAGAAGATAGACGAAGCAAGAAGATTATATGTCTCTAATGTCTCTGGATGCCAAGCCTGAAAAGTGGATTTCTGGTCATCCGAATCTGCTCGTCTGTGATTGGACCACGAAGCTCACGCCGATCTCTTGCGGATGGAGATTCGCCGTTCGCGTCGCAAGTCGAGTTCACTTGGAATGTGTATTGAGTTTATTCAATACTAATCACTACTACAATATGCTAATCCTGAAGCATCAAACTATACAAGACCCAGTCGTAAATCATGATATCGCGCGACCCCCATGCACCATCTGCAATAAGAATGTTTTCTTACGCTTCAAGCCGTCCTCGCTGCACCCGCCCTGTTTCTCCGCGAGAAGAATCTCCTTCTTCGCTGCTCGTCATGCTGCCTCGTTGACGGGTCGGTCGTGGTTCTGTTCGATTCACGATATCGGCGTAGAGCAGCAACCGTATCCTGCGGGCTAGCCCTCTGCACTGGTATAGTACTGGCCGGCCCAGCGTGTTCGCCGAAAAGCGCTCTCCAAAGACCAGCGTGACGACCTGGGTTTGACGTAGGATCTAGTGGAGGTGCAAGACCCGAACCGCCGGCAGTCGAAGTCTCGCCACCTTCAACTGGAGGTGCCGCGTCGGTAGTCTGTGTCTGTGTTGGGTTAAGATTGATTCGGCACAGTGGACATGTTCCAGATACATCGAGTAGCCAAGGATCGACACAAGCAGGATGGAACATGTGGTTGCGAGGCAGAACCCGAATGTCCTCGCCCTTGGTGAAGTTGTCCGTGCAGATGGAACACATTTGGTCGTCTTCTTCAGCATTTGCAGCAATCGGTACTGGTGCACCCTCTGCCGCAGTGCCTGCTTCGGACATCGGCGTGGCTACCGCGAGTTCATGTTCGTTTCCAGTAGTCTTCCCACCCTCGTGTGGTCCCCGTCCTTCTGCCACTGCTGCGGCATTCTGATGCGGCGTCGCTCTTCCTTCTTCAGCCTCATTCTCTGTCAGTTCCACGTCTCCGTGCTTGGCAGGCAGGGGCTCTCCAAACTTGACGATAGGAATAGTGTCCAGCATAGCACGAGCCAAGCCCTTTGCTCTACTTTGGCGAGCACGTCCGATGATGTTGCGTGGTCCGTATCTTTCTGGATGGTTGTGCGCCCGAATGGCTCCAGTAACAATGATTACCAGAAATAGAATGGTGATTATACCAGTGATAGCATATAACGCAATCATGGCGATAGCTGTGGTCTTTTGGCCATGGATTGAGATGCCGGCGCCAGAATATGTTCCATATTGGCTCTGGTTCTGGTAAACTTGGAATGCGTTCTCGGTGATGATAGCTGCTTGTGTGGCAGAGTTTTCTCCATTTCCCACACTCTTCAGATAATCGTAGACCTGACCAGTCGCAGTGGTGTTTGTCATAGTATATATGGATTGGAAACCGCTTGGAAAACCTGTAATATTACAGTTTTCTGACGTGCTACTGTAGAAGATCATGGCCGTAATGTTTGTAGTGATCGCATTTTGGATGACGCTGGCGACTCCAAGCTCGCCTGGATAATCTTGAGGATCGCAGCTTGTGAACGCGACTGTTTGAGCATTGAATTTATTTGATTGTGTTGAATCGGTCAGGTAAAGACTGCCTTCGAGTGCTTGCATGGTTTGCGCAGAGTGCTAGTGGTACAAAACACATGAGTTGGCGCGACAGGGATTTTCCATGTCATAAGGACTGACCGGTAGAACGCTGATAGCGGAACTCGTCAAAGGGTTGACGTTCAGGTAGACATCTGCATTGTCAAAAAGAAGATATATCGTGTCGAAAGTGTTCGTCGAGTTATATACTGTGATATTCGTAGGGTAGGCGGACTGTGACGACACCAAAGCCGCGAATGTTGCCACCGAAAGCAGTGACAAAGAGATCCTCATCTTGTCGTGATGCGGGTTCGTCGTTGGCAGAGTGATGTTAGGTGGCGATGTTCGAGCGGGTGCAAGCTGAAGGCGGCGACTCAGTGCCAGGAACGGTGTTGCGGCGCGATTGGGAGCACCTCGTTATCTATTAGTGGTATATGTCGTCTGCAGAGTGATGGGATGGACTTGATTATCCAGCTCGGAATGTGGGACGATTAATGAAGGCAGACTTCAGACGAAGTGTAGATTGTGTAGAAGAAGCGAGGATGCGGAAGAGCGGCTCCTACGAGATGGGTGGGGCAAAACCTTAGTAAAGCTTGTTCTCCGGATTCATGACGATAATGATGTTGCAGATCCGACCTAATACGGTTCGAGCCGGCTAGACTGCCAGCTCGCGGATCTGGAGTATCGACTATCAAGAAAAGACGAAGAGGACATGCTCGAAGCACATCATACTATTATGGTTATGCATGCCCGTCCATTGTCCGAGCACTCTATTCATCAAGCTGCCATTGGTATTGCAGGTCTTTGACTGCTTTCTTCCGATTTCGCGACGCAAAGTATTCCTTCTCAAACCCATTGCCTCTGTCGACACCATCCCATCGATGTCCTGGACGTATGCTATATCGGTTCGGCGGCGCAGAACCCTGGTATATAGGTCTCCCAGATACGCTCTTCTTCGCCGTCTTTTTCGTGAGGAATTGTGCCGCAGGATCATTCCAGCGATCTTGCTCCTTCAGCTCTTCGTTCAACTCGTTATCGTCTGCGTATCGCGCGACCGATAGAGATTTCGCATCCGCCAGATCTCGTCTCCGCTGGTCTTTTTGCGCTCGCTGAACATCGCCTTTCAGCGCCTCTTCAGCTTCGGCCTTCTCCCGTTCTTCTTCCTCGGCCTTTTGTCGTGCTTCAGCCCGCTTCATGGCAACATTGATTATTCGACCACTGGCATCACGGTATATCGTCTCTTGCTCCGCACTACCAGCGCCACCGACATCTTTCTCCCATTTCTTGCGCTCTGCTGCTTTGCGCCTGGCCATTTGAGCATCGACTTGCGCTGCTGTCTGTAACCCAGCATGTGCTCCTGACTCCATCGTTGTAGACTCTCCATTTGCGTCAACTACCTGAGGGTCGTCGTCATCATCTCCAGCGCGTTTTTTGTTCTCGGCAGCTGTTGAAGCGATGATAGCGTCAGCTGCTTCTTGATCTGCGTTGCTTGGTGCTGGTGCGCCGACTGTGGTCCAGTTGTCCTTCTTCGTCTTGCGAAACTCAGACGATCTTCCGGATACTATATATTATTAGTAGGCTCTCCAGCGTATCATTCATTCTATCTACCTAGCGTTGGCCCGTCCTCATCCTCCAGGTTCTTGTGTGTTTTCCAGTCCTCAGTATCATCCGCTATGAGTACACCTGTAGGTGGTGCCACTTCCTTCCTCTTCCTCTTCTTGCTCTTCTTTTCTGGTGCGTCCGCGGTGAGGTAGTTCTTTGCTAGATAGTCCGTAAGTGTCATGTTCAGTGTACCGAAAAGAAGTTGTTGGCGGAGTTTCATGTTGAATCTTGAAACACTTTGCGATCATCACAGGGTCGTCACACGTGAAATCCGAGTCAGATGCCATTCAACAGTTGCAGCCAGTTCATTACATCGCAGCCTTTCTTTTGTGCCTTGACCATGTCCACATGGCAGCGCTTGCGTGAAGGTGTGGCGCCCGGTTTAATCCTCAGACAAAGCCTTAGGAAACCAGCCAAACTCGCTCAGACTGATTGCCCATCCTCCAAGTCCTTCAATTTCACGAACGTCCACGCCTTCAGCCCTCAAAGCATTTGCCTGATTCTCTGCCTCTCCAGCAGCTCTTTTCGAGGTCAGACAATACAAACATACAGCATCATCAGTCTCCGTACCTGGGCGAGATGGTACCCTTGGCATTGATTACCCTTTGCCATGGGACATTGTCACCATGATATGGCAGATCAGATCCAGCATTGGGCAAATGCTTCAAGACTGTACCGACCTGTCTTTTAACGCATACCTCAGCTTAGTCTAGGGTATTCTGACAAGACTTTGGTTCTTTACCTAGGGCACTCAGGTCGTCCGAGTAGTCTGGCAATGTGTCCGTAGGTGGTTACTTTGCCAGACGGAATCTCCTGTACAGCTGAACATACCCCGGCGAACCAAGCGGCCGCTTGCTCTGATTGTGGCATTATGGTCAAAAGCCACTACGCACCAGGGATGAATGCTCTGCAGCCTGCTCGCAGACTCCTGTTTCGTGAACTTGATCCGACTTGACTTGCCGCTGTATACAGAACCACATGCCATTGGGGACCCCAGACTTTGATGACTCGTACCCACAACATCGTACCATGGGAAAGCAGCCCTCACAGTCCTCATCGATAAGCCTATCGCTATACATCAACAAAACGACGGGACGAGACGAGAGGTGACACCGCCCTCGCTGGCACCATCGCTTACTGCGTATCCAAGAGTCATATTGAACATTACATCCCTTTTGCTGTTACTCACATACCTCATTCTAGCTTACTCACCACTCACCACCTCATTCTCACCCAAGGTCAGCTGTTCGCGGCTTCCCTACCAAGGCTCCAAGTCGACCAGGCTCAAGTGAAACGTCCCGAGTCATCTGCATCGGTCATCCTGACAACATACTCGCTCTACTCTACCGATAACCTAGTCCATCATCTTCTCTACTATCTTCGCTTGACATCCTCGCGGACTTCCTGTCACCACGACCACTTGGACGGGCCACCTATCACAGCAGATCTAGTTCCCTCCCGACGCGTCACTGCTGGACACAATACATTCTCCTTACCACAAGGCAATGCTCTCAACACCCACTCAATCCACCCACGATCTGCGCAGCAAAGCTACGGACCGAAAGCGAGCAAAACAATTGAAGGCAAAGTGGCAACCTGCTTGGGCAGTGACATCAGATATCCCCACGACCAAAGAAGGACCGAATGATACAAAGAGACCCCTACGTCAGTACTCTAAGCGGTAAGTTGAGCCCCCCATGGTGTGCTCTACGCTCCATAGCTCGAAGCACGCTGTAATTCCCTGCGATGTGTCGACGCCTTGCCTGCAATGATGCTGACGCAAGTGACTCACAGTTTCCCCGCCTCCAATCGCCTGAAGAATGCAAAGAGTGTCCACCGCAACAGCGTCGAAGGAAAGCTCGATGTCCTAAAGGGCAGAGAAGAACACCAGGAAAGTGCAGGCTCGAGCGCGAGTGCATCAGAGCCGGATCAAGACGAGGTCTTCGACTATGATCGTCAGGAAGAAGTAGAAGAGCATGGCCAGACTATCTTTGCCACGGCTTTGGACAAGGCTGTTGTCAAGTTCGAAGACAAACAGACCTCCCTGCTGATCCGCAACGAGTATGTCATGACCAGGAAGTCGGTCCACGCTAGGCCCAAGTTAACCTCCTTGCAGGTACGACATCGTCGACGGCGATGACATCGAGAAGGACGAGACCGAGCTGTCTAAAGAGGACGACGACTATGAGCTTGTTTGATTCAGGACTGGATGCGTTCCTCGAATACCAACCAGAGTTTGGCGTACAGGGAAGGAACTTGTCACACTGACACGTTGGGACGAGGCGGCTGGAGTTTGGCCTTGCACGTACTGTATTCGATACCTTATACCACTTTCCTCTTTGCTATTGCTGCTGTATAGTATAATAGTCTTCTGAATAGATGCGTGTGATGCCCAGTGTTCCCCGTGCCTGGGGTTCCCCGCAATGACGAGTGACGCTTGCGTGGCCCTCTTGCGTGGACATGCATGTTGCAGATCATGAATTCTAAAAGGTACAAGATGTAAAACACATCCCTCATCACAAGAATGACATTTACAATCTCAGTTCAGTCCGCCATCGGCACCCAGTCTGCAAGATGATCGACCGGAACACATCACTCAGCTCCTCAAACTCCGCCAACAATGGCACGATCACAATCCGTGCTTCACCTCCAGGCCCAGACATGGCGTTTCCTCATGTCCATCGGAATGGCCCTCCATAAACTCGCACCTCCTCGACCACCCAAGCCAGACTTCTCACGCACAATCCCAGTCGCAGTATCACCACAAAAGGGCAATGTCAAGATACAATTCTACGTTCCCAAGGACTATGAGGAAAGGAAGAGGCGGAAAGGACAAAAATTTCCTGTCGTTGTCAACTTTCATGGCGGTGGTTTCACGTTGGGAACCGCGACCGATGATGCACGCTGGGCAGCTGCTGTCATTGGGCAGGCAGATGCGGTTGTTGCAAGCGTGGACTACAGACTGGCACCAGAGTACTCTTTTCCCACAGCAGTTGAAGACGGTGTCGATGCAGTGCTTTATGTGGCTCGCAATGCTGAAGAGCTTTGGATTGATGCTGATAAGATCGCAGTCAGTGGCTTCAGTGCAGGAGGGAACATGGCATTCACGGTACCGCTGAGGTTACAAGAAGAGCTGGATCCAGCACTAGATACAGGAGAAGCAATGGCACAGCATGTTGACCCAGATGTGGTGGCAGCTGTTCCACCTGAAAGAAGAAAGCTGTCTGTCAATCCATCAGAACTCATACATTCCATATACCCAGCTTCAGGAGCAAGCCATGACACGCAAAGTCGGTCAATCTATGCGGCAGAGAACACAAGTGCTCTGAACGGAACCACTCCCAACCCGGTCAAGGGGAGCGCAATGACAGATGTGAAGGTGATACAGCAGACACGCATCGCAGCGATCATAGCATGGTATCCGTCGACCGACTACACTCGCGATCGGGAAACGCGTAGAAAGACCAACCTCAATCCAGACCACGAGCTATCGGCCATGTTTACTGAGCTCTTCGATCAATCTTATCTACAACCGCCTACGATGGATATGTCGAACCCATATCTTCACCATCGCAAGCAACACAGTTCATGCTCTCGAAGCTGCCTGATGACATCGTCCTCTACACTTGTGAGTGGGACATGCTTCGCGAAGAAGGCCAGCACTTCAAAGACAAGCTCGAGGCAATGGGCAAAAGGGTCTATCACCGGATGGTTTT
>Ga0058702_10000479_pt1 | contig 16924 bp, 18 predicted proteins | sample AgamicOrSfe_FD_83781 | JGI IMG/M metagenome (GOLD analysis project Ga0058702, IMG submission 83781) | Agave microbial communities from Guanajuato, Mexico - Or.Sf.e | ecosystem: Host-associated > Plants > Phyllosphere > Phylloplane/Leaf | place: Guanajuato, Mexico | collected 2012-05-30 | reverse complement strand
TGGTTGGCATTGCTGGCCTTGTAGAAGGACAAGTGACCAGGGCCACCACAGGTCTCGGTGACATCGGCAGCACAAAGACTGGTACATTTTCCACAAGCTTCAAGCTCAGCGGTAGGGTCAATAGTGTTACCACAGAAGCATTGATCTGTGTACTCGACTCCAAAGTATGCTAGATGATGTCAGTGAATAAATTCATACATGCTACTAGGTCAACATACAAAAGCCTGAACAGAAGTTTGCACAGTACTCGACAGTCATCTGGCTCGTTTCTGTGCTAGATCCATTGAGTGCTCTTGCCGTGGATTTGATATCAGATCGGTAGAACGGCTCAACAACACAGTTGACGTAGTTCCAGTTCGAAAGTGGAGTAGAAGCTGTGTTGTTAGGAGTAAAGGTCGCTGGAAGGTTGGGACTTGCCATGCCATTGGCTCTGATTGATGTCAGTATTCGTATGTGTCTGTGGCACATGGTGAAATTTTGCTACTTACGTGTACAAGTTCAAGCGACCAGATCCTCCGCATTGCTCACCAGCAGCGCCTGCGCAAGGAAAGTTGCAGCCGCCAGTGCTGTCGACGGTAGTGGCCTGGTTGATGCGGTCACCACAGTAACATTCCGATCCATACTCGACACCGAAGTAGGTGAATGCAGCGCAGTAACTAGCACAGGCCTCCACTGTCATGTTGTTGAGCCCGACCATGGAACCACCGTGAAGGGCGCGAGTATTGGAGAGACCATTGTCGAATGGCTCGACAGCACAAACAGAATATGTGAAGCCACCAGCGGACTGAACAGGTTGAGGGTTTGTTTGTGCAGAGGTCAAGGCAGCAAGGCCAGCCGCTACCAGAGCGGGACCACGAATTGCGGAATACATGCTGCTGAGAGGATTGAAGTCGACCGGCACAGCCAGAAGAACCTTTTCACGCAGTGAAGCTGGGATGGAATACAATGAGTGATGCTTGAGAAGAGGACAGCACGTAGCTATTATACAATACCAGAGAAGTCAATAATACGCATGTGCGGAATCTAGACAGCACATTCCAGGGGCGGGATCAAGGTGATGAGTATGTTCCAATGCTTCCGTATGGGAAAAGTACTCCACGGGACGTGCATGATACGAGCACGATCTCCACGTTGAATCTCGGTTTTGTCGTATGCAGGGGTTCATGCGGTAGTACTGTAGTGAAAGGGGACTCATATCAAGTGGGGAGTGATATCGGAATGGCAAAGACGTCGACGATCCCATATGAGTCCAGTCTGAGTTGAGGAGTATGGCCTTCAGTCGATCATAGTCCCAACTGTTCTTCGAGTATGAAGTCTCTGAAAATAGGCATTGCTAGGTGTAATTTGGGTACCGTCCGTGAGGAAGCAGACGGCTTGATCCGCCCCCATTATTGATCAAACACGAGGCGGAGAAGACGACACAATGGATCGGTAGTCCCGGGCAGCATTGTTCGCCCCTTGCAGTAGTGAGCAACAAGGCAAGCCCCGTTTGATGCACAGACGTCGTAGGAGCTTTTTACGGCTCGCGGCGATTTTCTCGTATTGACTTCCAGACGCGTATTCAGCTCGGCACTACCAAGCCTGCCTTGACGTGGGCGTTCTTTGTACTCTTCACATCTTTGCACGGTTCCTGAACGCGGTGATGGCAATATGGGAGGGGCGTCTCGGCCGAGGGGTCTGCCGGACAATGTGAAAAGTAAAAGTCAGAAGCCCTGGCGGCGATCAATATTGATTGGGAAAAGTGATAAAAAGAGCCAAAAAGGTTACTCTTCAGCCGTGCTCATCGGGCCTGGCTTGAAGTGCCATCAGTCGAGGATCCGAGGTGAGCATGAGGCTTGGTCGTGATTTCGTGTTAAGTGTTCTCTTCACAAGTCCAGTGTGATATACATTGTCACGACCACCTACTCTCGTGCCGGGGTGCTCGTCCTGGCTGGGCATTGTGTACGATATGCCGCGCTTTAGCAAGGGAGATATATGGCATCGCTGACTGTAATCCTGGTCATGAATTGCTAGCCATAGAGCTGCCCGCCTATGGCAGGAGCACCGTGAAAGCTCGAGTCTGTGACTTTTCGCAGATCGCGCCCCTACCCAGCTCGAGTGCGTGTCGTTGTAGGCTTCCACCACGAATCTCCGCCTTCTTCAAAGCTGCGCTATATCATCGCCATCATCACAAGATATGTATAGCTGCTGCTAATCCTGTTGACCTCTCCTTCTTTCTGTCGCCATTTCACAACTACAGCGGACAACAATGGGTCGTTGCAAGCAGAGCAATCTGAAAGCCCTCCTCGTACCTTACATGCGCTCGCTCTCGAAACGTCTTCACGTGATCTTTTTCTCACTTCACCTCACAGAACACCTGTAAGCCTACCTGCGTTCGTTATACGCATATTCACCCTCACCAAACGCAAGGCCATATGCAAGCAGGTCGTGCTGTCACTCCGTAGCAAGATGAGGATCTAGCCACCGCTCCGATTGTGTTGTCTACATAGCTCCGCCACCGAGTCCCACCCGTAGGCTACGCGCTCCGGCGCAGGAATCTGTGCTCTCTGGGGTGGACTCAATGCTGCCATGAGGCAACCCAGTCAAGCACGTTTGGAGGTACCGACGAGCCGTCCTCACAATGGGAAAGCCAGCCCGAGCAGCTCGCCCGCAGAAGATGTCCTGGACCGTCTGCGCAAAGCCGGAACAGATTTACATGCACATGTGCAGTTGATGGACCATATTGACTTTGCTGCGACCTCGCTCGGACCTCTGTCAACATGGTCTCAAGAGCTGGCAACGCAGGTTTACCTGATTATGATGACTCCTGTTCCCCAGAGTATAACCTTGGGGCCCGATTCCATTGTACTGTATAATGCGGCATATGGCAACCTGATCCGCGACTATCATCCTTCTTACTTTGGCCGTTCGGTAACAACGTGGGCTGAATGGGCACCTTACTTTCCGACCATGCAGAAGATCATGACTGAAGCTGCCAACAAGGGTCGTGCTGTGCAAGAAGATCACTTTGTCATGTATCTACCTGTCGAAGGGATCTTTGAGGAGGTTTCGATGAGCATCACCGTGATTGCTCTTCATTCGCCACTATCGGGCTTTCATGCTACTTTCCAAGACACTACCTCATCAATGGTCAGAGAGAGGAGGGTCGACAGTCTGAAAGAGTTCTCAGAGTGCTGGAAGTCCGCAGATAATCTAGACGACTTATGGATGAAGCTTTTCAACCAATTGGGTGGTAGACCGAATCAGTTCTGCTTCACGACATTGTATACTGCTAGTTCGGCAGTAGATGCCGGGAATGCTTCGGACACATCGAGCGGCGGTGGCGAGTCGGAGGATGTGGTCTATACTGTATATCCTGATACAAATGTCGACAAGACAGACTACTTGGCGACTATTGACTTGACAACCACTTCAAATTCTCTCGACACATACTTTCGAAAGGCTCGATCGATCAGAGCTCCAGTACTGATACCACACGAAGTCATTCCAGAACCTTGGCAGCAGTTGGCACAATGCAAAGGCTTCCACGACATCTGCCGGCAAGCAGTCATCATTCCGAGTAGTTCGAACAAGCTCACAAAAGTACAAGCCTTTCTGGTTCTTGGACTGTCAACTCGAAGACCATACGACGATGCATACAGGACTTTCCTGCTCGAGGTACAACGGATCCTGGCGGATCGTGTCATCAACATAACAACAGCAAGAGAAGCCGCAAATAAGAAGCGAGATATGGCCAAACGTGCTCGCATCGAAAAAGATCTCATTGAAAAGGAGCTTGCACTCCGGAAACAGGAAGCAGAACTTGCGAGCAACAAGGTAGATAGGTTGGCTGAAGTTGCGGAAAGCGTAGAGTAAGTCATGCTCCTCGCCGTAGCCAGGAATGACCTGGGTAGAGTGCCGTGGTAGTGATTGCCGGGACATCTGTTATTATGCTCACAGCATAGAAACCCGGCAAAGCCTTCCGCGGCACTTCCTGCAGCTTCCCATGTTCTGTCGTATGGTGAACTTGTACTGAGTCGATCGCAGAATAGGTGTCTTCGAGCAAACAATAACGGGCACGGTAGTTGCTGCCAATGTGAGACACAAAGAAGAGTACGTCTTGGTCCGGGACTAATGTCTCCAGGATGCATATTACAGAATCAGTGGTTTGTCAAAGAACCCTGACAGTGTAAACGATGCTTTTATGGCAGCCGTCTTCGAAGAGGATGTCCCAGATATTGTGACTGAATGGACCGCGCTCGCGCAAGGCGAGCCAAGGACCTTCCAGCTCAAGTTTCGAAACCGCAACCACGGCTTGGCTGCCTGTATGCCGATCAAGGCCGCAGATGGCATCGTCACTGGAGTGCATGGAATTCTTACCAACATCACGGCGTTGCGCCAAATGAGCGCAAATGAGGAACGCTTTGACCGTTTCCTGCAGATCGTGCCGTCTGGCATTCTCATCACTGATCCCTTGGGTGGTGTGATCTTCGTGAATGACGGCTGGTTCGATCGTAAGCACTCTAGACACCATCTACGTATCACATTCATACTGACCAACTCAGTTACCGGACATGCTCGAACCAACTCATATGATGATATCGTCTGGCCGAACGTCATTCTTGAAGAGGATCAACCTAAGCTAATGAAATACTTCAAAGAGGTTCTTGAGGGGAAGGAGGTGAAGTTCCAGATCAGGACGAAGAAATGTTATACCAACAGTGCAGGTGAAAACTGTGGCCCCGCCTGGGTGCAGGTGACAGGCATTCCAGAACTGAATGAAGAGGGTGGCATTGAAAAAATGATTAGTACCGCTAGCGACATCAGCCGTAAGCACGAAAACTCATGCGATTTACAGGTGCGCGCTGATCAAGATTAGATCTCAAGTTCGCAGAACGGTTGCAACAAGCTCGACTTGATGAGGCCATTGAGGCACAGCGTCAACAGGAAAAGTGAGTCTTCGCGAGCCAAGACCTTGATGTGAGGACTAACACTTTCTGCACTTTAGTTTCGTCGACATGACCAGTCACGAGGTGAGCATGCTTGGATCTGTCCTTGAATTGGTGCATACTAACAGTTTGCAGATCCGGAACCCACTGTCGTACGTGAGACATTCTCTGACTGTAAAGGCTGTGCTGATCCTTACAGAGCTGTTGTACATTGCGCCGATTCGATTATAGACTCGCTATCCGACATGAGCAAAATCGTCAAGCAGCGAGAATCATTACCTGAATTCAATCGCAAGCACGCAAATGACGAGACCAGACTGCTTACCGAAGCCATCAGCAGCAGTCTAGAAGCCGTGGAAACAATCTCTTCCTGCACGTCGCACATGCGCCGCATCATCGACGACATCCTCACGCTCAGCAAACTAGATGCAAACTTACTAAAGATCTCGCCGTCTCGGGTGGATACTGGTGCATTTATCAACACGATCCAGAAGATGTTGGAAATCGATGCAGAAAGAGTTGGCGTCGTGCTACAAGCACAAGCAGACGTGTCGGTTTCGAACCTCAATGCTGAGTGGGTCGAGATAGATCCAGGACGAGTGACACAGGTATGTCTGGCTTCTTCTCCACCCATGAGAACGAGAAGTTCGTGAGCAGTTCGTTACCGGCCCTCCTTCCGCGTGGTCTGTGTTCAGAGACTGTTATCTTCTAGTGGATGTGATAATGTTGACGCCGCTGACAACTATAAGGTCATTCTAAATCTAGTAACCAACGCAATCAAATTCACCAAAGAAGAGCCCAACGCAAACCGCCACGTCTCTGTCGACATGGGCGTCTCAGACTCTAGACCTACCACACTCCCAGTAGACTTCACCGTCGCGTCCACTATTGCCTCAGATGGCCTGTTCACCGACGACCACTCAACCGAAGCCCCGTGCTATCTCTGGTTCGTAGTCAAAGACACCGGCTGTGGAATGTCCGCATCCGAACAACGGCGAATCTTCTCACGCTTCGCCCAGGGAAGTGTCAAAACACACAGCGCCTATGGGGGAAGTGGCTTAGGTCTCTTCATCAGCCGCACGCTCGTCGAGCTGCAAGGCGGTGAGATTGGCGTAGCGTCGAAACAAGGAAAGGGGTCTACGTTTGCGTTTTATATCAAGACGCGCAGATGTACTCCGCCTCCTGCTGTCGCGCTCACAGCTTTACCGAGCTTATCTAGTAAAGCATCGCAGCTGAACCTCGGATCAGCAACTGCGAAAAATGCAATCAGCGTCCTGATTGTGGAGGACAATCTCGGTAAGCTCAGTCCCGTCCCACAAACCTCCCCCATATCCACTCACAGCATCACTGATACCCACCCAGTAAACCAACGCGTCCTCTCCAAACAGCTCACCAAAGCCGGCTACATGGCACACGTCGCCAACAACGGTCTCGACGCCCTCTCCTTCCTGCAAACAACCCGCCACTGGCGCACCTCCAGCTCCGACGACCTATACCTTTCTGAACTCAACGGCGCGGACGACAGAAAAGACGTCGACGTCATTCTCATGGACATTGAGATGCCCGTGCTGGATGGCTTGTCGGCGGCGAGGAGGATACGAGAGTTGCAGAAGAGTGGTGAGATTGTCACAAGGTGTTTGCCGATTGTGGCGGTGAGCGCGAATGCGAGGGCGGAGCAGGTGAAGATGGCGTTGGAGGCTGGGATGGTGAGTCTGTGCTGTGATTCGTGGTGATTTGTGGATTGCGTGTTGGAGAATGTGAGATGTGGAAGAAGGCGTGAAAACCGTGAGGATATGTGCTAACGCGTGTGAACGCCTAGGATGACTCCATAGCCAAACCCTTCCGGATCCCTGATCTGACGCCAAAGATCGAGCGGTTGGCCAATTGGGCGAGGTCGCAGCAGCAGCAGGAACGGGAGCAGTGATATCAACTTCTCTCACTGTCACCGATTGATCGCGACCGGAACGTTGTTCAAGCGGCCTCTACAGCACAGTCACTACAAAGCAGGCGCACCTGATCAAATCGACAGGCCTGCATGCATTGATGCTCATCCAAGCCCGTCTGCTGCAGCTGAATATATGCAGGCAGATCTAACATAATTCTTGTCAGCTAGTTGGTAGACGATCTATCGCCGGAGCGAAGCAAGCGAAGACCAACAAGACGGACGCAATGGTAACAATCTCTTGCATGTCCACCATATTAGGCAGCAACCCCCACATCGCCGCACCGCACCGCACCGCACCTCACGGCACGGCACGGCACCTCCGAGCATCCTACCGCACCGCAGCTGCAAGCCCACACCCGCATCCGCCCCGCCCTCGCTCCTATCACCGTGTCGACGCCTCCACTCAATTTCTCCGTCCGGGGCAGGGTCAAAGTGCGCGACACGATATGCGACAATCTTTCATTCCCAGATCACAAGTCAGAGCAGGATTCTTGAGGGCTTTCCCCGGGATACTTCTGGACTTGTGATCTAGTATAAGACTTATGGAAAGATTTATGGAAAGATTTATGGAAAGATTTATGGAAAGATTTATGGAAAGATTTATGGAAAGATTTATGGAAAGATCTGTGAAGGAGGGAAGGGAGCGGGGGCGTTGCAGTAGTGGAAGTGGTACTGGTACGAGTCGTGATGATGATGATGGTGGTGATGGTGGTAAAGTTGCGAGAGAGCAAGTGTAGAGCAGGTTGGACAAGGGATGGAGCGGAGGAGCGGAGGAGCGCAAGAGGGGGAAGATGAGCGAGGGAGAAAGCAGAGGAGGAAGGTGAGCAGCAGTGTTGATATCATCACGAGAAATGGCACAAAGAGGAGAGGCAGAGGGGCTCAGGAGTAGAGATAGAGAGGAGAAGTACTAGAAAGGGTGGGAGGCTGGGTGTGAGGCAATGGGGCCATGGGATATAGTGGCTATGCCTCTGCTTGTCCCAGTATTACTGCCTCTACAGGTGGGTGGTATTTGCACTCAGTAAGCCATATAGTACGCAGGCAATTTAGTAACAGTCATAGCTCAGCTGCACTGCGGGTATAGATAGGTCCCTCGTCCGTCTCAAATTCGTGACTCATCCAAATCGTCTCTCTACATCATCACTCTATACCCATTACCCATCCCTCCCCACCATCAGCGCCTACGAAAATCCCTGAATATTCTGCGGTTCATACGGCTCACTCAAATACTTCATCTCCTCCTCGCTCAACTTCTTACCCCGCACCTCAATCGCCTCGTCAATCCTCTTGACACTGCTGAAGCCGACAATGGGGCTGCTGATCTGCGGAATCGCCCAGAGGAGGGCGACTTGGGACATTGTCCAGCCGTGCTTCTTGGACAGCTCTTCGACGCGGTTGATGATTTCGGTTTGGGTGGGGGTCAGGTCGGGTTGGCCGGAGGAGCGGTCGGTCGATTGGTGGGCGGAGACGGGGCGGGAGCTGCATATCTGCATTAGTGACAAGCATGGCAGAACATCATGGAGAGGCTTACAGCTTGCCGGCATTGAGGGGCCCCTTTTGAGAGGACAAGGTTAGCATTAGGTGGGAGATGGGTGCGATTTTGCACTCACCCAAGGAATCAACCCAACCCCCGTTTCCGTACAGAACTTGTTCATCTCCCTCTCCTCCTCTCTATACAGCAGACTGTAATGTCCTTGCATCTGCAAACCGCATTAGCTTCCCTCCTCATTTCGCCCCCCACAACACTCCTCCCTCACTCACCGACACAAACTTCGTCCACCCATTCTTCTCGGCACAAAACTGCATCATGGCAAACTGATACGCCCACATGCTGCTCGCGCCAATATAGTGCACTTTTCCCATAGCGACCAGGTCATGCAGCGCCTTCATCGTCTCCTCAATGGGCGTGTTCTTGTCGAAGCGGTGGATCTGGAGTAGGTCGAGGTAGTCTGTGCCGAGGCGTTTGAGGGTGCCTTCGACGTTTTTGAAGATGGAGGAGCGGGAGAGACCGCCGCGGTTGACGTAGTCTTTGTGGGAGTGGGCGATGGTGCCGTGTTTTTGGGTCGTGAAGCCAGGGCTAGAAGGGTGAGGCGGTGGTCAGTGGGTGCGCGGGCTGGAGGGAGGGTGGGGAGGCAGGTGGCATACTCGTCGCCGACGAAACCGAAGCACTTGCTAAGCAGGACGAGCTTCTCGCGAGGGAGCTTGTACTCTCTGATCGCATTGCCGATGATTGTTTCAGAGTGACCGTTGCTGTATACATTCGCTGTCAAATGTTATCAGTCTTCCATCTTTCCGTCTTGGTTCTCGTCCTCTTCTTTTCGCAGCACATACCAGTGTCCCAGGTGTTCAGTCCGCGATCGTAAGCAGCCTTCAGAAGTGGCTTTGCCTGCGACGGAGAACGAGATTGATAAGCCTGATGTGCTTCCCGAGGGGATTCAATGCGAATACCTCTTCTTCACTGATGACCCAAGGTTGCCATTCTTTCTGTCCAAAGGACATGCATCCAAAGATTGGCACTGATACTCGAAGACCACTCTTGCCAAGGTTGTGGTACTCGACCTTTGTCTCCTCGAGACCTGATTGATTAGTGGCCGATCATGGCGCGTGAGCTCGCAGACAAACCTTGAAAGATTGGATCAGACATGATTATTTCGTATAGCTTTGGGAGAATAGTCACTGTGCGATTAATTGCAAGGTAGGAAAGACAATGTCTTGCGGAAGCCAGAAAGCTTAGCCATTGACAATAGCGGGGTGCGGGGCATGTCACCCCACATCGGCATGAGATGAAACGCCTGCCGGTTAAATTCACTTTGCCACTTCAAGGACAGCAAGATCATTGAACTCTATTATCATTCATGTTTATCCTGTGATCTTATCATGATACCCTTGCTTGAGTCTGTCATACTAGCATACTCTGTTTGAGCATGACTTCATCTTTATCGTGATCCAATCCTCGTGACAGCTTTACCCTTCATAGCCTCGTCACTCATCAAGAAAGATCCAGCATGCTTCCAGCCCGTAATCATCTCATCGTTCCCTCATCCCGATCAGGCTGTCTGGTGAACGAACTGCTCACCCTCATAAGCAGCAGCGGTGCCAGTGACTGGGCTGTTGACATTGGTGTTCGTCCCAGAACCGAAGTTGGTCACAGCAAGGTTGTCGCCATGATGCGGGAGCCCAAGCTTTTCGCCAGTCGGGGCTGATTTGGGGGGCATGACGTCGTAGTCTCGCATACCAGGGCCAAGGTCGTCATTGTCGAGGTCTGTGCATGTCAGCATTGTCACGAAAGTTCGCGTGAGCTCCCACTCACTGCTATGGCGCCAAAGAAGTAGAAAGGAGAAGATGGGCTTCGCGATGAAGTCAAGGATGCCGTAAAACACAGCTTCACTGTCACTTGAGATGACATTGCCACCTTCACAGAGAGCCCAGCAGATAGGGTAAAGCATCCAGACGAAAGTCAAGAGGCCAGCCAATATCATGTAAGAAGAGCGAATGGTGCCGACACCCTGATCGTTCCTGACGCGGTTGTTGAGGAAGCTCGCACGCTTGACGCCCTCGGACCAGATCTGGTAGAAGATATAGAACATTGCAAAGCAGCCAAACACCCAGTAAGCCCTTGATCGATGTCAGCACAGAGTCGATTCATAAGGCAGCGAAGAGGACGTACCACTTGTAGCGGCTTCGCACGAGAGCACCGACGAGACCACAAACTGAAAACTGTTAGATCGATTCCTACTGGAGACGTTGCAGACTCACCGATCATGATCCAGTCCATGATGATAGTGAACACGATGGTGGGCCATGGAAAGCGAACGGTGAGCATGAGATCCAAGAGGAGAAGAGGTGTGGTCAGGAACCTGCAATCACGCAAATCATATCAGCGTGAGTTCAGGGAGCGAGGATCAAGTGATGCTGCTTGCCAGTCGATGTAGCGCACGTAGAAGATCTCTCTGTTGTTGCCATTCACGACAGATCTGTTGCGATGAAACTCAACACCAATGGGAGTCCATCCTGTTTGTAATGTCAGCAAATGTGGTAGCATCGTAGAAGACGCGTCGCCAACTCACCGAGATTGCTGCCCATGGTGAAGTACGCGATCATAGCCTATTATGGACACATTAGTCGAATATAAGCTTAGAGGATATGATAAAACACACGATGAAGTTGATCAGAGCCGTGATGTACCAGAAGAGGCGATCATGCGGGTTCTTGCTATGTCCCCAGATGAGAACAGCGAGAGCAGTGAGACCCATAGCAGCCATGATTGCAAAGTAAAAGTCCGACCCATGAGTGGTGATGTGTTCGTCGACGGATTGACCATTGGTGGTGAGGTCATTCGTGGCGAGAGCATTGTTGCGAGCTGTAGCCAGAGCCACGAGCATCACGAGAGCGAAGAGTTTTGTCAACATGATGAGTTGCTTGATGGCAGTGATGCCGATGTTCGTATAGAGCTACTGCAGTTATGATGATGCGTTTGTAGTATGTGTGATGCAAAGGTAAGTGTGGTGCAAAGAGGTGGAAGTGTGAAAGATGAAAGAGGTTGGGGGGTGATGACAGAATGAGATGGTCAGAGCTTGGAAGAGTGGGAAGTTGCGACCTTGGTCACGGGAAAGTAGGGAGGCAGGAACGGATCTGGGATCGAATGTTTCAGATTGCCGATTGTTTCAGACTGAAACGTGACTTGCCATCCGCGATATCCTCACTTCGAACATAAGTCTGTCTAAGCCTCGCCTGGGCTTGTATTCTGCCTGATACTCTTCCGGATGCATTGACCTTTAAAAGGGGCAGCATTCTGCCATCAGATGGATGTGAGCATCACTTAGAAGTCTTACAATCGCCTGTCTCTTACCGTAATTCCTCCTCCCGAAACACGAACATGCCATTACCTCCTCGCACCTCGTCCTTCAAACATCTGGTCTATCCCATCTCCAGCCTGACCCGGGTCTTCCTCACTGTCATCCTCGAGCTCGTCCTGTTCCTCTTCTGCCTCGAAGCCTGTGTCCAGTCCTTCGTTGATCAATCTCGTAGCAAGCTTTTCTTTCTGACGCAGTTGCCACCTCGCCAAAGCAGCACCAGCATGAACTTTGAAGCCAAATATCCGCGGCTCATATCTTCGACTTGTTTTAGTTGGCTGTAGATTGGGGTATGTGAGAAAGAACATGTGTGCAAATGAGGAGCCAAAGTATGCGCCGTCAATACAAGCATGGCGTGATGATTTTGGGGAGTATATGTCTTCGCAGCGCGCACAGTAGAGAGCCACTGTTGATTGTCCGGCGATGTCGTGCTGACCAGATGGGAGAAGGCTCTGACCGTGACAGGCCACTCGGGGACATTTGCCGAAATCACTGTTCTTGAACTTCTCCATCTGAAGAGGTGTCAACGAATGCTCGTGGTGTCGTTGGAGGACAATACTCACCATTTTGTGTTGTCCTCGCGTCGTGATGACATATCGGGCATGGACTAGGCCGTAGAGATGTCGCGCTGATCGTTCGATCGCTTCTCGTTGCTCATCGTCACACTCGCCGTCGAACACATCGGTGATGAGATCCAAGGCATATTGGTAGTACTGTACTTCTGTGTTGAGCCCTGTGAGATTGAATCGGTCGGTAAGGTAGTCTTCGTCAACATCACAGAAGTGTTCATTGCCTCGCGAGTTTATAAACTAGATGGGGCGGACGTGTTAGCCAGCGGTACATTGATAAGCACACAAGCAAGCAGTGTTGACACACGCTCCATATCCATTCATGCTCGTAGTCGCCTGCACTCGTGTCTTCTTCGAACTCATCGGTCGCTTGTTGGATCTCCAATTTCGCAAGCTTTTCGATAGTGTCATTTTGGTGCTGGCCATCTCCGGTCTCTCTCAGCTTCATGACCGTGGACTGCGGCTTATGGTCGGCCGTGATGCGCTTCCGAGTCCTAGGCATCTCTGAGAGCCTGCCTGTTGAGCTGATGTGTTGGATTGATCACATTCTGACAGACAAACAGTCACCACAAACAGTTGCACGTGGCGTATCCGACTCTTCGCTCCTTCTCTGAGAGCATCGTCGAGCAACAGTTTGAGCCTGCGATGCGGCCAGATCCAAGATTTGCGTTGTCACATTACCAGATCACTGATCACGCGCAGTTCACGAGCAAGTCGTAACTCACCCAGTCCCGCCAGTAATTTGTGTATTCACTATCGGATTCGTCCATCGCTTGCGTCACCCTTCGCAACTGCGAAAGTTTGTGTCAGTAGGGTTTCTGTTTGCAGATGATTTGATCTCGAGCACAGCGGATGTTTAACAGAGCACGGCGAGTTTTATTGTCAGTGATGGCAGATGGCGTGTAAGGTTATTAGGTTCGATCGTGAAGTTAGGCGTGCAGAAAAAGTGGGGTCCGCTGAAGTGTTTCACGGCCTCTATAGCACAGCACACTTCATGTCAGGTGGTCTGAGTCAAAGCTTTCGAGACAAGAATGTTCGGCAGCGATGACTAGTTAGAGCACAGCAATACGCAAGAAAGTATCTTTACGTTTTGGAGGATTAATATCTATGGTGTTCCATGGCATTAAACTACACTAAGTCGTCAAACTCATCATTTCTGGGACAGCCCTTCAAAGCAGTTCCCGTTGCAACATTAGCATGCAGCATCATCTCAAGCCCCGGCACCACGTCCAGCGCCAGGTCCGGCACCCGCGCCACCTGCACCGCCGCCACCTCCCAACCCGCCCATGAAGTTGCGAGCCCTGTAAGTGAAGGTTAGAATCATCGAAAGCTGTCTTCATGAACATAGCACTCACATCTCTGCAATGCTCGGATCCTGCATCATTGCGCCAATATCTGGCATCCCACCTCCTCCACCTCCGAACGAGCTAGCCATCTCCCGTAGCCGCGGGTTGTTCATGAGATTTGACATCATGTTCGGGTTCGACATCATGTTTTGTGCCATTTGTCGCATCATCGGGTTCTGCATCATTGCGCCGATATCTGGCATGCCACCTCCACCGGCACCACCACCTCCAAACATGCTGGCTAAACTTGACAGGTCCGGCATTCCTCCGCCACCTCCTGCTGCAGGTGGCCCTCTTGCACTTCCAACGTCATCTTCCTCATCTTCGTCATCACCGCCTTCCTCCTCAACACGCTTCTTCGCGGTCTCATACCCCTTGCGCATAGCTTCACTGCCACCATTCGCCTCAGCATCGATACCGCTCTTGTACGCCTCCATACTGCCCTTTGCGTCACCAAGCGCGAACCGTGCGAGTCCGAGACGACTCCAAGCTTTTGTGTATTTCGGGTCTGCGGCAACAGCCATCTCAGCGTCTTGCTTGGCAAGGACATGTTGCTTCATGGCAGAGTATGCGGCTGCACGATTCGAGAGGTAGATTGGGTTTGTGGGTGTAAGGTCGATAGCTTTCGAGTAGCAGTCGACGGCTTTCTCATATTGCTTCTGCTGCATGGCGACATTGCCTTGTCCTTTGAATGACTCTGCTTCGGCGTTTGGAGTTGCAGTGGATGCGGCCGGTGTCTTAGGCGCGCTTTGCGATGCGTTGCCTGCACCTTCTGTGTTCTTCCCACGGAGCTTTTCGTAGACTGTGTAGATGCTGAGGAGGTTCTGTCCACTTCCAAGTGCATCGGCAACTGCTTTCTTGTCTGTAGGATCCACCTTGAATGACTCTGCTATGCAGTTCGTTGCTACATCTATCGAGTCGCGGTCTTCCGAAGAAAGTGTGCCATCCTCTACCGATGTGTTCAAGTAGTCGATGATAGCAAGGGCGAGCTTCTTGCGTGTTGGCCCGTCGGAAGCCATGATGATTCAGGAAAGAGTGAGAGATATAGTTCGGCCGGTATAGAGGACTATAGGCGTGGGTATAGATATATCCGGCAGTGGTGATGGTGAAGATGTGAGCCAGTTTCAGTGTTGTCACAAAGTTGCTACGTAGATCATCGTGGGGCATCTTCATCCTTAAAAAGTCTTGGCATTAATTATACAGCGAAGACGCGCCAACGTCTATTCTCGATTCATTCACGCCCTTCTCTCACATCGCCCAGGTGCGCGCCGCTTTCGGAACCACTGGAAGATGCAAGAAGAGTGCTGTGAAGTCTAGCAACAATAAGAAACCTCTCCAGGAGGTGTGACTCGGCCATCTCACCTTGATACTCCTTCAATACATTTCAGAGCACCATGGCCTCCTCACCGGCGTCATCACTGTCATCGCTATCCTCTGCGCAAGACATCGAAGACCCCATTCCCCTTCGCCTAGATGGCGCCGCCGACCACGACACACTCGAAATACCTCCAGCGAAACGACGTAGAACGTCAGCAAGCCCTCGATCTCCTGCTCCTTATGGCCAGAACATCTTCGGCACCAGCAATCCCATCTATGACGACATATCCGATGTCTCCTCAGACTCAGAAGGCAGCGTTCAAGGCTCGCCAAAGGCTCTTAAAGACCTGGCAATGCCCGACGAAGATGTGATTGCAGCCGAGCAAGTCCGGATATGCAGATGGGAGGGGTGCGAGATTGGCGAGCTGGCGAATTTGGACGAGCTTGTCGATCATCTGAACAATGACCATGTCAATGCTGCCAAGTCCTCAAAATTCACCTGCGGATGGAACGAATGTCGAGCTACCGGGAAGACGCAGATGAGCGCGTACGCGTTGAAAGCACATTTGAGAAGTCACACGAAAGAGAAGCCATTCTATTGTGCGCTGCCTGAATGCGATAGTTCGTTTACGCGATCGGACGCGCTGGCGAAACACATGCGGACCGTGCATTCAAACGAGACCGGGAAGTCGCTGGAGCACTATAGCAAGAATCCGCATGCTATGCTAGCTATGGTGGACGGCAAAGACAGCAACACTCCTTCACGTGGCACGCCGGTCTATCCAGTCGCAACTCCCTACGGCGCACCGTCAGCATCCAACAAGCCACCTCAACGTCTGAAACTCGTCCTCAATGCCAGCAAATCATCCTCATCCTCCAACACTCTCCCCCACACCAACGGCAACAGCACCACCATCAGCAATCCTCCCGACCAATCCTACCAAGCAACCGATCCATCCCTGCCCCTATCACCTCAATCCCGCGACGCTCTCTTCGGCCCTCTCCCATCCGACCTCCACTTCACCCCCGACGAAGCCTCTCTGCCTCGAGCCTCCCTCTTCCGCCTCCTCCGCCGCCAACTCCACTGGGCCACCACCGCATCCACCGCGCTCACCAACTCTGTCGCCTCTCTCGAATGCCTCCGGCGCACCGAATTCCTCGCCAAAGAGCTGGCTTTGGAAAACGCGCTCGAAGCTACACACGCTGTCATCGAGCGGGCTGGGCTCGTGTCCTCGTGGGCGGAGAATGGAGTGCGAGGGATACCGGGGCAGGAAAGTTTGCAGGCGGAGACGGTGTTGAGAGATGAGGAGACGGAAACGAGGTTTTGGGTGGGCAGAAGAGAAGAGGGAGGGTTAGTCGGGAAACAATTGGAGATGGATGTGCAAGCGGCTGGAGCATTGCCATTAGGGTTGGGGAGTACACAGGCAGGCGGCAGTAAGGTTAGAGAGCCGTGGTACAGAGGGGCGGAGTGGAAGGAGAAACGGAAGGAGATGGGAGAAGCGCGGAAAGCTGCTGAGAAAGCTGGGACCGGAGCGGCCGGGGTGCTCGGTGGTGGCGATGCTGGTATCGGCGGATCTGCTGATCAACCTGTGTCGCTGGAGGAGCTGGACGATGAAGTCGACGATGCGGCACTCTTGGACGATGCTGATGAGGCTGACGAAGAGCTGGAAGCACCTGAGGCGGAGGCGGAGGCGGAGGCAGATGAAGAGTTGGGGGACTTTGAAGGGGACGAAGACGATGAGGGTGCCGATGCTGAGGCTATGGAGGTTGATAGGCGTGGTGGGATGGCAGAGGGAGGGGATGACCGTGGCGGCGTTCGTTTGTCGGGCCCGCACGGTGCTGATGGGATGATTGCATAGTACTTGCTCTCGTGTACTTCTACTGATCGAAAATGGGCCATGAGTCTGGCTTGGCCGGACTGGAATGAAAAGGCGACAGAGATAATGTCTATATGAATGATGTCTGAGGG
>Ga0058702_10000477_pt1 | contig 16950 bp, 16 predicted proteins | sample AgamicOrSfe_FD_83781 | JGI IMG/M metagenome (GOLD analysis project Ga0058702, IMG submission 83781) | Agave microbial communities from Guanajuato, Mexico - Or.Sf.e | ecosystem: Host-associated > Plants > Phyllosphere > Phylloplane/Leaf | place: Guanajuato, Mexico | collected 2012-05-30 | reverse complement strand
TACCATACTCTTCTCATCATGGAGACGCAGTACAGCCACCATAGTACAATGGCCACTTTCAATGGCAGTCAAGCCATGGCGCATGTTATCCGTGCGACTCTTCAACACCTCAGAGTCAACATCGAGAAGGACCTTCAATACATGGACGCCAAGCATGCATCAATGTCATTGCGCGACTTCGTCCTCTGGACGTACAGCAAGTTCAAGACTCCAGGAGGACGAGCAAACCGGCAGTCCATGCTTTGGAACCCACATCAAATCACCAGCAGCAGTCGTGTGGTAAAGGAAGCGATCACATATTTCACATCACCCTATTTCACCGAGAGTCGTGGAAAGATCAGCATCTTCGCAAAACACATTGTGTATTTGCTTTGTGGCGGAAAGGATTGGCGCGAGGGCGTGTCACCAGATGATGCTTTGCTTGTGTATCATGCGGCGCCGACTGACAGATGAGCTTGGAATAATATGAAGTATGACGCAGGGAAGTGTATTGATTGCAGCAGGTTCGAGGAGTGCAAGGTAGCATAGCAGAGAATGAAAGTCCAGATGATTCTGTTAGCGACTCGTTCCTGCCTCAGTATAGTGAGGACTTGTATGCGCTGTTTGTGTTTGTGACTTGCCGAGCTTCCCATCCCCACATTTTCGTCTCAAAGGCGAAAACATCTAAGCTTCAAGCTTGTACAGCATCCCGGCACCTCATTGTAGCAGAATCAAGCCGCTACCTAAACTAATCTCCTAGGGCGTCTGCTTCTTGTCATTAACGACGCACACATACGAGCTCCACCTACAGCTGGTGACCTGTTCTCCTAGTCTCGAGGCCCGGCCCTACATCCTCGGGGTTTCACGTATACGGCCTTTCTTCGACAAGACTTCGCTATTACAAGTCTCAAGATGATGCGCCTCAGCTGCCTTCGTGCGGCGGTTCGCCCTCGCCTTACTAACGTGCGCAACACTTCCACACTGTCTACGATCCGAAAACCATTAGCCTTCAGCACAAGATACCAGCACCACCGTAACTATGCTATTGCTGCAGAACAGACGTCACAAGGAGTGGTCAGTTTGAAGAGGTCTTGAAACACAGTAACACTCAACTAACGTAAATCTACTTAGGACCCAAATGACAACTTCCTTTCAGGCAACACGGCGAACTATGTCGATGCTATGTACATGGCATGGAAGGATGACCCATCTAGCGTACACGTTTCATGGCAGGTCTACTTCAAGAACATGGAGTCCGGCGACATGCCAATGTCCAAAGCTTTCCAGCCTCCACCAAGCATCATGCCGAACGCAGAGGGTGTCGCACCTGCATTCACACCTGGACTTGGAACAGGAACAGACGACCATCTCACAAAGCATCTAAAGGTTCAGCTTCTTGTACGTGCATACCAAGCTCGTGGACACCACAAGGCCAAGATCGATCCGCTGGGTATCAGGTTAGAGGCGGAACAGTTTGGATACAGTAGACCTAAGGAGCTGGAAATGTCTCATTACAACTTCACCGAAGCCGACTTGGAGGAAGAGTTCGCCTTGGGCCCTGGTATTCTACCACGATTCGCAAGTGAGGGAAAGTCTCAAATGAAGCTCAAGGACATCATCGCCAACTGCGAAAGGCTGTACTGTGGCTCTTATGGTGTCGAATACATCCACATTCCCGACCGCGAACAATGCGACTGGCTGCGCGAACGTCTCGAAATTCCTCAACCGTACAAGCTGAACAACGACGAAAAGCGCAGGACGCTAGATCGACTCATCTGGGCTCACAGCTTCGAAGCTTTCCTTGCCACAAAATACCCTAACGACAAGCGTTTCGGTTTGGAAGGTGGTGAAACACTCATTCCCGGAATGAAGGCTCTCATTGACCGTAGTGTCGACCATGGAATTAAGGATATCGTGATCGGAATGCCGCATCGTGGACGTTTGAACGTACTCAGTAACGTTGTTCGTAAGGCGAATGAGTCCATCTTCAGTGAGTTTGCCGGATCTGGAGAGCCGTCAGATGAGGGTTCCGGAGATGTCAAGTACCACTTGGGCATGAACTTTGAACGTCCAACGCCATCCGGAAAGCGTGTTCAACTCTCTCTCGTTGCCAACCCATCCCACTTGGAGGCCGAAGACCCCATTGTCGTCGGCAAGACTAGGGCTATCTTGCACTACAACAATGACGAAAAGGAGGCCAAGACTGCTATGGGTGTTCTGCTACACGGTGACGCTGCCTTTGCTGGTCAAGGTATCGTCTACGAAACCATGGGCTTCTACGGTCTTCCTGCATACCACACTGGTGGAACGGTCCACATTGTAGTCAACAACCAAATTGGTTTCACCACTGACCCAAGATTCTCCCGCTCCACGCCTTACTGTTCAGACATTGCCAAAGCAATTGACGCCCCGGTTTTCCACGTCAATGGAGATGACGTTGAGGCCGTTAGCTTTGTAGCTCAACTAGCTGCCGACTGGCGTGCAAAATTCCACAAGGATGTCGTTATTGACCTCGTTTGCTACCGCAAATCAGGTCACAATGAGACGGATCAGCCGGCGTTCACACAGCCTCTGATGTACAACCGTATCGGAAAGCAAAAGCCTGCTCTCGAAAAGTATGTCGAGGAGCTCATCGCTGAGAAGACATTCACAAAGGAGGACATTGACGAGCACCGAAAATGGGTATGGAATATGCTTGAAGAGAGCTTTGATCGAAGCAAAGACTACCAATCGAACTCGAAGGAGTGGCTCACGTCCGCTTGGAACGGTTTCAAGTCACCGAAAGAGCTCGCCACCGAGATCCTCGACCACTTGCCCACTGCCGTCGAGGCGGACAAACTAAAGCACATCGCAGACACGATCGGCAGTACACCGGAAGGTTTCACTCCCCACAAGAACCTCAAGCGTATCCTAGCGAACCGTTCGAAGACTGTGAATGAGGGCAAGGCGATTGACATGTCGACTGCGGAGGCTATGGCTTTCGGATCTCTTGTTATGGAAGGGCATCACGTTCGTGTGTCTGGCCAGGATGTCGAACGTGGTACATTCTCGCAGAGACACGCCGTGCTTCACGACCAGGAGAACGAAAAGACCTACACACCTATCCAACACTTGAGCAAAGACCAGGCAACATTCGTCATCTCGAACTCTTCCCTGAGTGAGTTTGGTGTACTCGGCTTCGAGTATGGCTACTCTCTATACTCTCCTAATGCACTTGTCATGTGGGAGGCACAATTCGGTGACTTTGCCAACAGTGCACAAGTCATTATCGATCAGTTCATCGTTTCTGCTGAAGTCAAGTGGCTACAAAGATCTGGTCTTGTTATGAGCATGCCTCACGGTTACGATGGTCAAGGTCCCGAACATTCTTCCGGCCGCATGGAGCGCTTCTTGCAGATGTCTAACGAGGACCCGCGTATCTTCCCCAGCCCAGATAAGCTTGACCGTCAACACCAGGACTGCAACATGCAGATTGCCTACCTCACTACACCTGCCAACGTTTTCCACATCCTGAGACGTCAGATGCACCGTCAGTTCCGCAAGCGTAAGTTCTGACAATCCCTTACTCCTTTGATAAATGCTAACCTGTCTACCAGCCCTGGTCCTCTTCTTCTCTAAGTCACTCCTTCGTCACCCTCTCGCTCGCTCCAACATCGAAGACTTCACCGGCGATTCTCACTTTAGATGGGTCATCCCTGACCCTGCCCACGAGTCTGCAGAAATTGCAGAGCGCGCCGAGACATACGCCATCGACGCCCCTGAAAAGATTGAGCGCGTCATTATATGTACCGGCCAAGCCTACGCTGCCATCCACAAGTACCGCTCCGCCAACAAGATCACTTCTGCCGCCATTACACGTGTCGAGCAGCTCAACCCGTTCCCATGGAAAGATCTCAAGGACAACCTCGACATGTACCCCAACGCGAAGACGATTGTGTGGGCACAAGAAGAGCCGCTTAATGCTGGCCCGTGGAGTTTTATGCAGCCCAGAATCGAGACGTTGCTGAACAACACGGAGCACCACCACAGGAAGCACGTCATGTATGCTGGAAGAGCACCTAGTGCCAGTGTGGCCACGGGTTTGAAGGGAACACATTTGAAGGAGGAGCAGGATTTGTTGGAGATGGCGTTCAACGTCAAGCAGGATAAGTTGAAGGGTGCGTAGAGTAGGTGTGGGATGAGTTGTGTCGGAAGATACGAGGAGGTGGTCGATGAGTGTCTTGGGCTGAAGCTGGCTTGGCGGCCACAATAGGGTGTAGTCGTGCGCGCTCAGGTAGAGGTGTGAGTGGTGTAGTGCATAGGCTAAGGTGTTATCTGTTACCTGATCACGATCAAGCAAAGCTGCGAACCTGTCACTGTTCAAAACTGTGGTCCTCGTTGACACTAGCGGGTGTCTGAGTGCTTTGCTTTGTGCCAATCACCGCCATAACTCATCACCATTAGGTATGTACCTCTAAACCCCAGAATTCTTTGCCTGTAACATGAATAAGACTCCGCAGAGTCGTCAGGTAGCATCCATACCCTATGCAATCCGGTACCAAATAGCTTTCCCCCGCTATAGCAGTGCATCGTTGCATCGAACGGACTCGCCGCACGAGTCCTCTATTTCCTCCTCTTGCGCCCCTCCTGCATGCGTTCCTGCATCGCTGCAAACGCCTCTTCCGGAGGCTCGTCCACCGCAGCCCCCTCCCCATCCTCATCATCAGCCTGCTTCCGCTTCCTGCCGGTTCCTGCAATTTTCTTCCCACCAGTCGCTTTCTTCCCCGCCTTCTTCTGCACCTCCTCATCCTTATACTTCGCCTCCAAACGATCCAGAAACGACGCTCCCCGCTCCTTCTGCCTTCCTTGTATCAACGCCAACAACCCCGCTTCTCCATCCACTTCCTGACCACCTCCAGCAGCACCCTTTTTACTTCCCTTCTCCTTCGCCGCCTTCTCCAATTTCGCCTTCTCCTTCTCCGCCATCTTCGCCTCTTTCTCCGCCCGCTTCACTCGTGCGTCCTTGCTTTTCTCCGTCTCGTTCGTATACCTCTCCCAGTTCTTAACCTCCCCCTTCTCAATGGCCTCGTCCAATATCCCTCGAAACCGCGCATCATCCGCCAGCACATCACTCAACATCACGCTCTCATACACCCTGTCCATGTTCCCCTTTGCGGCCTCATACGCGCGTAGCAGATCGTTGCGTTCCTCATCCGAGTGCTTATACGACGCGCTGAAGGCAGAGACGGACGATAGAGTGATTTCTGCGTAGGCGGAGCGGAAGAAGGCGGACCAGTCGAACGCTTCGTCGCCGTCGGCGGAGTCGAGGTGGGAGGAGGTGGTGGAGCCGGTGAGATCGTAGTGGGAGCGCCGGGAGGGGGTCGAGAGGATGGAGTAGGCGAAGGCGATGCGTTGGAAGTCTGTGTGGGCTGTGGCGGCGTGGGGGCCGGTTGCTTTGTCTGTGGTAGAAAGGGGAGCGTCAGCGATAGTGTTAGTGCGAGCATGGGTCGAGACTTAGCTGAGGTTCGACACGCGAAGTGGAAAGTGCGAGATGTCGCAAATGGCACAAGCTTACCAGGATGATGCTTCAGCGCAGCTTTACGGTATGCTTTCTTTATCTGATCGTCTGTGGCGTCTCGGGCGACGGAGAGCACGGCGTAGGGATCTATCTCCTCGGTCGGTGGCTCTGCTGCGAGATCGTCGAGAGGTTCGGAAGAGGGTGGTGCTTTGCTGGATTTGGTTTTGGAAGGCATCGTGTGGTGGAGAGCGAGGGCGTGTAGGGTGAAAAAGTGATGTGTGGCGATAATCTGCCACTACGATGATGGGTGGCGCGAGAGGTTGTTTGTTTGGTGCAAGTGAAAGACTGAAGAGCTGCGATATTGACGCGTCTACTGTCTGCTGCACGCGTCTGCGCTAATCGGCGTGAGCTCCGGCACTTCGTCATTACCCCGCATTCGATGTTCGTTTCTGCTGTTTCATCTCGAACTGAAACAGAATAAGTAACCGCGTCAACAGCTCCCAAGATGACAAGCTCCCACCCTCAGCCCACAGCCCTCCCATCAGCCACAGCCGCCCTCCTTTCAGGGTTCAAGGCTTTCAATGTCCCGACTACATCCAACAACACAATTTTCACCCTCGCCGGCGGTTCCGGTCCACCCCTCCTTCTCCTGCACGGCTACCCTCAAACCCACCTGATCTTCCACAAAGTCCTCCCCGAGCTACTGCCCCACTTCACCTGTATCCTCATCGACCTCCGCGGCTACGGTCTTTCGTCTAAGCCTCGCATCGATGACCCCGACGATCACAGCCTCTATGCCAAATCCGCACTTGCTGCTGACTGCATAGCCGTGATGGACGCGCTGGGGTACGCTGGCCAGCAGTTCTCCGTTTGCGGGCACGATCGTGGCGGTCGCGTCGCACATTCCCTGTGCATACGCTACCCGAAGCGTGTGAAGCGCGTTATGGTGCTTGACATTGTGCCAACTTTAGCCATGTTCCGGGCGACAGATCGTGCTCTGGCGACCGCGTATTGGCATTGGTTCTTCCTCTCTCAGCCTGCGCCGTTCCCAGAACAGGCGATCCTGGCCGCGCCGCAAGTATTCGCGGTGAAGCAGATGACGAGGATGCTGCAAGGGAGGGAGCGGGAGGAGGTGTTTATGGATGAGGCGTGGGAAGAGTACTGTAAGCTGTTTCAGGATGAGGATGGTGTGCATGCGATGTGTGAGGACTATCGAGCTGGGGCAGAGGAGGACTGCGAAGAGCAGAAGAGAGAGGAGAAGGGGGGGCTGAAGATCAAGTGTCCGCTCTTATGTCTATGGGGTAAGTTGGGTGTAGTTGAGAAGGCGTTTGATGCGAAGAAGGAGTGGGAGAAGGTCTGTGAAAAGGGTATGTGGGACGATAGGAGTGAAGCGGTAGAAGGTGGACATTATGTGCCAGAGGAGCAGCCAGAAGTGCTCGCGCAGCACATATTGAAATTCTTTGTATAAGTGCTGGAAATAAGTTGACCGAATCATGCGGTCGACTCTGGCATTGCAAACAGCGCACTCGCCTCCTCGATATCGTTATCGCCATTCGCAAAGTCCCACCCCACAATCACTGCCTGCTGGCTACAGCAGATGATATACCTTGAGTTGAACTGCAGCTTAAACACCCTGCTTGCGCCGATCAGGTCTGCCTCATCAATTGGCGGTGCTGCAGCTGCTCGTGGACCGTGGTGGTGGTGATGATGGTGGTGATGACCAGGGCCCGCTACGTGTGGTAAGGCTGGTGGGCCATTAGCTGCGCTTGCTTGTCGCTGTCTGTGACCATTGACTGCTGTGGGTGGTCGAGGTGCAGTGGCCGGCACATCTGACGATGGAGTACGTGATGCTTGGGCGTTTTGGCGAGCGCTCAGGCTCGGATCCTGACCGGGAGCTGGACGTGATGTGCGTAATGTGTTGATAAAAGAGTGTCGTGGTAAATCAGCAGGAGCTTGGAATGGTATCGAGGAGTCACCAGTAGCTGGTGCACTGCCCATCGCAGTATCAATCATAGCTGGTCTTGGAACAGCCGTCGGTAACGTCTCTGCACCTCCGTTGTCAATCCGAGGTGATGTGGACGCCTGCAGTGTGGATGCTTGCACTGTGGCCGCCTGCAGATATGCGAGCGCTTCGTTGTGCATCTGCACGATCTGTGACTGTCGTGCATGTAACGCTTGCAGATCAGTCTGCGCTTGCTGAGCCATCGCTACAAGTGCAGCAGAGTGTGGTCGATGGCCCCATTCTTGTGCTGAGAGCGGTACACCCGATGTCGCTCGCATGGCATCCTCCTGTCGAAGCTCCTTGATTACACTCCATTTGCCATTCCGAGCTTTCTTCCAGATCATGACTGTCTCATCATATGAGCCCGAGACAATCTTACTCCACTGATTTCCTCCAGCACCTGGTGGCAATGTTGCTCCTGTCACCAGATTGACACTGTGCGTATGACGATAGTCAATGTCTGTTAAAACTCTCTGGTCGTGCTCTCTCGCTTGCGTTGCGTATTCCTCATCAGATTGTGGCGCATCTGCGAAATCAGCTTGCACAGTCCTCACGAGATCTCGATGTCCATCGAGTATTGCCATCTCGGCGCCTGTTGAGCTATCAAACACACGCACAGTCCGGTCACTGCTGCCACTAACGATGCGTTTGCCATCATACTGAACGCATGCGATGCCTTTCGTATGTCCTCCGAATTGACGTATCAACTGGCCAGTCTTGATGCTCCACAGGAAGATCTTGCGATCGCCAGATGCTGAGACAATTTCATCTTCATAGACTTGGATAGCATTGACTGCAGCATTGTGGCCAATGAATGTCATCAACAATGTATACCGCTCCAGAAATGGCACTTGATGCAAAGCTGCCGAGTTGACTATGTTGTCGACGTCAACAATGTAATCTGGAAATACTGCATCCTTGCCTTTGTTCGAGCGAGGATATTCGGGATCTGTGGGCTTGAGTAGACTCCTATTCCATAGCTTGATTGTCTTGTCCTTTGAGCATGTTATGAGATATCGATGGTCAAAGCGCAGATTCAACACTGATTCACTATGCGCGTTCTTGAGTCTCTTGAATATTTGCCCCGTGGAAAAGGTCCAGATGATGACGTCTGAATCACTGCCGCCAGAGACAATCACATCCTGACCAGGGCTTTCGTCGAATTGCAAGCACAATACTGAACCGCGATGTCCGGTCAACGGCGGTAATTTCAGCCGCTTGGTCTCCAGGTTCCATATACGTATCGTCCTATCCCGACTACCCGTGACGACGTGCTTTGGTGAGAATTGCATTGTGTATACACATTGTGTGTGTGCTTCTTCAGGATGATCATGCCGTGGCAGTCGGAAGTTTACAAATCGACCAGCTGTCCAATTGTTCTCCAGACGTCTGCGCTGGCGGTATAGGTATCGCCAATCGAAGGTAGGAAGTACGTTTCTGTCGAGCAGATTCGCAGATCCCAGTAATGGCGTGAATACATACTTTCCAGCTGAGACCTCGCCGGCCGAGTCTGGCTCATTTATATCCACCATTTCCTCGTCGTGATGTGATATTGATAATTGGCTGGATGTGACTTCTGATGGTGTTGCGGACGCCACCACAGTGATCGGAGATTTATCGACACCAAGTCTCCCGCGTTTCATCCACAGTCTCATACGGCCTTTGTGTTCTTGTAGATGTTTCATGATCGCACCTTCTCTGCTGTCGATGCTGGATGAAAGCCCTTCTCGGCAAGTGGGATCCAGGAGCATACGCAACGAGCTTATATGAGCATTTGCCAGCGCCATGAAGTTCTCTAGATAGTCCTTGTCGTACAACCAACCCTCCTGGACGAACAGCCTACGCCATAATCGAGCTTCCGAAGTGATGTGTTTCCACGACTTTGACACTATTGCAGCACTGATAAGGGTGTTCGAATCTGCATGCTCGAAGATTGTAGATATGATCTCTGGTGGTAGGTAGTGGACCGGATCGAAGTGTAAGCGCGCATTCGCATCGCGCACAATACCAGACAGTGTGTAATTGGGTAAAGAAAGCAGCAATTCTCTTGCAACCACTGTCTAGATTAGCCTTGGATGTCAGTCGAATTACACTCGAGCTTACATGATCGAAAGTCAGCCGGCTGGGAAAGCAGCCATTGTCTTGTGATGGACTGCTGGCTCGAGGGCGCACCACTATGATCCATTGCCATGTCGTCCTCGCCATCGCCCATTATGCTGTCACTCGCTGTCCTCATATCTTCAGAGTAACCCTCATCGATGCGAAAAGGACTCGGGTTGATCGATCTGTCCGTCACTGACGATGCGACAGGCATGAAAGGAGGAGTGGCATTGAAAAGAGAGTCAGCCGACATTTCTTATCGCGTGGGATTGTGGGTCTTTGGTGGCGAGTTGTGTAGCGACAGTGGTCTGGTCTCGACTATAGGAGTTTCATCGTCGTCTTCATGAGCTGTATAGAGGTATGGCGGCAAATGAGATAAAGTCAAGTGAGTATCAGTGAATTGAGATATGAAACACTGTCGTGACAACAAGAAAGTCAACAAGGATGGTCAAGCCGGGTAGCTCTAGCGCACATGTGTTCTGAGATCAGACGTTGACACTAATCCGCATTCGAGCCTTCATGATTCGAAATCGTTTCAAGCGAGATTCTCCTCCTTCTCTAAGCTTGTTTCAGACTTTCCGATAACAGCCAGAATCGGGAGACTTGGGAACTGCAGAGGCGGTGCAGGTGCCTGGCATATCAAGTATCTGACGAGGCGTATCCTTTCCCGAGCGCCTTGATCTTGAGCGTAGACTACTCTTCGATCAGCGTATAGGGGTATACACAGTAGCAGCAGTCGGACGCCGTCCGTACCACTCACTTGACATTTCCGTGCTGTGAAGCGCCGAGAGTGAACTCGCACAATGATTCGTTTGGCTATAAGCTACTCGACAGCACGCGCCCATTCCAGCTGACAGATCATACAAACATCATGCGCACTGCAAATCAACAAAGCGACTGTCTCAGGTCGCCCCAAGCTAGGTGGAAGGAGGAGAGGTAGGAGGGGTTGTGCTTATTTAGGCTCGAAACGGGGTCCAGACTGACTTTTTGGGTGTGCGTGCTGCACCTGCACCTCCCACCTCCCGTCTGCTCGTTAACCGACTTGATTTTGCATTCCTACCCCTTGTCTGTGCGACAGACCACTGCCAGTTTACACGCCCGCCCCTCACCCTCTACACCCTCTACACCCTCTTTCATACACATTCTTCCAGTCGTCATTCACCTTGCACCAAGCAAGCAGTAGTTTCTTGAAAGGCAACTCAACGATAAGCTCAGGAGCGCTTGGTATCCACAAAAAAAGCACGATCCAAGGTTGAAGGCCCGAACTTGAGACGCCTGGCCCGCCTTGCCGCTGCTTGCTCTTGCTACTCTGAAACGCCTCGTCTAAGACGAGAGAACCTAGGATCCTCGCTCTAGCTCTGACACCGCCACCACTTGATGACCCCGACATCGACCTCCTGTACTCTCCCTGCAAGTCGATGAATCTCCGCTATTTACCTGCATCGGCATGGAAGTCGCTCCTGGAATCCTTGCGCGCACGTTCACTGCTCCTGTCTCCTCACACCGTTTAAACAACTCTCAAAGCTCTTCCAGCACACCCAATACCTACTCCATAGGATCTCGCCCCTCACGCTCCTCCGAAACTACCCAAGATTCCACAGCTGCGCTCTTCGCCCTCCGCACATCTCCACCGCCCATCGGTGCCATTGTAGAAGCCTCAAACAATGTCATCAATAGAGTGGCCGACAAGGAAACCTCACTTTATCAGCAATGTATAACCCTCCGTAATCGTCTGCGCAAAATCCCAGGCTTCGATGAAGAGTACTACAAGACCGATGCGCGAGCGAAGCAAGCTGGAGAGAGACCTAGCGCAGTGGACTTGCTCTGGGAAACATTCCGCCGTGGATACTCTTTGATCGCCATATACAACGCTCTTGGACTACCACATCAGCTCGAAATCAGCAGGGTTCTCAAAACCGAGATGAAGCGGGAGAAAGATGCAGTATACAAGTTTATCGAGGCCTGCCACGTACAGCTTAACTTTCCCCAGTCAGAATGCTTCATGGTCTCAGATCTGAATAGCGATGATACAACAGGTTTTGTCAAGGTTAGTCAAATAATCCTGGCACTTATGATCATGCCTACTCACGCGGGCAATGCAGGTCGTGAATGTTGTCAATAGGGTTGTGGACATGCTCGTACGGAATGGAACAATCGAAGCAGATGATCCCAAATCTGCGGAATCAGAACGACAAAGTCAGCGACTATCACAGACAAAGAAGACTCAGAGACAGCATATCGTGGACGAACTCGTCCGCACTGAACGGACATATGTTCAGCATTTGCAGATGTTGCTAGCTTTTAAGAAAGAGGTCGAGCTGCAATGTCTCATCCCCGGCGATGCTATATATGACATCTTTCTCAACCTCAACAAACTCCTGGACGTACAAACCAGGTTCCTTATCGACGTGGAAACTGAAGATACCCTAGAAGAGAGCGAGCAGAATTGGGGCCGACTTTTCGATCTGTATGGCGAACACTTTACCGTTTACGTGCCAAATATCATCAATCAGAAGACTTGTGAAGAGAGTGCTGTTCGTTACTTCGATAAATTGCAGGGCATACAGGGAAGTCCTGAACTGCGCTCGATTGTTGAGTCAGAACATATTCTTAGGAGTTTCTTGTTGAAGCCTTTCAATCGTCTGTGCAAGTATCCTCTTCTACTCAAAGACCTGGGCAAGAATGGTGCGTTGGACGAAGAGCGCCGAGCTGATATTCAGCGTGGCATTGCCGCAATGGAGAAGATTCTGAACTCGACAAACGCTCATATGGCCGCGCAAGAACAGCACAAGATTGTGCAGGACCTGAAAGAGCAGGTTGATGACTGGAGGAACCATCGTCTCGAAGGATTTGGCAATCTTTTACTGCACGGGAATTTTCAGATCATCAAGGGAGATGGCATGAACACGGAAAGACAGGTTGGTGGCGACATGATGATCTTGCTCATTGCGAAAGGAATGTCACTAACAAGTTCTACTCATAGTACTCGATGTACCTCTTCGAAAAGATCCTGCTTTGCTGCAAGGAGATTGGTCAAAGCAAGAAGGGAAAGATCAGTACGAAACCGCTCCCACCGCCAACGAAAAATGGCAAGCCGAAGATGGCCCTCAAGGGACGAATCTTCATGGCAAACGTGTCACAAGTGCAATACTCCAACAAACCAGGTAAATTTGGCGCAAAGATTTCTTCGGATACACAGGTGAGAGTCATCGACTGACCCAATCTGAAACAGGCACTTACACTTGTCAGATCTTCTGGCATGCAGGTGACTTTATCGAGTACTTTATCATCAAGTTTCCGACACAAGATATCATGAACCAGTGGGAGGCTGCTATTGCAAAACAGAGACAAGACATTGGTGGCCAGGCTGGTCCAGCTGCCACTTCCGAGACAGAATTCCGATACATGCAAGATCATGGCGATATCGAGAATCCTTATAAGGAGGACGACGGCGATGACGACTCATCCGACAATCCACATTCAGCAGCCAGCCACACTGCTTCCAATCCTAGTCTGCGCTCAAGATCGACTACAGGAGACAGCATCACGTCGGGCACAGTCCCGCGAGGCGGCAAGCATGGTCCGTTAACCTTACGGACACAGCATCTGCACAGCGCTGTTTCTCCACAGGAGAAACATGGCAACTCGTACTTTTCGCCAATCGCAGACTCACCAGCGTCATACTCGTCACGCACAAGCTCATCATCCGGAATCATGCCTCTGGGTTCTCGTCAGTCTGGACCTACGATTGGATATGCCGAGGAGAATAATCGCTTCACGGCACCAGCCGCAGCCTACTCGCGGATGAGTGGCAAAGAGTCAAATGGATACTATCCTGTAGATCCTCGGATTGGACGACATATCACACCACCACATCAGGCAGCACTAAGCAATCGTATGCGCTCAGCCAGTAGCCCGGACGTGCACACCATGAACTCGAATATACGTGCGGCTGGTCAAAATGCGCCTCCAATGCCGAATATGCCTTCGCATCTGGCTAATTCCTCCGTGAATCGAAGTCAAAATAACTCGCCTCTCCACAGCACCAACTTACGAGCGTCAAATGATGCTACACACCTTGCTCGAACTCAGACGACTTCACCTCCACTGATGTCACCGGCGTCCTCATTTGGCGACGGTCTGATGCCTTCGTCGCTTCGTGTCAAGGTCAGAGTACCTTCTGAAGGTAGTGCGATGACTCTAGTAGTTGGGCTCGATGTCACGTTTCAGGCACTACAAAGCAAGATAGATGCAAAGTTACAGCGACACACGAATCTGTCTCTTGCCGACGGCTCGGTCAAGCTAAAGTACATTTACGATGACGAGTTTGTCACAATCCAGACCGACGAGGACGTGCAAACAGCCTTCGAGACCTGGCGAGATCAACTTCAAGGTGCTATACTGCCTGGGCAGGCGAATGAGGTAGAGCTTTTTTGTCATCGGTAGGCGGCAGGATCTTTGTTTCATCTTGCTTGGGGACCACAGCCAGCAGAGCTTCTCTTATTACACGACTTTATTGCAGGAGCATAATACATAACGCCATTTCCTTCGCAGCCGGTCATTACAGCATCTGTCCGTGTGGAGACCTACAGGTTCTTAGCCATCACAGTGCTCTCGACACGACACCGAACCACATGATACATCATGGTCTACTACACAAGGGGCGGACGACTGGAGTTCACGACAGAGAAATATAGGCAGGGAGGGATCATCGGGAGATTTTGCTTAGCATTCACAAGGATACTTATACAGGATATGGGAGGAATATTTCATACACATGATTGACGAGTCGATGAAGCAACATTTACGGGCGCAAGAAGCATTAGTGATGAAGAGGTTCCAGGACGGATTGCACGAATAGCAGAGGTCTCAGGCAGTCTCTAGCATGACAATGATATAATGCAGAAAGCTGATTTACGAAACCATCATCATCACAAGCATCATGTGCCATGCCTCCTCTCTTGTGCCTTTTCTGTCGATGAATCGGCAGTTGTAGCCTTATCCTGACATGGGTCGGACCGTCCCTGGACGGGCTGAAGTGAAGTGAAGCCATCAGCCCTGGGAGGTGACGCTAATATGTGCGCTCTTGCTTGCCCTAAAGTCTAGAATTGAACACTCCATCTCGCTCATTCATCGTGGAGTAATGAAATTGTATACGTCGTCGTCATACGGTATGCGCCGACGATAATAGCATTACGACCTTCTCCGAGTCGCCTCGGGTACATTCGGAAGACGAGAAGATCAGCTGTGGGGTGATCAGATCTGGACTACTTCGTACCTCTGATGATCATGCGCCAAAGGAGACTTATACTCGGCTTCATCTCCTTCTTGATTCCCCTGCTCTGCCTCTCCCTTCCTATATACACACCTCGGCAACACACATCCTCTCCTCATCAGCTTCCTTCACGACCACCTTCACCAACATCTCTTCCTACTCCCACCTACGTCCCTACACACGTCGCTCCTAGAACGTTCACTTCCTCCGCCCCACTTTCGCCTTCACGATCTTCGCTTCTCGTTGTGGTCGCATACCTGTAGATAGCCTCGACCGTGTATAGTCGATGGCAACAATCTCTCGCTAGACACACTCTGTTCCAGGAGAAAATCCGCACATAGAGGCGGCGACACAATCGAACTACATCTGGCCTGACATCCTGGAACGCTCAACCTCGGCCATCTTCCGTCCTCTCCTACACTTCTTGACGATCCCCACGTACTATAGCACCACACACACTCGTCATGAATTGCCCCGATCGACCAGATCCATTTGCTCTGGAGACTGACGGCTACAATCAATCCCCACACCCTCTTGGTCTCACCACAAACTCTGACATGAACGGTCTGGCAAATAGACGGCCGCGGAGTGATCATAAGTTAAGACATCAAGATGAGGATGGCTTGGATGAGCGGATAGGACCGGTCTCGGACGTACGGGGTACTGGTGTAGGACGTGGAAGGGTGCTGACGTCTCAAGTGTTCGAGGACAGAGAAATGGACAGCATGGGAAGTGGAAGAAGAGGAGGAGAGGAAGGAGACGCAGAAGAGCAAACCGACATCACCACAGACAAGAAAAAACCATCAGCATCACTCACCCGCCAGTTCCAGAAGCTCAAACACATCATCGTCAAATTCAGCAAATTCATCGGTCCGGGCTTCATGATCGCCGTCGCCTACATCGATCCCGGTAACTACGCCACCGATGTAGCTGCAGGCGCAAGTTACAAGTTCCAGCTGCTGGTTATGGTACTTGTCAGCAATATCATCGCCATCTTCCTGCAATCGCTGTGCATCAAGTTGGGCTCCGTCACTGGGCTGGACTTGGCGCAGAATATTAAGGCGCATTGCCCGAGATGGCTGAATATTGTGCTGTATATCTTTGCGGAGGCGGCGATTATTGTCACGGACATTGCGGAGGTGAGTCTCACGTCTGAGCTTCGGGTTGATGTATTACTAACAGATACATTCAGGTAATTGGCACAGCTATCGCGCTGAATCTCCTTATCAAGGTGCCACTGGTCGCTGGTTGTGCTATATCGATCGTTGATGTGCTCATCATTCTGATCTTCTACCGGCCGACAGGCTCGATGCGTGGTGTGCGCCTTTTCGAAGTCTTCGTTGCACTCTTGGTCCTCGCTGTAGTGGTCTGCTTCTGTATCGAGCTTTCACTAGTGAAGATTCCGAATGTCGGGGAGCTTTTTCGAGGATATTTACCGAGTAATGCTCTCGTGCAGCGTGAAGGGTATGTTCATTCTGGAACAAGACATAGAGTTATCATGCTGACCTATGTCAGTCTATATCAGGCCTGTGGTATTCTCGGCGCGACCGTCATGCCTCACAGTCTCTATCTCGGCAGCGGCATCGTGCACAGTCGACTCTACGACTACGACCTACGGCACGGCCACGTCGCACCTCCGATTCCTCACTCGATCTCCACGACCTCCATTGCGTCCTCCATCGAAAACACCACGTCCAACCTCACCACTTCTTCATCCTCAAACCAAGCCAGTCCGACCACCACGAAGTCCGCATCATCGCCCTACCGTCCCTCGCTCCCTGCCATCCGCGCCTGCCTCTCCTACTCCATCGCCGAACTCGCAATCTCCCTCTTCACCTTCGCCCTCTTCGTCAACAGCGCAATCCTCATCGTCGCTGGTGCCTCACTCTCCTCCAACCCCTCAGCGGCCACTGCCTCTCTTTTCGACAGTGAGTTCCCATTGCCCCACTTCTCGCCACACCTGCTAGCTTTCTCCTCCTGACACTTTCCCCCATAGTCCATACCCTCCTCTCCACCACCCTAGCCCCAGCCGCCGGCACCGTCTTCGCCCTCGCCCTCCTCCTCTCCGGCACCTCCGCCGGCATCATCTGCACCATC
>Ga0058702_10000476_pt1 | contig 17016 bp, 6 predicted proteins | sample AgamicOrSfe_FD_83781 | JGI IMG/M metagenome (GOLD analysis project Ga0058702, IMG submission 83781) | Agave microbial communities from Guanajuato, Mexico - Or.Sf.e | ecosystem: Host-associated > Plants > Phyllosphere > Phylloplane/Leaf | place: Guanajuato, Mexico | collected 2012-05-30 | reverse complement strand
GTCCACAATATAGTGCAAACAGCAGACCTCCTCATCCCTCCACATCTCCGGATGCCAATATCTCATCGTCTTGAGAGCATTGTACTGCCACCCCACCGACATCCACCTATTCCTAAAGAACTCAGCCAAGAAATCCTGGTCGGGAAATTTGAACTCCGCAAGCAAGGGTGTCGTGTTGAAGAATTCCAGCATGCGCTCCCACAACTCCTGACTCGGTGCGTAGAGGAACATGCCGCTATTCAGTAAATGATGCGTCGGACGGCTTTCCGGCGTGACTTTTGTTGGTGACGTAAGAGCTTGCGGGTGTGGTGTCAGAGTGTAGGCGCAGTTTTCCTTCGTCCAGTCTGCAGGGGCCCAGGGGTCTTTGTCTAGATTGCAGACGCAGGCATGATTTGCGGCGATCCAGTCGCGTGAGGGGAGAGGGGTGGAGAAGATGGCGTCCATGTTGCGGTAGATGGCCATGTCGGCGTCGAGGTAGCAGACGAGGTCGTAGGATGTGAGTTCGAAGTGGCGGAGTTTCGTCCTGGACGCCTGTTATTTTGCGCGATCTGAAGATACTGTGAATGATCTCAAGCTAGTATATGATACCTACCATGTATCCCCAAATCTTTCTGCGATCAAAGTGACCTTGACGTTCTCTCGAGGTACAAGAGCCTCTGTCTTTTTCAACACCAGGTTGAGCTTCTTGCTTTCATGCTGCAGCGCTGCTACGCTATCCTCGGTAAGAGCATCTGTGTAGAGGACGACGAGTGGGTATTGAGAGTTTTGTTTGCGCAGGGTGTATGCAAGGATGATGACTCCTGCAAGATATGACGATCTGGTGATGAGGGTGGTGTAGGCGTAGTTCTTGGCCTTGCCAGTGGTGTCACTCTTGTGCGACATGTTGCTGAGTGAAAGGGAGTAGTTATGTACAATAGGACAAATCAAAGATGGGACGAGACGAGGTGACTACATTGGAAAGTGTGGGGTCAATTTCAGAGAAGAGACCGATGCGCGTCATACGATGGGACGGTCCAATGTAAGACCACATACTCAATACACTCACATACAAGCTTAAGCAGATAACCTTGTTATAAGACGAGATGATTGGGATTACATTATAACTATTCACAAAACGGCACTGCTCTCTTCCTCAACCCAGCCGGAATCTCTACTCAGTAGTAATAATTATCGTACGCTCCTGTCTGCATTGGAGCATTTCCCACCCCTCCTTGCACATATCCTGGGCACAAGACGGTAGTGTTAAGATCACACCCAGCATTCGCAAAGCAATCAATGTCATAGTACCGCATGTCTGCTGGATTGTTGGTCTCTTCGAAGCCTCCAAAGGCAGTAGCATCACCCCACAGAGAGCAGATTGCATTTGGTGAGGAAATGGAGTTCACAGCGAAAGCTTGGCAGTTTTGGTCGCTGTTGAGACATATTAGCAATGCTTGAGGTCAAACACCTTGTGAGCAATCATACTTGAGACAAATCTCAGCACAGCCGTAGGAACCAGCAGCAGTGGTATTATAGTAGTTGAGATTGTCATAATCGGAATTCCAGATTCCCGTGACACCGCAATTGTCGGCAGCAGTGTTCGTTGGCGAAGGATTTGCCGTCGGTGTGGGAATACAGCAAGCCTGTGTTGTTGTAGTGAAAGCGGTCGAAGTGACGAAAATTTGCTTTGTCGAGGTTGCGGTCGAGTAAGTGACGGTATTCGCCGTCTTGGTATTAATGTTTGTGGTTGCCTGGTGTATGTTGTTAGTTGGGCGGACCGTTCCGACTGAAGCCGACTCACTGTCGTGGTAATGAAAGTGCTCGTGATACTTTTGACAGTTGTCGATGTCACCGGCATCACAGTCGTTGAGAAAGAGGTGACGACTGTAGTGTAAGGTATAATCGACGTCGAGGTGGAAGAGATGATCACAGTTGAGAGCAATGTAGTCGTCTTCGCAACCGGAACTACTGTTGTGGTCAAGGAAGTGATGTAGCTTGTCACAGGTAAGACTGTAGTAGCCAGAGACGTTTGTGTTTGTGTAATGTCGACCACACTTAGAGATGTCTGGGTTGCGTAGACCACATTGGTAGACGTAACTGGAATTGTTTGTGTCTGTGTAATATTGATGGCAACATAGCTAGTAACTGTCGCAGTCTGCACATTTGTCTGGAATGCCGTTGTTGTTGAGGTAGAAGTCACAGTCAGAACGTTCGTCGCATATAAAGTTACGGTTGAAACAGAAGTCACAGTCTGAGTGTTCGTTATGAATGCTGTTGCAGTCGAAATAGATGTGACAGTCTCAGCATCGGTGGCAATTGCTGTTACAGTCGAGGTAGAGGTGACAGTCTGCCCATTTGTCTGTACAGAGGTGACTGTCTGCACATTGGTTTGGAACTTTGTCACGGTTGAGACGGCAGTCACTGTGCTTTGTTTTGAAACCACGGCGGTGCTGAGAGAAGTGACCGTGCTGACTGAAGTGACTATCCTTTCGATAGTAGATGTGATCGGTACTGTCGTGACTTGGCTCACAGTCTTCACTTTTGTGATCGTAGATGTTGCCTGAGAATCAATCAGCTGTCTTGCTTTTATAATCTCTAGCCTATCGTCCTAGTACAGTATCAAAGAGTAGAATGCACTAGGTCTGAACACACCTGGACTGCTGCTTTGTCCGCTAAAGACGACGATTTCGAGCTCTTTGCAGCATTTGCGAACACTGCAAGAGCACAGGTAATCAGTGCCAAAGAACACCGCATGCTTGCCACGAGGTTGATGTGTATCCTGCTGTAATGTGATTGAAGGATAGCAAGCAGGGGAATCACGTCACAAAGGGAAACCAACAGCGAGGTTCAAAGTCATATATTCCGTCATGCCAAGGTCTCTGAACATCACTATATGCTTTACGAAGCTGACGTAGACCAACCTGAGCACAGGTTGCGCATTACGACGAAATACCCAGCATCTAGATGGAAATGCCATTACGACGAAGGCATCGGGCTGAGAAATACGAGCTGATCCATCCAGCTCTCGTGTAGCTGACACGACCATCCATGCACAAATGAGGGCGAGTACAAAGTCCACCACTGAACCTCACCTCGAAGATACTGGTCTGTGAGAACGAGCAATGCTTTTCGGGTTCAGTGTGGTCAAACATTGTGCTTGAAAAAGGAAAGCAGCGAGCTGGTGGTGTTGTTGTTGTTGTTGTTGTTGTTGCCCCTAGTCATGTGGACGGGAGCATCTCGGCTCCATTTGCCGGGTGACGTACTGTATATTGACTTTTCGAGGTTGGCAACAACACTTCTAGCGCATATCATTTCATAGCTTCAACTTTATCATTCTTATCATCGCGGTGTATTTTACGTGCGTCAAGGTTGTCGTGATTTCTCGTGTAAGATTAGCAGAGTAAAGACAGGTAAGGATTAAGGTAGGAAAGGACATACGCCACCAACTTGGCTGGAACAAGACAAGGCAGGAGCAGACCAGGAGCAGACCAGGAGCAGACCAGGAGCAGACCAGGAGCAGACCAGGCGCAGACCAGGAGCAGACCAGGAGCAGACCAGGAGCAGATCAGGAGCAGACCAGGAGCAGAATACATCTCGAAGTCAGCGCACCGAAGCATGAACCGGTGACCCCTTCAGATCGCTTGAGTACATTATGCCATCAGATCCCGATGGCGACGATGATGTCCATGTCGGACGCACGCCTGCAGCAATGGCTCCCACAGACATACGATCGACAATCCTTGAAAGCTTCCAAAGAGTGAAGCAGCTCTTCAACACATCTAATCCTGCCACTACGAGAGGTGGAATCCTGCAGAATGTCTTCACACACAACATAGTCGTTTCGCGCAGTCATGATGCACAAATATCACACGAGCTGCAGACGCTGCAGGAAACGATACTAACGATCATCGACGAAAAGGGTGGAGCTCAAGCTGTTCAAGCTTTTCCAGTGCAGCAGGATCCTGATATCGTTGACCTTTGTTTACAGTTTGAGGAGACAGAGAAGGCTTTAGATCAGGCGAAGCTCGAGATACAAGGCTGGTCTAGCAAGTATGCTCTACTCCAGACTTCCCTTTTGGAAGCACACACGACTATCGATGAACTCAACACTAAGCAGAGGACAACATCGAGATCTCTAGAAGAGGAACAAGCTCGCTCTGTAAAGCTCGAGAAGCTTGTGCAAAACTTCCAGGCTGATATAGACGCATTGAAAGCTGAGCACAAGAACTCGCAAAGTACTAATGAGAAGACGATCGAAGAATTACAAACTCAGCATGAAGCCCTGAAAAGTGACTTGCAGAACCACCAACAGCGTCTTCTGACCTCTGATACAGCACTGGACCAATCGAACACGACACTGTCCACCACGCGAAAGGAGCTGGAGAATCTTCGTGTATCGCATGAAGAGGACGCCGCACGTCTGAAGGCGGAAAACCTACTTGCTTCCAAGTCGCTTGAAGACGCTCATCAACAGGTCGACAGATTGGAAAATCTCGTTAATCAATACAAATCGTCCCTAGAAGACTCTAAGCGTGAAGTGTCTGAAATCAGGAAGCAGTCAAACGCCGAGCATTCCAAGAATGATAGCCATGTACACACTCTCCAAGCTCAAGTGGAAGAGTTCAAGGCGTCTGTGCAAGCAACTAAGTCGGACCTCGAGGACGCGCGTAAACATCATCAGGAGCAGGTACACGAGTTTGATAGCGGCATCGCAAAGTTGACCAAACAGCTTCGCATTGCAATCGACTCCTTGCAAGCTAAGACTAACGAGCTAGAAACGGTCAAGCAAAGTCATGACGTCCAAGCGGCAAAACATCTTGACGAGATCAAGGACATCAAATCTCGCTTGAACGAGAAGACAGTGTCCCTCGATGAAACCAAGAAGGAGCTGAGCGAATCTTCAACTGCAGCAGAGATGAGGGCGCATAACCACGAAGCGAAAATACATGACTTACAAAAAACTTGCAGTGAACATAGGAGCCAGCTAGATTCTTCCGAGAAGACTATCAAAGACCTCCAGATCAGTGTGAAAGAATCCGAAACACGTTTTGATCAGCAAAAAGAAGAGACTGCAGGTCTTCATGCAACACGGCTTGCGGAAAAGGAACTTGCACTGGAATCGGCTAAGCTGGAGCACGAACAGCGGATGAAGCAAGCAAAGGAAGACCTTGAAAAGCTTCAATGCATATTGGATGAGAATCGTCAGGAAGCCACGATCCTCGCGGAAAGTCTGAAGGAAATGCGGACACGTGCGGAGCATGACAAGGAGCAATTCACAAAGCAGCTGCAAGAGAGATCGACCGAGCTTGCTGCCCAGAAGCAGAAGGCGGAAGCTGCCGATGTTGAACTGCAAAAGTCAAGGAGTGAGCACAAGAAGTCGTCACAGGGTCTGCAAATCCAAGTGCAAGAGCACGAGAAGACGTTGCAGGATCTACGTACCCAAGCTGAAGCGGCTGAAGCGCATACTTTGGAAGTGAAGAAGCACCTGGAGCAAAAGTTGAGGGATACACTAGAAAGATCCGTTGCTCAGGCAAAGATCAAGCAAGAGCAGGTTGAAAGTGTGGAAAGGCAGCTGAAGGAGACTACTGCTACTCATTCGAAAAGCGAGAACACACTTCAGGAACAAATCAATCAAGCTCAAACTGCTCTCAGCACGCACCAAGAAGAGTTGCGAACACTACGCCTCGACTTGGAAGCAAAGCAAGGCATGGTCACTGAAGCTGAAGGAAAAGTCCAGCAGACAGAAATGAGCATGCAGACAGTCAAGGCTGGTCTACAAGACGAGTTGGCAGCCGTGAGGACGGCACAACAGACGGAGCTCGACCACCAGAAAGAACAGCTTGAGACGATGCAGCGTCATCTCCGAGAAGTAGAGTCTACTCATGAGACAGAATTACTCGCGAAGCAACAAGCTCTGGATGCTAGTGAATCCAAGCTCCAACAAAGGCAGCTCAACAACGATTCACAACTACAGGACCTTACTGCGCAGCTCGAAAATCTCAAGTCCATACATGAGCGAGCTTTACGGGAAGTTTATGCTATGCATGAGAGAGAGCTTGCTCTGCGCGAAGATCACTTTTCAAGTGCCACATTAGCTCATGAGCAGAAGGTTCAGGAGCTCGAGTCTGCTCATCTCTCTCAGATTGAATCACTCGAAAGAGATACAAAGGATGAAAAGAACGCGCATGAACAGCGTGTATCTTCTGTCAGGGAAGCTCTTCAACATGAAATCGAGGCTGCCAAGGTAGCCGCGGAACAGGCTCAAGAAGCATCCAGAAGCTATGCTACCAAACTAGAACAGCAGCTCGATGAAGCTCGCACTTCTTCTGAGTCAAAGATTTCCGACTTTGAGAACAAGCTCGACGAGATGACTACGTCGCGTCAAAGTATACAGGACGCGCACGATGCCACGAGAAACCGATTTGAACAACTTCGAAAGGAGCTTGAAGAGGCGAATCTTAGTCAAGATCAGCGTGTTACAGAGCTGCAGGAGGTCATTTCCACCCGAAAGCTAGAACTCGATACAGCACAATACGCCCTGCAAGATCGTGAGACTCGCTTGGCAGACTTGGAGTCACAAATTGCACAGCAGAAACAACGGTTCGAGTTGCGTAATCGCGAATTGGAGCCTAGTCTTCAAGATGAGCGATCGAGTCACGAAGCTGATGAAAAGCAGTTACACACTCTTCGGCAAGAGTTAACAAAGGCTCACAAGCAGGAACAGAATATTGTCAGCGAGCTTAATAGCAAGCTCGAAAAGCTTCAGTCTGATTCAGAAAAGACTGTTGCGAGTCTAGAATCAGACCTGAAGATTCGCAATGAAGCCCATGCTAAAGAGCTCGAGGCAAGCAGGGCTCAAGTCGAGGAAGTGCGAAGCAAGTTGACGAAATTGAACGCAGAGTTCGAGCAGGAACGTGCTGCATTTACTCAGCGACTTGAAACGTCAGCACAGCAACTCCAACAAGCACAAGAAAGCCATCTCACTGAACTGCAGTCGCGTGAAGCAGCGCATCGTACCCAGCTTGATGCCGCTCACGATGACCACACTCGCAGGCTTGCTGAGCTACAAGGTGATACTGCTGCGAAGGCTGAAGAGCAGAGGTCGCTATATGAAAAGCAACTTGCTGATGCTAATACAGCAGCTAGTGCTGCTCAGGAAGCGCTTTCACTTGGTTCGGCGGAGCATGAAGAACGCTTGCGCGCTGATATTGCGGCTTTGACTGAGTCACACACGAGCCGTATGGCAGAGTTTGAGCATGAAGCTGAACAGAAGCACAAAGATATGCAATATCGTCATGAAAAGGACATTCTGGATCTGCAACAGAAGCTGCAAACGGAAGAGCAACATCATGCTCAGCAGGTAGCCGAACTCGAACAACATTTGAGAGTTGACTTGGCAGCTGCGCAAGAAGCTCGCGAGGCCATCATTGCTGAGCTTAACCAAAAGCATGAGGAAGCCTTGCAGGCGCTCCGTGAGGCCAATGACACCACACTCGCGGAACGTGAAGCTAAATTGCAATCTGAGCTGGACGAGGCCAATCGACAATATGAGGCTAGCCAGGCCGATGCAAAGGCATCACAGAGTAGTCTTGAGCTGCAACTTCAAGGTGTTCAGCAGAAACTCCAAAGCGAAGAAGCTCGCGCGGCGGACCTTGCTGCGAAAGAGAGTGATCTGCAGTCACAGCTTCAAGGTATTCAACAGCAACTACAGACCGAGCAAGGCCAGGCAGCGAACCTTGCTACAAAGAGAGAAGAATTGCAATCACAGCTTGACAGCGCGTCTGGCCGACTCCAAGACGTTCAGCAGAAGCTTCAGACCGAGGAAGCTCGCGCCGCCGACCTTGCTGCGAAAGAGAGTGAGCTGCAATCGAAAATCAACAGCACGACAGAAGACCACGAGCGTCAACTTGCCGAATTGGTCCGCTCTAAGGAAAGGTCTGAAACTCAACTGAAGGATGTCAACAGCAGTCTCGTGCAGCGACTCCAAGTTGTTCAGCGAAAACTTAAGGCCGAGGAAAACCGTGCCGCTGAACTTGCTACCAAGGAGAATGACTTACAAGTACGGCTCGACAGCACGTCCGAGGACTACCAAACTCGACTGGCCGAATTGGCGCAGTCAAAGGAGACTATCGAAACTCAACTGCAAGAAGTCAAGGTGCAGCTACAGACAGCAGAGCAATCACACGAGAAAGATGCTGCCGAGCGAAACCTTGCGTCGGAAGCTGAAATTGATACACTGAAGAAGCACCACGTTGCGGACATTGAGCGCCAAGAGCTAGAGGCCAAGACTCGGCTGCAACGAGTCATCGTTGAAAAAGATGAGGCTAGTCGTCAGTTAGAAGAGCGCGCACGATCCGAACTTGAAGAACTCAAACATGCACACATTCAAAGTCTGCAAGAAGTGCGCAATGAAGCCGATGCTGCGTCTCTGCGCATCGACGATGAGCACAAGGCTCGCATAGACCTCCTCGAGACACGACTCAAGGAGACACAACAAGCTCATACTCGTGAGCTAGATGAGCACGAAGAGCGTGCTGGAGCAGAGCTAGCTGAGCTTAGGAGGGAACATGAAAAGTCATTGACCACATTGCAATTGAACCTCGAGAATAAGGCAGCCCAAGCAGATGCGGCACACGAAGACCGGTTCAGTGCACTTAAGAAAAATATCGAGGAACAAAATCAGAATTCGTTAAGCACATTGCGGTCTGAGCTCGAGAGCAGGTCAGCTGAGGCAGAATCAGCACACGATGAACGCGTCAGGACACTTCAGCAGAGTCTCAAGGAAGAACACGAGAAGTCGCTGAGCACATTGCAATCCGATTTCGAGAGCGAGGCAGCTGAGGCAGAAGCAGTATACGAGGAACGCCTCAATGCACTTCAGCAGAGTCTGGAGGAACGAGTTCGCAGTAGTGACGATTCACTGTCGGCTTTGCGTATAAAGCACGAAGAGCAAGTGGAAGAACTGCGCAAGAGTGCAACTGTCCAAGAAGAGCTAAGGACTGTGATCGAGCGCCAGCTGACTGACATGGAAGGCTTGCGCAAGGAAAGCAAAACACAAGTCGAGAGCATTCGACAAAGTGCCGCCTCCGAGCATGCTGCTGCCCAGAGAGAGCTGGAAGTCGGATTCGAACGCAAGATGGGTGACATGGACAGTGCGCACAACACACGCATCGCTAATTTGAGTAAAGAGCTGGAGGACAAATTGAACGAAGCCGAGTCTGCTCATGCACTGACCATTTCCGAGATGGGTACCAAACATCAAGCTCAGATTCAGGAACTTGAACGAAGTGCAGCATCCGACCACACGGCTGCACAGGAAGAACTTCGCGTCAAAATGGCCGACATGGATAGTGCGCGCAACGCTCGTATAGCTGAGCTCACACAAGAGCTGCAATCCCAGCTGGACAAGGCTGCCTCCGACAACGAGTCGACCTTAGCCAAGATGCGCGAAGAACATGAAGCTGAAGTTGCGAATGTTCGCGACAATGCCGCAACTCAGCAAATAGCCGTTGAGCATGCACTACGCAGTGAATACAAGACGCAAATCGACCAGGCAGGTCTCAGCCACGCTGCTGAACTTGCTGAAGTTCGACGTGGTCTTGCTACCACGCTCCAGGAAGCTGAATCCGCTAAAGATACTGCGCTAGCCGAGCTCAAACGTCAGCACGACGTGGAGATTGAAACCCTTCGCAAGGATGCTGCAGCCAAGCAGGCTGCTGTTGAGGAAGCGCAAACATCTCGTGTCACGCAATTGCAGTCCCAATCCGGGGAACGTCTCAAGGAGGTGCAAATTCAGCACAATGTCTCAATGGACGAGCTTAGACATGCTCATGAAGATGAACTCAAACAGGCGCAGGAAGCAAAGGCAGCCGAACTCGCTGCTTCGTTGGCTGACGCGGCCAAACAGCGTGAGGAACATCGGGCAGAACTTGAGGCACAACTTGCTGAGCTCAAACTTCAACACCAGCAACATACGAAGGAGATCGAAGACAACTTGACAAGACAGCTCTCTGAAAGTCAAGAAGCCAATCAACTCGAAATCAACAATATACACGCTCAGCACAAGAGTGAGATTGGCGAGGCCAGACTCAGCTACGAGAGATCACTGGATGAAAAGCTCCGTGCCAAGCAGGCAGAGCTGATACAACAGCATGAAAAGCAGATCATTATCATTCAGAAGTCTGCCGACGACCGTATCACCGCTAGCCAGTCCTTCGGTGATCAGCGCCTCGAGGATGCTGGGTTTGAGCACCAAAAGCAACTTCGAGAGTTCGAGAATCAGCGTCAGCAAGCAGCAACAGAACATGCCGCTGCTTTGGAAGCTCTTCGTCAAGAGCATGATGCTCACACTGCTACACTTCAACAGTCCGCAGACACTCGTATCGCTCTGATCGAGGGGACGAGTGCGCAGAGGATTGACGCGATTACCAAGGAGGACCTTGCCGCTCGTGAACAGCTTGAAAGCACGTTGGAGACAATCACAAATCAACTCGCTGAGCACGATGCACAACATGCGCAGATGTTGCGTGAGGCTGAGGAGCGGCTTGTGCAGACAAGGCAGAAGCTGGAGGATGAGCTGGAAGCTTCGAAAGTGTCACGCATCGAGCAGGAAGAGCAGCATGCTCAAGCACTTCGCACAGCAGAAGAAACTTCGCTACAATTGCGGCAAGCTCTTGAACAAGAGCTTGAAGACGCTCGTTCGTCCCTCAAGAGACACGATCAGGATCATTCGCAAGCCATTATCCTAGCACAACGTGAAGCCGAAGGTCGGATGTCTATGCTTCAAGCTGATCATGAACAAAGTCTTACCGAAGCCAAGCGACGCTTCGAGGACGGCCTCGCAACCAAGGATCAAGAACATCTCAGTGCGATCACTGCCGCCAAACGCGCAAGCGAGGACAAGCACACCGAGTTCGAACAGTCATATCATCAAGCCAACGAAGATGAGAAAGCTACCATCCAACGGGAAGCGCAAGAGAAAATAGCTTCGATGGTATCGCAACACGAGACGGCGTTAGCAGATGCTGAACGTCAAAACGAGGAAAGAGTCGCGAAGATCAGTCAGGAACATGCACAAGCTATCATTGACGCCAAACGTGCCAGTGAAGACAAATATACCGCCCTTGAGCAGGACTACCAGAAATCTGTTCAAGACGAGCGGGCAGCAGAGCGGGAACAGGTGCAAAAGTCTGCAGGGGCACAGAATGCTCAGGCGGTTTCAGAACTACAAGAAGCGCATAAGGCGGAGCTCGCAAAGGCCAAGCAGGACTTGGACAATACCGTCTCCGAGCTTACTAGGAGATATGAGGATGCCTTCACAAAAGCACGACAAGAGGTACAGGATCATGCCGCCCAATCACACCAGCGATCGATGGCTGACCTGGCCACTAAACACGCAGAAGAGCTCGACGCCGCAAAACGGTCTACTGAGGGCAGAATCGCAGAGCTTGAGCAGCAATATCAAGCGCAGAGCACCTCTACTCAATCTGCGTGGCAGGCCGAGCGCACAGAGTCTGAAGCCACACTACGGCGGAGTCTCGAAGAGAGGATCACCATACTCGCAAGCGAGCACCAACAGGCTGTGGAGAAGGTACGAGACAGCGAAAGGCAACATGCTACCCAAGCTACTGCTGCTGCAAGAGCCCAGCTCGAAGAAGAACATCGCCGTGCGACGCGCGAGCTCGAAAGCTCCTTCCAAACCATGACGGCAGAGAAAGCGAGCGAGACGCGTGCTACGTATAACCAGCGACTGCAACAGCAGATTCAAGAACTCGAAGCAGCACATCGAAGCTCGATGGCTGAAAGAGAACGTAAAGCCTTGGAAAGTGGTAGGACTGAAGCTGAGGGCTTGCACGAAGTTAACCTTGTAAGCAGTTTTTACGAGTTAGTGTGAGGGAGTCTCTCGGTAAGCTGACTCTTTTCGCAGGCGCATGTTAAACGGGAGCATAATGCTATGTTGCAGGAGAAAGATCGCAAGATCCAAGAGCTCGAAGGTCGCCTCATGCAGAACAGCAGTCCACTCGCAAGCCTGCAAGACAAGCTCAGGCAGGCTGAAGCTAGAAAGCAGGAAAACGACAAGCTGACGATAAATCATCTGTCGCAGATGGAAGAAGAGTTATCCGAAGCTTTGGAGCATCGTGATCAGATCGAGCTCAAACTCAAGACACAGTCGGCCGAGTTTATTGCATTGCGCGAGAGACATCAAGCCGCCATGTCGAACAGCATGCAGATGGAAAGAAATAATACGAGCTTACGGGATGAGCTTTCAGCTCTTCAGACACGTCTCTCGCGGACTGAGCAGATGCATGCTCAAGCCGAAAGTCGTGGGCTTGCTCTAGCTGGTGAAGTGTCTCAGCTTCGACAAATTGCTCAACAGGCCACCGCTCCTGCCGAGCAGGCGAAGAGTGGAGGTCTCTTCCGATCTGGCTCTGTCCTCAAGAAGAAGAACCGAGCGCAGAGCGAAGACTTTGGTGGTCGTGGACCCCCACCGTCTTCAGGCTCTAGAGCGTCTGTATCCGATCTTTCAATCGCTCCCGACCAATTCGAGCAGTTCACGACAGTGAACACGAATCGTTCGAATGGGGACCAGGCGAGTATTTCTTCCGCCTCCGGCAGCATTGGCCGCAGTAATTCACTACTCCGTCGCATGGGCCTGCGAAAGAAACGAAGTGGAGACCTGTCAATGTCGTCTCCTGCACAGTCCACAGCCAGCTTTGTCGATACAGCTGATCGTTCGCCGACACCGAGGCTTCGTACATCTGTTGATTTCGGAGGACGATCAGACATACCACGACCGGTCGGACGTCTCGCTACCATTCCAAGTAGTGATCTCTTGGAAGAAATGGCACCTTCGAACGTCCGACTGAATAAAGCTGAGACGCAAATATCGCCTACACACGTACGTTCACCGTCGAACGCTGAAAATGCTCCACCGGGTTCGGATCGGAGGACGAGCATGACGAGTAAGCTGCCCCTGCCTCTGCAAGCAGATTCCGAGCGACCGCGGACTCTGGACGGTCGAACAACGCCTATCATGTCAACGAATTCGGCAGTTCCAGTCTCGAATATCTCAACACCAACATCCCCAGGCTCAACTCTCCTCAAGCTCCGCAAACCAGCCGAAGAGCGCGATCGCGAGCGCTACCAACCGCACCAACCACACAAAAACAACAGTGCTAGCAACGTCATGAATACCCCATCCAGTCCCCGACCGTCTCACCAGACTTTCAACAGTTCTGCTACAGCGGAAACCGCTGACACCTTGAGTCCGCTGAGCTCGCCAACGCTGGCAGAGGCTGTGGTGCAGGGTACTGGGAATGGGAATGGGAATGGGAAGGCGGTCGAGAAGGAGACTGCGAGTCCGCCCGGGAGACATAGTTTGGAGAGGGAGAGGACGGGGAGACATTTGCCGACGCTGAGTTTGGCGGAGAGGCAGAGTAGAGCTATGGCGGAGGAGGGGAGGAAGGGGGGTGCTGCTGCGGCGGGAAAGGGCGTGTAGTGCTGGACCGGGTGGCATATTATGAGAGATTGGGGGCCTGAGAGATTGGGGAGATATATTTAAATGGCTTATATCCGTGTGTCATATTTATAGTCGAATCGATGTTATATTCACGTTCACCAAACAAAATCATTGGATGAGGTGTCCTCTGTCGGAAGGTCAGAAGAAGAAGGCGAAATGCAAAGAACAAAGGCGACGGGGATTATAACACGACAAGCATTTGTCATTCGTCAACGTTCACTGGAAACCCGCCTCGCTTGCTTTCCAGGCAGACGGATATACCATCCAGTCTCTCCTCATGTGTAGGAGAGGGGTATCATAATTTACACGCCGCCATCCCATGATCCCAAACGCCGTCGTCGCCCCATCATCATCATACACATCTTCAGCCTCAAGAGCTTCCCATCAATACCCCGCTTGCCGCACCGGCTCAGGATACTGTACCGTCCCGCCGACTTTATACCTCGCATACCCACTACTCGCACTCTCCACCATTTTCGTCGTAGCCTCCGTAGCGCCCTTGGCTGCCGCCAATTCCCGGATACGCTTCACAAGATTCCCCACGGGAAGATACGGCCGTTCTTCTTTATAGATCAGATCCAGCTTGGCCTGGCTTTCAAACGCGTGTTTCCTGTAGTGCTCCTTGATCAACTGCTTGGGCTCGTCGTCGTCGTCGCCGCCTCCGGTGTCGGTCACGCCGTATACGACCTTTGAACACCCATCAAAGGAACAGCGCCAGATGCCGTCGGGTCCCTCGGCGAGATAGGATGGTAGGGGTTCGTCGACGATGCGGATGTGTTGGACTTCCTTTTTCTGTTTGCTGCGTTGTGCCGGAATGGAAGGGTTTGCCGTTCCGAACACGGATTCTTCGATGGGTGTGGTCGAGGGGTCTTCCGAGGGCGAGATAATGATGGTCGAGCTTTCTGTCTGCTCGTCGAGCTTTTTGCGTTTGGAGTAGCGCTGTTGACGGTGCGTTTCGGCTAGTTTGCGCTGGGCTCGGGCTGCTGTTGATTCGGTGGGAAAGGCAAGGGTGATGTCCATGCCGACGTCGGTCATGGAGACGTCTTCAAACATCGACTGTGCCTCGTTTGATTGCCCTTTGAGCGATAATTTGCCGCTCTTTGGGTGTGTTTTGCCTTTTCCTTTCCCTGCTGTGTATACATGTATAGTATCCTCGTCTTCATGTTGTGTAGGCGGTGTTGTCACGGTTGTATCCTCTAGCGTCGAAGACAATGTCGACCCGATACTCTTGATGAACCGAAATATCGCCGTCTTCTTCCAGTTGATGTTCTCTGCGCGTTTCTGCATGCTCGTCATCAAGAACTGATTGTGCTTCTTGAGTACCGCCTCCGCTGCCGTTGCATCCGCACAGTCGTGTGAAGGTTCCTCTGCATACAGCTCTAACATTCTTTCTGCCGAGGGAGGCGTGTCTTTCTTCCGTAGCTCTCTGTGCGCATCTGCCAGGAAGTAGAACAATACCACTGCTTCTACCATTCCTTTGTAGACCTCCCTATACCTCCGACTCGGCTTCAGCTGAAACCACCCTGCCTTTCCCAACGCCCATATCGCCACCTCGCCTTCTTCCATTTGTCCATAGCTGAATGTGCGGACCTCGGTCACCTCGATATTCACAGGACATGATATGGATGGTAGGAGAAACTTGACGCTTGGAACGTGATCAAGCTTGCCTATGATGTTTATGGGATTGTTTGCGTCGGCATCGAGAAGAGAAGTGAGTTTATGGTCGTGGTCGAGGATCTCGACTTGGGAGAGCGAGAAGATGGGAAAGTCGTCTGAATCGAGTATAGTAGGATCGAGAGGTTTGAGCACGGTACTCTCGAGAGAGGGTTTCATGCTGGCGATAGACCTATGCCAAGGCCTAGCATCTTCCCCCAGGTCTTATTACAGCTGGATCACTGAGGATGGTCTTCAGGGTGATTCCGAGTCATCTATTGCGAGGTAGACGCGCTTCGGCATGTGGTCCGGTCGGATATAACTTAACTCCAGGCTTCAAGGGCAGCTTCACTTTAATTCTTGGAATTGTCTTGCATCATTTCTCAAACAGGTCTTGTGACAGAGTCACTCGTGCTGTGACGTATCCTTGCTATACGTCCCTTGATACTGCCGTTTGCAGGAGAAACAGCTTACAGAGCTCCGGTCAGACGTCCCTTGAGGAATGCAAAGTCATACCATCTTCAAGTCAATCATGTCGTCCTCCACAGACATCTCCCGTGGCAAGATAGTCGAAGGCGTGCTCGGTCCGTCTTTCTCGTCTACTCCATCCTCACCACCTTCCTGACCCTCCCTTACCAGCCATCCACAAACCCACCGGTCCAACCTCCGCCAAAGTCCTCAACGACATCCAAAACCTCTTCGACAAATCCGCCCTCTTCGCGCCATGGCTAGCTCGTGAGCGAGCGAACCGCGACGCAGAGTCAGATCGACAACACAAGAAACGACGCGGGTTTAACAGACACATCAAGGTCAAGGTTGGGCATGGCGGCACACTCGATCCTCTCGCGACAGGTGTGCTCATCACTGGTATAGGCCGTGGAACAAAAGATTTAAACAGGTTCGCGAATCACGTCAACAAGAGCTACGAAGCTGTGGTACTCTTCGGAGTAGCCACAGATACATATGATTGCGAGGGGAAAGTGATAGGGCGGAAACCGTATGAGCATGTGACGGAAGCACTGGTACGGGAGAAGCTGGCAGGATTCAGAGGGAAGGGATTGCAGAGACCTCCGATATTCAGTGCTATTAAACAGGACGGCAAGCCGTTGTATGAGTATGCGAGGGAAGGGAAGAAGCCACCGAGGGAGATTGAGAAGAGGGAGGTTGACGTGCTGGAACTGGAACTGGTGGAGTGGATGGAGGGTGGGAGGCACAATTACAAGTGGCCGACAGAAGAAGCGACCCCGCAAGAGAAGAAGTTTGCAGAGATGCTTTCAGAGGTGGACAATGTGGCGACAGTGAAAGAGGAAGAGGCACAATCAATTGCCGTGAAAGAAGAGCTAGAAGATGAGGATACCACGAATAGCACAGCAGAAGAAGACGAACGACCTCCCACATCAAACACCGACATCAAATCAAAAGATTTAGAGACCAATCCATCCGCCACCAAATCAGAGCCATCCACAAAACTGAAGGATACCACCTCACCACCACCCTCCACCCACATGTCCGGCGCCCTGCCCAACGATCCACCGTTGTCCACGCATCCCCCACTTCCACCCGCCGTCCGCATTCGCATGACTGTAACGTCGGGTTTCTACGTACGCTCCCTCTGCCAAGCCTTCGGCGCGGCCGTCAATTCCTGCGCCTTAATGTCCTCCCTCATACGCACGCGGCAAGGCGAATTCGAGCTCGGAAAGAACGTGGTGGACTATGAGGATTTCGAGAAGGGTGAGGAGGTGTGGGGGCCGAAGGTTGAAGCGGCGTTGTTGGCGTCGCAGGGAGAGACAGAGAGCCAGGAAAGAAGTGGCAAGCGTGAGAGATCTGAGGATGGAAGTGAAAGAGGAGGGAAAAGGCAGGAGACG
>Ga0058702_10000474_pt1 | contig 17056 bp, 20 predicted proteins | sample AgamicOrSfe_FD_83781 | JGI IMG/M metagenome (GOLD analysis project Ga0058702, IMG submission 83781) | Agave microbial communities from Guanajuato, Mexico - Or.Sf.e | ecosystem: Host-associated > Plants > Phyllosphere > Phylloplane/Leaf | place: Guanajuato, Mexico | collected 2012-05-30 | reverse complement strand
GGGGACGTGGACGTGGATTTCAGAGATGGTAAGGAGGTTGTATATTGTATGAATACCCCGGAAAAGGCGTTCTAATGGCAAGTACGAAGAGATAGAGCGAAAATCGAGAGGACCATGACCCCAGTGAACTCTTTACAAGCATAATAGGATTATTCTTTCACCGACTCGACATCGCTGCATACATGGCATTCATTGACAATGTCATTCTATGGGTGAACCAGTTAATCCTAGGCAATCCTCGACGTTCGGCAAAAGATCTCCTGAATATCCTGAATGTACCTGCGGAAGTACTGAAAACTGAATACATTGTCTACATTGATGTTGTCGAGACCAAACTCGTGGTGCCTACCACCGTATCAGCGCCGACGAGCTCAACCGATTCTGACGCTGCTAGCGTCGGTGAAGGACTCGAAGCCGTGCAGTCACGTCGAGATCCAGCACGTAGGATCGGAGGTCGTCGTCGTTCGAACCGTCGGAGACGTCACTAGTCTCCGTATACTAGTAGTGCAATACTCAAATCTAGTAAGAAAGACCTGTCTGGTAGTTTCTTCACTGAACTAACGTTTGCAGGTGTCCATGGCCTTAAATGGCTGAAGACATACAATGCTGCGAAGAGAGGAGTGGAAACATGACCTTAACTCGAAGGGGAGCATATCTAATCGCAGGTTTCAAGCCCAATGCTGTAATGCATATCCGTGTTGCACTTATCAATCCCATCTCGTACACACTCAGGATTATGGCAGTATCACTGGAAGGACTTCTTACCGATTTCCTGCATTCACTGGACTTTGGCGCAACCCGGGATCACAAATACTTGAACCCAACCATCAAAGCTGCCAGTGAAGCCGCTATGACTGGCTCTACTACTCCGACTTGGCAGGGCCTCAACCGCGCGCACCAGTTCAAACAAGGGTGCAGTCGCAAAACCGATGATCCTTGCTGTTTTGACGAGTTCAACAGTGCCTGTGACACAAGGTTTAGATGGGTTTGGCTGAACGACAAGTTGGCCCGGATATGCAGCAATTGCTCAGCCAGGCTACACGATTTCCGACTCAAGCAGGAGCAACTGGCAGGCCACCGACTCAGCGAAGCCCTTGTTTGGACAGAATTTGAGGCCAAACAGACCGACAGGGCAAATTTCGATGCCTGGAAAGACGAGCCACACTGTTGCCCATATTGTCGAGTAGATCACTCCGGTCGGTAGACTGCTCCATACATCACTGGGCGTGACTTTCCAATGTGCCCAGCATGCTACGATGTCCAAAAAAAACTCAATGATCCGCATCCATCAGAGGAAGAATTTGCTGAGAACGTAGGAGTGCATTTCAGTGCGCTCAGTGGAGCGTCAGGCTTGCATTGATGCGGGATCCCTATGCCCATTCTGTGGTCAACCCAACGAAGGCGCATGGAATCTACCAAGGACTACGAAGCCGTCGAAGCCGTGCTGCAACCGATGCGCCGGTAAGATCCGGATATCAGGGCCTCCGTCGTCAGAAGAGGAGTTCACTCAAGCTCGACATGCAGAGGTAGAGGCAGAAGTACCCTTCCTCCGACATTCTTCAGAGTTCGGCGAATTCGTGGCGACGAAGTCACCTTGTCCGTACTCCACCAAAACCAAACGATGGCGGTTGATATCTGCCAAGTAGTACAGGACTACTGAAGCAGCCTTGTAAGCCTTGCGGTTGCGTGCGCAGGAGAGAGAAGTCACGTCCAGCGACAGATGTCGAGTTTCGCAAGACTCGTCGTGAGTTGACGGAAGCTCAGGCCAAAAAGAGCAAGCGTACTTGAGCACTGCCCGCGGATGTTCACCGATTGCTTGGTTGATGGTGCTAAAGGTTCGACCGAGGACGGTCCCAACGCGGTTATCAATACTAATAGTGAAGTTTGAGGAAGTTTCAGGTGCCTACAGGTACTAATGAGCGTTTCTTGAGAGCCTACCGTGCCTGTCAATCCGCGATGTACCCAACTTTGAGTTCTGACCGAGCTGATCTCCGTCGGAACGGCTGAGGCTGCAGAACGGACATCCAGGTTACCATTCCAAAGGCATTATTTATGATGCCTCAATCATCTTGCCACTCCTATGACCAAGCCCGCGCGTACAACACAGTGCCGCATGTACAGAGACATGTTCAAGGACACCATGCACAACTCGGTAAGGCGGCACGCGAGCATAATGGCTCGGCACATGAGCTCCACCGCGCTTAATAAACAAAAGGAATGACGCACTCTTCTTGGTCGGATCTCTCCCGCCGCCAAGATTAGGCAACACTCCATATATAATAATGCTTCTCGAGTCTTGCATAGTACCCAAGAAGAATTATAGTTGATCGCGTCTCGAGTGTGAAGAGACACATTCACAACAGACGACATCCACATCATGAGGGTCACGACTTCTTTCGCTGTGTCTCTGATCGCCGCTCATGAGGGTGAGTACCGTGCTGCATCAAAGCGAATGCGTTGAAATTTTAACAACTCAGCAGTGTCAGCATTTGCTGTTGGCCATCCTTCCCTCGAAAGCCACGCTATCGCTGCTGCTGCAGATCTTGTCATCCGCGCCGACCCTTCAAACCAACCTAATGGCTACACGCCCACAATAGGAGCATGTCCACAGACTCCTCCTACAGTCCGAAGTGCCACTGGACTTTCGTCAGAAGAGGTAGCATGGCTCAAGACAAGAAGATCTAATACAGTACAGCCTATGATAGACCTGCTTGGTCGGCTCAATATCACTGGGTTCAATGCTTCGACATATATCAACACACACGCGAATAATGTCACATCATTGCCGAACATTGCAATCTCGGCATCAGGAGGAGGGTACAGAGCTATGCTCAATGGTGCTGGGTTATTATCTGCATTCGATAGCAGGAGCGACAATGCTACGGCGCCGGGTCATCTGGGAGGACTACTGCAGTCTGCGACGTACTTGTCTGGGCTGTCAGGCGGCAGGTAGGAATCAAGGGAGTGTCTGCTTGACTTGCAAAGACTAATGCCTTGGTTCAGCTGGCTGGTTGGCAGTCTGTACGGGAATAACTTCACGCGAGTACGTCTTTCCAGCTTGGATACTCTTTGCATTTCGCTGAATGAGCATATTTAGGTCGAGGACATCACCAATCAAGATGGATCGCTCTGGGATTTCACAAACTCGATCTTGGAAGGACCCAACAGAGGCATTCAAGCACTGACGACTGTCGAGTACTATGACGATCTTTATAATGCTGTTTCGGACAAGGTATTATAGATTTACACTTTCCTGTCTTTGTCACCATCGTCTAACTTACTCTAAGGCCGGGGAAAACTTCAACGTCACCCTCACAGACTTCTGGGGACGGGCTCTTTCATATCAGCTCATCAATGCTACCGACGGTGGTCCATCATATACCTGGTCTAGCGTGGCGACACAAGAGTTCTTCACAAATGGTAGTGTGCCGATGCCTATCATTATCGCCGATAGCCGGAATCCAGGCGACATTGCCATTCCTGACAACACAACTATCTACGAATTCAATCCCTGGGAAATGGGCAGCTGGGATGGAACTACCTACGCGTTCTTCCCATTACAATACGTTGGCACTAACATGTCAAATGGCAATGTGATTGACACAGGCAGATGTGTTACCGGTTATGACAACATCGGCTATGTCTATGGAACATCATCCACACTTTTTAATCAGATCGTGCTGCAATTCAATTCGACAGTTTCGCTACCGCAAATTCTTGAGAACTCCATACAAGATGCGCTGAACCATTTTGGTAAAACAAACAATGGTGAGTTCTTTCACAGCCCGTCAGACGACAGTCCCGCTAATGAGATCTACCACAGACATTGCCAGCTGGAAAAATCCTTTCGTCGGAATCCACCCTGATACGAACCCGAGCGTCAATGCTGCCGAGCTCACCCTGGTGGACGGAGGTGAAGATGGTGAAAACATTCCCCTCCATCCCGTGATCCAGCCGTACCGCGAAGTCGACGTAATCTTCGCCATCGACTCCTCCGCCGACACTACCTTCTTCTGGCCCAACGGAACCTCTCTCGTTGCCACTTACGAGCGCAGTCTCAGCGCCCTCCAGAACAAGACCAACTTCCCATCAATCCCCGACCAGAACACCTTTGTCAACCTCGGGCTCAACACCCGACCTACGTTTTTCGGGTGCAATTCAACCAACTCAACACTTCCTGGCAGCACACGCCCAGCACCTCTAATCGTCTACTTGCCCAATGCCCCCTACAGCTTCAACTCCAACGTGAGCACATACGACCTTAGCTACAGCGATTCCGACCGCGACAGCATCATCACCAACGGCTACAACGTCGCCACTCGTGGTAATTCCAGCACTGAGATGTGGCCTACATGCGTTGGCTGCGCGATCTTGAGCCGGAGTTTGGAGAGGACAGGCACGGCGGTGCCAGCGGTGTGTAATACGTGCATGACGGATTATTGCTGGAATGGTCAGGTGAACTCGACTACGCCTGCGAACTATGATCCGACGCTGATGGTGCCGGCGGCGGCAGCAGCAGCGGCAAAGAGTGCTGCGATTGATGTTTGTGCACCAAGGATGAGTATGGTGGCCATGGCCGCTGCTCTCGCTGTTTTCGCATTCATGGCATAAGGTCAATATGTGACGGGGAGTGAAGCATATCAGGAGGATTTCCAAGTTCATGTACCATTGGATGTGAAATGATGTACCATAGCCAGCCGGACAAGCACTGATAAGCATCTTCTTCCCTAATGATCACTGTGAAACGCGGAGATTGTGGATCCAGCACCCCGCTATGTGCGTACCCTGCATGAAGCTTAGAGCAGCGCGACCTTGACCTTCAGATTAGATTGTGTCACAGATCTCGAAGTCATCAGCCTATATAACGAGCGAAAGTACAAGCTAGCTGCTGCTGCACAAGACACCATCTGCAGAGGACTCCACCAATATGGCCCACTCGCACGCTCACGATCACCATGCCTCACACTCGCACGACGCCGCAATAGATCACGGACACACACATGAGATACTCGATGGACCAGGCTCCTACCTGACCCGCGAGCTTCCAATTGTTGAAGGGCGGGACTGGAAAGATCGAGCCTTCACAGTTGGCATCGGAGGGTGAGCGCGTCATGCTCAACTCCTACTTCGAACGCACTATTGACGACACACCGCTAGCCCTGTAGGATCGGGCAAGACCGCTCTCATGCTCGCCCTCTGCCAGATACTCCGCGATCGGTACTCAATCGCTGCCGTCACAAACGATATCTTCACACGAGAGGACTGCGAATTTCTCGTCCGTCACTCTGCTCTTCCCGCCGAGCGCATCGAGGCTATCGAGACTGGAGGCTGCCCTCACGCGGCAGTCCGGGAAGATATATCTGCGAATCTCGCCGCGTTGGAAGGTCTGCATCGGCGCTTCGACACGGATCTCCTGCTTATCGAGTCTGGTGGTGATAACCTTGCGGCCAACTACAGTCGCGAGCTTGCAGACTTCATCATCTACGTTATCGACGTGAGTGGAGGCGACAAGATCCCACGGAAAGGCGGACCAGGGATAACGCAGAGTGATCTGCTCGTGGTGAACAAGACGGATTTGGCGCACGCTGTGGGAGCAGACCTAGGGGTGATGGAGCGGGACGCTAAGAAGATGAGAGATGATGGACCTACTATCTTTGCGCAGGTGAAGCATGGGAAGAATGTGGATGCTATTGTGGATCTGATAGTGAGCGCGTGGAAGAGCTGTGGTGCGGATGAAGCGTATAGGAAGAGGCATTGAGTAGTATATACGGAAACGGACTGTCGGAAGTACAGTATCAGATATTCGGTTCTGCACAGAATTTCACAATACTCTTTCCAGGACCTTTGAACACTTTTGATGATACAGGTATCAGAACACGGAGAGACATTGCTGGTATTCCTAGACTACACAGAGTTGCGCTGCAATGAAGCATCTGTGTGTACACTCACGGATTGCAGCCAGCTCCATTTCCCTTAATTCTAGCCAGCAGGCATTACAAGGTACTGATAACAATGCGTTTCAGACTGGTATCGGACCCCGCATTTGCTGGAACCAAGGTTCATGATGTGTCAACGTCCCGCAGAGCCTCATGACGGAGATTTGTGATGCAGACATGTGCTTCGCCGGCATCCATGACACAGCACAACGCATGACCTGTGCCCATCTGCCTGCAACACACCTTGGCTATGCGGAGCTGTATGGCTGGAATACCACACGCAGACATGATACCATAGCCCCGAACCATGGCAGTCCAGACAAAGCTCCATTCTGCCATCACAGAGTCCACAGTCAGGAAACTCCTCAGCGACCTCACAAGCCTCTACCTCAAGCACCGCACGAACGTCTCCCGCGCACTCTACCTATCGCTCTTCGTAGCCCTCCTCAATCGCATTCGCAATGCGATCGCCGAGCAGAAAGCCGCTGCGGCACAATCGAAACGCCAAGTCCCGCCCGTCAAAACACCAGACGGCAAACCAAAGAAAGTAGAGCTGAATAGGGAGTTCTTCCGAAGTCTGCTTCGTCTCCTCAAGATTGTCATACCAGGATGGAGGAGTCAAGAGCTGAGGCTGCTCATCAGCCAGAGTATATTCCTCGTGGTACGGACACTGCTGAGTCTATATGTTGCGGAGCTGGACGGGAAGCTTGTCAGCAGTCTAGTCAAAAGGCGCGGTCAAGCGTTCCTGACTGGTCTTGCATGGTGGATGGTTGTAGCGGTACCCGCCACCTTTACAAACTCGATGCTCAGTTATCACCAGTGCAAGCTCGCTCTCCAGTATCGTACCAGGCTCATATCTCACATACACTCGAAGTACCTCTCGAACATGACATTCTACTCCTTGTCCGCTATAGATGACCGGATAAAGAACGCCGACCACCTTATCACGGCGGACGTCACCAAGTTCTCCAACTCGCTGGCCGAGTTGTACTCGAACCTGGCTAAACCAGTACTCGACATGACGATCTACAACTACTCTTTATCCCGTGCTGTTGGTGGTGAGGGACTGTTCGCTCTAGGTCTCATCGTCCAGGTATCCGCTTCACTCATGCGAGCACTTACGCCGCCATTTGGCAAGTACGTTGCGGATGAAGCTCGACTGGAGGGCGAATTCAGGTTCCAGCATGGCCGGCTCATCGACTTTGCGGAAGAGATAGCGCTGTACTTTGGTCATGAAGCCGAGAAGGATACTCTGGATAAGGGCTACTTCACACTGATCAAGCATGTCAATCGGATATTGAGGCGCCGATTCTGGCATGGCTTTATGGAAGACTATGTCATCAAGTATTTCTGGTCTGCCATGGGATTGTTGTTGTGTAGTGTACCAGTATTTGTAAGACTACCAGGTGAAGGACGTACCACCGGAGGAGATCGCACTGGAGGTAAGTGGTTGGATACAAGACAGAGGATACGTTAGAGCAGAGTCCCATGCCTCTTCCCCAGGGTCTCTCTACACTTCTGTTCAAGCTAGGCTGGGAAACGGAGACACACTAACCTCGCGTCCAGACTTTGTGCGTAATCGTCGCATGCTTCTCTCCTCCTCGGACGCCTTCGGTCGAGTCATGTTCTCATACAAAGAGATCATAGAACTTGCTGGCTATACTTCGCGTGTCGCTAGCCTGCTGGACGTCATCGAGGATGTTCAGAAGGGCAACTTCAAGAAGACGCTGGTTTCCTCAGCGGACGTGGGAGACAACGCATCAGTACTGAAGGGGCGAGGCACAATCATCGAAGGAGATGACATCGAGTTTGACAAAGTGCCGATTGTGTCACCGAACGGTGATGTTCTTGTCAAGGAGTTGTCCTTTGTCATTAAACCCAGTGAACACCTTCTCATTGGTGAGCTCGAACTTGAACATCACACGTCCAAGTCCACTCTTTCTCTAACCTTCATCACACAGTTGGTCCCAACGGATGCGGCAAATCCTCCCTCTTCCGCATTCTCGGCTCTCTCTGGCCCTGCTAGTACGTTCCTCACCTTCCCACAATGCCCCATACTAACTCTCACCCAAGCGGTGGCACCGTCCGCAAACCCGCTTCCCACCAGATCTTCCTCCTCCCGCAACGTCCCTACCTCCCCCACGGCACTCTCCGCGACCAACTAATTTACCCCGACTCCCTCTCCACCATGCGTGCCCACAATATCACTGACGACATCCTCCTCTCCCATCTCACCACTCTCGGCATCTCCTCTCTCGCAACCCGTCACCCCTCTGGCTTCGACTTCACCAGCACAGCCTGGTCCGACATCCTCAGCATCGGCATGCAACAGCGCATCGCCATGGCGCGACTATTCTATCACCGTCCAAAATATGCGATTCTGGACGAATGCACGAGTAGCGTCACGCCGGAGGTGGAGGAGGTCATGTATAGGGAGGCGAAGAGGTTGGGAATTACGCTGTTGACGGTCAGTCATCGACGGAGTTTGTGGAGGTGGCATGAGCGGATTTTGCAGTTTGATGGGAAAGGGGGGTATTGGTTTGGGGTTTTGGAGGCGGAGAGGAGGGGGAGATTGGAAGAGTAAGTCGCGTTGTGAAGGAAGGGGAAGGGGAGAGTTGTTGCTAATGCGCTGTGAACAGTGAGAAGGAAGAGCTTGACTTGCAGTTGAGAGCCGTGCCAGATATAGAGCGCAGGATTTCTGAGCTTACAGCGGCACAAGAATTGCAGCACTAGGACATACACGTGGCAAGATCTCTGTGGCACTCATTCCAAAAGAGACAAGATTTTCACTCCGCATCTGCAGATCTTCCACTGTCTTCTCATTCTTCGGAAAAAGGCGCCTCCTGCCAGCCACCCTTCTTCTCTTTTCAACAGCACAAGAACACCAGCCATGCATTCCATCGTCTCATCCTCATAATGCAGAAAGAATGACATCAGCCGCCTTCTCACTAATCATCAAAATCGGCACCGTGATGAAGAACCCGGGAATCCGTGGGAATGCTGCCGACACCTGTTAGCCACGCTTTCTGACACGCACCCAAGATACTCTCCGACTCACCACTAGCATCAACAACCCTCAGCCCCTCCGTCCCCCTAACCCTAAATGCACTATCCAACACAGCCATCTCATCCCCATCTGCCCCAATCGGACACGAACAGCTCGCATGATGGCCCCAGCCCTGCGTGTCGACGAATTCAGCCAATGAGCCGTCGTCACTCGTATACGCTGGTCCGGGCACCACTTCTGTGGCGGTGCCGATGGTGGCGTTCATGAAGTTCGCGTTGATCGAACGCGCGAAGGTCAGGGCTTCCTGCACGGCGAGACTGTCGAGGGAAGCGGTGGCGTTGCCCCCTGTGCCTTCGGACAGGTAGTGGAAGTGGATGCTGGGGGGAATGGTGGCGTCGGAGGAGGTGAGGTTGACCGTGCCAGCACGATTTCTGTAGTGCCATTAATGACGATGATGGCTCGAGGGTAGAGTATCAAGACTCACCGAATATGCGCCTTCAATACCGCCCACGTCCACGAATGCAGGTTGATAGCGTTCGTATAATCCGGATAATACCCCCTGAAATAAGTCGGCCCTCCATAAACAATCAGATCGTTATCGTCAGGAAACTCGGAGTCCTGCGCAACAGTGCTCGACTTCATCGTTATACCAAAGGGTATGCCATTTGTCCCATACGGGCCGAAGTCCGTCCTATTCTCCTGCCACTGGTTGTAGCAAGCGTCGGGAATACCTGGATATGCAAAGGTGCAGTTTTCGAATTCGGTAAAGTCGGTGGTGGTGTTCAGGACGACGGTGCTTTCCAGGCGATCTTGCAGGTTGGTGCCGACGCCGGGAAGGTCGACGATGACGGAGATGTTGAGGCTTTCGAGCTCGGCGCGGGGTCCGATGCCGCTGAGTTTGAGGAGTTGGGGAGTGTTGAAAGCGCCTTGGTGGTGTTAGTCATCTGGGCAGATCAATGGAGAATATAGACGACGTACCAGCCGAGAGGATGACTTCTCGTGCGGCGTGCACAACTGCCGTATTGACGGTGGTCCCGTTATATCGAGGATCTGGCAGTCATCAGCATTGGCAAGAAGAGACAGGGCAGTACCCAACAACATACCAGCTTGATACAAACTCTGTCCCCGCATATACTCCACTCCAGTCGCGACAGGAGTGCCCGAAGAATTATCAAACAACACCTTCGTAACCAGCGAATTCGGCAAAAAGTCCAGCGGCGCGCCAGAAGCCATAGTATTGAGGACGAATTCGCGAGGTGTATTCCGCACACCCTGGTGCGTATGAATCGGGATCTGGAACATCCCCAACTTGCTATCACGATCAGGCGTGTCTCTGTTCATATCACCCTGATTCTGGAGAAGAGAGGTAAGACCTGCGATTGTGTTTACGATCGGGCCAACGACAGCGGACCCGAGAGTCTGTGCGGCTGCGTATGTCATAGCGAGGATCTTGGAGTCGCTGAAGGGGACGGAGAGAGGTGGCTGTTCGGTGTATAGCCAGCCTTCGAAACCATGACCGGAGGTGTTGGCAGGTAGGTAGGAGTTGTGCTCGAGCTTTTGGAAGTACGTCCGCATGTTTGCAGGAGACCAGGTGGCGTCGCCAGTGAGCTGTACTCAATGTCAGCCGAAGAGTCATTCGTCCCTCCACTGCGCCACGACCGTCCATATATCAGTCTTTGGCGCTCTGCTCGGAACCTACATTCTGCACAAACGTCCAATCATCATCCTGCGGCGTGACCGTAATCAACGCATTATGCGCCGCGCACCCTCCCAACGTCGCCGCCCTCGGATACCACACCCCGAGATACTCCGCCCCCTCCGGCGGCGCAGTGCCCACATACTGCGTCCCATTTGGCAACGCATACACGCTTTTCTCGCTCGCCTTTGCCAAGGCATCGTCGTCATACTGACGAACAAAGTAGTTCCAATTCATGGCCGGGTTTTCAGGCGCCCAGGAGTACAGCAGAGGGACTTGGTAGTCTTCGAGGGCGCCTTCGTCTTGGCCCGCGTCGATGAGGAGGGTCTTGTGGCCGGCGAGAGCGAGGCGCGCGGCGAGAGGGCCGCCGCCGGGGCCGGCGCCCACGATGATGTATTCATAGGACGCTGGGCAGGATTGAGCGAGCGCGTATGGTGCAGTTGTGAGAGCGAGAAGGACCGACAGGACGAGAGAGGCCGTCATGCTGAGTTGTACAGTGGTACAAGGTTCTCAATCGGATGAGGTGAGGTGAGGTAAGAATAGGATATGTAATGCGGTTAACCTCAAATATAATCAATAGCTGCAGTCGCCGATGAAACTCACGTCATGTTAGGCTGTTGGCTTTGGATGGACTGCGTGTAAACAATAATATCATTCCTGTCAGGCATGGCCGTGCCGTTTTTGACGTCGTGGAATGTGGCGAACTTTGGGGTCACGTACTGGGGTGTAGGCCGGTAATGAGGAATGCGCGACATCATCAGCATTGGTCAGCAAGGTCAGCAGTATAGTGTCAGAGCCTAGACCAGGGCCGAGAATCGAATCAAGCTGACGATTGTTCTAAGTTATGTTTAGCACTCAGCTGAAACTAGGGCACTTAGCCATCTTCACCTCCTGCACCACCTTCATCGTCAGAATCTACACCTGTGTTCTTTACGCCCTTTCTCCCCTTGTTTGCGCCACCTCTTTGTGTACTCAAGCCCTTGACTGCCTCGAGCCCCATACTTGTCAAGTACAAGAACTGTCCCTCGCGAAAACTGTCGACATGGGCGAAAAACGTATGGAACGCATTGCTCTCAGCTTCTTCCCTGAAGATACGATCATAGATCTCCCTCCGCTTGAACTCCTCCATTTCCTTCTCGTACTTGGCGAAGTCGATCTTTTCGCGGTCAAACTTGCTGGCTGCGCCCTCGTTGTAGCTCTCGAAGACTGGTCTCTCGAGCAATAAGCCTAAACCAGGCACTTTCGGTATGCTGATTGTGGTGTCTTTGAATGACTCCGTTATCCTGCTGAGAGGGCAGCCACAGCGGATAGTTAATGCAATCATGGATATCATTTTCCGAATCTGATGCATCATGAAACTCTGGCCGTGGACCTTGATGGAAAGCCATTCAGTCCCGTTGATGACGATCGGCGTCGGATTGAGCGTGAAGGATTTGATATGTCTTTGTGCGGAAGGATCTCGGAAGCCCTTTTCAACTGTATAGTTGTGGAAGTTGCAGGTGCCGAGGAAAAGCTTCAGAGCGTCTGCTACACGTTGCTTGCGTGCGTCACTGACACGATATGCACGTTTCGCGTTCATGTATGCGATTCTCACTTGCTTGATAGCTGCGTCCAGATCCTTCTTTCGTTCTGCTGCGTTGCGCTGTTCTGGGGATACGGCTTCAGCCTGAGCTCCGCCATTCGCTGCTGACGACGTCTCATTTGCCTCACCTGCCACTGGTGCGGCCTCCTCTGACGTGACTTCTGCTGTAGCTGCCTGAGCCACATCTCCAACTGTTGTCAACACTTGCTCCTGGGGTGTTTGGTCGACTTCCTGCTTGACTTGCTCTATGGTTTGTTCCTCCTTCGTCTCCATCTCACTTTCCGGCTTGACTTGCTCGTCATCATGTTCAGACTTGACCGCGGTATCGGCAGTTTCGGGTTTGATGGCATCAGCATTGTCGGTTTTGACCTGATCTATCGGTGTCTCGTCGATGTCACTGTCAGGCTCGTACAACGCCTTCATAACCAAGGCCCTAGTCGACTCATTCATACTTTCCAGGACTTCCTTGACATAGTTCTCCTCTGTTTCTGTCCAGAAGTCCGCCACCTCTGCCTGCCTCGCCAGATACTCTTTCATATCGCCAGCCTTCTCGGCATGCTCTGGTAGCATTCGGCCAAGAAAACTACTTGGATGGGGTGGCAATAGTGCATGCGTGGGCAGAAGATACTCATACCATCTCGAATCGCAAGCTTGATAACAGCTGAAACTGTTCACTGTGCGCTCGTAGCCCCATACTCGAATCTGTGGTGAGAGGTGCTCGTTGATCTTTTCGACAATATCCTTGTCTTCCACGATGAGCTTCAAAGAGATCACGTTCCCAGCAGCATGGACGCCCTTGTCGGTACGTGCGCATCGGACGAGTTGTGACTTTTTCGGATCATCTGCATTTGCTTTCGAGATGGCGCCGGCAGCCACAAATGCTGTGAACAGATCACCCTCGATCGTCTTTTCTGTTGTATTTCTAGACAGGTAAGCTCTTGCCGACTTCGTATGCAAGACAGTTTCCACCTACATCTGCATGCCTCGATAGCCAGTCCCCGAGTAGCCTACCAACACGGCGACTTTCTGCTTCTTCCTCCGCTCCTCACCGGCTATCTCTTCCGCTGAGAAGGCTTTTGGGAGAACGGAAGGCCTTAGGGTGTCCTCATCTCGAGCTTTTTGACGCTTGTTGGCACGCTCTTCGACTTCCTCACGTCGATCACCGCCTTTGCTTTGCCGACTGACTTGTCACATTAGCCCGCTGCCACCTCGGAAGACCTCGGGGTTGTGTGTAGGACATACCTCCACTCTTTACGCCCCAAATCCCTGCCCTTACGTCCGCCACCGTTGCTACCGTGCTGCATGCGCGCGTTTGGAAACTTGCGCTTCTTGTCGCTGCCTCTGTCCTCGGACATCTTGTCTGATTGGGAAGTGATCGAAGTGTTAGAGATGAGCAGTTTCGAAGAGCTTTCGTCGAGCTCAATGATAATCTGCTGAGCATCCAATGGACGAAATATGGAGGTGGATTCCTTCGTAGAGGACGATGATCGACAACTTTTCTGTTCCTCGGTAGAACATTGCCATACCTGGCCGAGCGGAGGGGTCTCCGGAGAGACCTTCGTGAAACAAGGCAAGTCAACAACATTCGAAGCCAGCATCAACATTCAAACTCTATTCTTTCAAGTACAACTGCGGCCTATTAATTTGATTGCACGATCATCCAAGCGCTGGAGGTCTGCATCTGTAGCTGTCAGAAGTCGTCAATATATCTCAGTCCATCTCTTACACATCAACATCGCAATTACAGCATTGAATCAAGTCAATATCATCTTGTCCGTCATCTAATTCTCCAGTTCTGTAGACGACCGCAGACCTAGTCATCAGAGCATCGCTGCTGGCAGCATAGCACATACACCAAGGAAGGCACTTCAGTCAGAGATCTTCGCACGACTAATTCCCCAGAAACCACATCTCATCATGGATATCGCTTTCACTCTCATCAGAAGTATTGTTCGAAGCTTCTACAGCAGAAAGGACGCTGCCTCCGTGATCATCATCGAAGCCCTGCACAGACACTCCGTCCTTCGCGCCGATGAGCTCGCCCTACTCATGGGCGAAGCGTCGCAGAAGACCGTCCAAGCATTATGTGGGCCTCTTCGGGAGAGTGGTCTCATCTCAGTGCACACTAGGGAGGAGGTACGACAAGGTGAACAGAGGGATGCCAAAGGTTCACAAAGAGAATTCAAGCAAAAACGGGACTACTATTACATCAACCTACATACAGCCATCGATTCGATAAAGTTCAAGGTGAAGAAGCTGCAACTGATTGCCAAAGAACGCTACTCGCAGGACATGGATGCAAAGAAACCATGGTTCTGTACTCAATGCAAAGCAGAGTGGACAGAACTGGATGTCATGAATCATATGGATCCTCGAACCTACCAATTTCTGTGCAATACATGCGATAACGCGCTCCAGATGCATGATGCGGAGACAACTGATGCAGGAAACGACAAATTATCACGACTGAACACCCAGCTCGGCTACTTCCTAGGTCTTCTGCGACAGATAGACGAGACCAAGATTCCCGAAAACAACTTCAGTACAGCCCTTGCCAATGCAGTGCCTATACCACGCAATGAATCCATCAATCCAGCTACACGCACAGAAGTCGTGGGACGGAGCGCTGGTATGCGACCTGAATCTGTGCGAGGTCAACAAGCGGAACGAGAAAGTATCGTGGTCACCGTCGGCGAAGAATCACAAGAAAGCAAAGACATCGAAGCAGCACGGCAGAAGAAGCTGGCAGAACAGAATGTTTTGCCCGTATGGCACAGTGTCTCCACTGTCACGGGCGAGCAAACCGGTGTTGGCGCTGCTCTTGTAACAGCCGCAAGTCCCGCGCCTGCCCAAGACGTCAAGGAGCCCGTCGAAGGCGTGGACTCCGAGGCTGTCAAGGCTTACTATGCGGCAGTAGCTGCAGAGCAAGCAGCAGCCGAGCCCGAGGAGGAGGAGGAGGAGGAGGAAGAGGGCGACTCGGACGACGAGGAGATGGACTTTGAGGATGTTGTTGTGCCTGGAGCTGCGGCGAGTGAGCTGCCCGCGGAAAAGAAGGTGAAGATTCAGGAGGAGACGGTAGTAGCTCCAATCGCGGATACGGCTGCTGTAGGCACGCCGGCAGACTCGGAGGAGGATGGGTTTGAGTTTGAGAATGTCATTTGAGACCTAAGATATTAGAGTAGAAGAGCGAACAGAACTGCTACGGTACTCTCCGGGCACTCTCTAGACTTTTCATTTATGACTGGACACTGCCTCTCCTTAACCTATGGTAGCTTTTGCTGACGGGCCGTATACGTTAGAATGTGGTGTGAAAGCTCTACGGCACTCTCCTGTGTCATCCTGTATCTTTGCTCTGCACGCCTCTAAGGACTTAATGTCGACAATACGTGACGTGAGGTCAATGTCTCTTTTCGTATCTATGTCTCGTCTTCGTCACAGCACCCTCCATCCAGATTCCTCAGATATGTAGAACGTGCGAAGCATTCAAATTGACCTCGCATTGTAGCATGTCATTTGGACTGTACAGTAGAGCTAGAACCCGGTTTCACGCCAAGGGTTTACAGCGCTCTCCTCAGCGTTCATGACCTGTTTTGTGTGACTGACATGCCGTCTCGTTCTCGTTCTAGTAGAGCTGTGAATCACACATGTAGCCTTGATTGTGACCGTTTAAGTCTGCGTGACAGGACGGCGCGAGGTCGCCAGGATGTTACTGCTATCGGCTAAGCATAGCTGATGGAGGGACAGTTCGGTGATCATGATAAGCTTCTTTGGGTAGTGGGTGTTATCGACGGAGTGAGTAGATATCTGTCCACGAATCAACATGAGTAGCCACCGCTCGACTCGACGTAAGGCAAGGGCAAGGCAAGCGCGAAACTATTTTAGCTCGTACGGCACGGTACTCCCTACGCTAGGTCGGGCTTTCCTGCCCGGGCGCGACGATGCGAGTTTTCAATCTCGTCTGTGCCAGAAGTCTTGTATCTGACTGACTGTTCCTCCCGTCGTTGGTATGCAGTGTCCTCCTGTTTTAGATCGAGGCGCTACTGTTTCATCGTTAGTCGCGATCGAAAAGAGCGTGCTAAAGGGACGACTGACTATCCGCGGGCTATAACCCAGCTAAGAGGTTGCGGCATAGCCGCCTCTGAGCCTCTGCCTCACGTTGTACAACATGTTCCTGTGAGGCTTAAATCCAATGTCGTTGCTACGACGTAATCCAAACGATGCTCAGGCCCGCCCGCCGTGAATCATGTGAAAGGTGGGGGTTGAGAAGTTTGCCCCTCAATTCATATTTGTCTTCCACCCAATAACCACAACTCAACAACAACTTCTCTACCCGTCCTACATACCACCAGAATACTTCTTCATCATGTCCAACGTTTTCTTCGACATCACCGCTGGCGGCAAGCCCATGGGCCGCATCACCTTCAAGCTCTACGACGACGTTGTCCCTAACACAACCGCCAACTTCCGCGCTCTTTGCACCGGCGAGAAGGGTACGTACTGTTCTTTCTTTGTTGTATCATTCTAGCATCTACTAACGCTAGTATCGTCTAGGCTTCGGTTATCAGGGTTCGAGCTTCCACCGTGTTATTCCCCAGTTCATGCTCCAGGTATGCCACCGGGCCATCCCCTCTTTTCCACCCCTAGCCCACTTCAAGAACACCCCTCGATTGACATCATATCCAGGGAGGTGATTTCACCCGCGGCGACGGCACCGGCGGCAAGTCCATCTACGGCGAGAAGTTCAAGGACGAGAACTTCAAGCTCCAGCACACCAAGCCCGGCTTGCTCTCCATGGCCAATGCCGGCCCAAACACAAACGGCTCGCAGTTCTTCAT
>Ga0058702_10000473_pt1 | contig 17095 bp, 12 predicted proteins | sample AgamicOrSfe_FD_83781 | JGI IMG/M metagenome (GOLD analysis project Ga0058702, IMG submission 83781) | Agave microbial communities from Guanajuato, Mexico - Or.Sf.e | ecosystem: Host-associated > Plants > Phyllosphere > Phylloplane/Leaf | place: Guanajuato, Mexico | collected 2012-05-30 | reverse complement strand
GTCCTGAGCTGATGCGGGCGAAGTGTTCGTGGTGATCGCAAGAAGAGGGACCGAAGAAGTAGGTTATGGACGACAACCCAAGCCTGATGAGTGGTGAGACTTGTGAGTGTCCAGTCCTATAAGGGTTGGGCCTCTGAGTGTTGAGTGCTACGTGTGTTGAAGAAGTCATGTGAGCATCCGAGTTCTTTGAAGAATGCGAGAATGAAAGCTTGTCGAATATTCAGAAAGAATGGTATCAATGTGAAGATGCAAATTCGCTGCACTAGTGACGTCTGAGAAGCGGTGTGAAGTGGTGAGGAGTCTGCAACAGGTGATGGAGTGAGCTGGTAGCGCACCTAGACATATTATTGAGTATCTGTGGCCTTAGCTCAGTGCTTGCGTCAGTACCGGGTGTGTGAGACTGAACAGAGAGTCCGAACAATGATAAAACCTTTAGTTGAACCATGGTCTTTCTTTCTTGGCTCGGGAAAGAGCTTGTATAAATATGTTGATACGTGAACATCGACAGATGTAGCTACGACAACTGCTCGCGGCCGCAGTGCACGAGACTTGACCAGAATCCGCCAACGATGAGCAAATGACTGGTGTGATGAAGGAGAAGATTAGAGGCTCACACGACGAAGATGCATGAGGAGGTCACATTGGGCAGCGAAAGTTGGTTGATGTGTATATTCGACAGCCTGAGCCGCATGAGAGCCTGTTTGGTCGTCGGCCTTGAAAGCTGCACAATGTAACAGGATCTGAGAGACAGTTATCGTGGTAAATAAGTAGTTGAAGTTGGAGGAGCAGTTTGACGAATGGAAGGTGTTTCAAGATGAGGTCAAAATGGAATTCTTGTGGCTAATTCCCTTTTAGCCAAGCGTGCCTCCTTTCGGACTAAGAAATCTAAACTCCAATCGCGAACTCGATCTTCAGTTTCACACCACTCGACAATACACACATCATGCAGCCCCGAATACCGTCACGCCTGGCGTCGCAGCCACTCACAAACCTCCCGCTCCGTCCTATCACCTCCGCTCCATCCCTAGCACATCCTCTCCATCGCCAACAGACTCGCACAATCCGCTCCATCCAGCAATCCATCAACAAAGGCAATGCCAAAACAGCACACATCTCCTCCCGCTTCAATAATCACCCCTCGCTACCAACCCTCATCGCCTCCACCACATCAGCTCAGATCCGCAAAGCTCCGCGCATTCCGTTACGAAGCGGCGCTCTTGCCACAAAGAAAGGAATGACTGCTCTTTACGACTCAGAGACTGGAAAACGCACACCATGCACCGTCCTGCAAATGGACCGTGTGCAAGTTGTAGGACACAAAACAAGAGAACGTCACGGCTACTTTGCTGTCTGTGTCGGAAGCGGCTGGAAACATCCACGAAATGTGGGCTCCGCAATGCTGGGTGTCTATTCGAAGACGATGTTCACAGACGCACAAGGTGGCGAGGTCGGCCTACCACCAAAGCGCGACGTGAGCGAATTTCGGGTGCGGGACGCGAGCGCACTAGTGCCAGTAGGGAGGACCATCGAGGCGGACTGGTTCAAGGTTGGACAATTCGTCGATGCAAAGAGTGAGAACAAGGGAAAAGGGTTCGCAGGTGGAATGAAGCGGTGGGGATTTGGAGGACAGCCGGCAAGTCACGGTGTCAGTTTGACGCATAGGAGTATGGGTTCTGCGGGAGGTAGTCAGGGAAGTGGAAGTAGGGTGCATCCGGGCAAGAAGATGGCGGGAAACATGGGTGGGTATAATCATACGGTGCAGAATCTGAAGGTTATGTTGGTGGACGAGACAAATGGGTTGGTTGTTGTCAGCGGTATGTTGAAGTCGTGCCCAGGATGTGGCGTCTGTGTACTTGCATTACTGACTTTGGATAGGTGCGGTTTCAGGCCCGAATGGTTGCACTGTCAAGCTGCAAGATGCTATCAAGAAGCCGTGGCCGGACGTCGACCCTATCCCAGCGCCGCGACAGGCGTCACCACCACCAGATGACGCCGCTGCAGAAGGAGCGTCTGCAACAGCGTCAGCATAGGCTGCAACCAGCTTGTCACAGCGGAAAGTTCGATCATCGTCGCCACCATACCCACACAGAAGCGCAATGGCGACTTTCGAATACATATCTGGCTCTTGCATACTTACTCCGCAAGCACTATACCGTGGTCACCACTTTCATTGCCCAGGTGAATTGCCTGCCCACCCATCTCCACTCTTATCTGTCACTTCTCCTTACGTGCTATCCCATACCACTATTCACTTGTTTCCCGGTCACTTCGCGATGTTCAACGCATGCTATCAGTACACCTGCAAGGTAATGGTACTTCTACTCGTCGTCGCGGGCGCTCAGAGACGTGGAGATTCAGATGCTAGCTGGATCTCGTCAATGAAGTGAAAGTCAGTCAGAACGGTCTAACTTCGGCATGTTTGACAAACAACACGCACTTGTTTCAGATCTGAGTTGTCGATCGCTCAATTTGTCAACCCTGTCATTTCACGAATCTGCCCCACCAGGAGGCCAGGTAACGGATCTTATTAAACACAGGATGCCCCCAGCTCTCTCATACTCATCCGCAAGACACCCTTCTTTGCTTTTTTCACCCATCCAACCCCAACCGAGCTTTGAGCTGAGCTACAACAGACTTTCACAGCACCCTCCTCGCGAGGCGGGCCACCATGGCTCTCACACGAGACGAACTGATGTTCGCCATCAATCATGTCTTTCTTCCTCCAAAACTGCCACAATCTGATGACTCTGGAAACGAGAAAGTCCTCTTCGCCATTAACATCGACGCTCTTGTTGCATTCAGGCAGATTGTGTCTGACGCCACGGCGCAAGAAGCATCTGAACGCGCCATAGTCACTCTTGCAGCATCCGAAGCCGTCCACAGTCCACAGGGCATCAGCGAAACTCCATTGCGCGAAGGTCTGATTAAGCTGAAGTCGTCTCTCATGCTTCACGTGAAGGAGCAAAATGCTGGTTTGATCATCTCAAAGATTGGCAACCAAACCACATTCGAGCAGTTTGAGTTATCTCCAAAGAATGCCAGCGTCTTTGAGAGTGCTGGGCGACTCATTCGCACATTTCCGGCGTCAGCAATATCGATCTCCAATGACGAGTTGAAGTTTGAGGCAGTCCACATGATCGCTCAGACAGTGGCAAAATTGAGCACGCAAGCAGCACCGGGAATGCAGCCACAGAGTAGCAAAACTGGCCAGACACACGACGAGTCTCGTGACACAACCCATCCTGGCATGATCTCGGAGTACTTCATGAGCCTTCTACTTCCGCTGGGGACTTCTATCAACGTATCCGCCATCACAAAGCGAATGCGAGAAGAGGTCTTGTGGTCAAACGCAAAGTTGCCATTTCGGAGGTCTCCTCTCTGGTTACTCATTCGTGTTACACTGCAGCTCATCTTCTCACGCATTACCTTCTCATCAGACTTGTACAAACTCTTCGTAACCTTTCTCATGAGCCGCATCCTCAGGTTGTCCTTGGCCCTCCCGCCCTCGGGATTAGAAAGTGAAACTATTTACTTCATGCAGGCGACGATTGCCCGCCGACTTCTCAAGCTTCCTGAACAATGCGGTAACAAGCAAGTCGCGGTACTGAGTTCCATCAACGCTGTCCTGCACGAATCAGCAGAGCAACTTTCGAACCGCTGGCAGACGATCCGGGCTGAGCAGTCTGAAGGCTTGGATATGTCTGTCCTCTCCGAACTTCAGTTCGAGAAAGATGCGCTCGTCGCCATGCCACAATTGGATGCGTACATTCAGTCACTCAAACAACGCCAGATCGCGGCTGTTTCCACTGGGTACTCTCCAGCGGTGCATCTAGTCACTTACCCATCTGATGAGCTTCCCGATCTTAGTCATACCAATTCTGACGGTGTCTATCTCACTGCGAAGCTACAAGCCTTTGAGCAATGGGTGTCTGATCACCTCACAGCGTGGCTGAGGGACCACATAGATGATGCTCCCACCTGTGGTCGATTGGCAGATATGCTCGATGCTTACTACACACACGCAAATCAGCACTACGGAGACAACCCAGAAGCTTTCTCGATCCTGCTCTTGACCACTCTTGAGATCTGGGTAGCTTGCGACAAGGCAGCCATTGCTGCATGCCCATTGTTGAACCAATATGACGCAGGTGTTCCAGCCGAACTGCTTCAGACCTTGCTACTCCCTCTTCGAAGCCAGATGGCTCGGTTGCTTGAGGTCGAGATGTATCTCCGCTCAAGGTGCGGCTCCGCTGGGCTCAAACAGACGTCCTTACTCTACGATACGAGCAGTCCTGAGAGCTTCGGGGCGAAGTATTTCGACAAATCTCCAGCTCACCAAGAAATGCGTGCTCAGATCGAGACATGGGCCAAGGAGACCCGCGCCAAGAAGATAGCGGAACTCGTGGCTCTTCAGGCCGAGTATCGTCGCCTGGCGAGCATCATTGAGAGTACCGCTTGTGAGACCGAGACATTGTTCAATGACTATACCGAAGAGTACTATGTGAAGTGCCTTGCCACTTGTCATCGTTGTGGGTATGAGCGTCAGCTGGAAGCTCTTGTGATCTCATCACACGAATGGCCACTTCCACGCAATGCCGCCACTGTCAAAGTTGTCATCTTCGAGCTACATGCGCCGCAATGGTATGCGAGATGGCGTGACGGCACTCGCTTCCTCCTGCGACAAGTGTTGTGTGGCCACACTAAGATCGAACATCCGCGGGCGATGTATGATCTGTCCTCAGACTGCCATCTTGCGTCAAAGTATTTTGTGAGGGCGCACCCCACGACCAACATTGGACTTCTCTCCCAGGACAAGCCGTTCCAAGTCACACACTGGCGAAGCAGTAAAGCCGGCACGGTGCAGCAAAAAGACGTTTGTGTACCCAATGGTCTGAGCTACCAATACTTTGACTCGTCGGAGAATAGTTTCTGGGACACCTGCTCTTTCGAAGACGAAGTGACTGACATGACCACATACCAACTTCCACCAAGCTATCAAGCGTTGCAAAAGTTCCTCGTGCGACCTCACGATATGCCCGATGGACCATCACCAAATGAGGTGATCGCGAGTCAGGCAGACTGTCATGTGGAGATGTCACTGCAGGAGTTCAAAGAATTGGCCTCGCTACCCCTTGGTCACCGTTTACAATGGGACAATATCCTGCTTCAGCTCACGGCGCCCTCCATCGACTTCAAGAAATCTGAGACGACTCTGTTCGTTTTACAGTGCATTCACCAGGCTGGACCTTCGAACCACATGGTGCTTCGCGCCGCTCACCATACACTCGCAGAACCGGATCTGGCTGGACAGGTCATCCAGGTGCTCCACAAGGCACTCTCCAGAGTCAAGGAGAATTGGGAATCCTCGCAGGCAATCAGTAGCTTCATCAGCATCGCAACTCGATTGTTGAGCCTCAACGCTGACCACTCTGTGCGCGATGCGTGCTTTTCGTTTTTGTGTACAGCACGAAAGGTCTTGTACGACTGGGTTCAGCTGCTGCGGTCCAAATCACACAGTGCTCCCGACGTGGACACACGCACTCTGTTCGCTATGAAGAGTGTTGAGCTAGCTCTTCTCTGCGTTACCTCATTCGATATGAGCAAAGACCATCTCTCTACGGTGCTCGCTTCAGCTAATAGCGCGTCGACGCTGATTCAGTGTTCGATCACGATCCACGATGGCTGGGAGTCATTCAAGGGCGAAGCTGGTGACCTTGATCAATTACTCCATTTCCGCTTCAGGAGAATACTTCATCGTTGTTATGACATTCTAGCACATCACACACTTGCTCTCAACCACGCGATGAGCCAAGCGTGGTCGGCCTTCACACCTGGTACTCGATGGGCAAGTGTTGGGGGTGGGTGTCCTGAGTGGGTTACATGTATGACGGCTGGCACGGCAGGAGCACCGGCTTCGCAAATACACTACAATACTCTCTCAGGTGAGCTGCTGGTGTGTGGCACACCGCTGAACTCGGCACCTGTGCAATACACGCAGAAGGCTTTATACTCGACTCTGTTCAGCAACCATCTTGTCGATGTTTTGCCGTCGATGATCCCTGGAATGCAGTTTTCGACCAAAAGATTGTTCGACGGCTATAGCGTGCACATGGGACTGAACGATACTGAGCTTGTGGTGCGAGCTTCGCGTGACAAATTCATCTTCGAGACTATCCCGCCAAGTATGTTCCATGGCATCTTCCCACAACATTTCGAGCAAGACTTTGTCCACTGGTACGACTTTTCTACTGGCTCAGTACAATTCCGCGCCAAGTCGAGGCCGTGGTACGCCGACTCGAAGACAACCTGGATACTCCGCGAATATGGCACAAGGTGGCGTCTCGAAAGAGAGAAGCAACCTGTGGTGGCCTTCGGAAGTAGGACATCATCGGTCGTCACGCGACTCCTCGAACCACTCAGCGTCGCCACTGGCGTGCATATCACGTTGAGCTCGTCCTCGAAGTCCGTTGACATACAGATACCAGCCTTGCAACTGGACTTTGTGATTCCAAGAACTATTTGGTGTATCTACTCGAAACAATATCGAGGCATGCGAATTGACGAGGATCAATCACTCGGTACTCTCCTCGGACTTCAGAATCGACTCCTACTGAGGGGCAAAGCTGGGCGCCGACAGTTGCTCTTGCCCGAAGCAGAGCGTGTCACCCATCAGCTCTCCGGTGCTCACGTCTCTGTGACGTTGAACACAAACGCTATACGCAAGCTGCATCTGTTTGATGTTGACACAATCCTTGGTCGGCTTTCCGACGACGGCAGTATCCACGCAAAGTTATACATTGCATACATGCATGCTCTCACCTCTTTCTGTCTGCCAGATCCGCTCACGAGAATGACTGGTACTGAACAAGCTCTGTCCATCTTACGCTCCGCGGGCGTCGCTTCCTTCGACCAGCTGTCTGAGCATGATATTGGTGTCCTGAAAAACATAGCCAATCTGACCCCTGCCAGAGGCTTCTATCCTCAGCATCTACGAGAAATGCAGACCGTGACGTGGGATCCTCAGTTGAGCTCGTCATCTCAACACGGCGAATTTGTGGATGCTGTGGGCACTCTCCTCAATCAGCACAGTGCCACTGCAATCCTGTACCCTGGCACGAAGATGCCGACTGTTCCCAAGCTCAGATTGTCGGATAGATTTCTGGGTGAGCGCGACCTCATTCGGTCTTCCACCTTCAGGACTGCTGGATTCGGCGCAGAACATCACACTCCTGTACACGATGCTGTCTACGCATCTCGAGATCAGGATCAAGGTTCTCAGAGAGCCAGAAATGTCTTCTACCTCTCCAACATGGTCCATCACCGTATCTGTGGAAGCTGATGGAAGAATGTCAGAAGATATTTCAGCTCAAAGAGGGAGCACTCGGCAGCAGCAGACTGAAGTACGATATCTCCCTGATGCAAACAACAACACAGACAAAGCAATCGTCCTTGGTCCAGACCAATTGGCCTTCTTTGCACAGTCTCATCGCTCATCGCAGGCCTGACGATCCACGAAAATACGCTTTTATGTCGTTCGTGACCTCTATGGGGTGGTCTAAATCGATTGATCTTCCCGTGTTGCAATGCTTGTGCCTGATCTTCACAACCCGCGCTGTGGCTGACGTACTATACCCTGCTGCACTGACGTTGGATCTGTCGCCAGTAAAAGGCAGGAAACCCACGCAAAACGAGCTAATCGACATCATCAAACCCCAGGTGTGGCAGTTCGATTACTGCCCGGAAAGCTCAATGGTGAAGTCGCAGTATCAATCAAGAAGAGACCGAGATCGACGTGCGAAGGAGCTCTATCAAACCAACACGACTGCTGCCGTGAACAGCCTCGTTCAAGCTCTTTTGCGCCAGTGGCCTGTTGCGAAACCAGTGCTTCCACCTGGTCCGGACAAGCTACGCACATATATTAACGTCAAAGATGCCATGCAAACCGTCTCAAAGCTCTTCAGAGCATGCTACGACAATATGCTGTTCTCCAATTACCTCTCACTTCTGGAGGACCGCGTCGCCAGCTTGCCCTTGGCGTCCACAAACGAACTCGTGTGTGTCAAGCTCGATGCTGTGCCGCTCCTGCGAAGTACAACAGCCTACGTTTCAAACGAAGAACTCTTCCTTTCTCCCGATCAGCATACTATGCAGCGGCTGGTTTCACCTGTTCTCACGCTATTTCCTGTTGCAACGGTCGAAAGTGCTCCTGCAGAGAGCTCCTGCCTACTGTCGAACCTGGTTGCAAAGCTCGATGCCTCTCCCAGCAGACCACCTTTCGAACTGAAGTACATTGCCGAGCTCCAAGAGAGTATCGTGTGCTTGAGATCTTATGATGGTGATATAGGATCGAGAGTCGATGTCACCCAGGAAGAAGCTATTGAGTATCAGAAGAATTGTGCGAACCACGTTGCCAGATTATACGACACAATGGTTACTGCCACTACATCTGGTTTGAGTGATCTGACATTGCTATCACGCGATGTGCAGCAATGGCCCAGAGTCTCGCCGCTGTTCTTCCTCCAACAATTGCGCCACGGTGCTCTGCAGACGATACCATCGCAGTGGAAGACCTGCATCATTGAGTACGGACTCGCTATCACCGCATTGCAGAGGGCAACGAGGATCGCAAAGCTCGCAGAGTACGGCACCTCCGTGGAGTTAACACAAGAGCTTCAGAACATTGGACATGAGAATTGGCAGCCCGAGGAGTTCCCTTCCAGTCTTCTGATGGAAATCGAAAATGGATTCCTCATCAGACCAGTTCAAGAACAAGTTGCGTCCGTCATGAGACAGCCTACCGGCACTCCCCTCAACTTCACAGTCCAGCTCAACATGGGTGCTGGTAAAAGTTCAGTCATCGTTCCTATCGTCGCATCTGCCCTAGCAGATGGATCAAAGCTCGTTCGTGTCGTTGTGGCTAAGCCCCAGTCAAAACAGATGGCACAGATGTTGCTTTCGAAGCTGGGTGGCATATTGAATCGTCGCATCTACTATTTTCCTATTTCTCGCGCGATCAAGCTAGACATGGCTGGTGCAGCCTTTCTAGGCAAGATGCTGCGTGAGTGTATGGCCAATGGCGGTATCTTGCTGGTGCAGCCAGAACACATCCTTTCATTCAAGCTGATGGGCCTGGAAAGCGTCATTTCTGGTAAGACAGACCTTGGATTGTCCTTGGCGAGTACCCAGGACTTTCTGGACATTTCTTCGCGAGACATTGTCGACGAATCAGATGAGAATTTCAGCCCACGGTTCGAGATCTGCTACACGATGTCCTCACAAAGGCCGATGGAGCTGTGTCCCGAGCGCTGGCTCTATATTCAACAAATTTTCGACTTGGTGGAGATGTGTGCTCCTCTTGTGGATAGCGAAGGTCAAGATTCTATCAAGATCGATCACGGTGCGCCTGGCCAATTTCCACGAATTCGCATTCTCCGACCTGAAGCTGGAAAGCAGCTCATCGATCTGATCGCGCATCGCGTTTGCGAGCACGGCCTTCCCTCGTTTGCCAAAATCTCCAGGCTGGGAGCTGCTATGCGTAATCATGTCTATGCATATCTCACTCGTTCTGATCTAGCAAGGGATGAGGCCAGACAAGTTGAAGAGTCATCCTTCTGGACAGACACGACCAGTCCTGTACTACTTCTGCTCAGAGGACTCTTGGCTGGTGGGGTGTTGGCGTTCGCCCTAGGCCAAAAGCGCTGGAGAGTCAACTATGGTCTGGCAGATCGCATCCCTCCTACCAAGCTTGCGGTACCGTATCGTGCAAAGGACAACCCAAGTGCGCGCGCTGCATACAGTCATCCGGACGTTGTTCTCACTTTGACGATGCTCTCGTATTACTACGAGGGTCTCTCAGACGACTACCTCTTCATGTCACTTTCCCACTTGATGGAGTCAGATCAGAAGGACACAGAGTATGCACAGTGGGTGAAGGGTGCCGAGGACCTGCCAGTAGCATTCCGAGGGCTGGAGGGTATCAACATCAAAGACAAGGAGCAGTGTCAAGCGAGATCTTTCCGGTAGTTCGTCACAGCAAGAAGGTTGTCGACTATTTCTGCTCCAAGATTGTCTTTCCCAAAGAGATGAAGGAATTCCCACACAAGCTATCCAGCTCTGGTTGGGATCTGGGCAAGCTCAAAGAACATCCTCTGACGGGGTTCAGTGGGACAAAGGATTCTCGAGCGCTATTGCCTCTCAACGTCGAGCACCTGGATCTGCCCGAACAAAAGCACACGAATGCACTGGTGCTGGAGTATCTGCTCCAGTGTGAGAACTCTGTCAAGGTGATGGCAAGTGTACCAGGTCAGTCTATCTCAGACGCAGAGCAGCTCTTGAAGGTTGTCATGCAGCTGGAGCCCAAGGTCCAGGTGATACTTGATGTCGGCGCCCAGATCATCGAAATGGACAATCTGCAGGTAGCTCAAGCTTGGCTCCGAATGCACCACGACCAGGCCAAGCAAGGTGCAGTGTTCTGCAATGACAACGACGAGCTCTGCGTCGTCGATCGTAATGACCGGGTTGAGCTCCTGCAGACTTCGTCATTCAATACCAGGCTGGACGTTTGCTTGATCTTCCTAGACGAAGCTCATACTCGTGGTATTGACCTGAAGCTTCCACAGTACTTTCGGGCTGCTGTAACACTCGGCGCGGCACTCGTCAAGGACAAACCGGTGCAAGGTAAGAATTAGGTCAGTAATGAAGTCCTTTGGTCGATTGCTAACAAGGTATTCAGCCTGCATGCGAATGCGCAAGCTTGGCAAAGGTCAAACGGTCGTCTTCATTGTGTCCCCGGAGATCGACTCCAGGATACGGGAGTCTGTGGGTCTGCCTCTTGACAAAGAAATTGAAGTCTCAGATGTCCTGCAATGGATTATCTGCGAGACTTTCAATGATCTTCGGCGAAACACACCACTGTGGGCCGTGCAGGGCAAGCGCCATGTGCACCATCAGGGTTTATGGGACGCTGTGACCACTTCTGGTTTGACGACTCTGACGAAGACTTATGCTGAGAAATTCCTCGAGGACGAGGCACAATCGATCGAGCGCCGGTATAGGCCGACCTTTGACCAGGAGGGTACTATTCTGCAGACTATGAGCGATTCCTCAAACGTAGAGCTCGTTCGCATCGCAGAGAGATGTAGAGAGTTCGACAACTTGCAGTTTACCTCAACAACTTTACTCGAGGAGCAGGAGCGAGAACTCTCCCCGGAGATTGAGCAAGAAAGACAGATTGAGCGGCCGGCACCGGCACAGGCAGCGCCGCACGCACTTCATCCACATGTTCTCAAGCTCTGGCTGAACGGTATAATCACCAAAGGCTCCAGTGCTTTCAAGGCTGCTTTCGATACTCTTCGCAATACCAGCGCGGCCGCTGGTTTCGACGTTTCCCAGCTCGGGCGCGATCGTAGACTGTTTGTCACCCAGGACTTCATCAGCACGGTCAAGGAACAAGACAAAAGCTTCGTCTCGGACTCGTATCTACGCAATGTGCAGTGGATCATCTCGCTGCAAGACAACCACGACACAGTGACTTCTCTGGTGATCATCAGCCCCTTCGAGGCGAACGCGCTACGACATCAGATGCCCCATAGCTCAACGACCATGCACCTCTTCAAAGCTCGCTGGAACGTTGGCTACAGACCACTCGATTCTCTGGACGTCTACACCATCCCCCGCCGCTCACGTGCACCTACCGTACCTCGTTCGCTTGCCATTCAGCTGAACCTCTTCGCTGGGTCTCTCTACGTGACCTATTACGCAGACTATCTCGAGATCTGTGGCTTCCTTGGGCTAGCCGTCGAGTCTGTCTCTGCTGAGATGAGCGCCTCCGGGTGGGAAGTTGCCGCAGATGGATTCATCGTGAGAGATGGACAGGGAAGAATGGGCGGCGAGTCGGGGCTGCAGCAGAGTCCGGTCAAATTTGTGGGCAGTGTGGCTAGGATAAGGAAGAATGGGGAGGGCATTGACAAGACGCATATGGGTAGGCTGTTGGACGGTGGGTTTCTTCCGAAGAAGGAATGGGAGACGTGAGTGGGAGTGGTGAATGAAGTGTGTGGGGAGGGAATTGGTAGGGGTGCTGTGCTGTTGGATCAAGGCAAACTGCATGATGTTGTTGGAAACATAATTATTGACGAAGGTGGTATGGTATGAGCATCGTGGTACGGATTTGATGACCGAAGGAGGTGATGACATGGACTGCGATCTTGTATCGAAGAGTTCACAACAGTGTAGCTCTAGACGAATGATAGACTTGGGCAGCCAGAAAGAAAACTCTGAACAACCCTTTCCAAAATCATGCTCGCAAGCTACATCAGCTGCGCGCACAGATATGAATCCGAACGCACCCTCGCAAGCTCAACCCTTTGATCCCATGCATCATCCCGCGTGGTTTCAGAGTGAGATGGTGAGAACAGAGGCCGTAGACTCTTCACGAATTTCAAGTCAGCAAGTTCGCACCACGGCACAACGTCCGCAGAGCTCGAGACCGAGATCAGCTAAGCTTTGCGTGCTGAGCTTGCAGGATTGCAGTATGTACTTCGCTTCGTCCCGTCTCATATGTTGGTGATCTGCACACCCTCTTAACCTCCCCGCACTCTGCCCAAAACATTGTCACTTCATTGGCACACCGAACAACCTCCATAAAGCTGAAACCAAGTCAAAACACCATGCCCAGTCGACAAAGAACTCATATAGAGCAAAAGGAATGCCGAAAAAAGCAAAATCATTGCGTGCGTCGAGAATCGAACTCGAGGCTAGTGCAGACAGAATTAAATGGCAAGCACCAAGGTTACTGTGGGAATTGATCAGTTTAATTGATCGGATTAGAAAGGTAAGCAGAAATTACTCACCCACTACCCCACGCACGCTCTTTTTCAGTGGAAATCAATTTCTGATCATGTTGTATATATACATTAGATTTCCGATGATGAGATGATTCAACTGTCTTTCTCAGCAGCATTCATTTTATGTGGTACAGCCTCTTCAATATAGCAGCAACATTAAATATTGATCCAGAGTGAAATCCATCATCTTCATACTCAACATGACGAACCAAACAGCTGTATACCATCTAGCATGCCACTGCCAAAACCACATGCTCCAGCTCACCCTTCCCACAGAAAGCTTATTCAATGACACCTTCGATAATAGTGTATGTGACTGCTCGCACTGTCTCAAGCGTCGCATCGTATGGAATCAAGCCCTCAAGGGTAGTCTGAAGGTTATCAAAGGTGTCGGCATGAACGGTGTCATTCTACAAACATGAATGTTCGGGAAGAAGGCGTACACGCATCAAGTGAGTTCACCACAATCATGGCAGTGAGAGGTTACCAGAAAAATTGGCAAGGGCCTAAAGAGACGAGAGGACGAGTAGAGAAAGCAGAAGCGCTGACCAGACGTATACTGTAGTTCTGTGGCAATTGCGGGACGCATCTCCTCGAAAACACTTTTAAGCCAGATGCCGAAAGCTACTACTACAATGTAAGTCTGCCACGCACTATAGCTTAATCCCGACACAATTGGAAGTACTGCTAACACGTCACAGCTTCGAGCAATTCGCGATGATCACTTTGACCTCTGGAAGCACAAGCTCACCACGTTTGTCACCGTCATCCCATCTTTGTTTGTGCACCGTCTGACCTGTCTTCAATAGTTACCACGCCCTAGATCGTGCCCCTGTATACGTACATCCCCAGATGAACGACCTGCCAGGAGCAGCAAAGTATCTCGACGAGCTGAGTGACGACGATGGATCCACGATATACATCGGATCATGTCATTGTCAAGGCATCAAGTTTGCAGTGAAGAGCGTGCCACGGGAGACGGCTGAGATCTGCGATTGCTCGTGTTCGATTTGTGTCGCTGTGAGTCTTCTTCTGTCTCGAAGTCAGCAGATTACAGACTAATGTCTCCTCGAAGAATGGCGTCCTCTGGCTATATCCGCCACAGCGGAATGTCTTCTTCTTCCATACAAGTCTGCTTCAACACCGTCAGTTCCGGCAGAAGGACTACTGAGCAGGTACACTTTTGGCTTGGGCGAAAATGTCCATCGTATGTGCAAGACATGCGGCTGCCAAGTATTCGAGGCGCGTGAGGTAGGTCTCACTGTGTATCCGTTTACGGCCAAGGTTAATCTCGATGTAGCCTGACGACCCAGAAAGCGGTTCATTTGGCCTGAATATCACATTGTTGAACAATATTGGCGACTACCTCAACGATGCTTATGGTATGGACGGCAATGGAAAGCAGTTGACAGGTAAAGGCGGGGCTGTATTGAAAGGATTGGAAAGAGATGATGAAGCCAGGTCGAGGGTGCCAGTATACAAGCTGAATCTGTGATACAATGTTTGCTTGAATGCAATGGGAACTGTTGTTCTGTTCTGAAGCACGACACTTGGGTCAAGCCGATGGCGACGATTTAGACTCAAGTTGGAACTCACAAGGCAAACTGCGATCACCGCCCGAAGACAAAAGCTTGATCAATCAAATTCATGTCATTGGAGGTCGCGATTGGACTGAACAGCGTCGCTAGTGCCGTCGCTCTGCAAGATGCATGGGACACGATGTATTCTGTTGTGCAGGGTGGTGCTGTTCAGGAAGCCGACAGTCTTACACTTGAGCACCTAACCATGCGTACAGCCTCCGAGCAGGACTCGCCTCCGAGATTGGCGAATGAGCAGGAGCCTGCCGTTTCGCCGAACAGGAAGCCGGACCGCGACTAGAGCAGTGAAAGCGTGGCAAACAGACAACGGCGCACAGCAAGATGGGTTTCTTTTTCGCGGTGGGATTTGTAAGTTTTCACCGTTTTAGTCTCTTAGCACAAGCACAAGCACACCCTTTCCGGCGCGGAGGAGTAATCATTGCATATTAGGTCCTTTTCCATTATAAGGCATCAATGCTGTGTCGCCTACCCCGAGAACAGCAGCTTCTTTGCACTCTACGGCGGCATGAGCCAGATGATTGGAGGATGTACTGAACAGCACGCCAACAAGTCTTACCGCACAGATCCGAAACATGAGCACAAAATCCTCTGCAAAGTCATCGATAGACCCGGACAGCCGACCTTGAAGGTTGGTGCAATTGGCCTCCTCAACGGAACAGATCTGGATCGAGATTTTCTGTACTTAGACGAGGCGTGCTGGGTTTCGCTGTTCGGTCTTTACGACGAGGAAGAAGCATATGAACAAGAAATACTCGACCTGCCGCACTACGGCGCGGTACAATTCGCTGGACGGATGCATACTAAGAACGAGTCCTGCCCGCTCACCGAGCGCGTGTACGGATCCCGGCGCAACAGCGGCCAGCGGCCAGCGGAACAGCGACCAGCGTACGGGCGGCCAGCCGAACATCAAGACGCGAACACCTCCAAATACGATCTGTTCGGAGTGTGACATCGCACGGGATGAGGATTACGGACGCTATTTTAACCATCCAACGGAACAGGGATTGTTCATCTGCGGTGCATGTTATGAAACTCGGAACAGGAAAGGAGACTTAGTTCGCGACAAGGTCAGATTCCCGGATGATCATGACGGCTGGTGCGAGAAAGATGGCTGTTCACCGAGGCTACTTCCACGACGCCGTATGTGTAAATCTGGCCAGTGGTACTGTGAATATCATGGAAGCAAGTTTGAGGTGGACCAGTAAGGTGGCGTTTGCTTTTCGTTCTGTTTCCCATTGTAACCTAGACTTTTTCTGCTTTTCGCAAATGCCTGGTGCCGATGAGTTTGAGATGAAAGATTTATTTACTGCTCAAGCTGTTGTCTCATTCATATTTGCTTTGTGACTTTCGACAAAAGTCCACTACAATGCCGCCGCTTCCGCTCCATATGAGTCCTGTGGCAACTGGGTATATTATTTTGACTTGATTTAAGCTTCTCGGGAGTTGTTTCATGTGTGCTGTTGAAGTGATTGTGTTTTGGGCAGAGTGTGAGGTGTGCAGATCACGACCAAGGCGCACAGCAATCACGGTGCAATGAGAAACGCTTGAGCAATCAAATTCATTTGTCATTGGCGCCTTTGCCAAAAAGCGGAAAAAGTCTAGGTTACAAGTAGGAAACAAAGCCAAAGAACAACCACAAGACATATTAGGTCTTATCACTTCCCAACCTCAACAGCCAGACCTCGACCATGCTTCACGATGTTTCGCTGTCACCTTCGACAATGTTAGTGACTGATTGGATTGCAATGGCATGGTAGAATGACTCACTCTTTTCTTCGATGAATTCCTCACTTCTGCGATGTTTGAGACGTCTGATGCACGAGAAGACACCATATGCTGCCGCGCCAACAAGACTCAGGAGGATTGCAACACTGATGATGCTGCCATAGATCATGATCTTCTTCTCGCGTCTGGCATTGTAAAGCTTCCCTGGTTCGAGCTCATTGAATGTAGGGAACGCGTGGCTCATTGCCTTGCAGCCGGAGTCGTGATTTCCCCATGGCGCGGGTTTCCCAGTCTGAGCAAAGTCGCAAAGAGCGACAGTGTTGGTCTCGTTGAAGGAGAAAAAGGCATCTGCACAAATGTCGTTGCAGTCGGAGTTAGACAAGTCGCGAGTGGTCGTCTTCCTTGGGAGTTTCCGCGTGTCTTTGTCAATCGACAAAAAGTCATTGTCGCCACAGACGACAAAATCCTCGTCACTATCTGTGCATGATTCTCTCAAGGCTGGTAATGTGTGATGAGCCTTTCGCTTCTGGAACATTTTTCGAATCCAGACAAATACTTTGCTGTGCGCGAAAGGTAGATCGTCGACTATGGCAGTCATTGAGTCCTTTTCTGGTGCAGTGTAGAGAGGATAGATTGATCCAGAAGTGTTCCATCGATTCTTGTCGGCGTATTCCCAGGTGCGAGAGACTGTGTGGTTATAGTGGCCGTCGGAGGGTATCTCGAGAATGTACTGGAAGCCGTATCTAATAAGTTGAGATTAGCTCAACGAGATGGGAGAAGTTGCATCAGAGACAAACGAACCCCCATCGAGCTTCCGAAGAACATAGACATCTCTTGATCGTGTAGTCATCAGCCACAGCGAGCCGAGACGCGAGGAGAAGAAGGGCAGTGTTGACAGAGACGAGCGACAGACGCATGATCGAGGTAGGT
>Ga0058702_10000471_pt1 | contig 17123 bp, 22 predicted proteins | sample AgamicOrSfe_FD_83781 | JGI IMG/M metagenome (GOLD analysis project Ga0058702, IMG submission 83781) | Agave microbial communities from Guanajuato, Mexico - Or.Sf.e | ecosystem: Host-associated > Plants > Phyllosphere > Phylloplane/Leaf | place: Guanajuato, Mexico | collected 2012-05-30 | reverse complement strand
TATTCAGAACCTTCTTCAGTTACAACAAACGAAAATGGAATAACCTTATTCCATTTTCGTTTGTTGTAACTGAAGAAGGTTCTGAATATGTAGCTGACAACTACGAGAAGCATTCTACAGTAAATGTTTATGGAGAAATTGTTAATTATAAAGAAAGAACTGAAAAAGAGAAGGAAAGTGCTTTTGGTAAGCCTAAAGTGGAAGTAGAAAGAAAAACGAAAAGAGAGTATTTGATTACTGCAGGCCAAGATCCTTATGATGAAGATAGTAAAAATGTGTATAACCCTGAGATTATTGAAAAAGCACTAAATGAAAGAGAAATCGAATTAGATCAAAAGAAACAAGAAGCCAACAAAGATGCGAACAGCAAGAATAACAAGAAAAAAAGTGGGATTGGTGGAGGAAAGCCAGCAACTTCAAATAACAAACCTGTAACCATTGAAGACGACGATCTTCCATTTTAAAGAACAAAACAACATAAATAAAATATAAATTACATATAAGGAGCGGATAATTTGTCGGCAGTAGATATTTTCAATCCAGAAGTTTCAGTTATTGCAAAAGGTACAGAAGGTAAGGTAATAACTATATACGGCTCTAATAACTTAGGGAAAAGTAAGCAATCATCAAGAATGAGCAAGCCCTTGTATTTACCTTTTGAAAAAGGACTCAATGCAATTGCAGGCGTTAAATTTATGCCAATTAATAGTTGGGGAGATTTTAAAAAGGTAAACAAGCAACTTTCTAAAAACGTAGAAAAGGCTAAGGAAATGTATCAAACAATTGTTGTAGATGAAGTTGATGCTTTCGCAAAGTATGCAACAAAATACGTTTGCAATCAGTACAACGTTGACAGAATTAAAGATGGTAACGAGGGCTATGGATTGTGGCAAGAGTATGAGACTGAAGTGTGGGATGAGATTAATAAATTAATCAGCAATGGTTTCACAGTTATTTTCATAGCTCATGCGAAAGAAGATAAATCAGGAAAAATCCATCCCAAAGGTGATAAACGTGCTTTAGCGCCTGTGATTGACAATAGTGATATCGTGGTTTATTTAGAATCCAATGGGGTGGACGAAGAAAATAATGTTATCAAGTCAAGTGCATGGTTGGCTGAAACAGACAAATTTTTTGCTCGATCACGTTTCGATTACATTGATACATATATAGAGGAGTTTACAGCAGAAAATCTTAATCACGCTATTAAAGAAGCAGTTGAAAGGCAAGAAGCTGCTGAAGGTATTAAATCTGTTACATATGAGCAGCAAAAAGAGGTGAACTCTTCCGAAAGTCAAGATTTTGATAGTTTAATGAACAGCATCAAAGAGACTGGTAAGAAACTGAATGCTGAAGGAAAACTTGAAAAATTGAATGAAGTAGTTGAAAAACATTTGGGTAAGGACAAGAAAGTAACTGAGTGCACTCCAAAGCAGTTAGACGTCATGTCTGTTATTCTTGATGACCTAAATGATTTATTAGACTAATAAAGAAATCGAGAGGGATTATTCCCTCTCTAACTCTTAAAAGGGGGATTGAATGGGCAGACAAGTAAAATGTCCCTATTGTGAGCAATCTTTAGACAAGGATGAAGCCTTACCTTATAAAAAGAGGTATTATCATACAGCCTGTTTTAATACATGGCAAAGAGAGGCCGAGGATAGAAAAGTTTTGTACGAATATATATGCAAATTATACAATCTCGATGCTCCTACAGGTATGATTCGAAAACAAATCAAGGACTTCCAAGAAGAATATAAATACAAGCTCAAAGGCATCGAATTAGCACTTAAATACTTTTATGAGCTTCTAGGTAACAATCCTCAAGAACACGGGGGTATTGGTATTGTGCCTTATATTTATGAGGATGCAAAAAGAAATTACATAGAAGAAAAGAGAGTTATCGACGCAGCATCTAAATTTGAAGAAAGAAAAGAATTGCATTTCACTTTAAAGGAAGTAAAGGATGAGATTCCAAGAGATTTAATTGATATTACTCAACTTTAGAAAGGAGGGTGCCATTGTTACAAGATAAACAAACGATAATGCAAGTTCTGGGATGTATTTTAAAAGATCCTTCGATTGTGGCTGAAAGCAGCAAATACAAACTTGTGCCCGAAGATTTCCCTGAGAAGTTTCATAAGATCATTTTTTCTGTTATGCGTAATCTGCAGCGACAGGGAGTTGAAGATCTCAACTTAATAGAAATTGTTGGCTATCTTCAAGAGTATCCAACTCAATATAAGGTATTTGAAGATGCTAACGGGGATGAATATATTGAGAAAGTACAGGAATTCCCCTCACTAGAGAATTTTGATTACTATTATGAAAAGTTGAAAAAGTTCAGTTTGCTTAGAGAAATGCAAGGTATCGGCTTTGATATTAGTGGAATCTATGATGATACATTGATTGATCCTAAAGAACAAGAAGAGATGCAGTCTAACTTTGATTCAACCTCAGTTGAAGAGATTCTGAGACTTTATGAGAATAATATTGTTGAAATCAAAGAGAAATTTAAAGAATCGACAGAAAGTAGTAGCATCCAGGGTGGAGAAGGTGTCAACAAATTATTAGAAAGAATAAAAAAATCCCCTGAAATTGGTGCGCCAATGAATAGTGAAATGCTTACATCACTGTTTAGAGGATCTAGGTTGAAAAAATTCTATCTTCGTTCAGGTACAACAGGTGTAGGAAAGACACGAAACATGGTTGCTGATGCTTGCGTTTTAAGTGCCACAATGCTCTATGACACAAAAAAGGGGCAGTGGATTGAAAATAAATGGGGCAAACACTCGAACGTAACTTCAACAGAAATGTTGCAAGAAGAATTGCAAACCATTGCTTTGGCCTTCATTAGTGATGTAAACGAAGAAAAAATTCAATTAAACAATATGAGTGAAGATGAAGAAGCAAGGGTAATTAAGGCAGCTGAAATTCTAGGTGATTCGCCAATTTGGTTTGATTATTTACCAGACTTTAATATTCAAGAAATTGAGAGAACAATTGAAAGAAATGTAGTAAAAAATAGGGTTCAGTATTATTTCTATGATTACATACATACATCAGTTTCAATCTTTGCTGAAATGGCAAAAGGAAGTGGAATAAAACTTAGGGAAGATCAAGTTTTGCTTGTAATATCAGATAAATTGAAAACATTAGCTAATAAGTATGGAATTTTTCTTTCATCTGCGACACAGTTGAATGGAGAGTGGAAAGAAGCGTGGAAAAAAGGAGAAGTGATTGATGGCCAGTATTTAAGTGGGAGTAAAGCAGTTGCAAACAAAATTGATGCTGGGATGATTATATTGCCTTTAAGCAACAAAGAAAAAAAAGCAGTTGAAAAAATTATGACTGCTAGTGGTAGTTTCGGAGGAAGAGAACCTAACTTCGTAGTCCATGTATATAAGAATCGAGGAAATAGACATGTGAACGTCAAAGTCTTTACATACATAAACATGGGAACTATGCGAATTAAAGATTGCTTTGTTACTAATGTAGACAATGAAATTGTTAATGTAGATAAACTTGTTATTCAGGCAGGATAGGGGTGTATTAACCCTTGCGTTTTGATAAAGATAAAATAAAAGATAGTTTGACGATAGACGAAATACATAAGATAATGCTTGATTTGGGAAGCGAAAAGAATCTTTGGCAGAATGGTCATCCAGTATATAGAACTGTGTGTCACAACGCTGCAGGTGGAAGCTTCAAGTTGTATTATTATAATGAAAGCAAACAGTTCAAATGTTATACAGAATGCGGTGACAGTTTTGATGTATTTGAGCTTATTATTAGAGCAAAAAAACAAAAAGGCGTTAATTTTACTTTTAGCCAGGCAATTGAATACATAGTAAGTATAACTGGGAAAAGGTTTGGCTTTGGAGGCTCAAGTGCTTCAAAAAAACAAACCTTAGAAGAAGATTGGGCAATATTTGACCGTTTCAAAAGAACGCCAAAACAGAACACAGAGCTCCCTGTATTTAACGAAAAGGTACTCAATGTATTTATTCCTTACCATCATACTGAGTGGCTTAGAGAAGGCATAAGCCACTCTACGATGGAAGCATTTGAGATAGGATACTATTTCAGATCCCATACAGAAGGTATTTCAATTCCTCATAGAGACTTACATGGGAATTTGGTGGGGATTAGAAAGAGATCGATGATTAAAGAAGAAATAGAACAAGGATTTAAATACATGCCTTTGAAAATAGAAAACACTCTGTACAATCATCCAACAATGTTGAATTTGTATGGGCTGCATATAACAAAATCAGCAGTTAAGCGACTGAAAAAAGCGGTTCTATTTGAATCAGAAAAATCAGTTTTAAAATGCAACGATTTCTATGGTGACGATAACTTCACTTGTGCGGTTTGTTCTAGTAATATTTCAGTTTATCATCGGGATATATTGCTATCACTTGGAGTTGAAGAAGTAATTATTGCATTAGATAAATTCAGGCCGCAAAAAGAAGATGAGTCAGATGATATATATGATGAAAAATTAATGGAGTATGAGAAGAAAATTGTGAAGCTGGCAAGTAAATTCACCCCATACATGAGAGTATTTGCACTTTGGGATTACAATGATCTTTTGGATTACAGAGACAGCCCAGCAGACAAAGGGAAACAAATATTGGAGGAGTTGATGAAAAATAAAATAGAGATCACAACGAGGGAGGAATAAATGGAGTACAAACTTATTGGTAGTAATGATTACCTCAAAAATCCGATTGAAACAATTCTTGTTAATAGAGGGATTACTAATCCAAGTGGTTTTATTGATGTGGGGAAAAGCAGTGAATTGAATTATTCCTTATTAAACAATATTGATAAAGCTGCTGAATTAATTATTCAACATTTAGAAAACAAAAATAACATATTTATTCAAGTGGATTGTGATGCGGATGGCTACACTTCATCAGCCATTTTAATTGGGTACATTAAGAAAGCGTACCCTAGAGCGAAAATTACCTATAGATTGCAAGAAGGTAAGCAACATGGAATCAATCCAGATGATGTTCCATCAAATACGGATTTAGTTGTCATTCCTGATGCAGGATCTAATCAATATGATGAACATAAAGCACTTAGGGATAGAGGTCTTGAGACTATAGTAATTGATCATCATGACTGTGACATTGAGTCTGAAGACGCCCTAATTGTTAATAACCAGTTGTCTCCTGAATACAAGAACAAGTCTCTAACAGGAGCAGGGATGGTCTATAAGGTATGCCAGGCATTAGATACAAAACTCAATAAAGATATTGCCAAACAGTTTATCGATTTAGTTTCTATCGGTAATATTGCTGATTCAGCGGATTCACGTGAATTAGAAACAAGATATTACATGTATTTAGGATTGAATGAGCTGAAAAATCCATTGCTTAGAAAGTTGTTTAAAAAGCAAGAGTATTCTACGGGTGGTAATAAAACAATTCAAAACACACAATTTTACATCAATCCTTTGATGAATGCGGCGATAAGAGTTGGCAACAGAGAAGAAAAAGAACAAATGTTTAAAGCTTTACTTGGCTCCAGAGAGAAAGTGCCATACAAAAAAAGAGGTTCAGATACTGAAGAAATGGTTTCTATTCAAGATGATACAGTAAGGATGCTTACCAATCTGAAAGGGAAACAAAAAAGATTGGTTGATAAAGCTACAGAAGAGATTGAAATTAGAATTGAAAGCAAGGGTTTGTTAGATAACAAAGTGCTCATTGTGTATGTGGAAGGTATTCTGGATAAAGACTTAACAGGGCTTGTGGCTAATAAGCTGGCAGATTCCTATAAAAGACCTGTTTTATTGGCTCGGAAAGACGAAGAAGAAGGAATGCTTTCAGGTTCTATTAGAGGCTACGACAAAGGTGAGATTAAGGATTTTAAAGAATTGCTTTTGTCTACAGGTCAATTCGAATATGTAGAAGGTCATCAGAATGCTGCGGGCTTTAAAATAAAAAGAGAAAGACTAACAACGGTTAATGAAACACTGAATGAACGGTTAAAGGAAATTGAACACAATGATTGTTTTGAAGTAGATTTTGATATCCCATCATGTGAGTTAACCAAAGATTTTATATTTACAATAGATAAACATAAATTTTTATGGGGATACAAAGTTGAAGAACCTTTGATGTCTATTACAAATATTGAAATTGCTACAGAAGATATCGAACACATAGGAAAAAAGAATAAAAACACTATTAAATTTAAGTGTGATGACATAGAATACATACGTTTTAAAAGTGATACAGAGTTTTATGAAAACCTTACATCAAACAAGAATAAATTACTTGTTTTAAACATCATTGGAAAAGCAAATGCAAATGAGTATATGGGAAGAAAAATAGCTCAGTTTGAAATTGTTGAACTGGAGGTGGTTAAGACCAAAGAAAAAGAACTCGTGTTCTAGGAGGGGTTAAATGATTGGCTGTCATTGTCATACTGACAAAAGTAATATTAGGTTATTAGACTCTACAAACCAGGTTAAACAGTTGCTAAAAACAGCTTTAAATCAGGGTTACAAAGGTTTAGCAATTACAGATCATGAAGTATTGTCGGCGCACTTAGAAGCAATCAAAACTGTGAAAAAAATGAAGGAATCTGGTGAAATGCCAGAAGACTTCAAGTTAATTCTGGGGAATGAAGCATATCTGGTGGATTCACTAGAAGAAGTTAGAGATAACTATAAGTCTGGAGTCACTAAATTCCCTCACTTTTTAATGTTGGCCAAAAATCAATTTGGTCATGAGCAGCTAAGAATTTTGTCCTCAATGGCTTGGGAGAACTCTTTTTACACTGGAACAATGGAAAGGGTGCCAACGTTAAAAAAAGATGTGGAGAAAGTTATTAAGCAAAATCCAGGTAATCTGATTGCTACTACAGCTTGCTTGGGTTCTGAAGTTAATATTCTATTGCTAAAAATTAGAGAAGCTGAAGTTAACAATAACATTGAAGAGATTAAGCCATTAAAACTAAAGATTCACGACTTTATGTCATGGTGCATAGACGTATTTGGTAAAGAAAATTTCTTTGTTGAGCTGCAGCCAGCTTATTCCGATGAGCAGGTTTACTGCAATAAGAAATTGATTGATATAGCCAACGGTTATGGACTAAAAATGATTGTCACAACCGATGCTCATTACCTAAGACCAGAAGACAGAGCAATTCATCAGGCATTTCTCAACGCAAAAGACGGAGAAAGAGAAGTTGATTCCTTTTATGAGGCTTGCTTTGTTCAAAATATAAGTGAAATATATGAAAGAATGAGCTATTTAGATAAAAACGTTGTAAGTGAGGCAATCAAAAACACAATGCTTATTGGAAACATGGTTGATGACTACACAATTGAACATGAACCATATATTCCAAAAATTGAACTACCTGATTTTGAGCTGTCACACATATTTAAACCAGGATATGAAAAGTATGAATACATTGGTAAAATGGCTAATTCCAACAATGAACAAGACAGGTATCTAATAAAGCTAATTGAAGATGGGTTTAAAGAAAAGTTAAAAAGACCAGATTTAACTAGAGAACAGTTTCATGAAATTCTTAAAAGAATTGATGTTGAATTAGGAGAACTGTGGGAAATCAGTCAGAAGCTTAATCAAGCAATGTCATCTTACTATGTAACTGTTAGAGAAATCATTAACACCATTTGGGATGATGAATGTGGTGGAGATAGTCTGGTTGGTGTTGCAAGGGGATCAGCAGCAGGATTTTTAGTTAACTATCTACTTGATATCACTCAAATTAACCCAATGCAATACAACTTGCCACATTGGAGACATATACATAAATCAAGACCAGATTTACCTGATATTGATATAGATACTGAGGGTTCCAAGCGACCTAAAATTTTGAAAGCTCTACGTGATAAGTTTGGTGAAAAGAGAGTGCTTCAGATTTGTACCTTTGGTACAGAAAAATCTAAATCTGCTTTACAAACAGCATGTCGTGGGTTGGGAATCGATAATGACATCTCACAATATCTAAGTGGGATGATACCATTTGAAAGAGGAGCAAACTGGACGCTTAACGATTGTTTCTTTGGAAATGAGGAATTAGATAGAAAGCCAATTAAAGAATTTATTAGGGAAGTTGAGTCGTATCCCAAACTAAAAGAGACTTGTCTTAAAATTGAAGGTCTTACAAATAAGCGATCTTCACATGCTGCAGGAGTGCTTATATTTAATGAAGACTATACTAAATCCAATGCTATGATGAGAACTCCTAAAGGTGTTTATATAACCCAATTTGATATGGGCGACAGCGAATCAATGGGATCAACAAAGTTTGATTTATTAACCATTGAAGCTTTAGATAAAATGAGGGTTACTTTAGATCATTTGATTGAAAGTGGGGAAATTAAAGGCTTAGAAAATTTGAAAAAAACATATAATAATTATCTTCATCCTGATGTGATCGAGTATGAAGATCCAAAACTATGGGAAATGGTGGGCAGAGGTGAAATTATTGATTTGTTTCAGTTTTCTACAGAAGTGGGTCAACAAGCTGTCATCAAGGTTGCTCCAAAGAATTTACTGGAGGCTTCAGTCACTAACTCTCTAATGAGACTAATGTCAGATGGTGAAGAACAACCTGTAGACGTTTATGCAAAACATAAATTAAACATTGAGATTTGGATAAGTGAAATGAAGAAATATGGTCTCAATGAAAATGAAATTCAAGTTCTCTCAAGGCATCTCAAAAGCATATATGGAGTTGCTGACACCCAAGAAGTAGTTATGCAAATGTCAATGGATAAAGAAATATCAGGGTTTTCAATTGAAGAAAGCAATCATCTACGAAAAGCAATTGCAAAAAAGAAAGACGATGTTTTAAAGAAAGTTCAATCTTTATTTTTTGAAAAAGGCGAGAAGCTAGGCACTAGAAGAGTAATGCTTGATTATGTCTGGAATGTTCAGTTTAAGAGGCAATTTGGATATTCTTTTTCACTGCTTCACACTTTGGCATATTCAGTGATTGCTCTACAAGAACAAAACCTAAATTACAAATATGATCCACTATATTGGAACACTGCATGTCTCACAGTAAACAGTGGTGGCATTGATTCTGAGGAAGATGATAAGAAAGCTTCAACCAATTATGGGAAGATTGCAAGTGCTATCGGCAATATGAGGCAAAGAGGAGTTAAAGTTGATCTACCTGATATTAATAAAGCTAAGTTTAGTTTTAAAGCGGACAAAGATTCAGGAAGCATTCTTTTCGGCTTGAAAGGTATGAATGGCATTGGAGATGATGTTGTTCATAAAATTGTGGCAGCTAGACCTTATAGAAGCTTTGATGATTTTGTAAAGAGAATGTTCATTGAAGGAGAAATTAAAAAAGGACAGATTATACAGCTTATAAAAGGTGGCGCATTTGATTCTTTCGGTGAAAGAAAAGAATTGATGAAAGAATTTATTAAGCTAGTATCAGAACCTAAGACAAAGCTAACGATGGCAAACACAAAAATGTTGCTAAATCATAATCTCATTCCAAAAGCGTACCATACAGAGACACGCTACTTTAAATTCAGGGAATACATAATGAAAAACGTTTATAAGACAATTAATAAACCTAAGGATAAATTACTCCTTTTAGATGATGTGGCAGCTGATTTTCTAAACAATCATTACGATGAATCATGCATAGTTGATTTTGATAACGGTCTGCCAATAGTATCCTTACAAAAGTTTGAAAAGCAGCAAGAAAGAAAGATACAACCTTTAAAAGATTGGGTAACATCAGAAGAGGCAATATTGCGATTAAATAACGCTCTGCTTGAATCTGAATGGATAAAGTATGCAGACGGCTCGTATAGCAAATGGGAAATGGAGTCGCTAAGCTTCTACTACGGTGATCATGAGCTGAGGCATGTAGACGATATAAAGTATGGCATCAAAAATTTCTTCGATCTTCCTGAAGAACCTGTCCAGGGAAGACCATATCAGTGGAAAGGCAAAACATTATATGAGCATGAATTATGTAGAATTGCTGGAACTGTATTAGATAGAGATAAGAATAAACACACCATTACACTACTTACTAAGGATGGAGTTGTAAATGTTAAGCAATGGAGCGGTTCATTCGGCCATTATAATAAACAAATATCGAAACCTATAGGGAATGGAAAAAAAGAGATTGTAGAAAAATCTTGGTATACCAGAGGTACGCTTTTAATGGTTACTGGGTTTAGAAGAGGGAATAACTTCATTCCAAAAGTATATAAAAACAGTGTGTACAATCATACAATTTCAAAAATCGATCATATTAATGAGGACGGTTCTCTGATCCTTACAACCCAAAGAAAAAATCCTGAGGAGTGAGGAGTGATGAGAATTATCAAAAAATTTGTAGACAAAAATACAAATAACATATATTATAAGGTTAACTCGAACGTCTTAATAGTTTTAACAGGATGGCTACTTACATTCTCGTTTATTAAGATGGAAACGAGTTTAATCAAGGACAACACGAGCGAAAAGGTAAATAAGACAAAGGCAGCTGAAGATTTTCCAACGAAACATATCCAGTTACATGCACCATTACCAAAGCAAGATAGCAAAAAAGAAATAACTGAGAAATTACAAAAGAAATATCTGAAAATCAAAGTTAAACCAGTTCAAGAGAAAGCTAAAAAAGTTAAAAAGAAGAAAGGAGATAAAAATGTCAAGCAAACAAAGAAAACTGTGGAACAAAAAAGTCAAACACGCAAAATGGTTGTTACAGCTTACACAAATGGTTACGAAAGCACAGGTAAACATCCAGGACACGCTGACTATGGAACAACAGCAAGCGGTGTGACTACAAAGCAAGGCACTACAATTGCTTGTCCACCATATATGAAATTTGGAACAAAATTATACATAGAAGATGTCGGATTAAGAGTGTGTCAGGATAGAGGTGGCGACATAAAAGGAAATAGATTAGATGTCTTCATTGAAAATCTTCAAAAGGCAAGAGAGTTCGGCAGGCAAACACTAACAGTCAAAGAAATTAAAAATAACACATAAAGAAGAGAGTGACTTGATTGAGCAAGCTTACTTTAGGACAAAGAGTTCTTACTTTATACGGAGTAGGAACAATAGTGGAAGTACATAAGAACGATCAATATGGAGTTGCTGATGATGAGTACAACATGGTCGAACTTTATGACAGAAGTGAATTAGCTGAATTAAGGAGGTGATATCATGTTTGAGGTAAACGACACAGTAATAGTTAACCATAATAAAGAAAGGGCAGTAGTGGCTACAGTGTCAACTCGATACTCACAACTTGAAGTGCGATATGAGGACGGGTCTCATGAAGTAATGGGATTTCACAAAGTTACAAAGGAGGATGATAAATGATCATTATTTTAGAGGGGTGTGACTGCTGCTATAAATCTACAGTAGCAAAGCAGCTGTCAAAAAAGCTAGATTACAAAATACTACGAGGTTCGTCGTTTGAATTAGCTAAAGGAAGTCAGGACAGCCTATATGATTATTGTTTTGATCTTACAAAACATGAAAACTTAATTATCGATAGATACATATATTCCAACCTTGTTTATGCAACCAATTTTCCAGGTAATACAAAGCTCACCCATGGGCAAGTAAGCAATATCGAGAACAAAATACTGAGTAAGGCCAAGTTAATCTATCTTCATGCAAGACCTGAAGTTATTAAAGAAAGGATTCTTAGCAGAGGAGATGATCAGGTTAACACAAAAGACATTGAACCAATTGTGGAACTCTATAACGAAGTGATACCAAAGTCAAAATTACATACATATTCGTTTGATACAGAAATCTATGGCAGCGGTGAAATTGTTGAGGATATCATCTACTTGGTTAGTGGGGAAGGCTCATGAAAAGAAAAGTAATTGCAATTGATATGGATGATGTATTAGCAGATTTCTTACCAGCTTGGGTAAAAGCAATCAATAAACATGATGATCCTACTTTAAAATGTGAAAACATAAAATCTTGGAACATCTTAGATTACCTGAATACAAAAAATGATGTGTTTAGGCATTTAACGTATGACTTCTTTAAGGGTTTAACAGTTAAGAAAGACAGCCAGAAAGTTGTTAAGAATCTATGTGAACTCTACGAAGTGTATGTTGTTACTACTGCAACAGCACATCCAGAATCATTAAAAGCTAAATTAGAATGGCTGCAGGAACACTTTCCATTTATCTCATATGACCATGTTGTTCTTTGTGGAAATAAAAAGATCATTAAAGCTGATTACATGATTGATGATGGAATACATAGCTTGGAGACATTTGAAGGTGTAGGCATAGTGTTTGATGCACCTCACAATGAAGATGATAAAAGATTTGTCCGTGTTAAGAATTGGTCAGAAATTGAAATTAAATTGCTTTAAAAGATCAATTTTATTCAGAAAAGGAAGGTGAAATATGAACAAATATGAACATATGATTTCTGAGTTTAAGAAGAGTATTGAAGAGTATAGGAAAGCTCTAGCTGAAGGGAAAAATGTTGATCCGAAAAAGTACATTGAGTTCTTATCTAAAGAAATTGAAGCAATGAATTCGATGAGAGATACATATCAAGAAGGCATGAATTTAATAATTGAAGACATGAAAAACCTTGGTACAGGAAGATGAAAAGCATCCTGGATCAAATAAACTCATTAAAAGTCTTGCACATAGACTTAGATAATTATTCAATCTACGTTAGACATAATGAAGAAGTGAATCAAATATTACATAAGCTGGTCAAAGATATGACCGTTGATGAATACATACATAATTTTAGCAAAGACGATTTGATCGATATTATTCCTGCAGTGATAGGCACGGGTTTAGCCGATGGATATAAACAAGGAGAAGGTTTTGTATCCGAAACAAAGCAATTCTATATGAAGCAGTGCTACGAGTTGAATAGCAGAATTGAATATCTTGAGAAAATGGTGGCTTCACTTGGCGGCCATCCTAACATGCAAATAGTAAACGAAAACAACCTAATCCATTAGAGAGGAAGAAAGGAATGAAATTTAAAATTGGGCAGAACGTTCTGATTTCATCTAGGGGTGTTGTTGGTAAAGTTGTTAAAGCAACACACCATGTATCAATTGAAAAAGGAAAAGAATTGAGTGTTATTAAATATAAGGTTGAAGTGGATGGGCTTTTGTATGCCCAGGAATTTGATGAATCATTACTTACATATGAAGATAAAGAATCTAGGAAGATTAAAATAGCTGAGATAAATTCACTAATTGATCAAGCATTAGATACAAAAGACAAGGATTGGTTTGATGATTTAATTCAACAAAGAAAAACTTTAGAAGAAGGGTTAGTGGAGTAGATAGAGAATTATTTTAGAGTATTATGGAACGGAACAAGAGTTCCAAAGAAGTTTGATACCAAAGCAAAAGCAGAAGTGTTTGTTAGACGAAGAAAAGGGTTCACCTGTGAGATACAAGAACGTACATATGATAATAAGTTTATAGACAGTTGGACATACCATATTCCATTGCATTAAGGCGGTGAAACAATTCTGAAAGAACGTGATAAAGCTATGATGGTAGACGATCTGGAGGCCGTACATAACAACCTGGATTTTATACATAAGACTCTGGAGGATGCTGCTTCAATTGACGAGGAAACGTGGCACTTAATAGAACCAAAGATTGTTAAGTCGTGGGTATTGTTAGAGGAAGTAAAGAAGAACATAGCATCACAATAAATTAAAAATAACATATAAAAAGCATTGATTAAAATACAAATTACATATATAATCGATATAACAGCTAAGGAGAATCAATGGACTACATATGCGAGATTTGCAATGAAGGGGTTGAGAAATACCCCTTATGTTTAAGATTAACAGAAGAGAACGCAAAAAGCATGGAAGACAGAATTGAATTCAATTGCTGCAGTAAATGTGTTGATGAGTTGAGCGAAAAAATTCGAGAAAAATGTGAGGGGATGAATGTAAAGAAAACATTGAAAGTGCTTGGGATCGATCATATTAAGGCTTATAAAACTAAGAATGAAAAGGGAGAGATTTGAAAATGGAAAAAGAGCAATATGTTGTGGTTGTTAGACAAGATGGAGACAGAAACAATGGGTATGTTTATAACAACTTTGTTACAGGTGAGGACTTAATTTTTGATGATTTGGAAGCTGCTGAAAAATTCGCATTAAAAATTGAAAAAGAAGGAAGAGGCTTATGACGTTGGTTGAGCCTTATAAAAATCATGTTCTTTCTAAGAAAGCATTTGATGATAATTTTGTTGAAACGATGAAGGCGAATAGAGAATAAGCATAGGATTCTTATTAAATAAAAAACGAAAAGGGAGAGATATGAATGTCAAAAGTTAAATTCACAGGGAAAGTGGGAACCAAGAGAATGAATTTTATGAAAGAAGATTGTAAGGATCTGCATTCTGCATACTACACGACTGTTGAAACCGCCTGTGGACAAAAACTCACTGTAAAGGATGCGGATGCTCCTTTTGGATTAATGGAGGCTCCTACTCGTTCTGAAGCAATAAAAAAGGGAAAACAGTTTTTAGATCGTGTGGGTTTAACATAAAAAATTTAAAGGGAAGCGTAAACTGTGAAAAACATAGATGTATCAAAATGGTTTGGTGTAATTGGCAGCGTTGGAATGTTTGTACTTGCTATCCTGGGAGAAGTATTTAAATAAGGAGGAGTTAAATGGAGACTTTGAATTCCCCGGTTTACGAAGTTAAACGGGAAAGCGATTGGCATAAAGAAGGACTAATTGATAGGGAAGACCACGATAAATTCTTCAATCAATTAGAAATTTTATATGGAGTAAAAAAAGGGTTTGCATACCTTGATTCTGAAAATTTCGGAGTAATTCCAGACACAGAGTCTTATCATTATTTTAAGAAAGAATTAGTCAAAAACAAAATTCAGGGATTCTATCCGATTAGAAAAAAATCTGAGTATTATCCAAAGTTGAAAACACTCATTGAACAAATTAGAGAAAGAGATCCATCCAGACCACATAGTGAATTTGGGGAGAATAATGCTCGATATTCTCAATGGCTAGGAGACAGATGGTTCTATGAAGTAAAAGATGAAAGTTTAGTTAGTGGCAATGATGTTGAGCCGATAAAGTACACTGAGTATTTAAAAGTGGCGGTTGATAACTTTAGTTAAAATTCAAGTTTTATAGAGAATGGAGGATGTATGGATTAATGAAGTATGACGTTTTAGAGGATTTCACAGCCGTTTTGAAAGGTAAAGGCGATAAAGTCTACAAAGAGTTCAAAGGTTCTTGTGTCCCCATCAAGGTTGGTACAGGGGAAGATTATCGAGTACCTCTCAAATTGAAGGTTGATGATGTGAAGACAAAACAAGAGTTACACACATTCATGGAAGTACAACCAAAAGATGTAGATTATGTTTTTAAAATTGAAGGAAGTGTTCGTCCAGTTCCAGTAATGGTTGTAGAAGAAGAAGGAGATGTGTACATAATTGAAAAAAGATAATAAATTAGACAAGAAATTCTGGTTAACATTAATAAAATGGGCAGTACCAACATTCTTAGTTGGATACTTGATAGGATTTTTGCTGCCGAACATAGTTTTATCAAAATAAAATACAAATTACATACATTTTTAAGGGGGGATAATAGATGACTATTAACGCAACTGTTAATAAACATGTGCCAAAGGCTGTCAGTTTTATAAATGTTGAACATAACGATTTAATTGTTTTTGGAGAGAATAGCGAGAAAGCATGGATTATTAAAAATGATGGTGCAGATTTATGGTCAATTATCGATACCAAATCTTTTAGTTTTGTTGGTGGTGGCGGTGATAAATCAAAGATTATAAGAGTGTTAGAGGCTTGTATACAAGAAGGAAAATATACTACATGGAAACCTAGTCAGTACACTATCAATATTGGGATTGAGTGGGGAAAGATTGAATAAAGTTTTATTTAATTGAGAAGAAAGGAGAGTGTCAATGGAAGTAAATAAGAATGTTGAATTAGATGGTCATAAGCTTTTAATCCAGTTAGATGTAGATAAATTAAGTATAGGATGGGTTGTTTCTAAACGTTTAGCTAGAGATTTGAAAACAAATATAATTGTATATGCACAGCCAAAAAGATCTTTACCTATTTTAGATAAGACACTTAAGGAAATCACTATTCAAACTGCACAACTTGCTGCAGAAAGAATTGCTATCAAAGAAAAAGACAACGAAGAACTTCAAGAGTTGAGAAATTGGGATGGGATTATAAAATCTTAGTGAGAAGAGGGAGATCAGATAGTGAAAACCTTCGAAAAAATTGTTTCGATTGATGAATACAAGTTTAGAATTACAATCACAGCAAATGAATCATACAGACCAGGAAGGTGGTCGATTAAATGGGTTGATGTAAAAAACGTTGAGGATAACAAAATTGTTTACAGAAGTAGCGATCTGTCTTCTATTACCAATCCACCACTTAAATATGCATTTCAATTAGCCGCAAAAGATGCAAAAAAAGCTTTAATGAAAAACAGAGAAATAAACAAAGAAATTGAAGAGTTTGAAAATTGGGATGGAATCGTAATTTAAAATAAAAGGATGACTTTATCTTAAATTGATGGTATATAAGTTAAATAAAGTAAAAAAGAGGTGTAGCTAATGGCAACGAATATTTTATTAGATGTGCTGCAATTAGGAGCGGTTGGAACAATTGTTGGGACGATTGCAGGTGCTTTGATTAACAAAAGTTCGAATAGAAAAATTCAAAAACTTCAAACAGAAATCGACTCTAAGCTTGAAAAATTAAAAATTTACGAAAGTCAGTCAGCATTAAAAAAATCTGAGCAGATTGAAAGACTATGGAAGATTTTTATTGATATTTTGAATAATAAAAAAATGCCATCAGAAAAGGATTTAAACAATCTATACTTCAAAGTGTTTTTATATGCACCTGATGATACAGTGAAAAGCTTTATAAAATGGAAAGATTTCGTTAACAAATCAGACGGATCTGATGAATCAAGCAAACTTGCGTTTACATACTTTGGAGAATTTATTGTTTCGTATCGAAAAGAGCTAGGACAAAGTGATACAAATTTATCTACAGACGATTTCTTACGAATATTCATTAAAGATTATGATGAATT
>Ga0058702_10000470_pt1 | contig 17127 bp, 18 predicted proteins | sample AgamicOrSfe_FD_83781 | JGI IMG/M metagenome (GOLD analysis project Ga0058702, IMG submission 83781) | Agave microbial communities from Guanajuato, Mexico - Or.Sf.e | ecosystem: Host-associated > Plants > Phyllosphere > Phylloplane/Leaf | place: Guanajuato, Mexico | collected 2012-05-30 | reverse complement strand
CATCACTGGCAAGAAGTTCGATCCTGCACCACAAGAGTCTGCCATAGCACATTCTGACCTGCTGGACGATGTACTGATCTTTGGCAATGGACGACCTTTTCCTGGTGCACTACTTTTCCGTTCCGAAGCGGCAAAGGACATACCTGCAGAAGATTTGATCACAAAGCTAGCACCGCTGATTGAGAAACTCAACAGTGAAAGCCAAGACCATGCAAGAATAGCCCGCAACATGCTCGTTGTGCTGGATCACTCACAGAATAAGCTTGAAAAGAGCAGCAAAGGCACGATACTGCGCAATAAAGCAGAGGAGATGTACGAATCAGAGATTGAGAATGCCTACACTGGTCTTAGTGCGTCGTTGAGCGAGGAAGTCGCGGACAACGAGGTTGCCACAATACTGAAGGAGAAGATTGAGTCGATTGTCAGTAAGGACTCCCTGGCTGATGAAGATGACCTGCACTCTTATGGTGTCGATTCGGTGGCCTCGATACAGATCAGGTACACTTTACGCCAATTGTTGCCGTCAGACTCGGAAGAACCACCATTGAGTATCGTAGAAGACTGCGGCACAGTCAGCAAGTTGGCAGAATATGTCATCAGCAGCCGGCATGGCGAGAGTCAATCGACTGCAAATGAGGAAGACGAGCTGAAATTGATGGAGGAGCTTGCTGAAAAGTATGGCAACTTCGAGGACTTGTCTGACATGCCTGACGTTTCGGCCGTGGCAACGAATGGCAGCACGAATGAGTCAATTGGCACCACCAAACAGTCCACAACGCAACAACAGTCTAATGGGGACGTCATCCTCATCACCGGCGCTACAGGCGCACTCGGTGCACACATCCTCCACACCTACCGCTCCTCACCAAACGTCACGCACATCTACTGCCTCGCACGTGGGGCCTCCTCCCACGCTGCGCACGAACGCGTCGACAGGTCCCTCACGAATCGCGGACTTCCAGGTCTTTCATTATCCAACAATACCACCTCGCCGACCATCACCGTCCTCCAATGCAACCTCGCCGAGCCCAACCTCGGCCTCAGCAATGCAGACTACGCCACCATCGCCCACAGCGTAACTCATATCGTCCACCTGGCCTGGTCCGTCAACTTCCGCATGCGTCTCCGCTCGTTCGCAAAGGAACATCTCGCTGGGCTTCGTCACCTCTTCCTCCTCGCCCTTGCCGCTTCACGCTCCACGTCAAGCCAGAAGCCTGCCCGTCTGCCAACTCTAGCCTTCTGCTCCTCCATCGCTAGCGTCGCTTCTGCCACCGCACCAGTCTCGGAACACCCGTCCACTAGCCCTACAGACTCATCTCCTTTGGGATACGCCCGCAGCAAATGGGTCGCAGAGCGCATCTGTGCCCTTTTCGTGTCTCAACACCCCGAGTTCGCATCGCACGTGGCTGCATTCCGCGTCGGGCAATTAAGTGGCGATAGCGAGCGCGGCGTATGGAATGTGAAGGAGGCATGGCCGTTGATGCTCGGGAGTGTAAGGGCGACCGGGGTACTGCCTGATTTGCGAGAACCGCTGGGTTGGATGCCGGTGGATGTCGCGGGTAAAGGGATGTGTGAAGTTATTGATGGTATGGCGTCGTCAAAAGCAGAGCGTTCTGGAATTCGCAGGAACGACGAAAACGCACCACCGGTAGCGAAGAAGCAGAAACTCACGCCCTCTTCCACCTCCACTTCCGAGGACCTACAAATCTACCACCTCCTCAACGCCTCCTCCAGCCCTTCCTGGGCCGACCTGCTCACCTGGGCCCAGTCCCACGCTGAACCGTCGTTCAAGCTACTCCCGTCACACGAATGGATACAGCAGATGGAGGCGCTGCAGCGCGACCGACCGGAGTATCCAAGTCTGAAGCTTTTAGGCCTTTGGCGAGACGCATACGGTCAGGGTAAATCAAAGGACGAGGACAAGGATGGGAACAAAGAAGTTGGTGTAGGCGAGGGTGAGGGGAAAGGTGCTGTGCATTTTGCGACGGAGAGGGCGGAGGGTATGGCTCCTAGTCTGCAGGAGGGAGGAGGCGGAGGTCAGATGGATGAGGTGTATTTCGAGAGGGTGTGGGGGTGGATTATGGCGAATGTGGACGAGTAAGAAGACGACAGAATAGAGTCTGGTAAAGGCACTGATACTCTTCTGCCTGGATGAATATTGTGGAGAGGACCGTGGATGCTCTATCTGGAGTTACATCTTGGTCATGATTTCCTCGACATCTTTACGAGACCAGAAGTACCAACTTTACCGGGAAAAAGGTCAAAGGACAAAGTTCGTGGAGAGTGCCGAAGTGCCAAAAGTCGCGGATGTGTTGAGGTTAGTATGTATATCCGGGTTGATTATACTCTCAAGACTAGAAGTACTTCCAGAAAAAAAGGTCAAAGGATTAAACTCGTGGAGCGTGCCGGTCGATCTAAAATTACACTTCTGTTCCACGTACTACACCATCCAGGTAGATTACTTCCCTAGACCAGAACTATTTTCAGAAAAAAGGTCAAAGGATAAAAGTCGTGGTGAGTACCGTAGCGACAGAGTTTCTATTCATACCCTAGTATTATCTCCTACCGAATCTAAAAACCCCGCGAGACTAGAAGCACTTTCAGCAAAAGTTCAAGTATAGAAATGTGTGGAAAGTATCGCCGTAGGTGTACTGTCACAGACCAACCAAGCTGTGAATCGATTTCCATCTTCGACCTGCATACCTTGCCACCCATAACTCAGCCCGTCACAGCCTTTTCCTGCACCTTCTTCATATTTGATCGGTGTAGATATCGCATACATTACCCCTCTTCCGATACAAACCGCGTGCATCTCTTGCCCCTTGTCCAGCCCAGGATGGTTAGCTTGATCATGGAGTGCTGGTTGAACTCACCTTTCCCGCTGACCAGATGTGCCCCCAAGCGGCCTGAAGAGAGAGGGAAGGAGAGGCGGGAGCGCTGAGAACGATGGGAATTGTTCATGTGTTCATTAGTACGTATCCTGTATTTACAACCTCACATTGCATTTCCCTCGACAAGGTATATCCGACAAAAACACCTCCAGGCTGCACCATGCGCCATCTGTCCAAGCGCTCAAACAATAGGGTATCAAAAAGCCATTAAATCATGCAAAAATCATCACCATCATCGCTCATTCATAACATCAATCCCTTCCAATCTTCAACATCATCTACGACCTCCTCCTCCTCTGCCCGCCCGCAGTCCCAACCATCCACCTCGCCATAAACCCCAGATCCGCCTCTTTCTCCTTCGAGCTCTGTTTCCTCTTCGGTTTTGGCAGCGGCTCGGTGACGATTTCCACGATATCGTCGGCGTCGGCTGCGGTATGGTGGTGCATCTGAGGAGGCGAGGGCGGTGGCGGCGGCGGTGGCGGCGCATCTTCATGCTTCCTCGAGCTTTTCTTTGTGGCTTCGTCAATGACATGCGGGCTCGATTTCGAGCGGGAAGGCCCGGGACGCTGCTTGTCCTTTTCGCGGTGGGAGGGACGATGGGAGAGTGCTGGGGGCGGCGGCGGTGCTGGGTGTGGTGGAGCTGGTTCCTTGTGCTTCTGGGGTGGGGGTGGGTAGAGTTCTTGACCTTGGCGTGGAGGGTCAGTATCGTGCTCATCAAGCTGCGAGATCAGGAAACACTTACGGATCTCCCACCCTCCTTTGACCGTATCGCTCCAGAGATCAGGCATCAGAGCTTGATCATCCGGCCCAAACAGCCAGTAATTCCCTCTCTCCACATGCTGCAGCACAGCCGGATTGTCGACATAACACTTAATGACCAGCACCCTGAATGTCTCCCATCTTCTGCAATATTTGTACGGGAACACCCACGTCCTCCCCGCCGCATCCTTGAACTTGACCGGTGCCTGCTTGTCATCCGGTTCGGGCTTCCAAGCTTCCGCCTCCTTATTCGCTTTCTTCAGTGCCTCGATCTCCTTCGCCTGTTTATCCCTCTCTTCCTTCGCTTGCTTGTCCGCCTTTTCCGCCTTTTCGGCCGCTTCGGCCTCGGCTTTCTCTTTGGCTTTCTTTTCGGCTGCTGCGATCTCCTCGGCGACCTTGCGCTGGCGAGCAGCTTCGGCGAGCTTGGCTGCGTGGGCGTCCTTTTCCGCCCTTATTTCGGCTTCGCGCAGGTCGTCACGGGCTTGGCGGTCGGCGACATCGGCGGCCATTTGCTCGCGCATCTGCTTCAGGTGATCTTCCTGCTTCAGCAGTGCTTCGTGCATGCGCCTGACGTGCTCGGGCTCCTCGTCGTCGCGACGTGAGGAGGAGTCACCACCACGGGAGGAGCTACTTCGCTGGTAGTGGTATGGTAGTGGTGGGTGGTGGAAGTAGCCGTTTGCGGAGCCGGAAACAGCTGTCAGTGGAGGTGACATGGGATACATCTGCGGTGGGTATTGTGGTGGGTAGCCATATTGTGGTGGCGCTGCGTAGTGTTGGATCATGCGCGTGTCCTGCGGGTAAGGCTCGTAGCGGGTCACATATGAAGATTGCGGTGGGCTGTAGCCGCGATTGCGATCGTAGTCATCATAGGAGCGTCGCTCTTGGTAGCGAGGGCGCTGGGCGGAACCTCTTCGGTCATACATATCGTCGTCGTAATAGTCGTGGTTGTCCCGGTGGTAGTCGATGCGGGCAGCTGGTTCGCGTCGGTCGGATTTGCGAGAGTCGCGGGAGTCTCGACGCAGGTATGTCCTCTCCTCCTCGTAGGAGCGACCTCCGGCACTCTCCCTTGAAGGTCGTCTGGGGTGTCTGTCTGCGAAAGGCGGGAGAGGAGCGCCCGGGGCAGCTGGTGGGATGTGGTCCGAATCTTTCCGGCGATCGTTTCTGGTCGATGGTGCTCGCTGCCTAGGCGCTGCTCGCGGTTGACTCTTCGTGTGAGAAGCTGAGTCTGAGGGATGCAGCTCCGATGCCAGGTCTTCCCAATCTTCCTCGTTGTCGGATGGTCGCCGGCGCGCGGAGTACTGTACCAGAACCGGCGAAGAACTATTAGTGGTGTGAGACCTCGCACGCGCGCGCTCTGGGAGTGAATGCGTTCTTCTGCGATGAGAGTCTCGAATTAGCTGTCCGGAGTCCGCGAGGCTGAGGCGGAAGTGTGTATGCATTGGCGGGGTACAATGTAGTTGCGATCGAGTCAAGTGCAAAGGACTTACGACATTAGCTAACACCCTTGAGGCGCGACTGCAATGCAGCGGCGATGGCCGCAACTCAGGGAGGAGTTTGGATCGGCTTTGGTGTTGTTGAGGGGGTTGCAGAGAAGGAAGTGAAGCCACCGGGCTGAACTTGTATTGTTGTAGATCGCCGGTGACGAAGGAGGGGACGTCTTGGCGCAAACAACAAACAGATCTTACATGCAGCGAAAAAAGTGCAGGAGAAAAGATGAACAGACGGGTATCGAAGAGGTAGTGTACAGCTGAAAGCTGAATCTGCTGCAAGTATATATCATATACGGCAGCAAGGGGGTGGCGCTCCCAAATGCAGTGCTAGCGGTGCTAGCTGCTGAACACACCGCCTTTGCTGCTGCCAGCGCAGCAGGCAATGAAATATATGATCTACACGTAACACGACAAGGATTATGTTTGTGGCAGTGTCAGTGACTTTTTATGGTGTGAGGAGTTCGTACGAGACGTCCACAGAGCGTCATATGTCACCACCTAGTACACATCTACGATCCAGGTAGTATGAGCCTGTGTTGCAGAATCGTGTGTTATTCGCTTCGAGCTTTGTAGTACTATTTTTGGAGTTAACTCGAATTCAGCCTGCATGGACACAATGTGGCTTACCTTGGGTATGAATGCATATCCCTTGCGAAAGAGTAGAATCGCTCGAGCTGTTGTAGACAGTCCGGATCTAAGAATCCAAAGTTTGCGCATGAAGACCTCTGAATGGATCAATGAGTCTAGTGCTGTTCGATCTTGGATAAGAAAGGTAACATCTGTGCTACCGAGTCGGGACAAACCACGGAGCGAAAATGGTTGCGCTCATGATTTTATCATCAATATCTTCTCGCGGTCAGTCATGTTCTTGCAATCAAATACCCAAATCAACTTACTTCTCGTAAAGCTTGTGGGTCCATGCTCGCCATCCGCTTCTGCTTGATATAGCGTTGCCTGACTGAAAGTCCAATAGGTGGAATAACGCGAGCTGGGGCTGTAGCCACGGCCGTCTTAAGTGCTGCTTTCGCTTCCTTCTTCTGCCGCTTCTCCTCCTTCCGAGCTCTTCGTTCCGCCCTCCTTATTCGACGCTCCTCCTTCGACTCCTTTACTGTCTCCCCACCTGCGTCGTCGTCGGCAGCAGCTAATCTATGCTTGGAGCTCGTTTTATCCTTCGTCCGTTTCTCTTTCTCCTCCCCATCGCTGCGCGTTTTCTTGGATTTCGTCTTCTTCAGGTCCTGCTTTGCCTCTTCGACTAGTGTCTGCGCAAGCTCGACATCTTTCTTGTCCACTGACGCAGGTCTCGCTGAATCGCTCGTGGTGCTGGTCACAGTCTTTCCGGCAAGCTGATCCAACGTTTTCCCCGACTCCATCCTATCACCCACAAGGAGACCACCGCTGACAAAGCTTGTACCTCCCCATCTCTGTTGTGCGTATAACATCTTCCCAATCTCTACTCTCTTCTCCTGCTCCTGCTGTATCACGGCCTCGTCCTTGCCGTTAAGCCTGCCTAGTAAATCATTGAAACCTAGCAAGCCAAAGTTCTGCCCTTCTGCTTTTCCTCGTTGTGCTCCGAGGCCTAGGTTGTCGTCTTTGAGCAGAACTCGGATGTGCGAACTGTTTGCCGCAGTATAATGGCTCGAGTGAGCCGCATTCTTAGCGCCGAGCACACCGCCAGGAGTCCAGCCTTGTGAAAGAAGCATCTTGTGCCCATAGGCTTCGGTGTCGTTCGCCCATGTGGTGTTATTGGGGTCCTCACCAATCTTTCTTCGTCTAGCCAGAGTGATTAGCTCAGTACCGTTTTCCCTGCATCCAAGGACTCACTTTCTGGGTCCTGCTAAACCCATGTTGTGCTGTAGTGATTTAGTAAAAGAAGTTGTAGAAACACTTTGGTACGCCGAGGACTCAGAAGATTGAATAATTTGACTCCGAGATCCGAAGTTAGACCGACACGTGCTCATGCGACCAAAAGCCGCCACGAAAGAGCACCGTGCATCAAGAACATAAGGACCACTGAAACACTTTGGCAAAGATGTCAAACAGAGGTGGAGGACGAGCTGCGGATGGTAGTGGGGATGCGGTCTTCACTCTTGATCAGCAGCAGGTATGTTAGAGAAGTATTGACTCACTGAGTCTCCTCAGTAGAGGAATTACTCCGTTGTCTCACATCTCATTTCGTATGCTAACATATTGCTAGGCTCAAAGACGCAGAGATCAGAAACTGCTCGACCTCGAGACTCAGCTAAATTCAGCGTCGACCAATACTCAGCAAGCTTTGAAGCAATTGCAGCAGAAGTACGAAATTGAGCTGTACGTCTCTCGACCCTCAAGCTGTATAGCACTTGTATTGACATTCGAATTTCAGACAAAATCTACGCCGTGCTCAAATCGGCCAACTCGAAGAGCTACTCCAGGAGAGATCTGACATCGAATCTGAGATCTTACAGTCTCACAATGTGCTGAGTGATGCGTTGAGTAATATGCATAGCGAGCTGAAGGTTGTCATCGCCGGTAGACTTCAGGACTGCGAAGAGGAGGCAGAAGTGGATGATTAATGATTATGATGACCTGAGTACGACTCACGACTGATGAAGAAAATGAAGCGAGGGTTCGCACCAGAAAGGCCAGGTGCATGAATTAGGCGTTTCAGGCATGTTTCGATGGGACGATAGCCGTTCGACGCCACGATGGTATGGTATTGTATGGTACCTCTTAAAGGTACGATGTTACACAGACTCAAAGCATCAAACCCGAAATCTTACCCCGTTGGAATTTGTGGCAAAATCTCACCACTGATTCAGCATTTGGCGGCATGGTTACCGATGCTGCTGATGTACTGGTCAGAAATACGGCTGTCGGGCAGATCACAAATCGTCGATGTCGATGTCGCATCGAGAACCGCTCGGACCTGAAATTTGAGATTGAAGGTGGTATGTCTGCGTGATTGGTGCAGAGTGGCGATTACGCGATTACTCGATGGCACACAACACATTTCAGAAGCATTTCCAAAGTACACTGGGCTCTGGGTTAGAGCAGCATGCAAGACGCCTCTTCAGAGTCTGGTGTTTGAGGAAGGCCAACCGAACGCCAAGTCTCACTGCAACAACAGGAGCCAATGAGCCAATCACACAAGCTCCGGAAGTGCCTCCTCGATCCTTCGGGATCGCGGACCTGAACCCGTCGCACCTGTACCTGTACACACCTGAACTCAACGAGGGGACTTTTCTTTGAAACGCACAGTGCGTCTTCGTTCTTCATTCTCTTCATTGTGGTTCTCTCTCTCACTTTGTTATGATATTCAATTCCATACTCCTGCGCAATCTCTGAGAGACCTTGCGCACGGCTTCTGTCTACGCTCTCAAAGTAGATATACATCAACAATGCCAGAGTTCCTCACTCAAAACCAGCGCCAAAGCTCAGCAACACGATCTCAAGATCAAGTCTACTACTCTGGCCAAGGTGATTCATCCGCCACTGCTACCTTTGCTGGAGGATATCTTCCTGCCAGATCTCCTGAAGCTGTCAATACCGGCCGTCCTGGTCCTGATCACCCAGCCAACTCAGCTCATACCATGACGACCCCTCCTCAAGCTCGAGGGGTGACTCATCAGCCTACTCGTGCTATGCCATCACAGTCGTATCTTTATGACCCAGCAAATCAACCCTTCTCACAGCAGACTCCCTACTCAATGAATATGGGTCATATGGCTGGTGCTTTGCCCAGCATGTCTTCTCAGTATACTGCCAGTGCCACCATGTCACCTGGTCAGCAAAGCAACACCACTGGGTACACACGTCAGCCTGCTGCGAACACCTACTACCAACAAAATTCCCAATACCAGATGAATGCTGCTGCAGCTCAACATCAAGATCGAATGAGCGCAATGCAGATCCAACAGCAATATCATGCAGCTCAGCAGTATGGACCAGCATACATGTCATACCCCATGTATCCTCAACAGCCTGCTCAGTACTATCAGCAACCTTCAATGGTTATGCAGCAACAGGTTCCAATGAGTCACCCTCCAGCAAGAGATCCATCAGGAAGATCTGCACAGTATGGACAATTCCAGGCCTTCGACAAGCAGAGCTCTTCAACGATTCAGACTCAAGACAAGAATCTATACCCTTTTCATGTTGCGCAGAAATTACAAGAGGCACATCTGAACTCGAGTGGTGGTGTCGCAACCCACGGATCTGTACCCGACGGTCAGGCCGTTGTACCTCGTGGACCTCCCAGAAAGCCCAAACAATCCGGACACGCTCTCTGGGTTGGTAATCTTCCTCCTGATGCTACTGTGGCCGATCTCAAGGACCACTTCGCCGCAGGTCTATTTAACGACATTGAATCTTTAAAGCTCATCTCGAAGAGCAATTGTGCGTTTGTCAACTACAAGAGCCAAGCTGCTTGTGCTATGGCCATGCAGAAGTTTCATGAATCACGATTTCATGGCACTCGGCTGGTGTGCAGGCTCAGGCGTAGTTCAGCTCCGAGTCCTGCCAACGCTGCTGATCTACCCTCTCACCGAGGAGGAGCCGAGTCTCTCGTCGATGGTGAAGTTGACGGTCCTGCTGAGCTGTCAGTACCGTCTCATAATGTGAGGCGCCCAGAAAGGTACTTTGTCCTCAAGAGCTTGACATTGCAGGATCTGGATGTTTCGGTGCGCACTGGTTACTGGGCGACTCAGCCGCACAATGAAGACGCTCTCAACAAGGCATTCAAGGTATGTATACTATTGTTGAGAAGCGAGACCATTACTGACACACTTTGTAGACGACTGACAATGTTTACCTTGTCTTCTCCGCCAACAAATCTGGAGAGTACTTTGGCTACGCTCGCATGGCTTCACTCATCACCTCCGAGCCTATACCAGAGCTCGTGAGTCCACAGCTTACCAAGACAACTCCTGCATTGTCCAAGACTACATCCGCTTCCCAGCACTCTGAGCCTCCTGTTGTATTGTCTCACTCCTCTGCCCTCTCCAAGGTAGAGTCGGGCCCACGTTCCATCCTTACACCAGCCACCGAGCATGCACCCGCCGGCAAGATCATCGATGATCTTGCTCGCGGGACAATCTTCTGGGAAGTGGACGGTGATGAGGAATTAGCAACCTCGCCAGCTGTCGATGGTGTTGAAGCTGCCTTCCAAGTCTCTGACTCTCTTGCTGCTACTGCTCAACTAGCCCACCAAAGCTCCGATTCCAGCCGTCCCAGCTTGACAATCACGAGCACCAACGAGTCGAGCGGTGAACAGATTGAGCTTTTGCCTTCGACCGCAGGATCTTTCAAGGTTGAGTGGCTGTCCACAAGACGAGTGCCTTTCTACAGCACTCGTGGCTTGAGGAACCCTTGGAATGTCAACCGTGAAGTCAAGATTGCAAGAGATGGTACTGAGTTGGAGCCCAGTATTGGCAAGAAGCTGGTTGCTCTTTTTGGCCATCCTGGTATTGGGCGTGTTGTCAACCCTATTGGGATGGGCATGCCCTTGAATATGAGTATGGGTGCAGGCATGGGTATGGTCAGGATGCCCGGTGCTCCTGCGTACTGAGGACGTCCTCGTGCGCAATGACGAACAATGAATTGTATGAACAGAAATCTGCGGCATGGCGTGGCTGCTGGATTTTCGAGAAACAAGGTGTGCATATGGAGAGGGGAATGTGGAAATGCTGACACGTCCACATTTAATGTTGTCTTTGGTGCAGACCTAGGCAGTCAAGGGAGCATGTCACTTCATGACGAATTGGTCGGATGAAAGTACGAGGGCGATGCGATGAAAGCTCAGCCAGTCGATGGCGGATTTGGTCGACTGAGAGTTACGAGCATGATGGGATGAAGGTATCATATGAATGTCGAAGATTTCTCAATGTCGCATGAAGAGCACATGAAGAGCTTGGCGAAGGCACAAGCCGCCGATGTATGTAGGTAGCCATCACAACCAGGAATGAATCAATGATGTATTGAAATTCGTGTATACAGGACGATATGGATACGCATCGAGCGTGCATGGCTGAAGTGTCGCGGCAGTCTCTCCAATAGGGGTTACTGCGGTACTAAACCGCATACCTTATCTTCCGAGGTCGTGTTTCAAATCGCAATCCTCCAGATCCTTCGGTCGGCTCTGGAGCCGTCCAATGAATAGCTATGCCCCGCAAAGTAAGCATATCGAGCAAACAGCACACAGCGCAACGATACGGGCACGTCTAAAGCAGAAATCTGCACCACAAGCTTCCTCTGCACACTGCATACTGTACACGACATCAAAGCGAGTGTGACACATCCGTTATGCGATATCTTTGTTCATTTTGCCGGCCGAACAACCGTCTTATCACAGGAACATATTCCGAAGGACTGAGCGAAACATGGATGTGGCGTCACCGGCGTTTTTAAGATCTGGCCATCGAGCTATCGACCTTTCAACTGCTATTGCTATTTGGTAACGAAAATGTCATGTTCAGCATCCCATCGTCCCGTCACACACTCGTTTCCCATCATTTGACAGATGCTCAAGAAATCCCTCACCAAGGGAATACTGAGTTTACGTGACAGGTGGATGGAGCTTAAAGAAGCTTATTGTGACCCTTATCATGAAAAATGGCCTATGAAAGCCGCCCATGGACCTATGGGCCATCCAGCAGTCTAGACCGGGTCGCGACATCGCTACCGCCCAAAAACATACATAGACGACTTGTAACAGGGTCCAGGCCCCCTCCAGATCTCAGGTGCCTGTATATGAGAAGGAGATTGTGAAGTTGGCGTGCCGCGCCGTCTCTGTATGATATGACCCGCACTCCTTGTAGGAAGGACAAAGTGGAAATAAGGGTGTCAAAAAGGTGACCTCCATCACACGTGACTATGGGCCTGTGCCTTTTGATGATAATCGCCGTCGGAGTTGTTCCTCGGATGGCCCACAATTCATGCATATAGAGGCGAACTGGGGTTGGATCCTGAAATTCACGATCTCTTGTTCGCAATCCCCTCTGATGCTTCGTGATCTTGTTCTGTTCTCGCCTCTGCATCCTGCTCCTCCTACACCATCTCCTCATCAGACTTGAAGCTTCAAGTTTCGATGTGGCGTCATTTGTCACTCTAGGTCCATCCGATCACACTCCCTGCCCTTCTCCTCACGATCTGCGCCTCGATCCGCCTCGTCTCATGCGTCTGTTGTGAGCGCAAAGCTGCACTACCTCACCTTACCACCACTGCTACGCTTCCTCCACTTACTTGGCTCGGTCCGTCGACTTGAATTGCTTCTTGGCTCCACCACCTCGATATAGCCGTCCCAGCAAGAGGACATTTGCAACCGTTCTCTCGAGGCCAACAGTGACCTTATCGTCGCGCCACTACTACAACCACACCACATCGCCGTCTTCGAATCATGACCGCCCTGGGACCGAAATTAGACAAGCTCGGCCTGATTGAGTATAGCGACAGGCTCTTCGCCGAAGGATTCGATACATGGGAGTCCATCTGCGATGTCACCGAGTCAGACTTGTAATGCTTACGCCACGATGTTGTTTGTCGTTCTCTTGGTCTAACTTCTGACTAGGAACGAACTCAACGTGAAACTTGGTCATCGCAGAGTAAGTTGTCACTTTCTGATTCTAGGACATCGCTATCGATCCGCACTTTCCCGATTCGAAAATGCCAAGACTAATCATTGTTTACCCTCCAGAAACTCCAACGAGCCATCTCCGACTTCAGAATACAAACAAACACAGTCCCACTCATCATCACACTTGGCAAAAGAGGCAGTCCTGTCGACGGAGCAACACAGCAAACAGATGGCACACACAATTCAAGAGAAGTTTCCCAGGCGAACCATTCCGATGAAGGGCCAAGACAGAAGAGAAAGTACAGACGGCATCCAAAGGTTCGCACACTAGCAAGCTGTCACACCGGTAGCCTCCCAGAGGCTCGGGACTGACACCATCCCGTAGCCTGACGAGAACGCTCCCGAACGACCACCATCTGCTTATGTCATCTTCTCAAATTGTATGTCTTTTTCTTGCATCCTTGTCCTTCCCATGTCAACACTAATCACAGGACCTACAGTCATGAGAGAGCAGCTCAAAGGACAAGAGCTATCCTTCACTGACATGGCCAAGGTAGTTGGAGAGAAATGGCAACTTCTGTCCGCTGATAGTCGGGAGCTCTATGAGAAGCGCGCCGGTACTATGAAAGAGACCTTTAACTCCGAGTTCACCAGCTACAAGAAAACCGACAAATATGCCCAATATCAGGATTATTTAGCCGAATTCAAGGCGAAGAATGGGCAGCAAGAAGGTAATGGTCTGACGATATTATTCCCAGGATAAAGTACTAACTATCACAGACGGAAGGCGTGCCAAATTGACAGCAGCAGAGTCGACGGGCTCCACTGCTAGTATCGAATCTGCTTACGACTCCCGACGACGCAAGAGTGGCAACTCTTATCAGCCACCTGCACTCACTGATAGCCATACGTCCACGCAAGACTCACCGTCGCCCTCCACAACGCATCATTCTGGCGCCCAATCTCCTCAATCTGCCAATCATCACTCTGTTGCCCAGTCAGCAGCGCAGTCAATGCAAAATTCTCAATCCAATGGCTATTTAAGCACAACAAATATTGGCCTACCAGGTTCCGGCAGTCGTCAAAATGATGCCCGGTATCCTCGGCCTTCGACCAATGGCATGTCGCCGCCCGGTAGTGCGCGTTATGCCAGACAGGACTTGCCATACTCGCATGGACGCTCTGCCTCAAGTCACTTTGACTTTGCAACACGCGGCTCGCCGGCTTCCTCAAACTCATCTTTGCCACCACTACACCCTGGTCCGAGCCATTACGAGAACCAAACATATCCATACCAACAACAAAATCCCTACTCCTCACTTTCTCGAGGTATCAGTGGCTTAGATGGTAGTGCTCCCTCGTCTCGACCTGGCAGTGCGGCCATGATGGACAACAGTGCTGTTCGCTCTTACCGTCACTTACCCCTCCCACCTGTGCGCTCGAGCTCGAACAGTGCTTTGCTTCCGCCCATGGCGCCACCACCATCAGATGTCAGAGCCAGCTCGAGTCTGGCAACCTTGCTGCTCGCGGCAAAAGAAGCCGAGAAAGGCGATATGCTGCCTTCTGGGGCGCAAGGAATGAGTTCATTGCCAGCATCAAGGTCGGCTGATGATAGGGACAGTCGCCAATAGACGGTCACTGCACTTTCCTATCGCTTGGATACGTTGACCTGCATTACCGTCGCCTTGAGTGCGTCAAAGGCACGATCAAGTGGCACGTGCCGTTTCAATGATCTTTTCTGGATTTTTTCCTCTACAAGTTGACGACCCTATCATGGTTGTAGCTGAGCATCCGAAACAGCTCTCAAGCTCAACCTCACTGATCACACGACACGAGACATGACGACTTCTCATTGGGATAATAGGTACTAGGGTGGATGGCTGGTTTACTTTGTTTTTCCATTCTGATCATGACTCGTTTGCACACAATACCCTTGTACATGGTGGGGTGGATGGCGACAGGGTTTGGGGCCCTCGGAATAGTGGCATACGACGGGATTGGGATCGGGAATTTGGGCGACACGACATGAGGCTACGGCTGTGAAATTTGATTGGAGTTTGGGGTGGCAAAGGTCGAATTTTGTGCTGGTGCTGGCCGGTGCGGATGAGCTTGAGTCAGTGTTGTACATGGACGCTGCGTATAGCCGGGCATTGGGACATGCAGCTCCATGTAGAGCTCGGATCGATGCCGTCGAGTCGAGTATATAGGGATGATGGTAGATATGTCTTTGCAGTATCTACACTCACAGTATCATATTCTGGATAATCTCGTGGCGAGTGCAGAAGATGATTCTACGGTATGCTTACATTTATGTTCTCTTGCTATGAGTATCTTCTTGCACGAAACGAGACATTTGTGAGGCGTGGAATGTGGACTTGATCCATGGTAGGAGTACTAATAGCAACACTACACTACACTGGATAGATAGGATGTAGAGGGGATGATAGGATTGTTCGTTGTGTGTTATCTGGGTCGACCACCAACTCCTTTGCATGTCTCCTCTCATCGACATGGGATATATCACTCCCGGCTTTTGAGCTTTAGCTACACACATCTTCCACGTCCTCAATCCACGATCCCTCCCTTACCCCTCTCCTCTCCGGCACCCCCCTACCACCCACGCCTCGAGGTCTGCAGCCGTCATGGTTTGTCCATGTGGGAAGCATTGCGAAATGAGAGACGAGAGGGAGTCATTTCATTATGGTTCCATCTATACGCGATAAGAAGAGGGAATGGATACGATCGTGGTCGAACAGCTGCATTTTCAATCCCGGAATCTATACATATTTTACCGCATGTCCTGCGCATGCGCTACCAGCCGAGCCATGCTGTTTCGGCCAGCACACACGCCCCATCACACCGCCCTTTCCACGCCCCATCGCCATCTACAACTTCCCCATAACACTCTCCTTCACCAACTCCACCTCCCTAGTCGGATCATACATCCTCTTCCTAATATACGCATCCAGCTCCCCATCACTCATCCCCCTCATCTCCTCCTCCCTATCCACGCCCGCCTCCTGCGCCGCTCTGATCACCCCGCGCGTCACTACAACGCTGACTTCCCGGATACGGGTGACATCGGGGTAGAGCCAGCCCTGGGATTTCTCGGAGTCGTTGAGGGAGGAGGCGAGGGATTCGGCGGAGGCGTAGATCATGGATTGCGTGATGGAGGTGCATTTGGAGAGGATGGCGCCGAGGCCGATGCCGGGGAAGACGTACTGTGAGTTATAGGTCAGCAGCTGGACAAAGAGTGCGTTGATGCGGATGGATATTGGGGGCTTACCATATTATTTCCCTGCCCAGGCGTCATCGTCTTGCCCTTATACGTCAACGGCTGGAACGGACTGCCACTAGCAAAGAGGACGCGTCCGTCGGTAGCCTTTACAGCGTCCTCGAAGTTGCATTCGGAGTTTGCGGAGGGGTTGGACAGGGGGAAAATGACGGGTTTATCGTTGAGTTCGGCCATGCGGCGCAGGATGTTTGCGTCGAAGGCGCCGCCGATGGTGGAGAGACCCATCAGGATGGTGGGCTTGACGTGTTCGACTACTTCGGAGAGAGACTTGAGTTGCTTGCCCTCGTTGTCGTCGCGGGAGAAATAGGTTTTGTGGGCGGCGAGCTTGTCGCCGCGGTCGTTTGTCACGAGACCCTGCAATGGAAGATTAGTGAAGTGGCGAAATGCGAGGGAGGAGGAAATATACCTTTGAGTCGACGAGCCAGAATCGCTTGCGGGCTTCGTCTTCGCTGAGACCTTCTTTTACGAAGAACTCGACCATCTGCTTGGCAACTCCGACACCAGCACTTCCGGCGCCGAGGAATACTGCACGTTGGTCTTTTGGTGCGATACCGGTTGTCTTTACAGCGTTGATGAAGCCGCCGAGAATGACAGCACCAGTGCCTTGGATGTCGTCGTTGAAGCATGTGTATACGTCTTGATACCGCTCAAGTGCAGGGAAAGCTAGATAGAAGTTAGCTCAATACTTACTCATAGTACATGGATTGACGTACGATTCTTCCAGTCCTCAAACTGAATCACGATGGCGGGCCACTTGTCCTTCAGCGCCTTCATAAGCTCATCCAGGAACTCCTTCTCTTCTTCCGCGGTGACCTTATCTCTCCTGCTACCCATGTAAAGCGGGTCTTCCCGGAAAGCCTTATTGCTTGTGCCAAGATCCAATGTCAATGGCAGAGTAGCTTCCGGTCTGATACCCGCACAAGCTGTGTATAGTGCGAGCTTTCCAACTGGAATACCCATTCCATTGACACCGAGATCTCCCAACCCCAGAATGCGTGAGCCGTCCGTCACGACTGTGATCTCCACATCATGCGGCCAGTTGTCAATGATTTGCCTAAGATTGCCCTTGTCCGAGAACGAGAGGTACATTCCCTCTGGCACTGTGTAGATCTCGCTCCATCGTATGCATGCTTCGCCAACAGT
>Ga0058702_10000467_pt1 | contig 17167 bp, 15 predicted proteins | sample AgamicOrSfe_FD_83781 | JGI IMG/M metagenome (GOLD analysis project Ga0058702, IMG submission 83781) | Agave microbial communities from Guanajuato, Mexico - Or.Sf.e | ecosystem: Host-associated > Plants > Phyllosphere > Phylloplane/Leaf | place: Guanajuato, Mexico | collected 2012-05-30 | reverse complement strand
GCAGATTTCGGGCGTTGCCATACCGTAGGCATTGGAGCTTCACACACAACGAATGCGTTCGCATCTATTGTTATTATTCGCGAATGCTGGGATGCTGCTCTCCAGGCACTAATAATGCCTGGATATTTCTGTTTTTATCAGATCCTCGTCGGACGCGCTGATGGTCGTTCCGACTCCTCCATGCACCAGCCCGCCCCCTGTAGAACGCTGGTCATCACAACGACACGAGCACGTAAAGCACCTGCACATAATACGACCCAGCAGAATTATCAAGAACAAATCGGGCATTTATGCCGAGATTGACATCGTTTACGACGCTAGTAGCATACATACAACATCATATCATGGTGTAGATTCCACAAGACCATCCACACTCATCCTCATGACCTGCCTCGCCGACCAGAAGAAAGACACGCGAGTACACCGTTGGTATCTTTGTAAAATGCTGCCTCATGAAGACCAACCTAAAACCCTTTGCGCCTCCCGATGCGATGCAAAAACCAAGTGTGTCGGAAAACTGTCAACCCGTACTGTTTGCCGTTGTCATTATGATGTATCAACCGAATTCGTGTAATAATGGCTATTCGACGACCGAGCGACCTGTCAGACTCTCAGCGCCGCGCTCTTCATCCCATCGTTTCAGCGTTCGTAACGTGGAAGATGGTAGTCTTCGGACCCATTGCTATGGCCGTGGTGTTGGCGTTGCGAGGAGCCGTGGTCTGGATAATCATAGCCTTCGACCTCGTCTTCGGTAGGCACGTGAAAAGATGCGGGTATCGTGCTGGTGCTGGCTTCACCTTCTGCAATCGGTGGCTCACTGACTTGGAACTCCAGATGACGCCTTTGCATTTCCTGCTTGTCATCCGAAGAAGGCGCCTGCTCGGCGATCCAATCTGAAGTCATGTTTGGGTCGTGAGCATGACTGGAATATGGTTCCTCGCTCTGAGCTGGCCTGAAAGGTAGCGTAGCACCGGACGATGACCCCTCTCCGCCCAATGGTTCCGATTCCATCCCCGTGTACCAAGACGGATCTCCATTGGCATGGTCGAATGCGGGTCCACTCGCATGATCGAAGACAGGCGCCGACGCTTGAGCACGGCTCGCGAAATCCTCATCCAGCCCGGGAGGCTGACTTGGAAGCAGGCTTTGCTCGTGTCGTCGAAGCCGCTCCTTTTCCGAGAGGCCCTCTTCGAAGTGAATGGTCGAGGGTGCTTCAAAAGCAGGTGGTGGTGAGAACATGTACGCTCGATCAATTCGGGGCTGAGATGGTGTCATTTGTGCTCGAGGCGAATGTCCCGAAGGCCCCGAAGGGGTGTTGTTGTACTGCACATTGGCGCCATTTGCAAAGCCGGCAGGTTGACCTGTATTGGGTGGACCGCTCTGTGATGGTGTCTCCGTTTCTGGCAGGGCTCTGCCTTTACCCTTTGCTCGTTCGCTATCTCGAGTGCCTATTACGACCTCCAGTACACAGGTCACGACGCTTTTGTCACGACGTATGGGAGCTGTGTCAATAATCGCTTGATCGAAGCGGTGTTGACCAGATCTGTCGGCGGTACCGGTCGCGTCCATGTCAGCGAATGGAGATTGACTACTAGTTGCTGCGGTGCTTTGACCAGGAGTGAAATAACGCTCTTGCCCGAAAGCTTCCCTTGAATGTCGATGATGACCTCAACATAGTATTTGAAGCTGATCATCGATCCAGGCACGCATGAGATGGACGGGAATGCATCATCCGGTACTCTCAGTTTGGGTGTGATTTCTGTCGTCAAAGTCTTGTGGTCTACAATCAACGGCACAACGATCTGAGAGAGGTCTTTTCGAAACACATGACTGGATCCAGCACCAGAAAGGGAGAGACCGCCAAGACCAGTAAGAGACTTTGGGTAGTAGTCATCGTTCTTCCTCCTATCCTTCGCACTCATTGGTCCTATTGGGATTTCCGGATGTGTATCAACACGAGCATGTCGATAAAGCGTGATGATGACGCCTTTCATACTCATGATATGCTTAGTGTGGTAAATAACGATCTTGATGGGAAGGCTGTCGCCCCCCAAACAGCCGCCCTTGAGTGACTCTACGGTTGCAGTGATGGTCCGGCCTTTGTCATTGTTGTGACCGTTCGTCCCGTTCGATCCGCTGAACGTGTCACTCGCACGACTCGACGTTATCATGGACCCGGAGACGGAAGTGTGGCAATTACTGCTCTGCTGACTGTTCAGGCTTTGGGCGCTGGGCGATGGTGTGCGCGGGGGCGCCTCGCTTAAAGGAGTTCCTGGTGGCGAAAACGCGGATGGTTGTCGCGCCGTTGATGGTGTGCCTGCTCCGTCTCTGCTCTGTGTTTCATCGGTATTTCTTCTACGCTTTGAGCTGGTTTTGGCGCGATGCCGACGAACAAGAGGCTCGAGCGTGATGGTCCGGGGCTTAGGTGGCAGCAAGCGTGAGATGTCAATCTTCTCGACAAAGTTAATTTTTTGATCGTGATAGACGACGGGTGCCATTGACGTCGGTCGTGTCATTGTTGCTGTTATCATGTAGGACACGGTTCCCCGCTCGAACTATGTCATGTCAGTTTGTGCCTCCCCAGAGCGGTTCAACAACCATCACCCACGTCGATGCTGCTGGGCAGCGTAGAATTCGGAAACCTCATCTGGAACTCGAACTTGTAATTGCCATCTTCGAGCCTCCCGTCACCGCAGATGACTGTCTCGTCTTCGAAAAGTGTTGCGAAGCCATTACCAAAGTACTCGGCTCCGCTCTTGCTTCCTCTGCCTTTACCGAGACGATTGTTGTAGGCTCGAAACCCATCGGCAGGGGGAGCGCCGGGATTTTTGTACACCTGGACGAACCCGTGCAGGCAGACAACTATGTGCGTAACCCTTGTCGGCTTGCCGATCTTGACGATTACGCTCCCTCGCACGATATCTCCTGGAGAATACCGCTTGTGTGGATCCTCGGCCTGCACAAAGAACTCGGGAACGGTGCGTCCTTTTGACGTGAAAGGGGACGCAAGGCGCGACAGCATGCGTCGAGTCGGCGACGGTGTCTGGAGCGAGGACGAAGGCGCGTCGGGCATGCTAGATCACTGTTTCTGGCGCGCAGAGTGATCGTGGCTCAGGTAGAGAGATCCGGCGCATATCGCTCACCCGTCACAGGGTGTCCCCGTATGACTAGTCAGCCGGTCGTGAAGGGACGTCCGGTATGCAGATTGAAATCTTGGGATTGAAGGGTTATGAATCCAACACGTGCTCGTCCTGAGCCTGAACTGATCGAAACCGTAGGGTCAGCGCGTTCTGTGAATGTTGAGCTCGGTTGACGTGTCATTGCAGACAGGAGACGGTCGTCTAACACGCCTGGAGCGCATCCGAGCGACAGAACATGGTGTATTGATGGCGAGACATACCTATGAGCTCATTCGAGAAGAGAGTTCAAGAAACGCTGATGCGCCTGGCAGCCTGAGCCTCGTGGTGAAAGCCAAGAAGCCAAGCACAAAGAGCCCAACCCAAAACGAAGGCGCAATGCTTGCGGCACCTTCGGCTGCCTCCGATTGGGGAGCCCCCGAATCGCCAATCCGACCCGCCGTGCCGTTTCTAGAACGTGAAAGCCCATGCGCAAGCCACGATACAACCTTCAGTCTTCAGCTGAACTCCTGGGCGCGAAGGATAATAAGACACCTGCCAGCTCCAAAATCCTATCGTCCTCCTCCTCGCTTTCGTCGTCTCGCTCCCTAAACTCTTGGAAATTTCGAGCAAATACTATCTACACAGCAATCATGCGCTTTACTCTGATCTCCATTTTGGCCCTGGTCGCTACGGCCACCGCTGCGAGGTACCAGCCCCACACATTTCCCAACCTCCGTGGAGACTAGTAGCTGACGTCGCGTCTTGACAGCGTTCCAGGCCTTCCAGCTTGTGCTGGCTCATGTGTGTCCAGTGATTTCGGCGGATGCGGAGGTATGAAAAAATAACCACCATCTCTCATGATGCCCGACAAGAAGAGATCGTAGCATGGGAGTGAAATGGCCACAAACTAATAGGGAGATCAGGTCTCAATGTCACCTGCATCTGCAGCAACGGACCGCTCATCGCGAATCTCGCCTGCTGTGTGTCCAAGGTCTGCTCCCAGGCTGACCAGGACGGTACGTTCATCACTACGCCAATAGGAACACAGCGCCGTTCTAATACGCATTGATAGCTACCATCAAGTTCGCCGACGCTCTCTGCCAGGGCAATGGCGTGACCAACCTACCCACCTCTGCTACCTGCGCTCCAGGTGCTCAATCTACGATTGCTGGATCTGCCGCGAGCTCTTCCATCTCGCTCACTGGCACTGCCGCAGCTGCTGTCTCTTCTGCTTCCTCAATCGCCGCTGCGAACTCTTCCTCCAGTGGAACGCAGTCCGCATCTACCACGGTTCTTACCGGATCTGCGAGCGGTTCAGCTACCCACGCGGCCGGTAGCAGCTCGACAAGTGCAAAGGCCACTAATGCCGGCAACAAACTCCAGGCCGCCGCTGGAGTTGGCGCCCTACTCTTTGGTGCAATGGCCGCTTTGTAGTGGGGGTTGTTCTTTGAAATCAAGTCTTTGCATGTTTGGGCTGCGAGCGTTTCTGCACATGATCACGACATTGAGGGCATTCTCGTCATGGCATTTATTGACATTTCGGTCTAACCGAGCATCTATTGATCGTTCCAAAGATAATTCTGCCCCCAGGGTCTGTCTTGTGAGAAACGTATCTTCATATGCCAGGTGTGGCCAATCACCGTACACCTACACTGTGTAACTTCTGGTTTGGTCTATATTGCCCTAGATTGAATGCCGGTTTCTGTGACCCAGCCAAAGAAGACATGACTGCAGATGCTCGCTAATAAGAGGGACTTTTCCTAGCATTCCTTCCTTCTCAATCGTCCTTTGGGTATAATTGCTGGTTCAGGATCTTATTCATTGTGAACATGTGTACCTTGTCCTGCTTGAAGACTCGAAGCATCATGTCGTCACAAATGATCTGTCTTCTGTCGCTAGGATCTTGCAAATCGTGGCCTTTGATATATTCCCACACTTTCTTAACCGTTTGCGGCCGGGAAAGCTCTGTTTCGCCTACTAGCGCTGACAGAGGCTCAGACAGAAGCATCGGTTTCTGTGCCCGAGTTAGTAGATGAACGTGTTGGTACAAGTCGCCAAACATACGTGAAATCCACCCTTCTTCTCCTTTTTCTCTTCACTGCCCGACTGCACGTCGCTATCGTCTTCGTCTTTGACTTTCGCAGCCGACTTTTTCTTCTTGCTCACAGCCTTGTCCTTTTTCGAGGGCGCTCGCTTGCGCGTGTTCCCTCCCCTGGTCGGTCTTGCGAGCCGGTTTTCCTCATCTTGTAATCGCGCCGCGAAAGCAGCATCATCATCCTCTGCCGGTAAATGTTTCCGCTTCTTCACAGGCTTTGGGTCATCCATCAGCTCTGACAGCTCTGAATCATCATCATCGTCAGGAGCACTGCGCTTCAGTGACGTCTTGTCCGCGCGACGTTCGGCTCCTGGGCGTGCGGGTGTATCTGAAGAACGCCGCGTCGGAACCTGCTCGATGGACTTGACGACGCCATTGGTGGTTGGCGGTGCCTCCGCACTGCCATTGGTACTGTCCTCGCCTGTCTGCTGGTTGTTCAACTTGTCGAATCGCTCGTTGATGATCTCGTTCACTGCTTTCTTCGCGGGGCTTAGCTGCTAGACTCTCCTATTCACGTGCACACACCTGCTCACCTTTTGGTCAGTGATGTCGTATCCAAGTTTCTCCGCCAACTGCTTGCGAACTTGCTTGGCAGATACGCTGGTCAAATTGCTGTTCGCCAGGATATCATCAATAATGGCGCCGTAGGATACCACCTCCTCTGGAGACACTACAAAGAACTTGGGTTAGCGAGAGGTCCCATTCAGTCTAGATAAAACATAGTGTCATACAAGACATGTTTGTTCCTCCCATGGAAATAGTCGGAGCAGCGTCTAATCAGTGAGTGAGTGAGAGTGCTGCAGTATTCGGCAAGATCTCGAACTTCGGGACGGAGGTCCCGGCGCAATGCTCGCGCAGGAGGTTTGAGTATCGATGCAGTCTTGAGGACTTGCGACTTTGGTACCGCACGGTTTTCGGCGCAGATAAAAATGAGCGGCGACTACAAGTCCTAGATATAGTGTAGCAACATGAGCCGCAGTGGACTGAGCAAGTGAGCGACGCGAGCGAGCATGTGAGTTGGTTACTCTACGTGTAGATCATGATGGTCACTCCGCATGGCTCAAGATGGAGACATCCGGTGGAGCAAGCACCACGGCTTAACCTCGGGCGCATCGCACATTTTCCTGCTCCCCTCCAACATTTGACGCGCGACACACCACTCCATCAACGATCACGACACATACACAATCATGGCACCTAGTTTTGACAATCTCCACGACGGAGGAGACGACTTTGACGACGAGGAAATCGACTTTTCAGGTATGAATGGACATGCCGAGATCATAAGGTTGTTCTCTAACCCCAATAGACCTTCACGAGCAGTATGAGGTTCGCATGGAGGAGGGCCTCGATGCCTTTGTTGTATGCGATGGACTTCCTACCGTTCCCCAAGATAGCATGGCAAAGCTCATCAAATTCATTCTGCGAAAACTGAACACCGTCGGGCAAACTAGCGAAGACTTGATTCATATGCCTATTAACGAAACTACTGGTATGACCGAGGGATATGCATTTGTCGAATACGAGACCCCTGCCCAAGCTGCGGCCGCCGTCAAATCTCTACACTTGACTCCTCTGGACAAGAAGCACACCATGAACGTCAACCGGTTGGTCGACATCGAAAGATATGGACGCGAAGGTCGCATCGACGAGGAGTACACCGCACCACAAATTGAGCCGTTTGCCGAGAAGGAGCACCTCAGATGGTGGGTAGGCGATGCTGAAGGAAGAGATCAGTTCGTACTGTTCCGCGGCGATAATGTCGGCGTATACTGGAATGAGAAGGAAGACTCGCCAGAACAAATCGTGGACAGGCAGCACTGGACAGAGACTTTTGTTGCTTGGTCTCCTAAGGGCACATACCTCACTTCGATGCACGCACAGGGTGTGCAATTATGGGGAGGCTCATCTTGGAGTCGCCAGAAGCGCTTTGCACACCCAGGTGTTAATCTCATCGATTTCTCTCCCGACGAGCAATACATGACAACGTGGTCGCACCGTCCATTGCAAGTTGACGAGAACCACCCAATACTTTCAGTCGAGGAGGATGGCAAGAACTACATCATCTGGGATCTTGCTACTGGAAAGCCTCTTCGTTCATTTGCTACTCTCGATCTTCCTGGCCCATCGCATGACGAGACTGGAGCACCCCTCAAGAAGAAGCTTCAATGGCCTGCGTTCAAGTGGTCGGCGGACGCCAAGTACGTTGCCCGTATGACCCCCGGCCAGTCTATCTCCGTCTATGAGCTGCCCAGGATGAACTTGCTCGACAAGACTTCGATCAAGATTGAGGGAATCATGGACTTTGAGTGGAGCCCAACAAACCCACAGCGTGATGGTATCAGGACTTATGAGCAGCTTCTGTGCTACTGGACACCGGAGCTGGGCAGCAACCCAGCCAAGGTCGCCCTCATGACTGTTCCAACCAAGGAAATCGTCCGTACCCGCAATCTTTTCAACGTCAGCGACGCCAAGCTCCACTGGCAATCCGACTCGCAGTTCGTCTGTGTCAAGGTCGACAGACACTCAAAGTCCAAAAAGTCGCTGGCGACTAACCTCGAGATCTTCCGTGTCAGAGAGAAGGGCGTTCCAGTCGAGGTCATCGACACGATCAAGGACACAGTCATCAACTTTGCATGGGAGCCAAAGGGCGATCGTTTCGTGCTTATCACCGCAGGCGAAGTTCCGCAAGGCGCGGCCGTGCCACCAAAGACAGCCGTGGCGTTTTTCTGTCCCGAGAAATCGAAGAACCAGAACATCCCAGGCAACTTCCGCCACCTCCGAACTATCGACAAGAAGAACAACAACGCGATCCATTGGTCACCAAATGGACGATTCGTGGTCGTGGCCACCGTTCTCTCCCAGCAATCCTTCGACCTCGACTTTTACGACCTCGACTTTGAGGGCGAGAAGGAAGAGAAGGACAAGGATCTAACCGCCAACCTCCAACTCATGGCATCAGTGGATCACTACGGTGTCACCGACATCGACTGGGATCCATCGGGCCGGTACGTCGCCACGAGTGCCAGTGTCTGGAAACACAGGGTAAGATTTTCTCTCACACAAAGCAACCAAGAAAGCATCAACACTAACACGGTTTGTCTAGATGGAGAACGGTTACCACCTCTACGATTTCCGCGGACAACTGCTGCGTGAAGACGCCATCGACCAATTCAAGCAGTTCTCATGGCGGCCGCGACCGGAGCGCCTGTTGACCAAGGAGGAGCAAAAGGCCGTCCGCAAGAACCTGCGCGAATACAGCAAGCAGTTCGAAGAGGCCGACTTGATGAAGAAGAACACGGCCAACCGCGCCGTCGTCGAGCAAAGACGCACACAGCTCGACGAATGGCTCGCGTGGCGCGAGAGGACCGTCGAAGAGCTTCGTGGTGAGAGAAGGGAAATCGGTCTCGGCGAGAAGAGCGACGAGGAGCAGGCTGCGGACATGGAGGCTATGGACGCCGGAGAGGGCAAGGTTATCGAGGAGGTCGTTGAGGAGATCCTCGAGGAGAGCGAGGAGGTGCTTGCTTAGATACAGAGTACCTGATGGCGGTAGTCAGATGTGCACAAATATCTCATTGAGCCTTATGAATAAAGCATGCGACGATTGCGTTAATGGCACGCCATGTCAATTCGATACAACAAAAACATATTATTCTTGATAATATGCTAGACTCTGCCACCTAGTGGTCGCCATGTTCAAGATTCTTACATCATTGACTCCTTCTGTCGTTAGCCCTGCTACGACTGATCCCGTAGGCATGTCCGCCACTCACAGTCACACCCTTCCTTATACGCCCAGGAAGAATGGCAATTCCCTTCGCTATCACGACTAACGCATGATAGTGTCAATACCCAGACGCCTTACAAAACTATGGTTGTTTCGAGTCCAACTTCCAGATCATCCGTCGTTTGGGAATGTCAATGCTTATGCCGTTGATGGTTGCTAGCCTTGGGGTGTGAATTGTGGTCGATGCCTTTATTTTCTGGTGCCGCCAGTCATATTCTCCGTTTCGGGGGTGTTCGATCCATGCATTGTCTGCTGATGATTTTTACTCGGTGTCAAGCTGCTGCAATGCTCCCATCTCAAAGGCCTCAAAATTGCTGTGCTCCGGATTGTGGGTCCGGACTTGTTACTTGTGTTGTACAGGAGATCAGTCCATGTAGAAGTCACCCTTCAGAATCCTCTCCTGGAAATGGTCTGGAACTCTTGATTTTGGCATCTCAGCAGGCGGTGCTGGTCGTGACGCCGGCATAGGCGGTTCCATTGTGGCAATACTCTGAGCCCTGGTGTGAGTCGTGGTGGCAGAAGAACCAATCGAGGTAATCGATGCGCTTCGTTCGGCTCTGTTGCGGAAGCTATCAGCCCAGTTGTAACCCTCACCTGTGAAAACGAAGAGTCAGCAAACTGTTCGGACAAGAAACGGAACATCCATCGCGACCATGTACAGGTCCCTGGAAGGAAGAAGACAAACCTCGACCTTTAGCATGAGGAGGGGTGGTCTTCTTCCCGCCGTCGACCGAGGCACGCGGAGCAGAAACACCGGTTTCCGCAATGGAAGATCTACCATGAAGTCTGTCCGTACCTCCGTTGCCTTGACCACCTCCCAAACTCCCAGTCTTAACATCCTTCAACGCCTTTGCTCCGAAACTAACTCTTCTGCCGAATGGAGTCTGCTGATTGGGGCCGAATTCGTCTTCGACGACTGCTGACTCGTCTACAGAGCCACTGTTGGCACTGGAGATGCTGTCACGGCGACGTTGCGTTGGTGAGGCCGGAAGCCCGAGTTGGTGAATCGATATGCGCCTTTGAGCTTGAGCGGCCACGGTTCCCAAGGGGCCCGGGAATTGAGCAGTGGGGCTTGCAGAGAGGTTGGACGCATTGTTGACACCGGCATTACCGGAAGCACGACCTCTTCCTCCGAAGATGTCAGCGAAGGTTTGGCCTGCAAAGGAGGAGCGACGTCGATGGGTGCTTGTCGATGCATCGTTTGTGTCTGCCATGATTGTTGTGGTGGAGAAGTGACGGTACGTCGTGTAACAACTTTGGTTTGAGGAAGGAGCGGGATGCCGTAAAGTTATTCCTAGGTGAGGGTAGAATGGAAGAGTGGGCGAGCTTGAGCGGTCCTAGGTGAGGTCCTCGAGGGATCGTTTACGTCAGCAATGGCGTGATTGCTGATCGAACAAAGAGAGCGGTCACGACTCCACGCTCTATGGAAGTTGTAAAACTTGAAGTCGCGATGATTCAAGTCAATTCAGGTGGCTCTAGTCTACTCGAGATAAGGAGAAGAATGGTACGATGGACGAGGACATGGGGCATGAGGCATGTACGACCAAGAGGGTCCAGTACATTGGAGACGTCACTCCGAGCGTTTCCCGAACGAGTAAGACGTGGATTTACCCCACACCAGCGCGGGGAAGGTGCATGACTTGGCGGAGGTTCGGGGAGTCAAACCGTCATTCAGACTTGTCCATCTTTCGCAAGCTACATACTTGGACGGCTCTCCTGTACATTGCAGGAAGCTGTACATTGACAAAAAGCTTCGACCGAGGTACATCTGTCGAAGAAGATGTTTCTTGCATGGTATGCGAGAGAGACTAGGAAAGAAAGAGAAGACGGACGGAGAGAGACCGTTCAGACTGCCCGTTGAAACCATATGCACTGTAGCTTGTAGTATCACAATTACCGTAGTATGGAGCTCCAATAACAAGCTTCCTTGACCGCCGATCTTGAGCTCCCAGAGCTGCAATACGGACCGACAAGGCAACGCGGAAATATGATTCGCTCGCTCGGAGCTCTCAGGTACGAGATCTCCAGGTTCCTCGAGGGTACATGCACAATGGTTCCCACCATCGGCGGTTAAAAGCGGGCAAAACATCGACTTCACGAATCGTCAGTGCAAAAGCCTTATGCCTGACACTACGCATCAAGACACCAGAAGCTATAGTAGTAGGGATTTGAAATGACACTTTGTTCATTGTTGGCGTCCTGGTTCTGCTCACTAGGCTTGAACACAGCCATGCATATGCTTTGGTCCTGCATCAGCTCGGGCATAAGCAGAAAGATCTCATAGTTATAAACCATCGCAACGGCGTCACTGATGCCGAGTAGGGCCTGGTCTTTCGAAAACTTACTTCTCCAACAGCAATTTCTTGAGCTGACCGAACTTGACAGGCTTCGGAAGATAGACGTCAACCCCGTTCGATTTGGCTTCTTGCTGGGTATCGGCAGAAGTGAATGCGCTCAATGCGATGATTTGCGTCCTTTCCAGATGGTTGTCCTCTTCGTACTCACGGATCATCCTTGTCGCTTCGATACCATCCATCACCGGCATCGAGATATCCATCAGTACGCAGTCGAAAGACCGCCGTTCCGAGTGAGCTTGCTTGAATTTGCCAACCGCCTCTAGCCCATTGTAGGCCTCTTCGCAGGTCAAGCTGAACTTACGCGCGAACTGGACTAACAGATTGACATTGATTTTGTTGTCGTCAACTAGCAGGACATGTAAAGGCTGTGCTCCTATGCTGCCGGAATTGTCGTTCGGCGCTTGTTCCACGCTCTGAGATGACATGGTACGTGGAGACATTGGGGTTGCCGAATTTCTCGTCTCAGATTCGGCTTTCTGACCGGGGAAGGCTGCCGCTGCGCTAAGAGGTATATGCTGCGCCCTGATTTTGTCCAGCAACGCATTCTTCTTCTCAGCATTTACGGCGACGTTGCCATACGGGTTGATCTGAAGGCTCAGATCCTGGGAGACCTGCACCTGATCGTTACCGAGTTGCTGACTTTTGTCACCTTGTCTGTCTCCGGTGCCCATGCCAATGTCCGCATTGTTCTTCTTGGCCTCTTCAACGCGGTCCAGCACGTGGTTCAGTATCTTGGCGAGCTTCATGGGCCCACATGGCTGTGGCACGACCTCTACCACACTACCAAGTTCACCCAGCCTCTTTATCTGATCTTGCGAAACGGCAATGGCCTCCGTAGCGTTCATGCAAACGATGATCAAGGGCGTCAATCGATTTTTGCCGTTATCGCTGTGATGTTCAAGCAGATATTCCAGTGAGGGCGGCTCCGTGTATAAGAACATGTCTGTGTTTGCTTGCGTCATATTGTCCGCTTCCGTTATCTCCATGCCAAACCAAGCTGAACATGTTTCGCAAAGAGTCTTGTCCAACCTTGCGATGTGATTCGATTCTGGCCGCTCCTTCTCGTCGTTGGGATCGAGGACACAAACTCGGAGGCCCTTTGTTCTCGCCGCTGTCGCGACCATCGACTTCTCTGGTAGATCGATGGCATCATCATTGCCGCTCGGCTCGAAAGTGAACTTGACTTCGATTTCTGTACCCTGTCCTTGAGTACTATGAAGCCGGATCGAACCCCCTAAGGAATCAACGAGTTGCTTGACGATGCTCAGTCCCAAACCAGTACCTGATGCAAATGTGTCTTCCTGCTTGAAGGGCACAAACAGATGATTGCTCTGAAAGTCCTCTGATATACCCTTGCCAGAATCGACAACTCTGATGCTCGCTTCGAGCTTGTCGCCGACTTCATAGGCCCGGATTGATACGGCCACGAAACCATTGATTGTGTATTTGAGCGCGTTTCCAACAAGATTCATGACGATCCTGCGGAGTGCGCCCGGATTTGTTGACACGTTCCAGCTCACAGAAGGCTGAAAGTCGAGCAGGACACAGACGGTACCCTCCTCCGATGATTCGTTAGCGGCATCCTGGATATCACCACTGTGGAGCTTTCCGACTGAGTGTCTTGCAGCATCATACAGTACTTTGGCCATGCTGCTACCTTCAGCGTCTTTTGCCAAAGTGGTGGTATGGAGCTTTTTGAAGGTGTGTCCGGCACAAACCGCTTCGACGGCCTCTTCAACGACCTGCGCGAGATCGATGTTATCCTTGGCTGCGATGATACTTTCCATGGTAGACACCTTGGCGTATGATAGGAGGTTGCTCAAGGTGTCCAATAAGGTTCTGCTGCAGTCGGCTATAGATGTGATGAGTCCTGCTTGATACGAATCCGTGATGGTGTCTTGCAAAAACTCAACGGATCCAAGAATGCCGTGGAGGGGAGATCGCAGCTCGTGGCTCATCGAAGCGATGAAAGTAGCCTTTGCGCGGTCGAGCTTTTCCGCGTTCGCACGAGCGATCTCGCTGGATATACTGTTGCCGAAGGCTTTGAGGTAAGAGAAGTCGGCAGTTAAATTCATCATGCGATTCGCTGTTGATGTCCACAAGAATCCTCCGGCAAACCACCTTCCAGTAACGGAATCTCGAAGCGGAATAAAGATCAAGGTGCGAACACCGGGTAAGTTTTCAAGGAGCTCAGCATGAGAGATGCGTCCCTTCCTTCTTCTGCGAGAATTCTCTCTCGACCCTGCTCCATTGATCTCCGCCTCGGACTTCCTCCGCGAGCTGCTCGAGTGGTGTTTCAGATGACTGTCGCTCGAGCTGTCCTCTTCAGAACTCAGACCGATACCTTTAGTACTGAAATTGAGCGTCTTGCCCTCGGGATACGCCTTAAAATAGTGGTGCAGAGCTTTCACCGAGAGCGAGGGCTTCGACGTGGCCTTTTTGTCTATGCCACGGCCAATTGAAGAACCGAGAAGCTGGCACAGAGGAACAGAGCCTTTTTCGTCTACCGGTGAAATTACTTCTGATTCGTTGAGTTCGTCTACAGGCGATAGAACACCATGGCTTCCATCGTTCTCAGCAAGAGTGCCGAAAAAGACGGCGCCGTCTGCCAAGGTAGCTTTGCGCAGGATACCGGCAGCTTTCCTGAGTACCTTTTCGACGTAGTTCTCCGAGACATCTTGCTGTCGCTCTCGCTGAAATCCCTTGGCGGAGTTGGTGGATTTCGCAGACATGATTGACTCGGCGTCGCTTTCAGCCTCGCCTGTCTTATGGCGCCTCGATGGCATGTACGGCAGCGGACGACCGCTAGACCGATGCGGCCGTACTGCAGGATCGTCTTGTGAGTCGTTCGAGGCAGTCGTGTCATCTTCGTGGGAATGCTCAACGCCGTTCCTGTCGACCGTAGATGCAGTCAGCGCGTTCGACGAACAACATTCGATGAAGCTTGCAAGTCCGCGCACTATCCTCTCGCCCTTGAATCGGTCCACTCTGTCCCTCGCCCATTCCAAGTGTTCCAGTACGGCAGTCGCAATGTCCTGCATGAATCTCATGTCCTGCAAAGAAAGGCCACCTTCCCGTGGAGACTCATCAGAGACTGCGTAGACCCCGATGGCATGCCCCGAGCGTGTGACGATAGGGACACCAGCGTAAAAGCGCACACCGGGCTCGGCTTGGACGTAGGAAAAGTCTTTCAGATCCTCGTGTTGGCGGCAATCCGGAACGACGAAGCCCCTTATCTCCTCCGGAACTCCGTCGCGATCCTTGGCTGTGTATGTGTTTGTAAAGCAGTTGTGGCATACAGCATCTTCCCGATCAAGCATGGTGTTTCCAAGCCATAGCTCGTCGTTGTCCTCGTGTCTGGCCTCTGATATGAGGGAAACGGTTCGTGTGGCCTCGGTAAGGATGTATTGATACTTTGAGTCGATCAGCGAGACCATGGCGCGTCTGACATTGAGTCGGAGGGTCGCGAGCTGGGCAAATGCGGTAAGCGCTCGATCCTGGGAAGAGCGAGGGCGATAGCCGCTTTCATGAAGGTCTGCGGCAGCGATGCTGTCGACGTTAGAGGCGACATTGGTGGCAGAACCATGAGCAGCGAGCCAAGGCTGGTAATACCTGTAGGTGATGGTCAGCGCTAGATCGATTAGCCTCGCTTTCGAGCGAGAGAAAGCACCGGTAAGAGGTCTCACTGATGCATCTCCTGGTCTTGTAGAGTTGCAGCTCGCTCTTGGGCCCTGGCTTTGTAGGACATGTTGCCGTCGGGGGGCCCAAGGCGACTGGCGAGTCAACGAGACGCAGTAGAGGGTATAGAAATAAGATAAAAGGAGAGAGCACTAGGTCATGTCGTCGCAAAGTGATCCAATGACGAATGAAGGCCACCTAGGAATGATTTATGCTAACGCGGCAGCCCAGCGCGAGACCATTGCACTCATTGAAAACTGACTCGTAACATGACATGGAGATCGGCCGAGGTGCCTCGAACAATGGCAGTCGCGTCAGTATCAAAGATCGCGCACACGGTAGTATCCTGCCTGTAGGGTAGGTACATGTAGCGTCGGCAATGTCAAGATTGATATCTCAAAGGGTGTGGCAACTTGTGAGATAGCCATGCACAGCATACAAATGCTTGTCGTGGCTCGTCGTTGGAAACAGCCTGTTCTGCGTTTTCGATGCTCGCAGCATGCGCAAATCGCACAACCCCATATTTGTTAGTGGTATCCGTGAACCATGCGTAGTATGGAGTACTCCGACACACATTGCAGCATTGGAGGTATTCGAGGCCGAAGAACCTCCGAAAACAGAAAATTTACGGTCAAACAGCACAGTCGGCCTTCTCTTTTTTTCTTCACACTTTCTACGAACGCATAATCAACCGTCAATCTCTCGTTGCGAGGCAATAGATTGGTTGGTCATATTGGCGTACAAGACGAAACGACACAGAGGCTTGCTATGCTTACCTAGATCTCGTCTCTTGTACGGGACGTGATGGGCGAGTCACGTGCGTAGCCTTACAACTCTCGTGGCCTCTTGATGCATGAAGCTCGATAAGCTCGCAACAATGTTCTGGAAGATGATGACAGGGTAGGTGAGGCTTCTACAGCGAGCGACCGTCAGGTACATGTAGGCTTCCAATCCTTCTTCGATCCTTTGGATCAACACCCACGATTTGCCTGCCTCCAGTTCCTTATTCAATGGGCAGGGGAGCATACTTCATCAATCTGTGGAATAACAATCCCTCCTCGCAAGGGGAGGCAGTGAAATAAGCAGCACTGTTGTCTTTTCCACCCTTCTGTTGATCTTCCGTTGATACAGGAGGACTATATTCGACATATACTTCAGTAATTTGATTTCTGCGTGCCTAGATAGTGATACAAAACTCCAAGTCTTCGCTTTAGCGCTCGCTGTAGCGCTCGCTGTAGTGCTCGATGTAGCGCTCGTTGTCGCGGACGCAACTGAAGATTTCAGGTTACATGTATCTTGGGTCGGACCCTGTCCGTAGGTGAGAGCGCGACTTCCGTTCGGGCATGTAAGGTAAATGTAAATACGCGTCTCGCGTCCACGGCAGGCAGACATCTGACGTAAGAATTTTCCTTATCATGCAAAACCGCAATTGATGCATCATGTGATGATTGTACTAGGTGCTATCTAGAGACTGACTTGTCGACTCACTAATACGGAATACCGTTGGTGAGTAGTTGAAACTGGTCGTACACTCTCGTCGAGTTGCTGCCCTCGGACATGCGAACCAATTTCCTCATGAATTCGGCCGCCTCCCGCTCGGTCTTGTCCAATACGAATCTCTCCCGGAAGTGTTTGACCGTCTCGGGCTTGAAGCAAGGTAGTCCACTGTCTAGCATCACCATGACCATGTGCGCGAGCTTCTCCGCGTACGGCCTGCTGGCCAGGAATGCTTTGACGCAGAGCTCTTCGAACCATGCGAACGGCTGCGACGACGTCGATCCACCCATGACCGCCACCATTTCTGGCGTGAGCTTGAAGGGCGCGCGCTCGAACTTGACGCCACCAGGAGCGATGTCGAAGCAGAAGCCGAAGTCGATATGGAGGATGTGACCCGCGTCATCAACCATGATGTTGCCATTGTGGCGGTCTTTGAACTGCAATAGGTATGAAATAATGCTGTACGCGGCCATCGACTTGACGAAGTTGTTCCTTGCCGCTTGGAACTTCGGACTGTCTTCACTACCGTACTTGGAGATGAAGTACTCGTAGAGACCATTGACCTGCTCACGACCAAGCATGTCGCGAGAAATTGAGTTTGGCAGCACGTCGATGACTCCGCACCCGGGTGCGG
>Ga0058702_10000466_pt1 | contig 17179 bp, 22 predicted proteins | sample AgamicOrSfe_FD_83781 | JGI IMG/M metagenome (GOLD analysis project Ga0058702, IMG submission 83781) | Agave microbial communities from Guanajuato, Mexico - Or.Sf.e | ecosystem: Host-associated > Plants > Phyllosphere > Phylloplane/Leaf | place: Guanajuato, Mexico | collected 2012-05-30 | reverse complement strand
CTCACCCTCCTAGCCCTCCTCGCCCGCGTCCTCAGTCTCACGGGCGTTACGACATATATCACCGCGCGCGCAGATCAGGAAGATAGGGAAGCGGTTGAGGCAGAGGAGAGGGAGATGCAGAAGGTGTTGGCGAGGTTTGCCGAGGAGGAGGAAGTTGCGGAGCTTTGTGGAACGGGAGCGGTCTCGGGGCTCGAAGCCGACGACGAGCGTGAAGGAAGGAATGCAGGAGAGGCGGATGATGACGATGACGATATAGGTGTCGTGATATCTCGTGGTGAAGAGGCTACAGTCGCTTCTCCTACTCCAGCGGTCCGCACTACGGTCTCTACCTCCAAGCTGATGGGTGGTCCTGGCGGACCTCTGCATTCGACGCTTGATGGCGACGTGTCCAGCACATCAAGCCCAGCACCGGTTGCAGCACCGATGAATACTTTGACGCCTATGTCCCCAACAGCCACACACCTGCCCACACCAAAACCCATGCCTGCACCCCCTCGCTACACCAGCAAGATCCGCTCGAGCCCGCTCACACTCGCAAATTCCGATCTCGACTCCATTCCGGAAGCAGAAGCAGAACGACCTACAAAGCGCAAACAGGCACCAGGCCATGGTGCAAGCGCGGCCACATCCGCGGTTGCCCCCATAAAGAAAAAGAAGATTCGTACGGCCGAGGAGAAGACAGCGACGACGAAGAAGCGAAAGACAGAGGGGAAGGACAAGCCAAAGAGAAAGGCGAAGAATGCAATTGATGATTTGTTTGAGGGACTTGCTTAGTTGATCGATCATGTCAAGCTTAAAGTCGCCCGTATATCCAGAAAGTCCGATAGCTGGCCAGCTAGGCAGCTACCTCATCGTGACGCAAAGCTGTTCGCCGTCATTCCGGAGTCACTGCTGGCTAGAGGGGCGAATGAAGCACGATCGGTATCAGTCTTTGCGGAAGATGAAAGAAAGAATTGAACATATACTTTGAGCATGACATCAGCTACTGTACCTTGCACTCCACTCCTCCAAGCATGAGCGTCTTATCCAAACACCAGCCTGAACGCGCTGCGCCCCCCCTGACGCTACCAGTGCCGGTGTACACCGGGAGCTGCCTTGCTGGAGAGCGGCGAGAGGGGTGAGGAGGACGAGGTAGAAGTGTAGCTGCACCTGGAAGCTGAATTGACGAATAGGGGACCAATGCAAGGGTCAAGGATACAGCATCGCGGGCAAGCACGCAACGCAGAGGAAGTGTCGATCAAGTCGACGACATCTCGAGCTCCAACTGCAAGCTGTGGGAGGGCAGGTGTCGAAGCATCAAAGAGAGGAGAGTGGGCGCGGGCTCAACGAGGTCATCTACTTGTGCTGATCTACGGTTCTAGCGAGCTGGACAAGATTGGGCTGGAGGCTGCAGGGACTTTGATGGGAGGTCTCAGAAGGCGAACAAGGAAAGACGTGAAGAAGCGAGGCAATCCAGCACGAGCGAAGTGGAAGCCTAGCGTCTTGGCATTTCTGGAGAGACACCAAGCACATTACCACACGCTTGTAGACCTCTACCCTCTACCCTCACTCTCTCCTCCTCTTTACAGAGCCTGCCTGCCCTGCAGTATCGATGGGTAAGAGGGGGAGGCGGTGGATAGGTGGTGATCGAGGTGACGGAGGGAGTATCGTGCGTATACGACAGGGTGAGGCGGGTCATTAGGCTACGAGGAGACTCAACTGATTCACGCCGCAAGGAAAGCTTGTATATAGAACGCAGAGCCATGTTCAACCGCTCCTATTACACATGTGGGAATTGGGATGGCGAACACTTCGATTGCTGCAGTGTTTCGTAAGCTTGAGAAATTAGGTAGTGTAGCGATTGTAACCTGCAAGTAGACACATCAGTCATATTACCACAAGCTCTTATCTCTACACACTCTCTACCTACGCTCAGCCTCCACGCTTCCTCCGCCTACACAGCCTGTCCCGCAATACTCAACCCCCTTATCTCCCCCAAAACCTCCTCAACCCTCGCATCCAGCCTCCCCTCCGCATACTCCTCTCGAATCCCCGCATCCAAATACTGCTGCACCTGCGCCATCCTCGAATACGCCTCTGCACAGAACCGCAGCTGAATCTTCACCAGCGCCTCAAACGACGGATCCAGATACGGCACGCGCAGATCGATCAGCTGCGGAATCTCAGAATAGAGTTGTTCGTTGAGTTGTTCGTACGAGGCTTTGGCGGCGGTGGCTTCGGCTTCGAGGCGGGGCAGCTTGTGCGGGTCTTTGTCGGGCTTTTCGACGAGTTTGCGGACCTAGAGAGCAGAATGTGAGTGGGTGGGGGTTAGAGGGAGAAAGGGGGATGGAAGGCATACCTTTGAGCGTAGGGCGTCGTAGTCGAGCATTTTGTGATTGCGCTTCTTGATGCCTAGGAGAGTCAGTCTTATGATATCCTATCCTGCAAGTCCACGATCAGATCTAGGCCTCCACTCCCATCCACATACATTCATTAATATCGGGAAAGTAGGCGCAAAATCGCGAAATCGGATCCAGCACCGTCTGCCGATACGGCCCGTCCAGCGCCTTGATTGTCTCGGCATCCAGATCCTCCACAGCTTGCTTGTAACTCCTGCTCACACCGTCGCGCGTGCCTGCATCACCATAGAAAGCGTCTATCGTCTCGGCGATGCGCATTTGTGAAGCTGTCATTGCTGGTGTGATGTCAACTTATGCCGTTATCCACTCTAGCGTCCGCATCGAAGTCCAGGGTAGCGTACCTCGTAAAGAATCAAGATATCCCTTTGCTTCTTTCTGTAGCTTTGTCGCTGCGCCCTCCATTGTCCTGTAGCGTCGTTCCTCCACTTCATATTCGCGGTCACTGGTTCGTTCGACTTGGCCGGCCTTGATCATTACTGTTGTCGTTGCCCGACTGGCTGCTTTCTTGAAACCTGCCCATGACATTCTGGTGCTAGGTGGTCCTCAGACCAGGCTACTAGCTTATAAGGACGTTCAAGTTTGTGTTGTGCGGGTCGGCCGCGGAATTGAGCGTTGTAGGCGAAGGACGAGCTGGATCTGACTGTATTTGGACTGCTTGGTGAATTGTACTGAGGTAGGTGAGGTTGCTGTTGGAAGGCAGTGTTTAGGATGAGTGATGCTGTCGTCGTCTACAACGTCGATCCCCCGCAAAATCACTCGGACCGAATAAATCACTTTTTGGACGATCATCATAGCTTGATGTTTCAGCGTCGTGCAGTAACAACTTCATGCAAACAACACAGCTGCGATGTCTGACGAGCCACCTTGGCTATCTGCGTCCAGCATCACGAAGTCTAAGCCATAGTGCAAGTCATCACGATGCGGCCATCAACCCGCCCACGACCATTCCCTCACCACCACGACCTCAAGTCATCTTCTCCGGTATTCAACCCACCGGCGTCCCTCATCTAGGCAACTACCTCGGCGCCCTTCAACAATGGGTCCGCATGCAAGATGCCGCTCCGCCTGACACAACTCTTCTCTTTTCCATCGTCGACCTCCACGCCCTGACCTCGCGTCAGCCCCCGTCCTCCCGTCTACTCTCCCGCCGCGCCCTTCTCGCATCCTTCCTCGCTGTCGGCCTCGATCCCGCACGTAGTATCCTCTTCCACCAATCCGCGGTCCCTGCACACTCCGAACTCCACTGGATCCTATCTTGCGACGCTAGCATGGGCTGGCTCAGCCGGATGACGCAGTGGAAGTCCAAGCTCAGCGAGGAAGAATTAGCATCGCTACTGAACCCCACGCCGAATCCGAAACAGCGGGAGCGTATGAAGCTGGGCTTGTTCTCCTACCCCGTGCTACAAGCAGCAGACATCCTCGTTCACCGCGCAACGCACGTGCCAGTTGGTGAGGACCAATTACAGCACATTGAATTCGCACGCAACTGCGCCGCGCAATTTAATCATGCCTTTGGAGGTGGTGACGCCGCCGAGGGAAAGGACAAACAGGAGATTCTCGTTCAGCCCACCTTCATCGTCAGCCCCGCAAAGCGCGTCATGTCATTGACGGAACCCGAGAAGAAAATGAGCAAGTCGCACGAACTGGCTAGATCGCGCATCATGCTCGACGACTCGGATGAGGTCATCACGAAGAAGTTCAGAACGGCCCTCACGGACTCGTTGCCGGGGATCAGCTATGACCGTGCGGCGCGGCCGGGTGTATCGAACTTGATTGAGATTATGAGCCATATGGATGCACAGGGACGGAGTGTTGAAGATATTGTGGAAGATCTGAAGGATTCGAACCTGAAGGTGTTGAAAGAAGAGGTGGCGAGGGTGGTGGCAGAGCACCTGGAGCCTATGAGGGAGGAATATCTGAGGTTGATGAGTGAGAAAGAGGATGGGCGACTGGCAGAGATCGCGGAGGAAGGGGCACAGAGAGCAAGGAAGAGTGCGGAGGCGACAATGAAGCTAGTCAGGGAGGCTGTGGGATTGTAAGAGGAGGACGCAACAGTTTGTATGTGCGAAAATGGTTTCGTGATGCTTTCTGTTGTCGGCGCTTCAGCTATAGCCATGGCACTTTTCGAAACGTCTTGCCCTCCCACACTGCCAAGCCCGATCATCCCCAGCGCCCAACAAGTTCTACAAACCAGGATCTGGCATATTTTGAGCGCTCAGTATGGGAGAAAGAGGAAGAAAGAAACAGGAAAAGAGGCTGTGTGAAAGGTGTGCGTATTGTGGACTCGTGGTCATAAAACACGAAACATGAAACACTTTGCATCGGAAACGTCATCCCGGTTCGTTGTCACCGCGACAGAACGCGTGTTTTGTTTATACGGACTTCGTCGCATCGCCGTGAATAAATCAACCACTCACCTCATCATGGACGCCAAACAAGTCGAAATCGTCGCAAACGCGCTTCGCACATTGCCATTTGATGAGGCTTACAGCCTCATGGTTAACATATTGAACGCGTTTTTACAGAAAAAGAAACTGACATCGTGTGACAAAACTGACACGGTTCACGGGTTGATCGCTAGGCTCGAGCATCCCGGGAATGAAAGCATCCAGACTCTCATGCAATCTGCCAAGAGTGAGTTGTGCGTCTGCCCATCGCCACTCAAAACAGTACAGCTGATACTGTGCCTGATAGAGTCGTACCTCCTCGAGTACCTCGCCAATGACGAACCGGCTGTGCAGTTCATCTCATCTAATAATCTTGAGCATCTGACCACGTGTGACGACGACGATGATGGCGCTTGTATCGAGCTCTTCGTATTTCCGACAAAGGTATGTGCCTTGAGTGACGCGGATAAAGGTAACAAGACTGCTAACGACTGAACAAGTCCAAGTGCTGTAGTGGCAAGGTTGAGGCCAGGCTCAAGTCCAATTCGAGGCGCTCGACACGTATGAAGATTGCCTGATGTGAGTAAGGGCAAGAAAGGCGAATGAAGGAAGGATGCAAGAAGGACGCGGCAGTGGTCAGTTGGAGTCAGAGTACCATCACCAAATCTTTGGCTTTCGAAGTTGGAGTCTTGAAGAGGGAAGGAATATTGCGACCTTTCTTCCATTGCCATGATATCCCTTCCCTATGTCGTGAAACTTCCTTTATTCCTCATGATCTTCTGTCGTGAATGCTCATCTTATCTATCCGAACGTGAAATCTCATTTATTTAAGAAGCGCGTAGCTCAACATTCGGCGTGAATGCTGCGCTCGCATGTCCGGCCTACAGCAAGTCCTCATACGTCTTAGCCATGGGAGGACTTTTGACTTCCTTCATTAAAAAAAACAAAATTAGCTTTTTCGTTGCTCACTTCCCGTTCGCCTTTTCGATGATATCGTGCCTCCCTCTGTCCTCTCTCTCTCTCCGTCACACCACACCTCACCTCCTTGCGATACACCATGAATCCCGAACCCCGCTCCCCCACACGTCCCGCAAATCCAACACCAAATCCCACACGCAACCGACTCGCCCCTCTCCTCCACCAAGCCCTCACAAACAGCGCGCACCCTCCTTCATCGTCGTTCCCCTCCACCACCGCACGACCCCGTATCCCCAATGCCACCATACAAGCAGCAAAGATTGCCGCACTACAATCCAGTGTCGATTCACTCCACGCGGACATCATACGCACGCAGAGTGGGAAGACTACCCTACAGGCTAGGCGAGATTCGCGGGATTGTAAGCTATGGTGGAACATATGGGGGAGAGGATGGGGGACAGCTTGGGTCGCGAGATGAGGCTGGAGCAGAGGAGGCGTGTGTTGGAATTGAACGGCGAGCAGAGGCTGGGTGTGAGATTGCAGGATGATGCCAAGAGTGCCGTCGGTCAATCTAGGTGCCGGAGACGTGACGGGAACGGGATCGGGAACGCGCTCATACTCGATAGTCTGAGGCTGTACAGTCCTCTGATAGTGTTCTCGTGGACGGGTCGGGGACAAGTGCACTTCGGTGGCTAGGCGGGACGATTGGGAGGTGGCGGTATTGCAGCTAGAACATCGGTCTGAGCAGAAGCCAGATGGCGCTCGCGCAAAGATCTTTCCGTGTCTTTGGTTATGTGGTTGTAGCGGTCAATGTAGCCAGGGTGAGGAGGTCGCCACCTAATCAGTTCTTTTAGCCATGGATAACACTGTATCAGAAGGCTCACCATATCAAGCCTCGACCCCTGCAAGAGGTCTACGTTTCTCCTCCATCCGCACAAATAGCTCCCTCGTACCATGCACCTCGACCTCTCACGCATCATTCATTTCCCCCACAATCCCCTCGACCAACGCCTGCACCGTCTTCGCCGCCTCCTTCCCCGCCTCTAACACCTCCTCATGATTCGCCATCCCCCTCGCCAGATACCCCTCCAGCTCCTCCTCGCTCATTCCCTTCAACTTCTCATCATCCCCTCCCGGCCCACTCTCCAACACCGCCTCATTCGTAACCAAACTAAGCGCCAACACTTTCATCCCACTATGCCGCGCCACAATAACCTCAGGCACAGTACTCATACCCACGACATCCGCACCCAACGTCCGCAACAACCTGCACTCCGCCCTAGTCTCGTAACTCGGGCCGCCGACATACGCGTACACGCCTTCGTGTAACGTGCGCACGCCGAGTACGCTAGCGTCGAGGGAACCCCAGGCAAGATGCGCTCGCCGTCGAAGACTGAGGCTGTAGGCATCCGAGAGGGGCGGGAAGCGCGGACCGAATGAGGGGTCATTGGGCCCGCGCAGGGGATGCAGACCGGAGAGACCGGCGAGGTTGACGTGGTCGTGGAGGAGGACGATGTCGCCGACGTGGTAAGAGGGATTGAGGCCCCCAGCGGCGTTGGTGGCTGAGGTGTGTTGGTTTGATGGCAGTGGTGGGAGGATTGGGATGGCGCTAAGAAGGGGAAGGGGAAGACGCATTGCATGAGGGGGAGCGGGTGAGGGAACTTACCCAGCATTGTCTTGATATCCAGGACGCGACAGACGCGCGTAGCGAATGTGACGAGTTCCATGCTGTGACCTTCATAGTAGCTGCGACTTATCAGCCTCGCGCTTGTCCTCCTATGGCGCAAGATAGCTCACGTACTGTGCTCGTCCAACCAGCAGCGCTACCGGCACCTTTGCGCGGTTCTTGCCCGCCATGAACCCGAAGACCATCTTTCCCTCATGTCCCTCAACTGTGTGCACAATCCCAACATGTCAACACTGCTCTTTCATGGTGTCGTAGTCGATATAACGCGGTGTATTGGTGGTGTAGATGTGGACTCGAGAGGCTCGCCTAGCTACATACCAGTTGACTTTGGGAAGTGCGGGATCGTGTCGTATTGTAGCTCGATCTTTGGTGATTGTTGTAGACCATGTTGAAGCAGTCCGAGTCCAGAACCGCAGACGATAGCGAGAGTGGGGTGTTGAAGCTCTTGGGGGAGCTGAGAGCGGATGTATTCGGCGGCTTGGGTGGCATTGGTAAATATGCTTGGTGTTGGAGCGTGTTCTTGGGACGGCATCGTCAAAGAGAGTTTGTGACGCTCTGGAGTTGTACTTGGAGTTGCGGTGTTTCATAATGGTAAGAGATAAGGAACGCGGCGGGGGATCTGCACGGATTGAGCACATTGGGTAACGTGCGATTATTCGATAGTTGACATGAAACGACTGTGGAAAGAGGATGCTACTGTATGCACCACTATCCATCCTATTCTCGCTGTCCTATCTTTTAAATTGCAAGCGGTCACCTCCTGCTTGTACTACCAAATCCAGTACTCTCATGCCTTGTCGACGAATAGCTCGGTCCAGCGTTTGACGATGAGCTGCTCCTACTCGTCGTCCTGCTACCTGAAGGACCTGCACCCCATCCATTATTCTGTCGACCACCATACTGCCACCTTTCTTCTGGCGCTTGTGCTCCCATACCCCAGCCTCGAGCTCCTTGTGGTGCTTGAGGTTGAGTTTGAGCACCCCGACCAGCCACGTATCCAGCTGCGGCGCCAGCTGCTGTTCCTGCTGCAGCAGTCCAGAAACCTGGTCTCCATCCCTGGGCTGCTTGAGATTGAGCTTGTCCTGAGGGTGTGGTATTTGGGCGAGTATTCGTTCCATAATTCGCAGTCTTTGAACTTGGCTTGCCGTTGTTACCGCTGCCAGGAGGACTGTATGGCGGCGGTGCATCGTCATCGTTGTTATCGTCGTGTCCACCTCCGCCTCCACCGAAGAACCCTCCCCGAGGAGGCGGTTGAGGAGCTCCATTTTTCTCCACTCTCGGTCTGATGAACGCCGCATAAAGCATCCAAACTATGACTCCAACAAAGATAATCCAGAAAAGCCACGCTACGGCATCATTGCCCGGCCCATGTCCACCTCCCCTCCGTGGCTGATGATTCGGTCGCTTTCCGTACTTTTCCTCTCCGAGCTCTGTCAAGGCAAGCCTGTACTCTACGCCACAGCTGCCCTTGAGAATGTACTCGTCATCCGGATTCGCATAGCCCTCACAAATGACATCTGTGCTGCCCAACTTGAACTCCTCGGGCAGGGAGGCTTTACAAGTCCACTCCACATCAGCTGAGCCGTAGGATGAGCCACTGTTTGTGCAGCGCATGACATCAATCTCATATAGACCTCGGGCAGATCCACCGGAGCAGGTCAGTTGGGGGATTGGGGAGACACGGCGAGCTGTGGTCATTTTGTCGCCCCGAAGTGTTAGGGATTTGATGCTGGAGAGGAGAACGGCATTGCTTGGTTTGCTGGCGGCTGAGACCTGAAGTGGCAATGTAAATGCAAATAGTGAGAGAAGTAGCGCATTGGTCCACGAGGCTGACATCGTGAGCTTCATGGCCTTGATGCGCTCTGCTGGCTGGGTGATTGGAGCAAGTGAATTGAGGAGGTCTTGGTAGAAGCTGATGATGTTGGAATAGAGTGCAGGCTTGGTTTATGTGTGTGTGTCACAACCAGGTAGCTCCGCGCAGCAGGGCAGCTCCAGGTAGAGTAAGAAAGTAGCTGATCTTGCCACTCAATGTGAAGTTGTGAACAGCTGGCTTGACCAGACTTGGCAATCTGAGTCGAAGAACAGGGTTTCTGGGCTAACGTATGACGACCCAATACTTCTAGGTAGACCTCACACCTCGGACAGGAGAGATGTTGAATGAGACGCGCTGATTGTGTTTACAGCGCAGGCTGGATGATGGTCACTGGAGCCGCTTGAGCAATCTGCCGAGGTTTCTCCTCAATGTAAGGCATCGACACGTCCACCGTCCCGACATCCCACCACGACTCTCACACCCTAACCCCTCCTCCTCAACCCGAACGCGATGCTGTCTGGCATCTTGATCTTTAATCAAAAGGGGGAGAACCTCATCTTCCGTGCTTTTCGACAAGACTGCCGTCCACGCCTCGCAGACGTCTTCCGCATCCAAGTCATCAGCAATGCCCAAGTACGCTCCCCGCTCCTCACCCTCGGCAGCACTACCTTCAGCCACGTCCGCCACGAAAATATCTTCCTTGTCGCCGTCACAAAGTCCAACGCGAACGCCGCCCTAATCTTCGAGTTCCTCTACCGACTCATCGCGCTAGGCCGCTCCTACTTTGGCAAGTTCGACGAGGAAGCAGTCAAGAACAACTTCGTCATGGTCTACGAACTCCTCGACGAGATCCTCGACTTTGGGTACCCGCAGAATACAGAGACGGACACACTCAAGATGTACATCACCACTGAAGGCGTAAAGTCAGACCGCGGCGCCATCACAGCAGAGGATAGCAGTAAGATCACTATGCAAGCCACCGGCGCCCTGAGCTGGCGCCGCGCAGACATAAAGTACCGCAAAAACGAAGCCTTTGTCGACGTAATCGAAGACGTAAACCTCCTCATGTCCGCCAACAGCACCGTCCTGCACGCCGAAGTGTCAGGACAGATCGTCATGCGCGCTTATTTAACAGGCACGCCGGAATGCAAATTCGGGCTCAATGACCGCCTCAATCTGGGCCTCGATCCTACAGCCCCGGGCTCCTCCGATCTCAACACCGATAAACCCCTTCCCGCCGTGCCCTCCAAGAAAAACAAGGCGGGAATGCGCGCAGATTCCGGCAGCGTGACGCTCGAAGACTGCCAGTTCCACCAATGTGTCAAACTCGGCAAATTCGACACCGACCGCATCATCTCGTTCATCCCGCCCGACGGCGAATTCGAACTGATGCGGTATCGTGCCACTGAAAACATCAACCTGCCATTCCGCGTGCAAGCTATTGTCACTGAAGTCGGCCGCTAGAAAGTCAGCTATAACATCAGCATCCGCAGCACATTCAACAGCAAGTTATTTGCTACAAACGTGGTCCTTCGCGTTCCCGTGCCGCTGAATACAGCCGCCGTGACGAGTCTGAGGAGTAGTAGCGGCAAGGCGAAATACGAACCCGAGAGCAACGCGATCATGTGGCGAATCGCACGGTTCACAGGCGGAAGCGAGTATAATTTCAGCGCCGAGGCCAATCTGACGAGCACGACGCAGCAGAAGGCGTGGAGTCGGCCGCCGATTGGACTGACTTTTAGTCTGCTTATGTTTACGAGTAGTGGATTATTAGTGCGGTACTTGAAGGTTTTTGAGAAGACGGGGTATAGTAGCGTCAAGTGGGTGAGGTATATGACGAGGGCGGGCAGTTACGAGATTCGGTTTTAGGTATGTGAGAGGGGATGGAGAGGAAGCAAGGTGGGCTGGGAAGTGCTAATGTGGAATAGATCCTGAGATCGTGAAGCGGTTGCATTCGTCGACCAGAAAACCTTGCCACTGGGGAAGCTCTAAGAACCGAATCCCAAGTGCAGCAATGCAGCATTGCTACGCCGACGTCCTGTATGCGCGCCAGAGATGCCAGCTCGGACCCTTCTCAGTATATGCAGTATGCTGCCTCTTCCGAAAGGTTCACCAGCCATGAGCTTACCCTATATGCTCAACCCGTTTGTCGGCTTCTCCGCCCATAGCTTTCGGCGGTAACGGGCACCTTCCAATTAACTCCTCGCCCGAATCCAAATCAGATCATCGTCTTCGTCCTCATCGTCGATATCGTTTCGCGTTCTGCTTCTGCAAGATCGATGACTGCGCGTGTCGCAGCACCGTCTTACCAACTCCTCGCTTGGATCCAGGTGCAAATTCGAATCTTCATCGTCATTATTATCGGTATCATTGTTATACTGCGGTTCGGTGCTCACTCAAATCCTCAAACTCGGCGGACTGTTCAACACAGTCGGACTCATCGCTTTCGTCTGCCTCATCCCACCATCCGGCACAGCATACACCGGATACAGCGCATACACGGGCGCCAGGCTCTCCTCGGCATCAAACAGCAGCATGTTCTGTATCGGTTGCTCGCGATTTCCCAACACATTGATGACATCCTGCGCCAATTGCGCGCCCAGGAATGCGCATACGGGACTTAGTTCTGCATGCAGATTCGTCAGGAATGCGGATATGAATGCGTCGGTGAGGGACGAGGCGGGAAGTTGCAATTCGCGACCCATTTGCGAGGCGAGGGATTTGAAGGTCGCGAAGTCGGCGGAGGAAGTGGCGGAGAGGTTCCGGAGGGGGACGACGGTCTTTTCGAACTCCCACAATGCGCGCAGGCAGGGCAGGAGCGGTGTGACGTTGCGGAGGCGGCGGGTGGAGTCGAGATGGGATTGGGGGAGGGGCGATGTGTTTGCGAGGATGAGAGGCTGATAGGACTCGCGCTTCTGGACGAGTTCGACATCCTTGCCATTCTGCTTCTCAGTCGTGCTGGTAAGAATTGTACGTGTGGCGGTTTCGGGGCCAGGTTTCGTGGGGACATTTGATTTGGCACGGGTGATCACGTAGGTGTGTTCGATGAGGTCGGCGAAGACGTAGCCGTACATTCCGTGAGAAGCGGCGGCGTAGAAGGCCTTTTTGCGCATGCGTGCGTGGGCGTTGAGGGTATTGAGGCCTTGGATGGGGAGGTCGGTGCCGATGATGATGTCGAAACCTTCGAAGTAGGAGGTTGGGAGGCTGAAGATGTCGCGGGTTTCGACATGGATCATTACGCGTGGGTTGAGCTTTTGGATGGGGGTCGCTGCTGCTGTGGCGCGCTAGGTCATGTTAATTTGACTTCAAGTCATTGTAATGAAGGTTTGAGGTTCAGGACGTACAAATCGACCAATGTCACTTTCCTGTAGGAAGAACTGGGAACATAGATCGTCATCAGTGACGTGAGCATTGTCGTGTAGTGTCAGTGAGCCAACGCCGGCAAGTGCTAGGTTTTTGGCAATCTCATTGCCTAAAGCTTTGACGGTGACGAGGAGGACGTTTGCGTTGCGGATCTTTTGCTGGGCTTTCATCCCCCAGAGGCGGATTTGCCGGTCATAGAGGGCGATCTCGTCTGAGATGAGGGTTAGTGGTGAGGTGGAAGCAGGACAGATCAGGATGTGATTCAGATACCTGCACTGATTGCCTCTGGCCGTGTGTTTGTAGGGTTGTCGGAACTTGGCATGATGGTGTTGAATGTAGGAGTTTGAGGTTCGCTGGCGCTCGCAGCCATTGTAGACTTGCCTGCCTTCGGCGGCCGTAAAACGCAAAGACGGCAGAGAAAGCAGTCTCACTATCACACGCGTTCTTTCTGCTTTGCTGGCACTTGCTGCCAAGTAAGACAGCTGAAAGTAGATAGCTTTTGCTAGATCTGAACGAAGAGTTGTGGATGATTGGCAGCTCTGATTGCCGGTAGCAAGCAGCAAGAAGATATCACGTGAGGAATCTTCGGTTTTCAATATGGGAAGGCAGAAAGTGAAGATGAAAGGCAAGAAGAAAGATGAAGAGCTGAAGTAAGCATCTGGATCTCGTGATATGTTTGGAGTAGAGGACCCTGGATCTGAAAGCTGGAACGGGATTAGTAGTAATTCCGAGACAGTACCTCGAGACTCCAAGGGACCCAAATGCACAAATTCAAACACCACTTATCCTCCTAAAACACATTCTCCTATGACGCCTAGAAAGATATCAAGCAGCCCATGAAGTAGTCGATACGATGTCGGGCTCGCAGCACTTCAGCACAGTCGGCAATGGAAACAATTTCGACCACCCTCCTAGCACCATAGCGGACCCTCGGCACGATGAGACTCGGCAAAGATCTGGTTCCCCATCAAACACAATGGCGGAAGGACTCTGGGGCCATATGCTACGGAATGCCGGGGATCGTCATGAAGTCCTGCCATCAACCGCTGCTGAAGTCGTAGACACAACAACAGATCGAGCACCACATATTCTAGCCCGTGCCAGGATGCGCGCAATGCTCGAGGCAAGGCTTGAGGCAAGACCTGAACCAAGAAGACGCGCTAGTCCTGGCAGCTTGTTCACTCGGTTGCAACACCAGCGGGGTTCTCGAGAGACTGGACAACATGATCGTAACCTTCTGGCTGAACTCCAACACACCAACGAGCGAGCACGACAATTGCTAGACTCGGGACTTGATGTTACTGGAGCTGTACCAGATCATGGTCGCTCGTCAGACGGACAGCCCAGGCGAAAGAAGCGAAAGACTGAGATCAGCAATTCTGCTAGCAAGTTATATCCAACTCCATACGGTTATCACGGCCAAGCTACATCCACGCGGCTGCGAATGAAGCTTATGAGCTCGGATGGTGGCTCTTGTGATGATGTACATGTTCCCGGAAATGTGCTGAAGCAGGATCATTCTGTCTACTGTACAGATGACAGCCGATGTAATCTGGTCCTCAGTCATGAGGGGGAGACGATGTTCACTATCTCGAAACTTTCAATCAGAGCACCTAGTGCTGGCTATTCTCATCCGGTTCAACAAGGCCTGGTATTTGTGTCGAGTAGTCAGGATGAAATATTTGAAAGGACAAGAGACTACAGAATCATTAGCTCTACCCATCTGGCAGGTGGTAGAACACCGACTGCAAATACAGTCGATGATCCCGAACTAGGTCTTCGACAGTGGTTCCGGCGATACTGCGACCACTCTGATGACGAACAGGAAGACAACGAGCAAATTGATGAGACTGCATCAGACCGAGATAATGACAATGCTCTCCGTGACCTTGTCCGACGCGGATATCACACTCGCCAAGATCGTGCAGCACGTACAGCTCGATTTCGGAATCCTTCTCCCCCAGTAATCGACACGAATACTCATTTACCTGCTGAAAGCAATGTCCACGGCCTTCTGACACCCCTCTCCTACTTTCGCCTTCAACCGTCCACGCCAACACTCTCATACACAGCCGAAGCCGGCTTCAACTTCCGCCTCCCCTCTTACCACCACCTCACTGCCACAACCACACTACCCCAGCCTCCACCACCTCTTTGGACACAGACCCCAGGTCGAAAGACTTGCCGCTCCCATTATCATACCAGTAACCAAGCGGACGGCTACAGCGCTGTAAAAGTCACGACAAGGCAGGATATTGGCGGATCCAAGATTACGCTGCATTTCACGCCAGCGGTCAGTGCAAGGTACTTGCTGTTGAAGCTTTGGCGGGATGATGATACTGAGCACAGTACTGCTGCGGTGCCTGCGAACGCGAATACAAATGCGAATGCCAATGGTGTCCTTGTGGATAACATCACATACGCAGACGCTGTCCTCGCTGGCCGCGACGTTTCCGGCATGATTCCCATGGGCCGCTCTGCCCAAATCCCTAGAGCAGCAACACCGGACTCGATGCCAGACCTCGAGCCCATATCCCCTACTTCCCCTCCTCCCGAAAATAGCGATAACAATCACGACAACGACGATAACAATAACAATAATAACCACAACGACGACGACGATTCCGACTTTGACGGATCACCCGTTCCCGAAGTCGATATTCAGGAAGGAATCCCCATCACCGCAAGGGATACCGAGGACACCATTCGAGACAGACTCATCAGCATGGGCGGCTGGGAGCCTCGGCAGGCTCGAATACTTGCAGAACAGTATTTCCAGCGAAGGCGGGGATTGTTACCGCCGCGGCAGGACAGTCTTGCCACTTCCGATGATAACGACAATCCTCGGGGTCAAACTCTACGCGCGGCTGGGAATGGGAGGAGGATTCCTGAACCATATATCCCAGGGAGCATCCTAATCTCGCCAGGTGATACCGTGGACACGGTTCGAGAAAGGCTCATTGCTATGGGCGGGTATGCACCGGAGCGAGCGGCGGAGCTGGCGGAACGGTTCTTCAGCGTTGGGGAGTCGGATGATGAGGATGAAGCCGATGATGGTGATGACATTGATCGTGATGAAGACGAGGATGCTGGTGAAGATGACAACGACGACGAAGAAGAGCCTCCGCAAACGCATTCGAGTCTCTTCCTCGACCGCCCAGTCCGTAGTCCACTTTCCACAGGGCCCTCCGCAGGGCATCTCACAGAGCCTGCCGAAAACGCCCTTCGTCACTATAGGAGATTAAGCACAAACACACACTTGACGATGGCAGCGACGATGGGCGCCACCACCCTACCTGATCTCGGAAGCAACTCCCTCAGCTACGGCCCCATCACCGATCCAGCTCTACCTGGACTAGCACCGACTGCATACAACCCACGTCGACTTGAGAACACGACCTCAGCTATGTTGGCGGGGACGACAGGGACGACAGCAGCAGGAAGGGCTGGAGCAGTGGATGAACATGGTGCGCTGGGAAGGACGCTCACGAGATCGAGGGTGCTCGCGATGCCGGCAGGGGGTGATGGAAGGCCCAGAGGGGGAGCTGCGGGCAATAATGGGGCGATCAGCTGGAGGTGGGATAGGGGCATGTTGGATCTGAGAAGGCCGAATATCGATATCGAGAGGGTCGAGGCTTGGGGCACGCAGGGAAGGGTGTGGGCGCCGAGTTGGGATGTGCTGTGAGTGGGTGGCGTGTAAGTGAGTGAAGAAGTGTGGGAGGGAGTGCGAGTACGTGGGTGAGACGGATGGACGATGGATCAGAAAGCATTACACTAGCTCAGGATTCGAAGTCTTGAATACAGAGAGAGTCTGGAGCATGAATTCCCATACCATCACCCTTATCCTCATGTGTTGCAAAGCTCAATCTATGCTACAGTAGCATGCAGGCACATGGTTTCATTCCCACTCGCTCTACACGCTCAACCGTACTCCCCTCCACGCCTCGCGCCACTGCTCGCACGCCCCCCCTACATAGGTCCTTTCTTCCCACGCAGCACCCATATCCTCCGCCTCCCCTCGCCGCACCTTGGACGTGAACGTCCGGATTTAAGACAGCGCACATAGCGGACTCGGTACTTTTGTCCGGCGGGCCCTGCAACTTTGTCTTCGTTATTTTCGTCATCTCCAGTCGCTCGACGGATAATGAGGAACGAGATGGGAAGAGAAGAGAAGAGAAGAGCAGACAAGGCAAAGACTACTGACTCATTCACTCACTCACTCACCACCACCACCTCTAACTACATGGCACAAGTTGACATCAGCTCCACACGCGCAAGGCCATCCCAGTCCAAATGAAGATGTAGAAATGAAGATGAAGAAATGAATCGATATGCTGCACGAGATCAAGTGCAGATGCGAGCACCGGCGGATCTTGTAATGTCCATTCCGTGCTTGATCCACCAGTGCACGCAACGCAAAGCCGCGCAATGAGTGACGTGAGCAAATTGATCGACTTCACACCCAGACGACTTTACGCCCCGGGACGACTTCACGCTCACATGCCCTCAGCCTTCGCGCCCTCACGCATTCGCACACACGCAATAGCGCCCGCCGCCTCCCGGACCACCTGGGTGGATGGGAGAGGCGGCGGATAGGGTGGCGGTCGTGGTG
>Ga0058702_10000465_pt1 | contig 17195 bp, 21 predicted proteins | sample AgamicOrSfe_FD_83781 | JGI IMG/M metagenome (GOLD analysis project Ga0058702, IMG submission 83781) | Agave microbial communities from Guanajuato, Mexico - Or.Sf.e | ecosystem: Host-associated > Plants > Phyllosphere > Phylloplane/Leaf | place: Guanajuato, Mexico | collected 2012-05-30 | reverse complement strand
GCTACTTTACTGTATGGCTACTTTACTGTATGGCTACTTTACTGTATGGCTACTTTACTGTATGGCTACTTTACTGTATGGCTACTTTACTGTATGGCTACTTTACTGTATGGCTACTTTACTCTATGGGAAAGCGCACGGACATCAGCGTTCGAAGAGGCGATGCTCCTCCTTATGCCGTAACTCTGTCACTCTGGATCTTGTCTCTCGTTCTACCATGTCCGTCGCTGCCCGAACGTCAACTCGCCATGGCTTAATCGGCGCTTCATCGTATAGGCACCAGATCACCTTCTCAGGCTCGCCCAGCCATTTCACTATCTTTGTAGCAGCTTGCGCGGCGCTGCCATCGAAGGGTCGACCATCAATGTTCGCCCTCCCTGCCACAGACAGAATGAGGACGTCTGTAGGCAGAGGTCAGTGCTATGTTTCTTGTTGTGGCTGTGCTTCAGCTCACCTGGCTTCGGTGTCAAGTTTTCCAGTATCCCGCGATATCCTCCCAAATGGCTATTCCACATCAAGGTCTTGTTGTCGATGAGGAATGAGAACGTCATCTGACCACCATCGAAGCTGCACGATGTTCGATCAGTGATAGTTCAACGCAGTCCGGACATGATTACTACAACTTACTTGCTCATGACATGCCTTTCGCGATCAGCAGCGTACTCAATGAACGCCTGATCGCTCTTTGTAAGATGTTCTGGCGGAACAATCTCATTCAAACGCAGTAGTCCGTATCTCATGCCTATCATTGGTCAGTTCACCTCACCGCTTGCTCGGTACTAGCAGACTCACCCCTTGTGATATCAATTGTACAGGCATACTGTGAGCTTCCTTCGTATTTAGTCGCAGTGTCCATTGTATCTGGGATATCTGCATGACTAACCAATGATGAGTCTCGATAGCTGGAATGTATTGAAATCTATGTCTTACCTCTTCCCGGGTAGAAGGCAGTGCAAACTTGGCCACTGGCAAGAATAGAAGTGAGAAGCCTGCATCAATCTGTCATACCTCAACTACTTACAGCATGGACGGACATCACAGCTAGAGAATCATCAGGGAGTGGAGGTGCACCTGGTGGTCCTGGTGCTACTGCACATTCACCTCTCTTCGCTGCTGCTCGCATTGCAGCACTGAACAATGGTATACGCTCACCACCTGCCACCGGTAGAAGCTGCTCATCTGGCACACCTGCCAGTCTCAAGACATTGATAGCTTCCCCATTAGCAATGACTGTTGCACCAGTCTGTTTTGCAAGACGGTCTGCACCGGGCAGATGATCAAAGTGAGCGTGAGAAATGAAGATGTAGTCGGCCTCTTTCACATCTGCTATCGACAGGAGTTGAGGCAGACTCGATGGGCGCTCAAGCCATGTATCCAGCCAGAGAGTGAGTCCCTTGGCGCGCAATCTGTACGTTGTTGCTCCTGAATTGAAGTGTAAGAGTATGCTGTTGCTGCAAGGACAAAGAAGGACACCTACCGAACCACTCAAGCGTAACCTGGTCGTCGGCCATGTTCATGTGGCGACTATATCGATTAGATTGTGCTTCTTGCAGGTCGGGATTTAGAGGATGCGATGAAGACTCGTGGTACGAGGTACGAGCTAGGTACAAGTACATTGGTACTACTCGTACTAGCGCCAACCCACCCCGCACCCCGGCTCCGATGTGTGGGGAAGTGTGGAGAAACAGCGTCGACTTGGCCGAGTTTATCCAAGGCAAGAGGTGCGGCCGGCCGGCTGCCTTTTCATCAGAGGCATAAGAAGTTCAGCAAAGCCAAGTCCCGCTTGTAGCATTCATTCCCCAGCCTCCAGAACAACAAGATGGGCAGTCTGAAGCCGCAAGCGATCCACTCAGAGAACATTGTGGTCGACAATCAGTCTGGAGCGTCTCATCACGATGATGCGAACATTTCGAGCTTCGGGTATGATGAAGGCGATGACCAGGATTACCACGTTGGCGTAAGGACGATCCTCGCTATTCTTGCTCTGAGCATTGCCAATTGTTGTGCTACATTCTCAAACACGAGCAATACAATCATCAAGTAGGATCGCCTCCACTAGCCGTCACAAAGCCTTCTAACATGGCGCATAGATTCCAGGTTATAGCAGTAGGAGGCGCAGCAAATGCATCATGGATTGCAAACTCCAATTTGTGCGACCATCATATCCTTCTTAGCTCGGTGTGAACAAGCCTAATGCTCTGCTGTCAGTCTTCTCACGCTGGCTTGTGGTCCAGTCTTTGGATTCTTATCAGATCGGCTCGGAAAGAAGTGGTAAGCATGAGAATCAATATGTTCCCAAAAACAACTACAGCAATCTAACAGAGTCTTCAGGTTCATTGTGGTAGGAGCTTTGATCGGCGTGATTGGCTCGTTCATCAGCTCCTCGGCACATGACATCTACACTATCATCGCCGGCAACGTCCTGACAGGCATTGCGGTGTGTACACAGATGCCTCAAGGGACAAACCCTCTTGTGAATCCACAGCTGACAGAAATCCCCAGAACGCAGGTTGTATCGTTTCGATAGCAGCGAATCAGGAGATCATGCCGAATAAGCTAAGACCTTATGCTTTTGGCTTCGCACAAACAATCAACAGTATCGCAGCTATCGTTGGCACATTTTCCGCAGGAGCATTTGCCAAATATTCCTCTTGGGCTTGGAGCTATCGCCTGAATGGAATCGTGTACGCCATCGCTGCAGTATCGGTCTTCGCGACATACAACCCGCCTTCTACGGCGATTAGAAGGTCTGGCAACCTTCGTGACATTTTGAGCTCCGTCGACTACCTTGGCATACTTCTGTTTACAGGCTCTTGTGCTTCCCTGATCGTCGGCCTGACTTGGGGCGGCACGACGTATACTTGGTCTTCCGGCATCATCATGGCCACTTTGATCGCTGGCTGTGCGGGACTGGTTCTTTTCGGACTTTATGAGTGGAAGATCAAGAAGACCGATGGTATCTTGGACCATCGTCTCTTTGCGACCTTGAACTTCCCAATACTTTGTTTGGTCTGTCTCATCGACGGCATGCTTTTGTTGGTGAGTCTCCGTACGAAGGAACGCTCTGAAAGTGGTAGTACTTATTGGTATTACAGGGTGTGAACGTCTTGTACTCGCAAGAAATTGGCGATCTGTTCACTACCGATGCCGTTCGTATTCCGACGATCCTATCTCCCTACCTCATCACGAGTACTGCTGGCTGTCTTCCAGTAAGTAGAACTGTAATCGTACGCAATTGACAAAGCTGACCAGGGCGGTAAAGGCGGGTTGGCTCATGATGAGGACAAAATCATACAGAGCTCTATTGATTGGAGCATTGGTCTGTTGCGCACTCTTTACTGGATTGATGGGCCTGCTGAACACAAGTCGCCTCCACTGGGCGTACGCTTTTACGGCTCTCTTTGGTCTCGGTACGGCGGTTACGACAGTCATTCCAAGTGAGTCTTCAGCCACGATGAGAACAGGCAGACATTCGCTGACGATGATCTAGTTGTCGCTCTGAGTCTTTCTGTCCCAAGCTTTCTCCTGGGCACCGCCGGCACGATATCCATCTCTTTCCGTGCACTCGGCGGCATCACTGGTGTCACAATCTTCACCGCAATCTACAACAACAAGTACGCTGTCAATCTGCCAGCGGAGGTTGGCTCTGTGCTGCTGCCCGCCGGAGCCTCGGAGTCGACCGTACAGGCAGTTTTGGGAGCTCTGGCCTCGCCAGCACCTCCGCCTGTTGCACTGGCAGCAGTCAACGGCGTTTCTCCGGACATGATTGGACCTCTCCTTGGTGCCGTGGCAACAGCATCAGCCAGTTCCTGGAAGTATGTCTGGGCTGCTATTGCGGCACTCGTTGCTGCCAATGCTCTTGCTTGCTGGTGAGTTTCTGCAGGGCCACTTTATGTAGTGAAATTGCGACTAATGAGTTTCGATCACAGCTTTCTGCAGCCGGTCGCCGATCGGATGAACACGCACGTCGAGTCTGCGTTGGAGGAGAGCACTGCGAGGCAGCAGCAGCAGATGGGGAAATCTAGTCAAGGATGAAAGAAACGCAGTATGATAGCAACTACAGTCTTAGTCATGTCCTTCGATTTAGAGCAAGTACACATCTCTGCTTCATGACTATCGAGTAATTCTTTCGCACCGTGCTGGAAACAGTGTCACGCCGCCTGCCCCGCCATCTCAATAACCTCCTCCACATCTCTCGTACAGTCCACATACTTCCCCCTCAACTTCTCCCCCCTCCCACTCGCCAAAAACACACAAGTCATAGCGGGCAACTCCGCCTCGAAATGCGGCCTCTTCGCCCCAATCTTCTCCATGTGCTCAATCACATACGGCGCCTCCTTGCGCGTCTTCTCGGGATACGCGGTCTGGTGCAGACTCGTCTCGATCTCGCCAGGGTGGATCGAAAAGACCGAGATTCCGTTGCGGGGGAAGTGGTTCTCATGTTTCGTCTGCAGCTGGTCGAGCTCGAGTTGCAGACACCCTGCGAAGCGCGTGATGGCGGTTTTGCCTGCGCCGTAGGCGGTTGTCCAGGGGCTGGAAGGAAGGGGCGGTTAGGGAAGTGGGACTGAGGGATGGGAGATGGGAGATGGGAGATGGATGAGTCGGATGTGCTTACAGGTCCATGATGGCGGCGCGGGAGGACGTGAATATGATTGTGCCTGAATTGTGGGCGCGCATTTGGGGCAGGACGATGCGGGATAGTTCGACGGGGGAGCGCACGTTGATTTCCATCGAGTACCACCAGTCGTCTGCGTTGGTGAGATGGAAGGGCATGAAGGTGTTTGTGCCGGCGTTGCAGATTAGAATGTCGATGGTGCCCAGATCCGTGTTTACCTGGAGAAGTGCATCAGTATTACAGGGGTTAGCTCAGGTCTTTTCGTCCAGTATAGACACCTTGACCATTTCAAGCCGTGCAGGTGCGAAAACGATCGAGGGCAAAACACTGTCACTCTCTCACCTTTTCAACAAGCATCTCCAGGTCCTCCCTCTTCAACCCATCTGCAGGCACCCCGATTACTTTCTCCTCGCCTCGTCCAGCTTCCAGCACCTCCTGAGTTGCCTGCTCGACCTCACTCTGCGTCCGCCCCGTCACGCACACGCTAGCGCCGCAGTTCGCGAGCGCCTTGGCTATTTCTTTACCGATGCCTCGGCCAGATCCCGTCACGAGAGCAACCTTGCCTTTGAGCGCGCCGCTGAAGATGGCAGGATCAATGGCGGGATAGATTGCCGTGCGTAGGGATGCCATTTTTGCGGCTGGTGCTGCCATTAGGGACGGTCGCGTGCTGTTGATTTCAGTCTGAGGCACTGAATCTGTTGGCGGCGATGATGAGCTTGCACTTTTGGAGTGGTTGTCTGCAATGTGTTTCGATCCTGCCTAAGCACAACACAAAACAACACGGTACCCGGTTTCTCCACGATATTTTCTCCACAATCACCTCGGAACATCCGCTGCAGACTGTGGAGAGATGTGGGGAGAGAATTCCATCACCTGTTCCCTCATCCGCTTCCAGCAGCGTACCATGTCAGAGCCGTGGTCGGAGGGCATTCTGCTGTCCCATGCTTGTACGTTGCGACGAGCGACTTCATTACCTTTCTCTTCCTCGTAACCAAAAGCTCCTACTACCCTCCCCTGAGATAGTGAGGAGAAAAGATACTCTCACAGTGAACTGTTGCTAGCTACCTAGACGAGCGTACCAGAAGATGTCTAAGAAAATAGGGGGCATCCAAGTTGCCTTCACAAAGGCCAACACCACTTTCAACAACTACGACAACCGCTTCCCTGACGGGAGTGGCTTCAATCCGTCCACGACTACTCTGCCCGCCGGCTGGCAGCGCAAACCCGGGTTCCGAGCACTTCCCGAACCTTTGATATGGCATCGAGATGTATCCATACCTCTGCGTGACGGCGTCACCCTGCGAGCAGATGTCTTCCTACCGGCGAGTGCAGGAGACAAGCCTTTGCCGGCCATCCTGCCTTGGAGTCCATATGGCAAGACCGGCAGCGGCCGGCAGCAAACCATCAACTTTACGTATCTTGGCGTCCGGCCTTGCGATCTTAGCGGGCTTGAGAAGTTCGAAGCGCCGGATCCTGCCGAATGGTGCTCGCGGGGATATGCCGTTGTGAATGTTGACGCACGGGGTTGCTACGATAGCGAAGGTGACATTTTCGTGTATGGTACACAAGAAGGTGGGTCATTTCTTCACAAGTCCCACATGAAGAGACACTAATAATCTGAACAGGGCGAGATGGTGCAGACGCAGTCGATTGGATCGGCGAACAGAAATGGTGTAATGGCAATGTGGCTCTCGTGGGTAACAGCTGGCTTGCAACGACACAGTGGTTCATAGCAGCCGAACGGCCGAAGCATCTGAAAGCCATTGCACCCTGGGAGGGACTCGGTGATTATTACCGTGAAAGCATCTGTCGAGGTGGAATACCGAACCACGCATTCTGGGACTTTCTGATGGCGAATTTCAATGGGAAGAATGAGCGGGAAGACGTTGGAACGATGATCGAGGAGCATCCGCACTATAACGCCTATTGGGACGATAAACGACCTAAGTTGCAGAACATTGACATCCCAATGTACGTGCTCGCAAGCTATAGCACCGGACTACATACAGAGGGCACGATCAGAGGCTTTCAATACACTTCGTCAAAGGAGAAATGGTTACGCATTCATCCTACGCAGGAATGGCATGACATTTACCAGCAGGATACGAATGACGACCTCCAGCGGTTCTTGGATCACTATCTCGTTGGCACCGAGAATGGATGGGAGAACACGCCGAGGTTTCGATTGTCTCTACTTCGATACAACGCGCCTCCAATACGGTTCCGCGTCGAGGACAGCTACCCTCCTGCTCGAACACAGTACAAGACCCTCTACCTAGACGCTGCAAGCAATTCACTCCAGACGGCGGCCCTATCACCCAGTGCCACTGCCAGCTCACAGCACTACCAATCCGACAGCTCTTCCTCCGACGGCGCTCATTTCACATATGTCTTCCCCGTCCGCACGTCGCTAATCGGCTTCTCCAAAGTCACCCTCAGCATGTCCTGCCCAGACCACAACGACCTCGACGTCTACGTTGTCCTCCGCAAGCTCGACCGCGACGGCAACGCCCTCCTCAACATCAACATCCCTCCCAAAGACTGGCCCGCCGGCACCCAGCCCGACGACATCCCCAACGAGAACATCTACAAGTACGTCGGTCCCAACGGCCGCCTGCGGGCTTCTAAACGTGCAACGGGCGTCGAGCCTGGATTGACGGACGAGATGCGGAAGCTGCGCAGCCCGGCTGAAGTGTGGTATCCCATGGATCAGGAAGCGAAGGTGAAGCCGGGGGAGGTGGTGGAGATGGAGATTGGGATGTGGCCGGGCGGGATTCGGTTTGAGAAAGGTGAGGCGCTGAGGTTGGAGGTCAAGGGGCATGATCCCACGTTGCCGGAATTCTTGGCGCTGGAGGGACATATCACGAATGGTAACCGTGGGGTGCATGTTGTACACACTGGAGCAGGGTTCGTGGGCGAGTTGTTGGTGCCGCTGATTGAGGAGTAGTGTGCTTGGAGTAGGGAAAAGGTGCTCGCTGTACGGCTGTATAAGGGTAGTGTGTGTCGCAATACCATACTCGGTCTCGGAAGCTCCATGGGTGTATTATGGTCTAGCATCGGATAGTGTCTCTACTGTGAAGAAGGATGCAAAGAACTAAAAGTGATTGTGATGCTTCGTCAGTAGTGCAACGGAAGAATGCCCTTGCATATACCAACGCTGGAACTCTTGTTCACTCTAATGCAGATGCACGCTCGCTCAATGTAGCACCCTCATTTCCTCGCCCTATTCCCTCAACTTTCCAGCTCGGATAACAATATTCGTTCCCACAGCATCAATCGGGCTCCAAAAGCTCTCGCCCTAGAAACAATCCTGTAGCATGACGGGGATGCGCTTATCCACAGCAGCAATCTTCTTGAGCACGCCTACACAAGCCAAGTAGGTGTTCATCCGGTCCGTGACATCTGCGATGAGGCCCGCCGGAGACCCGAAACCAGCGAGATGCGTGTCCAAGGCTTCGTTGATGAGGGCGATGGTGAAGGCTTCCATGTGGCTCGAGTTCTTCATGCGGCTGAAGATGGCGTCGATGGTGTTGAAGGAGTATTGAGGGTTTGCGGAAAAGATGAAAAGGTCCAACTCGTAATCGTGCGTCTGTTCCTTTTCGAGCCAGGAACCCAGGTTAGCACCGTTGACTTCAGAGGGGGGCCAGGTGAGGGATCATTGAGAGTTTGAGGAACAACCTTGAGGCCAGACAAGGTCATGGGAGTGGAGGATGTCGCAAACCACGGAGGCTAAGATGGCGGGCATGGTTGATGCGGAAGGGTGGATGTTGTGGTTGGTCTGTAAGCTGATGCTGATCTGCGGAAGGAGCGTGTTGAGCGGCGTGGTAGGATCGAGCCTAGAAGGCCAGGTTTGGCGATTAGGCATGCGGAAGCACTTGTGGCGGGGATTGCCACGGCGAGGGTTGGTTTCATGTGAAGCTTGTGGAAGGAGTGTAGATGTGTAGAAAGAGTGTGGTTGTGGAGTCGCTGAGACTGTGACTATAGTGAGACAGTAAAGGACGAAGAAAGTGATGCTGACAAAAAGGACAGAAGAGGTGGCATAGAGAAATACTCGAGTCGGCATCTGCACCCAAGAGTTTAGATTATCACCCTTGTGGCCTCAAACAACGTGCAGGGCTCTTGGTCTGCAAAGCAAAAAGGTGTTTTGGCATAGGCGGTTGCACAGATGGCAGCGCCGGTGTCTTCTCGCTTGCCGGCGGTGATGACTCGTGCATTGGAATTCGAGTGTTAGGCCAGGGCAATGGCAAGACCGGCGCCCATGCCTGATGTACTGCCAATGACGAGGGAAATAATGGGTAAAGGGAGGAGTGCGAGGGTTTCTGCGAGTGGGAGAGGCGTTGTACCTCGTGCCATACAGAATGCATCAGGACTCTTTGTGCGTGTTAAAGTGAAGCTTGCTTCGGGTGTTTTGAGAAGACCAAGATTTGCGTCTAAGCAAGTTCTCGAGATGACAGGTGATCAAGTAGAGGTAAAATACAGAACAATTTCTATTGCGTTCAGTGGGCTGGTCGTGGAGGAGTATTTAAGTCGACGTTGTTAGTCGGCGTCACCCTGTCGTCGGCACAGCGCAGGATTCGGATTCCGCCGCCGACTTTCCCAATCCATCTTTGCGGCCGTTACATCATCCCTCTCACACATCACACGCCCAACCTCATCGCCAATTCTCCGATGCCATCAATCTCATAGAAACCAAATGAGGCCATCACTTTCGCCTTGCTTCTAATCACGAAAACCCAACGAGTTTACAGAATGATATTCATTGACTTGACCTTATTCTGCGGCGGAGCGAGCTGCGGGGCTTATCGTCACTCCTCATCTCGCCTTTGTCCTCTCTGGAAAACATTGGCTTTGTGGGCCTCTGAGCGAACCAGACAGGTAAAGCGCAGTCTCCAACCAAGCTCCTGAAGTCGCGTCTACACTCTGCGAGGAACTCATCGTCCGTGTATGTGTTCAAGAGACTGTACAGCTCGCCTCCTGACTTTTCGTTCACGAGGAGTTGCAGCATCTCCATCATGGACCCTTCCTTCTTTGCTGTCACTTGTACAGTCTGACCTGTACGTGCCGAGACCAAAAAGCCGGACGTGTCTGGACCAAGTAGCATCATGTACACTGCAACCTGTATCAGATGTTCGGGAGCAAGGTCGTCCATGTGCTTGATTTCCCACACTTTTGTTGCATCGCTTGTTAGCTGGCAAACGTCCATTACACCAGTCACTTTTACTTCTGTTGTACCCGCTCCTTCTGTCCCTGCTGCGCGGCTGATCTCCGGGAATCCACGCACTTTCCTGCATTCATACCGGAGACCTCTTCCTGTAAGAGTGGCAAAGGTTGGCAGACCACTCAAAACATACTTTGTGACTTTGGCATATGTCTCGGGGAGCCAAGTATACTTGTCAAGAGGAATGTTGAGTAGACTTGTGATGTCACCGTCTTTCTCGGCCATCTCCAGAGCGGACAGAAAGAGAATACCGCTTGTGCTCAGCGGTCGCTCCTTGGACAGTAACACTATGCTTTGGACTTTGTCATAGTACTCAATGGGTAGTAGGTCCAGAGCCTTGGGTCTACTTTCAGAAGTCACAGACCTGATGACCCTTTTCAATCTACGGACCAAAGGGAGCTTGCTCGTGAAGTTTTGATAAATTGCTGGTACGGCAGTTCCTGTAATAGCTGACACATCCTCATGAAGACCGTCTCGATTGAGTATTGTACTCGGCAGCGTAGCAGCTGGAAATGCAGGCTCGGCAATGTTATGGAGTTCCAGACAGTGGAGGCACGCTGTCATGAGACTCTCCGACAGGTTCCTGCAAAGCGACGTCACCGCGAATGGTCGACTTTTTGGCGTTGCGGCTTGAACGTCAGTTTTGAGTCGTCCCTGGACATCGCACGTCTTGTGAAGTATGGTTTCGTCGATGAAAGGAAGGTAAGCATGCTTATGATCATGAATTAGGACCAAATGCTCCAGAGCACGTGTAGCAGCGACGTATTGGGCATTTGTCACTGCTTCTCGACCTTGGACTCCTTTCGCATATATGTCATAGTATCCATGATCGCACCCAAGAACGATACAAGCCTTACGTTCGATGCCTTTCGCCTGGTGGTAGGAGCATATCAGCACTTTGCCATAGTAGACTGCTGGATCAATATCTCCAAGATCAGAATCATTTCTGGAGACAGGAATTCGCCTCAGAGCTAGACCATTTGCCAAGGATATCGCCGGGCTACCTTTCCGCACAGATGGTGCTACCACGAGGATGTCTGCTGCAGAAAGTCCAGAGAACTCCAGTAATCTAATCACCTCGCCCAGAACCTGTGTGTAGGAGTCGCAGATGACATAGCGTGGTTTGGCGAAAGGTGAGCCATTCTTATCGTTTCGCTTAACGGCATGCATGACATTCTCTGAGGATGACTTCAAGAGCTGTTGATTCACGAACTTGACGATAGGTTGTGTTGCACGATAGGAGGTTGTCTGTGGTGCATATGTCCATTGTTGGTCGTTCACATATCCAAACACCTCGTCACGAGCTGCCATACTCAGAAATCTCGGATCTGCGTTCGTGTAGTCATAGATGGCCTGCCTGCTGTCTCCTAGAAGCACCAATCTCAATTGAGGTCCTTGTTCACATGGGACGCGATCTTTGCTGACAAAGCCCTTGTCGCGGATGAGCTTGTCAACGAATCTTTTGAGGATCGGCGTCATGTCTTGCTGCTCGTCCATGATCAAGACCGAGAAATCAGGAAGGGGTTTGGTCGTGCTTGGCAGCATGTCATCTTGAACGACGCGCTTCAGGCCTTGATCAGTTGCGCACTCAGATGTGTAATATCGTACACCCAGAGCGTGGTAGTTGAGAACAGTAATATTTTCGAGACCTAGGTCCTTGACTCTCTGTTCAGTTTCCTCCAACAGGCGCCGATTGTATACGAGAAGGAGAAACTTGATCTGTGGTGCTGCTTGAGCCAAGTGCAGAACAGTCGTAGTTTTGCCAGCACCGGCGCAAGCTTCGATGACGATATTGTTCTTCGTGTGGAGGAGCGTGTCCACAGCAACCTGCTGTTCAGCTGAAGGAGGAAGCAAAGCTTTAGGTGTTGACGTCCCTGGTCGAGATGTCAAAAGAGTAACGGCGTGACTGGAATGGATCTGGCGTCTAGGGTGGAAGTATATAGACGGTGAAAACGTCCGAATTGCCTGGCGAACACTTGAAGGATGTCGCGTGCTGAAAGCCTGGTGGCATGAGCGCGATGCGTGAGATCTGGTTTCGAGAGGACTTATGACCGCGACCCAGACAGGAGACCTAGTAGCGGGAACGAGCGTCCTGAAAGTAAGCGCTTGCATTGCGGACGCAATAGCGTGACCGGAGTCAAGACGATGTCACTGCAGCAATTCTTTCCAAAGCTCTCAACCAGCCGAGAGCGAAGATGGAGCGTGAAGTAAGATGCACGAGAGCCTTTGTGAAACATGGCTCGTTATTCCTCAACGCCACCACACCCGCAGATGAAATGAGGATCTACAACTTCAAACAGATCCGAGACATGAGAGACATAAGTCGTGAACCTATTCAAGATCAGAGACACCTGCACAGTGTCAGAGAGTGCTTCACTGAGGTTTCCCCACGACAGATCACACAAGTCAAGATGAAACAAGAGGAGTGGTGTTCAAGGCTGGGGAGAAGCCAGCCCGTATTCTCGTTGTCCGTGTTTGGCACACAAAACGACAACATCAAGCTCTGCCCGGCTTGCAATCGTTTGCTCATTTTCAAATATCAAGCTGGACAAGCTACAGGCAATGACGAAGACGAGCTTTTGAGGTTTATGTACCTAGTGCTGGGACATGGCCAAACCATGAAGCCTGCACGTGACTGCGGAAGGTAGATCCGGTCATCGAGTTTCAATTCCCATGCCCGTCATCACCGTCATCGAATAAAGCTCCATCTCGTGTAATTACTTACCTCAACCTTTGTGAACCCAATCGTCTTACACTACTCTTTCCACTTCACTACCACATTCTCATTTCATTCCACAAGATAATAATTATTCGACAACCATGGCCTCAATCATCCACAACGTCCTCAACCCTTGGAGTGCATCCAAGATCCCCTCATTGGCCGGTAAAGTCGCTGTTGTGACTGGTGGCAATGAGGGTATCGCTGCAGCCTTCATCACCGAGCTATTCAAGCACGACATAGCAAAGGTCATCATCGCTTCCAACGACACAGCGCGCCACGCCGATGCTGTGAAGCATTTCTCGAAGGAAGTCGGCACAGATGTGTCCTCCAAGGTGATTGAGCCTTCATTATCGATCCTTCGACACGCCATGCTAATCTCAATCAGGTCATCTACCACGAGATGGACCTCGGAGACTACGACACCGTCAAGGCTACTGTTGAGAAAATCAAGAAGGAGACCGACAGAGTCGACATCCTGAACTGCAGCGCCGCCATCGGGATGTACACCACCGACGTTCCCAGCACAACACTTGACAAGAAGCACGCCCTAGATAGGCACTTCGCATGCAATAATGTCGGCCACGCTATTCTCACGCAAGGTCTCCTGCCAATGATCAAGTCAACGGCCCAGAAGACTGGCGATGCTCGCATCGTGATCATGGCATCCAACCTCCACTTCAGCGCATCCTCCGATGTCAAATTCGCCTCTGTAGACGAGATCAACACATCCCTCGGCCCAACCTTGCAGTACAACCGCTCCAAGCTGGGCAACGTCCTCTACGCTAAGAAGCTAGAGCGTATGTTCAGATCCGAGGGTTTCGGCGACAAGCTCTTCGTCAACTCGATCCACCCAGGTGTTGTCAAGACGGCGCAACAAGACGGTGTCGTTGAGTCATACCAGAAGATTGTGAAGGAGAACCTTGGTGAGGGTGTCATTGGCAATGCTGCATCTACCGCTCTAGCTGGCGCCAACCAGGCTATGAGGATGGTTGCTGAGGTGGACTCTCCTCAGGGTGCTCTCAGTGCGCTGTTTGCTGGTACCGCTGAAGAGGTCAAGGAGAGGAAGATCAGCGGCGAGTACATCATCCCTAACGGAACGATCCAGCAAGCAGACAAGCGTGCTTTGGATGAGGGTATGCAGGACAGACTCTACAACCTCATCCAGGAGTGTATTGAGAAGGATTTGGGCAATGCGCAGGGCGCTGATCACCAGGAGGGCTCGACTGCGAGGGGTAATGCCACGATCTAGATGATATGGTGTGAATTTGTAAGATTAGGTCGGACTGCATGATAGTCATAATGATATGTGATGTTGATCACGATTGACACATCTGTGTCAAGAACATTGAATGCTTACAAATTCGCCATGACCAACTCTGAAACATGAGACGTGATTATATAATCGCACGATCGTCATTGTTGTTGCTGTTTCATGTTTCCCTCCTCACACCATACCACCTACCCGGAATTCTTGCTCACCCGACATCAATCATCCAAGTCTTCCACCTCTCCGAAGTCCTACCACTGTCAGCTCATTTAAGACTACAACCTCATCAAGCATGCCGCCCAAATCCACAAACCCGCGCCCCGCCTTCAAACCACCGCGTCCCATCTCCCGCACCCCATCCCTTAATGCTCCACCAGCTCCCACCACCGCCGCTGCCGCCGCCACAATCAAAGCCCCACCGAAGAAAAAGCCTACACGTACAGCGTCTGCGCCTTCACGGACGTCGAATCCCGCTGCCTCAGGATCAGGAGCAGGATTCAGTAAAGCGAGCAGTCTAGGGACAGCAGCGGCAGGCGCAGCAGGGAAGAGGGCGAATGCTGGATTACCGATGCTTTCTGATGATGACGAAGATGCTGATGAGCACAACAACGACCCCGACAATCTCGGCCTAGACATGGAAGACGACATTACTCTCGACCTCAACAATGACATGGATCTGGATCTCAATGTCCACTCACAAGCACAACGCCAACCCCCCTCCATCCCACCCCAATTGATAGCGCGGCTCCTCCACGAACACTTCACGCAGACAGACACGCGCGTCACGAAGGAGGCTATGGATGTGTTGTGCAAGTATGTCGAGGTGTTTGCGCAGGAGGCGATTGCGAGGGCGTGTTTTGGTAAGGATGAGAGTGTATATGGCGGAGGAGGAGGACGGGGGATGGAGGGGGATTTCCTGGAGGTGAGTGGCTCGAGTGAGGTGGGATGAGTGTATTGATGGAGGCATGGCGGGATGGCACGAGCAACATCAGGCGCGGAACTGAGCGTGTGTAGTCCCTTGCAATTGAACGCAGAGAGAGACACGCAGATTGGCATGGGGATAGCATGGACAAGCATGAGGAGAACTCTGCTAACTCTATCTTCACTATCTAGGTCGAAGATCTCGAAAAGCTCGTGCCCCAACTTCTACTCGATTTCTGAGTGTGCGGTAATTGGTCACCACGACCACAAGCTCTATACGCCAGCTCGTTGCAAGCTATTCTGCAACAAATCCGGGTGCTTTAGGACCCACCCCTGCGACGACAGCCGCAATGCCGGATTCGCCGCTACTGACTCCAGGATATCCTCCCAGCCCTTATCCTTCGCCAGAAAGAAGTCCCTCGCCATAGCGTGTTGGCTCGCTCGCGCGCAACTGCCGACCTCAAACCTGAACGCGCCCTTGCCCGCACTTTTGCGATCAAAGCGTAAGGGAGGCTTGGCGTCGGTCCATCGCTGCTCAGTCCGCGGGTCCTCCCAGCATTGCCAACAGATGCCTGGGCTGGATTCGGTGAGGAAATGCTCGATGTAGAGGAGGCCGGTCATCAGGCTTTTCTTTGGGCCGCAGTGGCCGTGGTTGCTGTCGACTTGGTAGGCGGGGCATGTCCGGAGGGAGGCTACCAGGGTTCTGATGTCGTCTTCAAAGTCCACGTCTGCAGAGTCGGGGCCGGGGGCGAAGGACGCCTGGATATTGAAGGTTCCGATCCGTGACAGGAATTTGATGAACTCGCCGAGCTGGAAGGAGTCGCATTGGGGAGAGGAGTCGTAGCCGAGTGCACATTTTCGCGTTCGGGATGAGAATGTTGTTACGATGTGGTTCTGTAGTGACGCGATGCCGAGAAGAACATGCTCGCGCCGGTATTGAAGTTCCTCCTCTACGCCTCGAGGTAGATACGACCACATGTATTGCGCTGTTTCAGCAGTGGTATCATACACCCACTGCGGCGAACCCATCTGTAGCAGCTGGAGACTGTATGTGCTCACCCACTTGTCCAGACCGAGTAGAATACCAGTACATAGCCTTTGTCTTACCTGTTCCTCGCCCAACTTGTCGCCAGCATTTGGAGCATTCAAAGATATATTGTTGGTGACCCATGCTCCAACAATGCCAGTGGCACCGAATCTGTCGGCGACCACAGCTAGGTTCGCCACATTCTTCATGGGCATCTTCGCAGACCGTACCACGCCCTCCTTACTGCTACGAACACCATGAAGAATACCCAGGAAATCCAGCAAGAGTGGCTTTATGCTTGAAACCCGTGAAATCTGTCCGACCTCTTCAATCCTGGCGCGCGGCAGGTCTATCGTGGGGATTGATGCCGAGTCTGCGTGTTTTGAGCGTAGTTCATCGAGGGCTTTCGCAACGGTAGCGCCCTCGGCGAAAGGTCCAGTACGATCGAGAAGCCGCGCAAAGTATGTAGAGTGTGCAGTAAGTGCAGCGATGCGGACTCGAAAAGCGATTGTTTCTATTGCGGCCTGAGTGTGCTGGAACTCCAGAACGAGGTCACCGCAGGGGGCAAGGAGTGTCACGCCCTCGTCCGTTTCCAGGTATTCCGGGGCTGATGCAGCCGGTTTCGCTGGGGAACCATTTGAGTTTCCTTTTCCCGGGAGTGATGCCCGAGGTCCACTGACAGAACGATCAGACAGTAGTGCTCTTCCAGATCTGCTTGCAGGTAGATTCTCTTTGGTAGGCGTGGTGGTTAACTTCTGTATGTGTTTTGGTGGCGCCATGATTAGGCTAGAGATAGATGGTTCTGGGTGTGACAAGATTGCTATACCCGAGGATCTGTCTTTCATGGATATGGCCAAAACATCTTCGTCGTCAGCCAGTGGCAATTGGAAGAAGTGGATGTACCAGACAAGATGGAAGAAGACGAGGAGACAGGACCGAGGAGCAGAATGACTTCATTTGCATGTGACTGCCACACGCGATCACTTTTCGAGGAAATTTGTGTTAGTCTTATACCAATCAACATTTTACCAACTACGATTCTCACCATCTATCTCGTTATCGTGAAGCTTGCATGTCCACCTCACCTTTCACGTGCCCTCATGCCCGTATCGTTCATGATTGATATTACTTCCCGCCGCTACGTGGCAAGGCAGAGCACAGGAGCCGGCGGTAAACCAGGAAGACTACATATGCTTCATTGTGTGAATTGAGTGAATGTGCCAATGATCGAATGAAATTGTACCATGTCTGGTGCCTCGCTCGGTTATCTTCTCACCATGGGACAATCTTGAGCTGGATACAGGAAAGCTCTTCTCGAAGACTTCCTTTGTAAAGGACAAGAAGGATATCGATGATTTTTGAGTACGGAATCGCTCGATATGTACAATCTGCGACTTCGTAATTTATCGTTTCGAAATATACTGT
>Ga0058702_10000464_pt1 | contig 17219 bp, 12 predicted proteins | sample AgamicOrSfe_FD_83781 | JGI IMG/M metagenome (GOLD analysis project Ga0058702, IMG submission 83781) | Agave microbial communities from Guanajuato, Mexico - Or.Sf.e | ecosystem: Host-associated > Plants > Phyllosphere > Phylloplane/Leaf | place: Guanajuato, Mexico | collected 2012-05-30 | reverse complement strand
GGGGAGGGGAAGGTGATGAAGAACGACTGCTTCGCTCAAAGATCGCCGTCGCTCGAGAGGCCGAGGTCGGAAGTGTCTTTCCTTCTTCACCACCAGTGAGATCAAATGATGGGGAGTGCCCGCAGATGCACCGCTTACCCCGCTCCTCGATGATGATCTGTGATGGAAGTGCCGCAGTGACACCGCAACCTTCGTTGTCGGTGTGATTGTATGATGTTCGATTGACTAGCATATATGAAAATCGTTTTCTTCTTCCATTCCATATTGCTATCCCATCCATTGTCCACACTGGCAAGACCACCACAGCTTGCGTCGAGCATATACAGTGATAGCGTGCGAGCTCAACCACAAGCAAAACCACTTTCTTCCTTAGTTTCGCACGACCTTTGTGACGCAATCATGCGTGCTACAACCCGCCTCGTCACCGCCGTGCTGAGTGCTAGTCAAGTTCTCGCCGAAGTGGCTGAATGGCCGTCAAGCAACACATCTTGCATCACTTCCGGCGCCTCTACTCTGGCGGGGCTGAGTAGCATTGCTTCGAGCCTAAATGCATCAAGTGCTGCAAGTATTATGGTGAGCCCAGGCAGTAGCTTGATCGCCAGCGTGAGTAGCTCGGACATCGCAGGCAGCTTAAGCAGCTCAGGCATTAGCTCCATTGCCAGTGCGAAGGGCTCAGGCAGCAGCTCGACCGTCAGTGCAAATGGCTCGAACAGCAGCTCGACTGCCAGTGCCAGTGGTGTAACCTACACCAATCCCATTCTGAGCACTGGTGCTGACCCCTGGGTGATTCAACCTGGAGACGGCTACTACTACATGACCTACACGACCAGCACCGACGTGACCTTACTCCGAAGCGCCATCCTGACCGACTGGAACAACGCCGACTCCAAGCAACTCTGGCTGCCTCCTACTGGCGAGCCCTACAGCACCGATGTCTGGGCTCCAGAAATCCATTTCATCGATGGATTGTGGTATGTCATCTTCACAGCTGACCCCAACGGCGACAACCCGCCACCACAAACCAGCATGTACTGTACCTTTGACTGTCCCGCCGTCAACCACCGCATGTACACACTCGTCTCCTCCAGCTCGGACATCTGGGCCTCGACATACACCCTCGCCACCGAGCTGAACACCTATGACCAGTTCGCAATTGACGGCACATACTTCCAGCTGAACTCCCAGCTCTACCATGTCTACTCCTGCTGGTACAGCGCCTACGTGTCTTGGCCCGCCAACCTCTGCATCACAGCCATGAGCAACCCCACGACTGTGAGCAGCAATATCACGGAGCGTGCCATCATCAGTGTGCCGACGGAGCCGTGGGAACAGACGCCATATGGACGTGCAGTAACGGGCAATGTGCGACTGTCGAGTAACGAGGGTCCGGAGCAGTTGACGAGTCCGATTACTGGTCAGCAGTTCATCATCTACAGTGCTGCGAGGAGCGACAACCCAAATTACTGTCTTGGACTGCTCGCGCTGAAGATGTATGATGGCGCTGATCCACAAAACCCAGAAGATTGGGTCAAGAGCGATGGATGTGTGTTCTATCAGAACAAGCTGGAGGGAGCGTACTCGGTGGGACATGCGAGTTTTGTGAAGAGTCCAGATGGGAGCGAGTGGTTTCGTGAGTATCCTGAATAGTGCCATGACAAGCTCGTCTTGCTGACCACATCCACCAGTCGTCTACCACGGTGTGAGTGACCCCAGCATTGGCTGGAGTGCACGTAACATCAGGACGCAGAAGTTCACCTGGGACCAGGAGACAGGATATCCCATCTTTCCACGACCAGGGTGAGCACCTTGGGGATTGTATCTTGGAATCTAGCACGCTAACGCATATTTAGATATGGACCTTATCCAGTGCCGAGTGGCCAGTGAGATAATAGCAAACGACTCCGACCAGGAAATCTATGAAGAGGGAGATGTACAGTACAGTACCTACTTTAGTAATTACTATAGCATGACAAATACTTTGGATCGTCACATGTCAGCTTGACATCATCGCCTCTCGTCTTCATTGTCCATTCTCTATTGAACAATCGCTTCCACCTTCCCTCATCTACCCAGCCACGACAATGTCGCCTCCAAACCCCTCCAAGTATGCCGTCCGGCCAATCCAGCGCTTCGCCTCCGCAGCTGCGCAGTGCACCAAAGAGGTAAGCACCCGCATTAGCCACCGACACATCGCTGTGAACCCGCCTCCACCGATCCTGTCTTGGGCTGTTGTGGTAGGGCGTATTTAGCTCCCCTCAGTGCTAATATATATTGTGCCCTACAGGGTTCAGTATACGGCGCCTGCATCATGGCGGACTACAACAACGTCTACAAGGACAAGTGCGCGGTGGAATTTATGAAGCTGAAGGAGTGTTTTTTGGTGAGTCAATATCGAGGGCGTTTCTGGCGGTGGCGCAATGAGAAGGAAAGGAAAGGGAATGCAGAATTGGCGTGGGAAGGGTGAACGTGGAGGAGTCGTGCAAAGCTGGACTATGAGGACGAGTGAAGCTGTGCGCCGAAGGCAACACGAAGACGTCTCGGCTTTGGTCGAGGGGTTGACCGAGGACTGCATAGGAAGCTTTGCACATCTGAACATCGCCGTCAAGGGAGGCACAATCGTGAAGACACAGCCCAGCTAACCTCAACCCCTCACCTCCAGGCCCACGCAAAGAACCAATAATTCGGAACCCATTGACAACGATGGCCACCTCCCGCTGTCGCCTTCCTCTGATCCAGTCCGTACGACCGAGCCAAGCCGACGCACGCTCACACCTCAGCGGCCCGAATCGCTCGCTCATTCCCCTCAAGCTGGCCAAGATGCATGAGGGCGTGCCGAGACGCCCAAGACGAGCGATCGGTGAAGCACATCCCCGCGAGGTGTGCGGCCTCGCGAAGGAGCTTGAAAAAGCAAAGGCGAAAAAGCAAAGGCGATAAGGGACGGAGATATGGTGTACTGAAATATGCATGGACGCACGCATGTGACGCTGCGTTGTGGTGAGGGTGTGCAGCACGAAACTCGATTAGAGTGATTAGGTGCGGATGGAGACGGTTCCTTGAAACGGAAGGCTTGATCGCTGCTAGCAGATGTGGAGCAAGAGGCAGGATGGAAAGGACAATAGAATGAGAGGGGAGCCTATGTAGCCCGGCTTAAAAGTGTATGGTAGAGGCTTGCTTGCATGATAGCGCTTCTCTAATTCTGGTGTGAAGTAGACATCCACGACTGATATTGTATTCACTACGAATATCTTCGTCAAATTTCAACTTTTATCCTCTGTCGTGAACGAGTCTGCTCACAACTTCACCAGCCTCAACAAAAACGTCGCCTTCTGCACCTCTTGCTCCTCCTCCAATATAACCTCCTCCTTCCCTCCTTCCTCCACCTGTCCCCCAACCTCCGTAACAACATGCCTATCCACCGGCCTCCTCAGCGCCTTCTCAATGACGCCCCCTTGCCGCTCAAACACGCTTTCAATCCCCGTCTTCTCCGGGTCACTCAACACCGCATACTCCATCTTCACATCATCCGTCGGCACCAACCCAGCCTTCTTCCTCAACCTCTGCACCCTATTGATGATCTCCCTCGCCAAGCCCTCCTCAGCCAACTCGGCGTACATTTCCGCATCCAGAATAATCAGCACATCATCGTCGGTATTGGTCTCGAAGTTGCGACTCGCTTCCGTCTCGGCTAGGCCGCGCTTGACGATCAGGTCTTCGCTCGTTAGTGCGATGCCGTCGACGGTGATGTGCCCTGACTGTGTGAAGCGCTTGACGTCTTCTGTGGTGAGGTCCGGTAGCGCTTTCTTCACTTTCTGCGCATCTTTCTTAAATTTTTTGCCTAGTGTCGGCCAGTCCGCAGTCACGCTGTACTGGACGTTGTATATCTCCTCGTCGGATGACAGCACGAGGTCGCGGACGTTGAGTTCTTCGCAGATGTACGTTTCGAGCCCCGCAACGTCGGAGAGGTACTGCTTGTCGTGGTGAATGACATTCAGCGTACGCAATGGAGTCTTGAGGCCGATGGTCCGACGTTCGCGGCTAATGCGGGCAAGCTCGATGACTCGCTGCATGCGGCCGACGCGGCGTTCGACTGTTTCGTCGAAGAGGGCGGAGCGGACTTCAGGGAACGGGAGGAAGTGGACGGAGCGCGGGTCTTCTGCTTGTTCTGACTTGGGGATGTGCGGGAGGAGGCGTTGGTAGATGTTATCTGTGATGAATGGGGTGAAGGGGGCAAGACCGCGGACGAGGGTGAAGAGGACTTCGAAGAGAGTATTGAGGGCGTGTTTTGTGTCTTCAATGCCGAGCTCGCCCTTGAGGCGACGCCGGTTGAAGCGGATGTACCAATTTGTCGTGTTGTCGATGAGGCTGAGGAGTTGAGGGACGACAGTGTAGAGACGGTACGCGGCCATTTCTTCGTTGACGAATTTGAGCAGACTTTGACAGCTGGCGAGGATCCAGCGGTCCATGACGTTCTCGTTCTTGGCTCCTGCTGCGGCATCGAATTGAAAGTCCAAGTCCTCGACCTTCTTAAGGAGGGCGACTTGCTGCTCGAAGAACTTGTAGCTGTTCCATAATGGTAGTAGTACTTTTGCAACAATTTCCTTCACTCCTGCCTCCTTGAAGCGTAGATTTTCTGCTCTCACAACGGGTGAGTTGATCATGTACAGTCGTAATGCATCAGAGCCATATTCTTTCATAACCAGAGAAGGGTCCGGGTAGTTCTTCAATCGTTTCGACATTTTCTTCCCGTCCTCTGCAAGCACGATACCGTTCACGATGACATTACGCATTGGGAGGTGACCGAAGAGATGTGTTCCCAGCACAGTAAGCGTGTAGAACCACCCTCTGGTCTGATCAAGACCTTCTGCGATGAAATCTCCTGGGAAGCTATCCTGAAAAGTGTCTTTGTTCTCGAATGGATAATGTGATGAAGCGTATGGCATGCTACCGGACTCAAACCAGCAGTCAAACACCTCTTCGATACGTCGAAGCTCGCCGTTCCCCTTTTTGCTGGGAATGGTGATGTTGTCCACTTTGTCGCGATGCAGATCTGTAAGATCGCCCTGGAAGCCGCTCAGCTCCTTCAATTCCTGTACACTGCCGACACAGACAATCTCTGAAAAGTCACTGCTGACCCAAAGAGGAATAGGCGTACCCCAATATCGATTTCTTGAGATATTCCAGTCACGAGCATTTGCGATCCAGTTGCCGAATCTCTTCTCTTTCACGAAACTCGGCACCCAGTGCGATCCTTCCAGCCCTTCCAGCATTTTCGGAATGATGTCACCGATCTTGACAAACCATGTTGACACAGCGCGGTAGATGAGTGGTGTATCCGATCTCCAGCAGAACGGATAACTATGCATGATCTGGCTGTCAACCAGTAGTCGTCCTTTCTCCTTCAGGTGCTTGATGATCGCCTTGTCCGCTGCCTTTACGTTTTGACCGACAAAATCCGGCACTTCTGAAGTGTAGCAACCTGCCTCGTCTACCGGATTCGGCGGTAATCTCTCTGCTGTGATGACTCCTGCTTTGAAAGCAACCGCGTAATCCTCCTCACCGAATGCCGGAGACTGATGAACAACACCAGTACCACTGTCCGCTGTGACATACTCTGCGTTGAGAACCTTGAATCCATAGTCCTTAAACTGCTCGTAGAAGTATGGGAAAAGTGGCTCATACTTTAAGCCAAGAAGCTCCGTTCCCTTGTATTTTTGCACAATCTTGAATTTGGCTTTCTTGGGGTCCTTGTACAATGTTCGTAGCAGTGACTCCAATAAGATGTAGTTCTTTCCTGACGCTTCGTCCGCAATCTTGACATATTCGAAGTCTGGATGCACTGCCAATCCAACGTTCATCGGTAATGTCCACGGTGTTGTTGTCCATGCCAGCATGCAGGTTTGAGGGTCTTCGATGAGGGGAAACGAGATGACGACAGCCGGATCGTTGACGTCCTTGTAGTTCTGTTGTGCTTCGAAGTTGCTAAGTGGTGTGTTCAGAGCCATTGAGTATGGCATGACCCTGTAGCCTCTGTACACTGCGTCTTTCTCATATAGCTGTTTGAATACCCACCACACAGACTCCATGAAACTTGTGTCCATCGTCTAGCCCAGTCAGTCTCTTGAAATCTCCTGCTCCGGCATCCTTGCTCACCTTGTAGTCATTGTCAAAGTCGATCCATCTTCCCAATCTTTCGATAGTCTGCCTCCATTCGCCAGCAAATGTCATGACAATAGCTCTGCACTCTTCATTGTACTTTGCGATTCCCAGCTTTTCCACGGCATCTTTTCCAGACATTCCCAGCTTTTTGTCAATCTCATATTCAATAGGCACACCATGTGTATCCCAGCCAAACCGTCGCTCGACATATCGTCCTTTCATTGACCAGTATCTTGGGATAATGTCCTTGATAGTCGAGGCAAGTAGATGTCCATAATGTGGTGTTCCTGTCGCGAACGGTGGCCCGTCAAAGAAGACATAGGGTTTGCGGCCTTTGCTGAGCTCAACCTGCCGCCGGAAGGCATCGATCTCGCGCCATTGTTCTAGGATCCTTTCCTCCTCTGCTGGAAAGTTCATAGACATCACTGCGATTGAGAAGCTACTCGCGGGTATGAGGAGTGTTTCAATGGAATAAAGATTGCGGAGGAGGAACAGCACCTGCATGTGACAGTTTTTCGATGTCAGATGACTAATCGAGCATTGAGCACGGTATAGATTTGGGCTCAGATTTCTTTGCTGATACAGTACAAGTTATAGTATACAGTGTGTTGCATGATAACCAGACTCTCTAGTTACATGCGCTGACTCCATCGATCAGCCTGCATGGCACTAATCCTCGTCCTCGTCATCCTCATCGTCCTCGTCATCCTCATCGTCGTCGTCCTCCGGTGCTTCATCGCCGGAATCGTCAGATGTCTCTGCTCCCAATTCTTTGAGCTTTTTCTGGAATGTTTGTCAGTTCTGCCTTGAAAGCGTATCAACGAGGATTTTAGCTCACCTTGTCTCGAGCACGCTTTTCCTCCAGATCAGATAACACAATGAGCAGATCATCAAGCTCACTCTGAGCAGCTTCCCTGGCTTCTTCCTTGCTTGCTGCTTCGGTACGCGCCTCTGCTTCGCTCTTCTCGAGCTCCTGTATGCGACTCTTGCCGGTCTTATCGCGGCTGAGAAGCTCTGTGTTCAGTGTCTTGAGATTTGTCTCGCGAGCTGTAGCTTGTGTAGCACGATCGCTGTGCTCTTTCATTGTACTTTCAAGCTCCTCCATAGACGTTGTCAGTCCAGCGACTTTGGCTTCGAGGTCTTTCTTCTCCTTTTGCAGCTTGCTTGCGATTTCCGCTACTGAATGTAATTCTGCTCCTGAATGTTCTAGTTTCGTGTTCAAATCCTTGATATCTTCTTGGGCGTTCTCAGTTTGTGCCTGCTGCTGCACAAGCTGCTGGTGAAGACTGGCAATCAGGGAATCTCGCTGCTGTAGATCGGTTCGCAGTGATGCGATTTGAGAATCCCTCGACCTGGTACTTTCTATAGCACTATCGAGCGAATGCTGCAGTGTATCGGTCTTTTGCTTCGCTTGCACACCTAATGTCTCCAAGTCTTGTATGCGTCGCTTAAGACCAGCACTTTCCACAATATGTTGCTGTGTGGCCGAGTGAGATCGCATAGCCGCTTCACTTGCCGTCTGTTTCACACGTCTTTCGGTATCTTCTAGTCGTGTTCGATGTTGCTTCTCGGCCGCTTCCATTGCACGCTTGTGTGTATTCTCGAGCTTCTCTACCTCATCATCACCAGACTTGCGTAGTGCCTCATTGATATTCCGGATACGTGTGACTTCTGCACCCGAAGTTTCCAACGCTCGCTTATGGTCAGACGTCACCTGGTTATGCTTCTGCTCCAGTGCCAGAAAGTCTGCTTCGGCTTTCTCCAGGGCACGTCGTTTGCTCTCTATCTGTGCTCGCAGCTCATCGACCAGATCACGGTCAACGCCTTCTTGAGCCCGCACCACTTCTTTGCCCGGATCTCTATCTATAGCTCGAACAACACGACTGAAGTTGTCCTTGACGAAGTTGACGAACACTTGGTCAAAGAAAACAAGCGGTAGTTCGCCAGGCTCTACACCAGAGAGATTTTGTGGCAGAACTTCGAAGTCTCGCATAGCTGAGTCTTCTCGTAGTCGGGTAATCCTAGCAACATAATGCTCTCGAGTCAGGCCCGAGATTAGCATAGGCTGAAGCTGTCGCCGTGGTATCGGAGAGTCCTTCGTGGAGAACTCGTACAGTATACCGAGCAGTATCGTGCAAAGACCTTGCACCAGTTCTCGACCTTTATCTTTGCGACATATGACCTGTATGATACTCTGCACTACACTACCTTCACCTAAGAAGTCGTTCACTGCAGCGTTATCTTCGAACAGCCAGCCACACAAGACCATTAGATACCCAATACAAACCCTTTCGTCCTCACTACTCTGCAGAGATGCCACCAAGTTACCGGCAATTGATTGTATACACGTCACAACCTCTTCACCACTTGCAGCATCTCCCTCGACTACCTTCATAGCCAGCTGCTTAGCTTCGAGGTCATCATATATCAGCTCGAACACGATTCGAGCTGCAAACCAGAGACGATATGGATCTTTAGATTCGTAGCTGGAAGGCCCTCTGATCATGATTGTGAGTACATTGCTAGTCTCATCTTGGCCGGAGTTATGACCCTCGATCGCTCGTTTCAGAAAATGATGCCGAATCCCTTCGTGCGCATGGAAATATGCTTGTATGCAGGTGCAGGCAGCGTAGCGGACATCGAACATGGCGACCGTGGGATTGCTGAGTGCTGCATTTAGCAGAGCATCGATGACATAAACCTTCCCGCTGTCCAGTGACTTCCGACTATTGCCATTAACATGAGTATCTCCTTGTTGACTTCCATGCACTTTGTTGTGTGCAAATCGTTCTTGTATCTTAGCATTACCTCGAATCATGTCGGAGCATCTGTGTAGCGCCTGTAACACGATAAGTACACACAACACGATCGACTTTAGGCGTCGAGACTGACCTCTGCTCTAACTCTTGGACTTATCGAACTGTCAAAGCCTAGACCCAGGACCTGTTGCAGAATGCCATGCTTTTCAAACGCAGCCTGATTAGCTTGTGTGCCAACATTTCCAGGAACGAGAAACATTCGGAGTATCGCTAATAAACCCCAGAGGTTCTTCTCCCGAGTAGCTTTGAGATCCAGGTCGTCATCTCCGACCTGCACCGCACTGTTGTCCGCCAAGAGCTTTGCTAATCGTGTCACGAACCCAGTCTCTCGGAAGAGTGATTGATTCGCAGCATTGAGATGTAGCAGATTGGCGAGCAGAGAGAGGCAGTCTTGAACTATGATGGTACCTCGCGCAAGGGATCCATCTCCCTGGATCAGAGTGAAGACTCTATCAAATGCATTCTCGAATGCAACAAGTTTCTGGAGCTCTATCGAACCAAGAGTAACATCGTTCAGCAGGAGCAGTCCAGCGGCTCGAACAGCTTCACGTGCATCATCAAGTACGGCTACCAATCTCGTCGTTCCTAGTGGTGCGGACAAGATACACTCCTGTGTGCGTTCTGGACGCGATGCACAAACGGCGGTAAGAAGCTGAAGTGCATACAGCCGTGAGTAGAAATCTGGCGTTTCCAGGAGGTCTAATAGCACTGTGATATTCTCCTGACGTTGTGAAAACTCGTCTGCCAACCACAAGGCTATGTCTTCTGATGCCTCCTGGCTATTCGGATTTGGGTTGAAAAGCATTAGTAGCGTTTCCAGCACAACCTTTTCCGTGTCGACATCTTCGACATCCTTCTGCAGCTCGCTGATGAGGCCGCGCAGAGCTCCCGAGGCCACCGACGCTGGATAGTCTTTTGCGAAGCTACGTAGACCTTGTATAGCAGCCCGTCTGTCCTCGAGTAAGGTCGCACTGGCCAGTCGACCACTGAGCGTGCTAATGGTGTCTGAAGCATTTTGTTTGGGCGGTGCCTGAGCCTCGAGGACTCTAAGCATACTGAAATACTATTGGCACCGATTGCAGCTTGTTTCGACAATAATTCACGGGCTCGGCATCGCTGTCCCATGCACTTTTTGGTTCTTGGTGACGAACCTCCTGTACTGTAGACTGGAGCAGACGTGCGGATTTGGTACCGACCACCTCACACGTATCTTCCTCGAGTCGCCACTGTAGTTTCAGCAATCTCTACCAGCTAGATTCAATGTAGTGCGCGATAGTTGATTATATCGGATATCCTAATGTATAATTTGAGTCCATGTTGCGCCGAAACATACACGTCGCCTCAAGTACGGTACATCTATCGCTTTAGGACTAGCGCCTGGAGATAGAGTCGAAAAGTTGCCTCGTGAAGTACGCCGCTGTCCCTGTTCAAGCTACACCCCGACACTTTACAAGACTGCGCGCTGGACGTAGCAGATTCGGGGCTAGATATTCACAGCAAGGAGGAGTCGCGGAGCAGCCAATTGTACGACTGTACTGTAATCTCATATCACACGTAGATTCACTCTTCCGGCGCATCACAATCATCCATCTTTCAGACTACTCATCATGGGTGTCCCAGCCTTGTTTCGATGGCTATCTCAGAAGTACCCCAAGATCATTTCTCCAGTGATTGAGGAGAGGCCGCATATCATCGATGGCCAGGAGATCCCTGTTGATACTAGAGGGCCGAATCCCAATGGCGAAGAGGTGGACAATTTATATTTGGACATGAATGGTATTGTCCACCCATGCTCACATCCAGAGGACAGACCGGCACCAACGAACGAGGCCGAGATGATGATGGAGGTATTCAAGTACACAGACAGAGTACTCAAAATGGCACGACCGAGGAAGTTGTTGATGATCGCAGTCGATGGTGTCGCACCTCGAGCTAAGATGAACCAGCAACGTTCTAGACGATTCAGGTCTGCGCAGGAACAAAAGGAGAAAGATGACGACAAGGCAGAGCACATCAAATTGCTGAAACAGCAGAACGGCGGCGTGCTTCCGGAAGCCATGCTTGCAGAGCTGAATAAGAAGACCTGGGACAGCAACTCAATCACTCCGGGAACTCCTTTCATGGACATTCTGGCAACAAGTCTACGCTACTGGGTGGCTTACAAGCTCAATACGGACCCTGCCTGGGAGAAAGTCAAAGTCATCATCTCTGACGCAACAGTGCCAGGAGAGGGCGAGCATAAGATTATGAACTTCATCAGATCACAGAGGATATCACCTGGACACGACCCAAACACGAAGCATGTCATATATGGACTCGATGCCGACTTAATCATGTTAGGACTTGCCACACACGAGCCGCACTTCCGAGTCTTACGCGAAGACGTTTTCTTCGACCAGGGGAAGCCGAGAACTTGCAAGATCTGTGGTCAAGCAGGACACAAAGCAGAGGAGTGCAGAGGAGAGCCAAAACAGAAATCTGGTCGCTTTGATGAAAAGGGCACCACACCGGACCTGAAGCCGTTCATCTGGCTCCACGTTTCGGTGCTGCGCGAGTACTTGGCAGTGGAGATGGACGTGCCGGGTTTACCCTTCAAGTTCGACCTGGAGAGAGCACTTGACGACTGGGTATTTATGTGTTTCTTCGTGGGAAATGATTTCTTGCCACATTTGCCAAGTTTAGACATCCGAGAACAAGGTATCGACACATTGATAGCTATCTGGAGGGACAATCTGCCCCTGATGGGAGGTTATCTGACGAAAGACGGTCATGTAGATATGGAGCGAGCACAAATCATTCTTCAGGGCTTGTCTAAGCAGGAAGATGCCATCTTTAGACGCAGAAGGCAGAATGAGGAAAGAATGGCAGCTAACCAGCAGCGTCGAAAGGCTCAAGAGCAGAGCCGGGGAGGTGGTTCCGATCGTGGAGGCCGTGGTGGCGGCGGTGGTGGTAGAAGCAGAAACATGGAGCACGCTCCCCTCAATGCTGCAGAGCTCGGAGCAGTCAATCTTGACACCCTTCGCAACCAGACGAAAGCATATCAGAACAGAAATGGAAATCTTACTGGCTTAACGCACGAACAGGTCATGTCGGGTGGCACAGATGTGCAAGCTGCCAACACTGCCAACAAAAGTGCTGCTGCTGTGCTCAAAGAACGTCTCAAGAATCCGGGTGCTCAGCCGGCACCTGACGCATCCAGTACTGATGGTTCACAGCCTGTCACAGCTGACGCATCGACGACTACACCGACTGCGGCTGGCAAAAGAAAGCGCGATTTGATTGAGGACGAAGACGCCGGCACTCCAGGACGTGCATCGCCAGAACCAGTCACCGACACACCCAAGGCGGACCCGGACGAGCCACCACCAGATACTGTCCGACTGTGGGAAGACGGTTACCAGGATCGATACTATGAGCAGAAGTTCAGCGTCGACCCCAGTGACATTGCCTTTCGCCACAAAGTCGCTCGTGCCTATGCTGAAGGACTAGCTTGGGTTCTACTTTACTACTTCCAAGGTTGTCCATCTTGGGACTGGTACTACCCATATCACTACGCACCTTTCGCCGCAGACTTCGCCGACATCGCCACCATGGAGATTAAATTTCAGAAAGGCACAGTCTTCCATCCCTACGAGCAACTCATGGGCGTCCTGCCTGCTGCTTCCAACCATGCCATCCCGAAACCTTACCACAGTCTCATGACAGACGAAGACAGCGACATCGTCGACTTCTACCCCGAAGACTTCCACGTCGACCTCAACGGCAAGAAGTTCGCCTGGCAAGGCGTTGCCATTCTCCCCTTCATCGACGAGAAGCGCCTCCTCGCCGCCATGGCAACGCGTACCCACCTCCTCACAGACGACGAAAAACGCCGCAACGCTCGTGGCCGCGAAGCGCTATTCTTCAGCGATCGCCACCCTCTCTACGACAGCGTGGCTGGAAACTTCTACTCCAAGAAAAAGGGCGACGAGAGGTTTGCGCTTGTCGCAAAGACCACCGAAGGCCTCAGTGGAATCGTCGAGAAGAACCCGGAGTTTCTGCCGCAGAGCTCGTTTCCGTTCCCGCTGGATGAGGGCGGAATGCCGGATATCGACGAAGATCACACGATGAATGTGTTCTTCGATATGCCCGTGTCGAGCCATGTGCACAAGTCGATGATACTGCGTGGCGTCAAGTTTGCGACGCCGATGCTGGATAATCACGATATTCAGGAGACGAGGTCGCGAGCGAGCAGGACGGGCAGGTCGTTTGGCGGCGTGCAATTCGATGGTCAAGGCGGTGGAAGAGGCGGTCGTGGTGGCCGTGGCGGCGGTGGTAGAGGAGGAGGACGTGGCGGAGGTGGTTTCGACTACCGCGCCGATCAGGGCCTGCAGAGTCAGGCGAATCCGTTTGCTGCACATCTAAATCAGCCTATGTATGGCAATGCGATGCCGCCGCCGCCTGGGTTGCAGAGCTGGAGACCGCCGCCAGGCTTGCAGCAGCAGCAGCAGTATGGACAGGGTTATCCACCCGCACCTGCGTATGGCTATGGTGGTGGTGGTGGATATGGTCAGCAAGGCGGGTACGGTCAGCAGGGTGGATATGGGCAACAACAGGGTGGCTACGGACCGCAAGGAGGATATCCTGGCGGGCAAGCTGGTGGATACCCTGGCCAGAATAATGGATATCCTCCTGGGCAGCACAATGGATATAATGGACAAGGGTACGGTCACAATTATGGAAATGGGAACGGCAATGGCTACAACAGCCATCAGAGATTCTAATCACATCATGGCAAGTAGAAAGAATGTAAAAAGAAACAGCGCGCATATCTTGTGCTGTTATGATTGATTGTGAACCCAGATTATATCCATTTCCAAAATATTACACTTTCAATAACGCTAAACATGCTATGCATCCCATTTCCATTCCCATCTCCTGCCTCCCAAATTCAGAATTCCCATGCACGCGCTATTCCACCCGATATCTCGACCTGTAACAAGCATCAGTCTCCATCCTCGTCACCGACAAGCTCAACAACACTCACCACATCATTCATTTATCCCCTGCCAACTCAGCCAACTCAGCCAACTCAGCAACAAACAGCCTACGACGCGTATTCTGCCTAGCCACCTTCGGCACCCAGATCATAATGCCCGTCTTGCCCGTAGGTGTGTTTTGCGGGGCCGGGGGCGCCGCAGCTTTTTCCCACGCCCACATGGGAAGCCTGATCTTGAGGCCGGTCTTGGAGGAGGTGGTGCTGGCGACGGCGGAGGCGGTGGTGACGGCGGAGGAGGAGGAGCAGGAGGTGCTGGTAGTGGTGGCAGCGGCGGGAAGAGTGGTGGAGGGTGCCGTAGTGCTTTCCCATGACCACCTTGAAAGGAGAGTCTTCGGACCGGTCTTGGAGGAGGTGCTGATGCTGGCACTAGCAGAGGCGGTGATAGCGTAGGTGAAAGGGTCGACGTAAGTTGTGGCGGGGCCCGTGGCGACTTTGGGCCATGTCACGACGATGCTTTTGCGGCCGGAGATGGTGGAAGTGGAGATGGTGGCGGTGATAGTCCTGGCGGTGGTGGTGGTGGTGGTGATGGTGGTCGTCCTCGTGACGGCACCCGCCATATGCTTCTTAGTGGCGTTGGCCGTGGTGGAAGTCTTGGTGGTAGCAGCCATTTTGATGCGAGAACTGGAAAAAATCAATAAGAGTTAGGTGGCCTAGAAGCTGGAAGGAGGGTACCGTACAGGTTTTAGTTGTTGAGTTGCTTTTGTAAGAGACCTGTTTCCGGTGATGTTGTGGTGGCCGATTCCAGTATTGCAAGGTTGATGTGTGAGGCTAGGAAAGGATGGAGGGAGCACCGCCAATATATACACAAGATCTAGCCCATCTGAGCGTACCTCTCTGAGCGTCCACATCTGAGCGCCCTTATCCAATCCCAAGGTGTACGCTCAGTCCAGCTCCCTCCATATCTCGCGCCGTGCCACCCCTCGACCATGAACCACTACCTCCCTATCTCGCAGCGTACCACCCGTCAACCACCCCCTCCATTCCCTCCGGCTCCCACAGCATAATCGGCGTCCTCGTAGTCTCCCTCTTCCACCCCTCCTTCCACTCCTCAATCACCAACTCCTTGACCATTCTAAACCCTCTCCTCTCATAGAACAACCTCGCCCTATAACTGCTCTCCAGCCCCAAACACAGCCTTTCCCGCGTCGCTAGGTCCTGTCCCCATTCCAGTAACTTTCCTCCCGCACCTAAGCCCTCGTACTCAGGCCCAGTGATAAGGAATTGCAAATGCAGCAGTCCCTCGCCCGGCACGTCTGCGAAACTGGCGGCGAAGCGCGCGCGCAGGGCGGTGAAGGCGGAGTAATCTGCTACGTGGTTGAGGAAGTAGCGGACGTAGCTGCGTTGGAGGGGGAGGAGGAGGCGGTCGATGTAGGCGATGGTGGAGGGAAAGGAGGGGTCGGCGCGCCAGCGGGCGGAGAGGGGAATTGAGCCGAGGGCTTCGTAGCAGGCGAATGCGAGGGGCACCATTTCCTGTGCTGGAGGGTCTGCAGATGCCTGGCCTTGAGCTTGGCGGTCAGCGCCGTCGCGGCGTCGTGATGCAGTTGCACGTACGGCTTCCAGGTCGGACTGCGGCGGCCGGTTCTTGCCCGCACGCTTTGCAGCTCGCGCAGCAACGGCCCTCTCCACGTCCATCCGCGGCGCTTCTGCGATGAGGAACCTGACATGCGGTTCTGCGAAAAGCAATTTATCTCGCAGTAGTAGGTAGCGGTAGAACTCTTCGGGGTATAACTCCCGATCTGGCATGATCCAGCCATATATTTCGAAAGACATGAAGGCGGCAGCGTGGAGACGGGCGATGTCTGGTAGGTCGGAGCGCGTTGCGGGACGGACGGAGATGGTTAGGCGAGCCATCGTGCGGGATGATGGAGGGTGCTGTAGTGCGACGGGATCGAGGTGCGGGCTCTATGGGTGGGCTCGATGGGATGTGGTCGGAGTTCTACGTGGCAAGATGGGGAGTCGAGAGTGCAGCGGTTCTGTCAGCCTTCAGCTCGAAAATATATAGTATGGACTCCAGCGCAAGCACTCTTATTCAAGAGTATGCTAATCCTGCGCGATATCTGGCTATAGAACCGGGTCGTCATGTTTGCAATTGGTGAGTCAAAAATATGCATTGGAGGTTGATTTACACAAATGATTGTGAGACAAGAACTAGCATGAAACAGGCAAGTGCATTGCGTAACATTTTTGATACATCTATTCGATATAGAAGATCGCGGGAGAATATAGTCATCTATGGTATATGGTGGGATGAAATGAGCGCACTACAAGAGGAGGCTTTTACAACGCTCACCTACGAAGCGTTTCGCGGCGCTTGAGTTCATGAGTGGTAGCGTGCAGACGGCGAGTATATGGACGAGGTATCTGTATCCTGTGTCTGCGTCTCCTGGCTACTGCACGGCACACGCGAGCAATCGTGCTGCTTTCTGTCGTGGTCATCTTGGCTGCGAAGGTGTCAAAAACGCTTCTGGTCAGGCTCAATCGTGGAGCAGACAAAGCAATGGAGAGTACCGATGCAGCTGGTATAGTGGCAGACATGAGTGAATCGGATATTCCGAAAGAAAGAGCTCGGAAAGGATTTCGGTTCAGGGTTTGATGCCTGTTGTCGATGGACTGTTCAGAGATGCCTTATGACGTTCTTGTAGATCAACATGAGACTCGTAGCCCCAGCTAGTTATCCAGCGTAGCTACGATACACCTCACAAGTCAACAGCACAGCTGATCTCGACGAAGTCCTCCAGCTCCTCACTGACGGTCCTCAGCTTCTCCTTCACACTTGCAGTACCTTCCAAGCCAACAATGTGTCGGGCTGGTGGGTTCTCATGTCCACCAATGGCCAACACCGCATATACTGTTTCTTCCACCAGCTGTGTTCTGAAGCTCTTGGGCAGTGGTGGCCATATAACTTCAACCTTGTCCGTTGTGGCCAGGCGTTCTCCGATCATCTTGCCTTCACTCATATCGAATAGCTGGCCTTCCGCTATGCTGGCAAGTTCCAGCTTCTCCAGCAGACCTCTTGTGACTTTCCTAGCTATTGGTGCATCGTTCCCGCCATCGGGTGTGTATGCCTCAAGTGCAGGTGCTACGACAATTTTATGTGTCAGGACGGAGATCTCAATGTTGCTCTGCACAATGGACAGGCGGATATTGAAGGGCGCAATTTCGTATGCAAGGCTGTCGCAATAGCCCTCGATTGCCCATTGTGAGGC